>OBLU010000413.1_pt1 | contig 40700 bp, 30 predicted proteins | sample 1518681 | NCBI WGS metagenome assembly OBLU01 (sample SAMEA3539304, study PRJEB22396) | soil metagenome | biome: tundra; feature: field; material: soil | place: USA | collected 2010-05 | depth 0.15 m
ATTCCCATCTACGATCCGACGACGGGGCAACAGTTCCAATGCAACGGCGTACTCAACGTCATTTGCCCCAACCGCATCAGCCCAAACTCTGCGCTGCTGATTCCAGACATCCCCGACCCCGACCGAACGGGCAGCGGCGTCGGTGGGTTAGACAGCAACAAGAGCTTCACGCCATTTATCAATCCTCATATCCAGCACGTGTGGGATTCGTTGTCGACCAGACCCTGACACCGACTCAGAGCCTCCACTACAGCGAGTGGCGTAACAGTTTCAGCAACTGGAACTTCGATAACCCCCCGCTGGTCATCGCTCCCAATCCGCTCAATAGCATGAAGTTCGAGCCGGCCCTGGGCAGCGTATTCCTGTTGAACTACAGCAACACACTCTCGCCTCACTTGGTGATGACCGCCGGCTTTGGTTGGATTGGTGAGATCAACAACCAATACAACCAGACCAGGTATTCCTTTCCGGCCATAGCGGGCGGCACGATTCCGCCCTACATCGTCTGGGATGGTCAGCACACTCTCACCAAATGGGGCACCCAGGGCTCCTGGTTGCAGTCCATCAACCGCAAACTCGGCATCGCCATCGTAAACAACTGGCTATGGATGAGGGGACGCAATACCTTCAATATGGGCGTCGAATTCCGCCGTGCTTACCAGGATGACAATGAGGAACAGACCGAGGGCGGACAATTCACCTTCAGCCAGCGCACCACTTCAGTGCCCAACGTAAACGACCCCAACTTCGGAAAGTACGGCAGCTCATTTGCCAGTTTCCTCCTGGGTCTTCCGGACCAGGCGAATCGCAGCAACTCTCAGGAACTGCGCCTGCGCAACGTGGCTATTTCGCCCTATGTTCAGGACGATATCAAGTTGTCGCCGAGGCTCACGCTCAACCTGGGTCTTCGCTGGGATATCCAGTTTCCGTTTACTGAGAACCACAACCTGATCGTCTTCTTCGATCCCACCAGGACAGATCCGGCGGCCGACGGTATCCCCGGAGGAGCCAACCAATTCGGCAGTTGCGCCGGTTGCGCCGGATTCTCTCGCGGCGATATCCACTGGGGACATATTGGTCCGCGACTTGGCTTTGCTTACAAACTGAGCAACAAGATGGTCGTGCAGGCCGGCTTGAACGTTGCGTTTCTTGATGGTGGCGCCTATGAGTACGGCACCAACAAGGTGGCCGTCAACGACAGCAATCTCCTGGTAGGATCCTTCACACGCAACAGCACTGGAGGTCTTACTCCAGCCTTTGGCAGTTGGGATACGAACGTTATGCCGAATCCTGCGCCTACACCCTTCAATGCAGGGCTGGGAGGAGGCAACCAGATCATGGCCTTTGACAGGAAAAAGGACGGCTACGCTCCTTATAGCGAGCAGTGGAACATCAATGTCCAGCGGGAGCTGCCCTCCAATATCCTTCTAACTGCAGCATGGGTTGGAAACCGCGTCATTCATCTCCCCAGCCAATTGAATGAAATCAACCAGATGAATCCCACGTACGATGCTTCGCTGGGGTCCCATCTGGCGGATGTGTTTGCGGCTGGCCAAACATCGGTGGATGGCGTTGCTTTGCCGTATACGAACTTCGTGCACGACTTCGGAGGGTCGGCGACCGTGGCCCAGGCGCTTAGACCCTATCCGCAGTATTCGAAGATATTCAACAACTTTGAGGGTTTTGGTACTACCTATTACCAGAGCGCTCAGATCGAGATCGAGAAGCGCTTCAGCAATGGCTTGTCCTTCCTGGCTGGCTATACACTCTCCCACCTGATGGACAACACCAGCAGCGGATTCTCGAGTTTCACGGCCGGCGGCATCAACAAGTACAACCAGAAACCAGAATGGACCGTGTCCGGTTCGGACGAACCGCAGACCCTGAAAGCTAGCGGAACCTACGAAGTGCCCATCGGCCCCGGCAAGAAGTACTTCAATAACCACATCACCGGCAACATTCTTGGCGGCTGGCAGGTTGGCTGGTTCCTGGACTATGAAGCTGGAACTCCGCTTAGTGGCTGCCAAAGCAGCTCAGTGTGCGAGAACGGATCCCCGTTCCCGAATGGTTTCAATCGCCCGAACCGGAATCCTTCGGTGAGCCTGAGCACTGCCTCCTACAGCAGAGTGAAGAACTGCTTTATCACGAAGGTTTGCACGCCGATATTCAATACCTCGGGCTTTACGGCAACTCCAACTCAGTACGTCATCGGCAATGCACAGAGGATCTATTCAGGGCTCAGAAACCCCGCGCTCCTTTTTGAAAACCTCAACGCCAGAAAGCACTTCTACATGGGCGAAAGGTTTCAAGGCATTCTGGCGGTGGATTTCTTCAACGCCTTCAACCGAACCCAATTCAACGGTCCAGACGGAAACATCAACGATAGTACCTTCGGCGTGGTCACGAGTCAGGGGACTCCAGGTAATTTCCCTGCAAATCGACAAGGGCAAGTCAGTTTCCGATTAGAATTCTGATTTGTCATCGCCCATGTGCCTCTTCGTTTGCAGTTCATGTACGCCACCGAACCTTGCCGGATTGCTCTCGGGCAATCCGGCATTCCTTTTTTCCGGCTCGCGAGATTGATTTTGAACTGTTACTACGAATCCTTCAATCCACTATAATCACTTGCCATGAGGATGGGCCGTTTCGCATTTTCGCACAGATGGATACAGAGTTTACTGCTGCTCTGGATGCTTGCTTTTGCTGCGTCATATGCCACTGCACTACAGGCCACGGATGAAGTTACGCCTGAGGTGCAAAACCTGTACGCACAGGCTAGGGCGGCGCGGCAACGCGGAGACATCGCGACAGCGATAGAGAAGTATCGGGCCATGATCCAACTCGCGCCGCATCTTGCTGCTGCCTACAATAATCTTGGCATGCTCTACTTTGACAGCCACGATTATGCGCGCACGATCGAGGTCCTTCAGCGTGGCTTGGAACTCAATCCAAGCATGCCAAGTGCCGACGCAATGCTTGGGATGAGTTATTTCCAGTTAGGGAAAAATGAGAAGGCTGAGCCGCTTCTAGAGGCTGCCCTTCGCTCCAACCCGAAAGATGACCAGGTGGAGATGGTTCTTGTCCACATTTTGATCAACTCGAAGAAGCTGTCGGAGGCAGCATCGCACCTCAACGATTTTCTGGAGCGCAATCCCAAGAATCAAGAGGCATGGTATCTGCTCGGGAAAACTTATCTCCAATTATCTGAAGACGCACTCAAGAAGATCAACGAAATTAATCCTGATTCGGTCGTCGCGCACGAAATTGCCGGCGAAATCGACGCCAGCATGCATAACTACGATCTTGCCTTGGTCGAATATAAGAAGGCCGTTGATTTGGGCCCGAAAATACCGGGAACCCATATGCACATGGGAGATGCCTATTGGAATATCGGCAAATGGCAATCGGCACAGGTTGAATTCAAGGCAGAATTAGTGAACGATCCCAACAACTGCATCGCGAGTTGGAAATTGGCAAACTCGATCCTCGAGGCCAATGATTCCAGTGAAGACGCGTTGTCCGAGGTGAATCGATCACTTGAGCGTTGCCCCACTCTCGTGCAGGCTCGCGTAGATCGCGCCCGGGCGTTGGTAAGGCTGGGAAGGCAGCCAGAGGCGTTACCGGATCTGTTAGTGGCGGAGAAGGATAGCCCGCGGGAGCCATCCATTCACTTTCTTCTTGCCGCCGTCTATAGGGCGCAGGGCAAGAGTGCCGATGCCCATGCGGAAATGGCGCTCTATGGCAAGCTGCAGCAGGAGGCTAGTGCAGCGGTCGCGCGGCAGGCAAATGACTCCGATTCAATCAAGAGTACGGCGCAATAAAGCGAACATGTTCATGCCCCGTCTCGCGTTGTGGCTGTGTTCCTTATCGGTGCCGCTCGCACCATGCGCCGCTATCTCTCAGGCCACCCCGGTGCGTGAGGCGGATGCAAAGTGCGTCCAATGCCATGAAAAGACCTACCAGCAATACCTCGCAACACCAATGGCAAATGCGAGCGGCCTTGCCGCTGACAATTTGATGCCTGGCGAGTTCCTTCACAAGCCTTCGGGTGTGGAATACACAGTGTCGTCTCTTCACGGAAAAGCCACTTTTGCATTTCGCACTCCCAATGGATCAGGCGGACCAAATGAGTTCACGTTGAGTTATTTCCTTGGCTCAGGCCATCTGGGAACCACCTATCTGTATTCAATCAACAACTTCCTCTTTGAATCTCCGATTGCATGGTATGCCACCTCGCATGGCTACGACATGAAGCCCGGCCTTGCAGAAATGCAGACGATGCCCCCGCCCCTTCCCATGCAAAGCAATTGTCTTCGATGTCACATGAGTTCCGTTCAGGCAAGTGACACTGGCACAATTAATCGCTATCAAGGTCTGGCGTTCTTGCACACGGGTATAACCTGCGAAGCTTGCCACGGAGATTCGCAGCAACACGTGCTTACTCGTGGAAGATCAGCAATTGTGAATCCGGCAAAGCTGGATGCCGTGCGGAGGGATTCAATCTGTATCAGCTGTCATCTGGAGGGAGATGTTTCCGTTGAGCGAGCTGCCCACTCAGCTCTGAATTTTCGCCCTGGTGAGTCCATCTTTACTTATTTGTCGTATTACGTTCGCGCCGATGCCAAGATCACGGCGCGCGGCGTCAGCGAAGTTGAGCAACTTGACCAGAGCACTTGCAAGCGCGCGAGTAGAGACAGTATGTCATGCACCAGTTGCCATGACCCGCACTACACACCGGACGTACAGCACCGCGCCGCATTTTTCCGCAGTAAGTGCCTGACCTGTCACAGCGATCCGAACTTCGCATCGAAACATCATCCTGAGAACCAGGATTGCACCAGCTGCCATATGCGCCGCACTGGTGCGGTAAACATTCCTCACGTGGCGTGGACGGATCACCGTATTCTGAAGCTTCCTGAAAACTCGAACATTGGGCCGGTAAACAAAGAAAAGGAAGAACTCGTTCCGCTCTTTGCTACAGAAACAAGTGAACGCGACCAGGCCATGGCATACTACCAATTGTTGCTGGACGGAAATCGATCATTTGAACCTGCGGCGTGGAGTCGACTCACAGAGGAGCGTGACACGATTGGGAATGACAAGGAGGCACTCGACGCCTTAGGAAACCTTGATGCGGAGCGGGGAGACTACCAGACCGCGGAGCAGATTTTCAGAAGAGTTCTCGAACTCGATCCTCACGATCTTACAGCGCTTTCGAATCTTGGCGTACTGCTGGCAAAGGAAGGGAATCCGAATGACGCGATTTCGCTCTTGCAAACGGCGTTCGACCGTAACCAGGATATTCCAGGCTTGGCCATGAATCTGGCAAGAGTCGAGTGCATGAAGGGCGATGTTCCAGCAGCGCGCAACACCTTGTCAACTGCCCTTTTCTATTGTCCCAATCTTGAGGACGTACGACGACTGCTGACGCAAATGAAAAGCTGTGAAGCTGACAACAAATAATCATCCAATGGAAAAGCAGAGACTTCAATTCATTACTTGTGCCATTCTTCTGATGATTCTGTGCACGGGTTTGGGTGAGTGCCAGCAGTCTGTCGACCCGCTGGCGCAAGCGCGCGCGCTCTTGTCGGCAGGCAAACTCGGAGAATCCGAGTCGGCTTTACGCGCTTACTTAGAAACCACTCCGGCATCCGCTGACGCGCACTTCCTACTGGGCTACGTACTTTTCCGCGATCAAAAGGCTGATGAATCCCTTGTAGAATTCACCGCCGGCTCAAAATACAGTCACCCGAAGGCAGATGACCTGAAGGTCGTCGCCTCAGACTACGTCATTCTGGGTGATTTTGCGGATGCCGACAAGTGGTTTTCTGAAGTCGTAAAGGAAGCACCCGACGATGCGGATGCCTGGTATTTGTTGGGAAGAACGAAGTACAACGAAAACAGCTTTGCCGAAGCCATTTCGAGTTTCGAACGCGCATTGGACTTGCACCCGAGGTCCGTCGAGGCAGAGAACAACATCGGATTGTCATGGCGTGAGTTGAACAATTACGAAAAGGCTCAGGCTGCGTTTCAGGCCGCTATGAGTTGGCAAGGCGATTCACCAACCGATGCCCAACCTTTCCTGAATCAAGGAACATTGTTGGCCGATCGACACGAATATGAGAAAGCACTTCCTTACCTGACTAAAGCTGCCAACATGTCTCCGGACAACCCCACAGTTCACGAGGAACTTGGGAAGGTCTATGCGGGGCAGAACGATTTGCGGCAAGCGCAATTGGAGTTGGAGCGAGCCGTTGCTCTTGCACCAAAAACCTCAAGTCTTCATTACAAGCTCGGCCAGATTTACCGCAAGGATGGTCTTCGCGACCGCTCGCAGCAGGAGTTCGAGATCTGCGAGAAGCTAAGCGGGACCCATTCATCCACGAAGACGCCCAACCCCCCTCGCTGAATTGACGTCCCGAAACGCTTACGCCTCGACAATAGATTTGGAACAGCAAAAGAGATGATGGAAAAATTCGATGCGATCCATTCAAGACATCGAACTCCAGCATGACGGTGATCGCACGCGAACTGCTGGGCTTCATCTGCGCCATTGGAATCAAGGCCGAAGCGGCCTGCAAGCAACAAATGGCGGCATGACCCGGGCCCGAAAGAACAAAAGCAAAAACTTTCCAAAGAAGGAAAGAACAAAAACCGAACAGTTCATGAACAACATTATCCAGATCGAGGACAGGGTCAGCCGCAGCCGGAGCAAGCACGAAGGAGAATCCTCGGCGGACATTTGCGACAGGCTCAACCGGACTCGCGTCAGTAGTCAGAGGCAGCTCCCGACGGATCATGATTATGCGGTTCCGACTCGCGATTTTGAACACTCTTTCTCAGCTATGAACACACGTCCGCGATACCGAGGCCTCTAAGTTGTTGATTTCGAGTGGCTGACATAGAATTCTTGTGGAACGTGACATGCTGTCTCGCGGTGGAAGCCGAAGTTGTGGAGGTTGATCGATGCGGATTCTGCTTCAGGATGTAACCTACGCGCTGCGCCAGCTTCGCAAAACGCCGGGTTTTACCATCACCGTTCTGCTCACACTGGCGCTAGGCATCGGCGCAAACTCGGCGATCTTCACGCTGGTTAACGCCATCCTGCTGCATAATCTGCCGGTGACCGACCCCAGGAGCCTCATCCGCATCGGCGACGAAGATGATTGCTGCGTTAACGGCGGCTGGCACGACAACGGGGACTACTCGCTCTTCGCCACAGACACCTATTACATGTTCAAGAAGAGCCTGCCGGAGTTTGAAGAGCTTGCAGCTATGGAATCCGGCTACGCATGGCGGCCGATCACGGTTCGACGCGCGGGGCCGAAGACCGTGGCCAAATCTGTCATGGGCACCTTCGTCTCCGGCAACTACTTCCGCGTTTTCGGACTCTCGCCGGCAGCAGGCCGCCTCTTTTCGGACCGCGACGACCAGAAGGGCGCGCCCATTACTGCCGTGATGAGCTACGACGCCTGGCAACAGGATAACGCAGGCGACCCGACCGTTATCGGCAGCACCTTTTACATCAACACAAAGCCAGCCACCATCATCGGCGTAGCTCCCAAGGGCTTCTACGGCGACCGCATCGACACCAATCCGCCCAAGTACTTCCTGCCTATGAACGCGATGGACCCAATCATCGGCGCACCGTACTTTAATGACCCCGATACCCAGTGGGCTTACATTATCGGCCGCGTCAAGTCTGGAACTTCCATCCCTGCGTTGCAGGCCAAGGCCAGTGCGCTCCTCAAACAGGAATTTGCGCCGCTTAAGACATTTACCGATCAGCGCGCCCAGAAGGTCCTTCCCCGCACGCACGTTGTGTTGACGCCCGGCGGCGGCGGCATCCAGAACATGCAGGAGGGCTACAAGGACCATCTCAAGTTGCTGCAGTGGATCGCCGCGCTCGTCCTTCTCGTCGCCTGCGCCAACATCGCCAATCTTCTGCTCGTCCGCGGCATGAGCCGCCGCGCGGAGCTGTCCATCCGCTCGGCCCTCGGCGCGCAGCGCAGCCGCATCGTCCGCCAGCTGCTTACCGAAAGCGTGCTTCTTTCCGGCATGGGCGGCCTGCTCGGGATCGCAATCTCCTACCTCGGAGCACACGCGCTGCTGGCGCTCGCCTTCCCTGACCAACACAACATGCCGGTCAATGCCTCGCCTTCGCCTCTCGTCATCGGCTTTGCCTTTGCGCTTTCGCTCCTTACGGGAGTTCTCTTCGGCCTGGCCCCGGCGCTGATGGCCGCGCGCACGCAGCCTGCTGAAGCCCTGCGCTCGAACGCCCGAACCACCGCCCACGGCGCTTCCTTCCTCCAGCGCGCGCTTGTGGTTCTGCAGGCCGCTCTCTCGCTCGTGCTCCTCGTCGCCGCAGGCCTCTTTGCACAGAGCCTCAACAAGGCCGAAAACGTCGACATGAAGCTGGATGCTACTAACCGCTACATTGCCCACATTAATCCACAGGCGGCCGGCTACAAGAACACAGAGGTCGAGCCCCTCTACCAGACCATCGAAGACCGCTTCCACGCCGTTCCCGGCGTTCTCAAGATCGGCCTCGCCACCTACACGCCCATGGAGGAGAACAACTGGGGATCAGGGGTAAAAGTTCAGGGAGAACCCGACCTCAATAAAGGCGCTTCCTGGGTGAAAGGCACTCCGGAGTACTTCGATTCCGTGGGCACGCACGTCGTCATGGGCCGCGGCTTCACATCGCAGGACACGCTGAATGCGCCGCCCGTCGCCGTCGTCAACCAGGAATTTGTCAAACAGTTCTTCGGCAACCGCAATCCCATCGGCCATCGCTTTGGCTTTTCCGGCCCCGGCCAGGCCGGCATGGATGGAGCGCATGAGATCGTCGGCGTGGTGGAAGACACCACCTATACAAGCGTCTATTGGAAGAACCACGCCATGTACTTTCTGCCGCTCACACAGCTCGCCGGCAGCGCAAACGATCCCAACTTTTCCATCGACAAAGACCAATCCATGTACGCCGGAGCTCTGGTCATCCAGACCGCCCATCCCATCCCCGGGTTTGAAAAGATCGTCGGCGATACGCTGGCGAGCATCAACCCCAACCTGACCATCGTGAAGTTCCAGACCTTCCAGCAGCAGATTGACGACCGCTTCATCGAGGAGCGCCTCATCGCGCGCCTCACGTCGCTCTTCGGCCTGCTCGCCCTGCTGCTCGCCGCTATCGGCCTCTACGGCGTCACTGCGTACACCGTCGTCCGCCGCACGCCGGAGATCGGCATCCGCATGGCGCTCGGCGCCGAGCGCGGGCGCGTAATTGCCATGGTGATGCGCGGTACCATGCTTCAGGCGCTTGCAGGGCTCGCGATCGGCGCGCCAGTCGCCATGCTCTGCGTGCGCTACGTCAAGTCGCAGCTCTTTGAGATCACCAGCGTCAACCCGGCGGTCATGGCCGGCGCTATCGTCACTCTTGGCGTCGCAGCCGCAATCGCCGGCATCATTCCCGCGAAGCGCGCCGCCTCCATCGATCCTGTACAGGCCTTGCGCATCGAATGAGTGGCCCGGCCTCGCTCCCGCTGTCTCATCGATCGTTACAATCCTGCGAATGCAATGTCCTCCCAACGGCGTCGCAGCGAATCTCAAAGTTCATCGCCAGGACGGTGCCGCGTGCCACAGAATGAAAGGAGCCTCAAGCGGCACGAACGCTCCTACGTGCCGCGGAACGAGGCGCGGCGTGTAGTCAGCAACGGGGCGACTCGTCGGAACAGAAGCACTGTAGGTGAAGGCGCTTGTCGCTCCGACCAGGCGTTCGCCACGATTCATAGCGTGCGTGATTGGGTCCTCGTCTTTCTGCGCCTCCGCGTAGAGTTCGACCCTCACGGCATCGGGATCGATATCATCAAGAAAAACCTGAACGTGAAATAGAGATCGATCGCCCTGTTGCTCGACGGTCGCGGGGCCGAATCGCAGCGCTGACCAATGCTTCGCCAGTTCGGCCTGCCAGGTGGCGAGATCGGCTCCCACTGAACCCTGATTCTCTGCGCGCTGGCGAAAAGCTGCTGCCGCCGAGAGATAGTGTTCTTCGGTATATTGGCGGACTGCGCGATTGGTCGAAAAGGTTGGAGTTAAGCGGGCCATACTTTCGCGCATGCGGGCAACCCAGCCGCGTGGAATTCCATGCTCGTCGCGGGCATAGAACTCTGGGATAACCTCTCTTTCGAGCACTGCATAGAGACTTTCAGCTTCAGATGCGTCCCAGGAAGGGTCATCCCCATGTTCGCGCCCATCTCCGATCGCCCAGCCTACTTCCGGGGAATACGCCTCCGCCCACCAGCCATCGAGTTCCGAAAGATTCAACCCGCCGTTCACCAGCACCTTCATGCCGCTTGTGCCGCTTGCTTCCCAAGGTCGTCGCGGAGTGTTCACCCAGACGTCCACGCCCTGAACCAGATGCTCCGCCATGAGAACGTCGTAATCCGAAAGGAAGACCACCCGGGATCGAACTTCAAGGCGGCGAGCAAACTCAAACCACTGCCGGATCATTTCTTGCCCCTCGGCATCTTGGGGATGAGCCTTGCCTGCAAGCACGAGTTGAACAGGGCGCTCTCGATTCATCAGAAGGTTCAGTAGCCGCGCCGGATCGTGCAAGAGAAGGTTCGGGCGTTTGTACGTGGCAAAGCGACGGGCAAATCCCAAAGTCAAAATATTGTCATCGAGTATCATTGCGGTCTGCGCGAGGTCTTCCGACGACGCTCCCCGAGCTGCTAGTTGACGGCCGTAAAGTCTTCGGACGTACTCAACAAGAGTCTTGCGGCTATCTGCGCGGAGTTGCCAGAGGTTGGAATCGCTGGCTGCACGAATATCTCTTTCTGTGTCTGCCAGTGTTCCGTGCCAGCATTGTTTTCCGCAGGAAAGTTCCCACAAGCGGTCTGCTTCAGCAGAGTCCCAAGTGGGGGTGTGCACTCCGTTGGTCACGTGCGTTACCGGCACCTCTGTTTCAGGCCACCTGGGAAAGAGGGGCTGGAAGAGTCGTCGGCTCACTTGACCGTGCAATTTGCTGACGCCATTGATAGCGCCGCTGCCGCGGATCGCCAAATAGGCCATATTGAACGGTTCGGACGAGTCTTGGCGATCGCGTCGCCCCAATGCTAGAAGCTCGTCGACCGAAATCGACAGTTTCTCCTCGGCATACTTCCTGAGGTATCGCTCGATCAGGCTGGGAGCAAAGCGGTCAAAGCCCGCCTCCACCGGAGTATGGGTCGTAAAAAGGTTGCCGGCACGGGTGACGGTAAGCGCGGCGTCGAATGGCTTGCCATTGTCTTCCATGTATGAACGCGCCCGTTCCAGCACCGCGAATGCGGCGTGACCTTCATTGAGATGACAGACCTCGGGCTGCAGTCCCAAGGCTCGCAGGAGCCGCCAGCCTCCAATACCGAGGACCAACTCTTGTTTCAAACGCAACTCCGGACCACCTCCGTACAGTTCAGTCGTAATGCCGCGGAAGGACGGAAGGTTTGCGGGATCGTTGGTATCGAGCAAATACAAATTGACCCGGCCCACCTGTACTTGCCAGATTCTGATCCACAACTTAAAGCCAGGCAAAGCGATGGCCAGGCGCAGCCATTCACCGTTTGGTTCGCGCACCGGTCGAATCGGGAGCTGGCCAGGATCGTTGAATGGGTACAAAGCTTGCTGGTGGCCTTGTGCATCAATTTCCTGCCGAAAATAGCCTTGTTGGTAGAGCAAACCAATTCCGGTCACCGGGACGCCCAGGTTACTTGCGGCTTTGAGCTGATCGCCGGCAACGTTGCCGAGTCCGCCAGAATAAATCGGCAGCGCTTCGCTCAGCATGAACTCCATCGAGAAATACGCAATTGTCGACACGCCCGAACGCGGATGCGCGTTTTGAAACCACGCTTCCGACTCTTCGGCAAGCTTTTTCTCGCGGTGGAGATCAGCTAAGAGTCTTTGAAATCTTGGGTCGGAGGTAACACTTCGCAGTTTTTCTCGGGATACGGTTTGCAGTAGAACCCAAGGATTGTGGGTCAGTTCCCAGAGTTCGGGATCGAGTTGCTCCCACAGCTGGTCCGCCGAGTGATTGAACGACCATCTAAGGTCCAAGGCCAAGTCGGTAAGAGCATCTGAAATGGCTGTATCGAGGGGACGACCAAAGATTGTCGAGCTACTCATAAACAAACTCCTCTCATGGCTTATCGGCTCAGGCCGCCTGGGCACTGCGAGCCAGCGTTTCCGAAACAATGGTCTGGGCTTCTTCCTCGATCTGTCGTAGATGGTTCTGACCGAGGAAACTCTCGGCGTAAATCTTGTAGATTTTCTCCGTGCCCGAAGGACGTGCTGCAAACCAACCATCCTTGGCTATCACTTCGATTCCTCCAATCGGATTGCCGTCTCCCGGAGCGGTGGTCAGAATCTTCTGGATCAACTTCGGTAGCGTGAATGTCGGACGGGGACAATCTTGCAAGAGCTGCTTTTTGTTCGGGCGTAGCGGGAGCATCGATGCGTTCGTAGACGGGATCTCCCAGCTCGCGGGTGAGCTCATGATAAATCTCACCCGGATCTTTGCCCACACGCGCCGTAATTTCTGCTGACAGTAAACAAGGAACGATTCCGTCTTTATCAGTGGTCCATACGCTGCCGTCGCGCCGGAGAAAGGTGGAACTGGCGCTCTCCTCGCCGCCAAAACCCAAGCGGCCGGCGAGCAATCCTTCGACAAACCACTTAAAGCCCACCTGAACTTCATAAAGCCGCCGCTCCAGGCGAGCGCCAGTCGAAATCGGAAATCCATTTCTGAAATCGAGTTTGTTCGTCTCTGGGGTCTCTGCCATGATTTGCCTCCCGACTTATTCGATACCGCAGTAGATCGAAGTTGGTGGCTGTGCTATTTCTTCCGTACAATCGAGGCATCTTCCATACTGGCCTGCTTGTTCCACCCGTGGAAACGCGAGAAGTCACCCGCATTCCATGCCTCGCGCAGTCCAGGAGTACTCAGATCCCAATCTGGGCGGATTTCACTCGTCACGGCGCGCAGATCGTGCCAAAGATCGAGGACCGATGGACGCCCCCAGAACCAGTAGCCGTTATAGATGCTGTAAATCAAGAGGCCCGGCTTGAGCACGAGCGTATGCGGGATCATCGGATTATGCTCGGGGTCGGTGTACTCCTGGATGTCGAGATCCTTCTGAATCGTTCGGTCGGGGTCCGAAAGGAATGTCCACTGGGCCCCGACGGACGCACGGAATTCCTGAAGAGTATGGTGATCGTCGGTGGCGATCGTGGCGATCTGAGTGTACGCCACTGCGATCTTCGGGTAGAACGCGGCGAGTTCCAAATGCTGCTGGTGCTCCTTTGGGCAATAGTGGCCGCGCGCGAGCGTGAGGATTAGCGGATCGTCGCCCTGTAGCTCACTGAGCTTGCGCAGTTTGCCCGTGTGATCGGGCAGTTCGTAGTCGGGGAAAATGCCTCCGGGCACAATATCAGATCGCATGATTGGACTCCTCCCGTTTCTCTCAAAGATCCAGGGTGACACCCGCGTTTGGCTGTGAACAGCATACGAGCACGTTCCCGGCAGCGGGCCTCTCCAGCGGCTCAGGGTTATAAGTAATCGATCCGTCAATCAGACCAGTCATGCAGGTATGACAGACTCCAGTCCCGCACGACCATCTGACCGGAACATCGCACGCTTCCGCCAGTTCAAGCAAGCTTCCGAATTTCGGATCCCCAGCGGCGGTAATCCCGCTGCGCGCGAATTGAAGCGTCGTGGGCACGAGATTCCGATTATCTTTATCACTGCTAGCACCGATAAGACTGTTCGCCCCCAACTACTCGAACTGGGTGCGGTGGAGTGCCTGTTCAAGCCATTCAGCGACACGGCTCTGCTTGAGGCACTCCGTGTTGCACTTCGAGGCAACTGAGCAATCGGCACTCTGATACGCGCTTGGGCGACTTTGTCTGTCCGAGTCGCGTTTAGTTTGATCCGCCGTTTTGAGTCGCAACGTTAATTCAACACCTCATGCTCGCTGATACCAAGGTATCGCCAATACCATCGTCCAATTGATTCGCCGGAGCACCTCGGGTGTAATCGCTCCATCGCAGCCGAGTCGGTCGGAAGAGCGACACTGTAGAAACCGTCAGGAGGAAAACGATGAGTATCATCGATAAGGCGCTAGAAGCAAACCGCAACTATGCAAAGAATTACGATCCCACGCTGGGGAAGCATCCGACCCCCAAAATCGTAGTTGTAACGTGCATGGATCCACGGCTCTCAGACCTCCCTGGAATCTTGGGTCTGCCGCAAGCCGATATCGACGTTATCCGAACCGGCGGACCCGCGGTAACAGAAGATGTTCACGGGGAACTTATTGTTTCCAACCGTGTACTCGGAACCACAGAGATACTGCTTCTCAACCACACCGGCCGCGGGTTCACGACATTCACAGATGACGAAATGAACGCGAAGCTGAGCGCTTCTACCGGTGATGCGTCGCCGGCTCCAATGCGATTCTTCTCCTATAAGGACCCCGAGGAAAATACCCGGGAGCAGATCAAAAAACTCAGGTCGCATCCCTGGATTGCCAAAGACATCCCCGTGCGCGGCTTCATTTTCGACGTGGACACGGGCAGATTGCGCGAAGTCAAAGTACTTGAACACGAGCGCGCCGCCTGATTCGCGCTCGCTTTTCTTTGTTCACCAGGCGCATAATTCTTGCTTCCGTCCAGGAAGAGTCGGAGTGGATCCCAATGGCCATGAGAGAACAACAAATCCGAGCGGCCGTTCAAATGAGGACATGGGGGAACGATCACCGCAAACCGCCTGTGGCTTAATCGCTTTCGTGCACGGGCCGACACTGCGCTCGCCCTCTAACCGAATATTCAAAGAAAGGATGGCAAAGACATGCCGGAAGCGACCTGGAAACCTCACGAGAAACACGGACGGCTGACGATGCAGAGCGACTTACCCGACAGCGTCTACGCGTTTCCGAAGCAGCGTAAGGAACCACTGACCGACGCACAACATGTGCGTAACGCGGTCGCGCGGTTCGATCAAGTCATCGACGTCTCCGATGCCGACCGTGCTTTGGCGTTCGCGAACATCGAGAAAGCCGCAAACTACTACGACGTGAACCTCGCGGAAACGTCATGGCACGACCTGGGCATTCATCCTCGAAAGAATAGAAAAGAGGCCGCAGCCAAAGGCGCTGTGACGCGCGAACGCCGAGTGCAGAGCTAAGAATCCACTGGTCAGAGAGTCGGCCGACAGAAGAAGAAATGGCAAAAGTAAAATCTCAACCAACCAAAACCAAAATCTTGTCAGGTCTTTACTTGCAGTGCGAGATCTGGGACGTGCTGAAGCGGGCCAAATACCGAACTTCAGCGAAGACGAGCCACTGTTGAGTTCAAGAATCGGTGTGTCGATTCTCACTAAACCATTTCGCCATGCCTATCCCGGTGATTTCCAGTTTCGAATTTCGGGACTCCATCGACTCGGCGACCAATTCTCGGTTCGTTCATCTAACTTTTGTTAGTGACTGTTTGCCCACCGTACAAAGGAGATGAAATATGAAAGCAGTTGTTGTCCACCAATATGGCGGTCCTGAAGTACTCAAGTTCGAGGAATACCCCGATCCGGTGGCGGGTCCCGGCGAAGTGCTGGTGCGGGTCGCCGCCGCGAGCGTGAATCCGATCGATTACAAGCGGCGTGCTGGATTAACGAAGGATTTTTATCCCATCCAGTTCCCGGGCCTCATAGGAGTCGATATGGCGGGGACCGTGGTGAAGGTTGGACCGGGAGTTGAAGCCTTTACTGCTGGCAACCAGGTGTTCGCAATGGCGGACAACACGTATGCCGAACTCTGCGTGGCGAAAGCAGACATTCTAGCGGATATTCCCAAGGGGCTCGATTTGATCCAGGCGGCGGCGCTGCCGCTGGTGACGACGACCGGCAACCAGCTCCTTTCAGCTACGGGAATCAAAGCGGGCCAGACGGTTCTCGTCGTAGGTGCTGCTGGAAATGTGGGGCGTTCGGCGGTATTCACTGCGAAGCAGCTCGGGGCGACCGTAATTGCAGGAGTTTTAAAGAGGCAAATGGATGAAGCGAAGACCATCGGCGCGGATGAGTTGGTCGCAACCGATGACGACACCGCGATTGCGAATCTTCCGATGCTCGATGTCGTAGCTGATACGGTCAACGGCAAGACTGCTGAAAAATTGATCGCCAAGGTCAAGCTGGGAGGAGTGTTTGCTACGGTTCTCGGAGCACCGCAGAACGCCGCGAAGTACCCATCTGTAAAGGTGGTGCCAGTCTTCTCGAAATTCGACAGGAAAACGCTCGAGTTCATGGCTGAAGCGGTGCGAGATGGCAAGCTGGTAATCCCGATTAGCCAGAAACTGCCACTCAGTGAAGCGGCCAGGGCTCAAGCATTGGCAGAAAAGGGTGGTATCGGGAAGATCTTGCTGGTGGCCTGAACTCTTTGCCGGTCATGCAACGCCTAAAGGAAAAATCGAAATGAAGAAAGATCAGCGCGGACTTAATCCCGCTTCGAGACCAAGTGGCGAAGGATGTGTGGAATGCTTGGCGTCGTCGAAAGGCTGGTGGCTTCATCTCCGTCGGTGTGCGGAGTGTGGGCACATCGGATGCTGTGACAGTTCTCCGAGTCAACATGCATCAAAGCATGCGGCGGCGACGGGGCATCCGATCATAACCAGCTTTGAGCCCGGTGAGGACTGGTTCTACGATTACGAGAAGCGGGGGATGACCAAGGGTGTGGAGCTGCTTCCGCCGCATTCGCATCCTAAAAATCAGCCCACTCCAGGACCAGCTGGAAGGGTCCCAGCCAACTGGGAATCGCTCCTGAACTAGATGCCCGTTATCGGGTAGCCGGCAGATGAAAGGCTTCCTTTAGACCGCAGGCGTTTCCGGCTACATCCTAATCTATCCACAACAGGAGGCACCGCATGAATCTACCTGACGCGCCGATTGCACACGAAGGCTTCTTCGCAGCTCACTTCTTTACCGTGAGCGACCAGGAAAAATCGAGGGACTTCTATGTCCGGATTCTTGGCGGAAAATTGATCAAGCCAGAAAATCCCTGCTACATCAAGCTGGCGAATACGTGGATCATTCTCAATTCCGGCGGTGGCCCGACCCCTGACAAGCCGGAGGTCCTTCTTGAAACACCGTCGGATCTGAACAGAGTAAATAGCTTCCTCAATCTGCGTGTCGCCGACATCTGGGCCTGCTACAAACAATGGGGCGACAAAGGAGCGTTCTTTCTTACCGAGCCATTAGCCAATCCTGACGGCTGGGAATGGCGCTGCTACATGCGTGATCCCGACGGCTACCTCATCGAGGTCGGCCAATACACCCAATTCGCCATCGACTGGTTCAACAACCACAGTTGATTTGGCAAGCGATAAACAAGAGGACGTTCGAAGCTTTCCGAAAAGCAGCGGCGGGTGGGGATACGCGGTGTTCAACTACGAAGCTGCATCGGACAAGTTCACGGCCGATCCCCAAAGCCTCTCAGACTGCGGAAATGCGTGCCATACCGTCGTGAAGGCGAAGGACTACATCTTCCACCCGTACCAGAAGCGTTGAACCGCGCCTGCCCCGACATTAAGTACCCCGCGCAAAGGATGTCCCTGTGCGAGGCGTTATTTTCGAAGTGGATGCCGGTCTCCTCCGGGAAGCGCAGCTAATTGCACAGGAGACTGCTGCCTGAAAGAATCTGTGCTTGCAAGATTTGAGCTCCAGAGCGTCGGGTTCACAGGAGCTTTAGCGGGCAAATGACGCTGCAATGAAGATTTCTGCATGAAGTGGGCCCGGCAGACAGGATCAGGGGTATTCCATTGCAGACCGCGTTTCATCTCGCTCATGAAGTCCAGCGGCTATCACGGACCAGCTTGCCAAGTGATACGGCTGAGCTGGCCAGATATCTCATCGGGAAAACCATTGTGCGCAAGACCGGGCGAAACAGGATTAGCGGTCGTATTGTCGAGACAGAGGCTTACCCACCGGGTGATCCGAGTGGTCATGCTTATCATGGACGAACGGCCAGAAACCAATCGCTATTCCTGGACAGGGGGTTTGCTTATGTGTACTTCATCTATGGGACGTCATACATGCTCAATGTGACGGCTGAAGAACCGGGAGTTGGCGCGGGAGTGCTGTTGCGCGCCATTGAGCCTCTTGATGGAATCAACTTAATGAGACGGCTCCGCGAGACCGACAAACTCACAGATTTGGCGAGAGGTCCGGGACGGCTTGCGGCTGCATTGGAAATCGACCAGCGCTTGGACGGAGTTGACCTGTGTGCCAATGGTCCGCTTTGGCTTGGGACTGCGGTTCGAGAGACTGCGCACATTAGCTCAACTGTGCGCATCGGCATCACGCGTGAGGTGGACCGGCTGCTGCGTTTCTTTGAGGCGGGCAGCCCGTTCGTTAGCGGGCCCCTCAACGAGAGGGTGTTCTGACCCAGGTCTTGCTCGTGGTCTGAGACGTTGACTCCAACAATCTACTTGCTTACCGCCGCTGCGGAAAGGTAGAGATCGACGTTGCCCTTGTCAACCAATGTGGTGCCGGTATCCACAAATACGGGATAGGGTGAGAAAAAGTCCGTCTTAAAGTCTTTATTGAGTTGGGGGGGCGGGTTGTGGAACACCTCGTACAGCAACTTCAACCCAAAATAGCCCATGGTGTAGGGCTTCTGCGCGATCGTCGCATCGATAGTTCCGTCCTTGATTCCGCCCAGTGTTTCCTGGTCCGCATCCCATGCGATCAGCACCCGATCGTGAACGTTCGCCCGCTTGATGGCATCTGAGACCGGCTTCCCCGAAACCGCTTCAAGGCACACAAAGGCGTCGATCTTTTTTGGTCCGGTCTGCGCCAGGAGCGGCTGGGCTTTGTCAAAGGCGGTGCGAGCGTCGCCCTTGATATCGACGATGTCCACTATCTTGATTCCGGGGTGGGTGTTCAATATATCTTTGAAGCCCCTTAGCCGCTCCTCGGTGTTGGGCTGGCCGGGAATAGTGAAGAAGACCACATTGCCTTTTTCGCCGAGCTTTTCGACCAGGCGGTTTCCCCCCAGCCGCCCGGCTTCCACGTTGTTCGTCCCGATAAAGTAAAGCCTGCGGCTGACGAATGCGTCGGAATCCATGGTGATGACGGGAATCCCTTCCTGAATGGCTGAATCAATCTCCCGCTCCAAGATGGAAACGTCGGCAACCGAGATCAGAATGCCTGCCGGTTTGGCCCTTACTGCCTGTTGCAGAGCGTCCAGCTCGCCCAGCGGATCATAACTCTGAGGCCCGATAACCTTGGCCGTCACCTTGTACTCCGCCGCCGCCTTGTTGAATCCGTTTGCCACGGTTTGCCAGTACGGCAGCGACACGTTAGCCGCGATCATGTAGTAGACATCTTTGTTCGAGTCCGAGTTGCACCCGGAAGCAAAAGCAACTGCCAGCGCCAGTATGGCTGCTGCAATATGTGTCATTGTTCTCATGCTTTCCTCCTGGTAGGACACGTGAAAATTCCAGAACGAGATTCACACAATCATACTCAACGAATTCTGGAGCGCAAAGGAGCAGAAACAGCCGACACTGACCGCTCGGAGTCAGAAAAGTCCTAAAATCGTCCTCCAGCGCCGACCATGACTCTCAGACCTTCGTATCGACCTCTAATTCCAGTCAATGGTAAGTGGGCCTATTTGGGGGCAACTTCTCAGGTTGACTTCGTTGTTTTGGCCGAATTTTGCGAATTTGGAGGTCTTTTCGGTAGCTCTCTGGCCACCACTCCTGATCCAATCCTGAATCCACTCCTTCATCCAATCCTGGATCCCATTGATGCCCACAAACCTCCGTCACTTCGAGGTTCGCACGGTTGCAGCAAACAGCGCATGGTGGGCGAGAATGAACAGCGTGTGACGGCCCGCTCCGCCAAAAACAATGTCAATCGGCCGCTCAGGCAACTCGATCTCTCCAATTTCCTTCCCCCTCGGGTCGTAGACGAAGACCTGCCCGTTTGCAACGTACACATTGCCTCTTCCATCCACTGCGATGCTCTCGCCGCCACGCTCAACAAACGGCTTCAGGTCACTCAGTGTGCCATCGGGATTGACGATTCCGCTGTAGGTGCGGTCTTCCGACGCGCTGCTGACATAAACCCGCTGGCCCGGGACAGCCGAGATCAAGCCATCGGTATCCAGATTGTCTGAGAAGCGCCAGCCGCTCGAGTCCGGCGGACCTTGCTGGAAGACGCGCCCGGCAGGCAGGAAAACACTGCCGTCGGGCGAAACGTATTCCTTCGCTTTCGGAGTCGACACGTCATGAATAAACATCTCAGGCAGCGTTGTATAACTCAGCGTGTCAGTGTTCAGTTGATCCTTGAATTCTCCATTGTTCCAATAAGTCGCCGGCAGCAGCGCCGCGCCTCGATGCGGCTTCGCATCTTGCGGTCGAAGCACCGTAACCTCCTCTTCCGGCGACCCGGCATGGAAGCAATAGACCGTCCCCTCAGGCCCTTCGGATGAAACCACGATCAGGTCGCCGGATTTGTCGAAGCCCAGATTCACCGGGTCCAGCGGATTGTCGCGCTCAACAGTGAGACCCTCGGTCGCCGACCAGCCATAGATCCGCTGCTGATGGTGGTCTACGAAGTACAGCTTCCCCGAACCGTCCACCGCAGCACCGGATATCGAATAGAACCCCTCCTCCAGCTTTTCGACCCTCGATCCCGGCGACAGCACCGCGGAGGCCCGTTCCTCCACAGGCGCAACCGGCTTCGCGGGAATGTCGAGCACCGCGAATTCCCTCTCCCGCACCTCCAGATGATGCGTCATATCCTGAATTGCATTCTCGTACGGATACTTGCTGGCGCGCAAAAAAGTGCCGCAGCCGTTTGCATCACAGACGGGAAATCCGCTCTCCGCGTTGATATGCACGTTGCGGAAATGGAGGTCTCCGGAGTTGTAAATCCGAACCGCCGCGGGAAAGGGCGCTCGACTGCGCGTCACTCGATAGCCGTGATAATTCGCGATCGTAATATTCTTTGACCAGTCAAATTCCAATGACAGCGATTCGGGACTCTCACCTGCCTCTTCCTCCGTCTGTGGTGCGTTCAGGTCCCAGTTCTCCGCATGATCGAATTTGATTTCGTTGCGCACGTGGTGTTCCGTCGAAAGCTCATACACGTGTCCCGGCGTCTTCGTATACGAAACATAGAATCCTGCTTGCGCAAAAGTATTTGGCGTCCAGATATCCGCGAATGTGCCACCACCGCCATCCGTTACCCAGAGGCTGGGATATTGCCCGTCCCAGCGCTTGTGCAGATCCGGATCGGCTGTTTGGTTGTTGTTATATGGATTGGTCCCGCTGCCGTGGCCGCCAAGGAAGCGCACATCATCAATCAGCGAGTCGGCGCCCGCCTTCCACAGCACGGCCACGGCGCGCGCATTCACGCCTCCGGCAAACACTCCAAAGCCGCTGATGATGTTGGACCCTCCCGCCGGCGCAGCGATTACTGCTTTCGGTGCGCCGATCCCCTGAAAGCCCGGCGTGTCATCGAGAAGATCGAGCTGCGTCAACGTCGGATGCAGCCCCATCAGCACTGTGTCCGCCCTCAATGTCAGCGTGTCTCTCACAACATAATGGCCGCTCGGAAAATAAAGCACGCGATGTGCATCGATAGCTCTCTGAATCGCGGCCGTGTCATCGGTCGACCCGTCTCCCGTGACACCGAGCGTGTGAACGTTCACCCACTCTTCAGTGGCCGGCATTGCGCGGATCGCCGGCGGCAGGCTCACTGGCAGGCTGCTCAGCGACGTGGCCTCGTACCGCATGCCCATTATCCCGGTCACTCCTTCGCCGGGCACAATGAGCCCATAGTTGAAATTCTCCACGTGGTAAATTGCACCCTTGCCGGCCACCGTCTTTCTGCTTTCACGGAGCAATGCGAAGGTAGGCACATACTTCAGAACTGCATTTTCAAAACCGATCTCGGTAAGCGGATTCTTCTCATTGCTGATGATCACCGCAGGCCCGGGGATATTCTCGAAACGGCAGTCCTTGACCCACAGTTCGTCAGAGTATTGCGGATCGATATCGACAGCGGTTGGGACATTGCGGAAGGTGTCGCGAATCAGGGTAAGTCCCGTCTCGTGCTCTCGCACCGCCGCCTCGCGCTGGCCTTCAAACGTTGAATCAATCAGCGTGAATTGCCAGGCCGGCGAGGTCTTGTCGGTCAGGATGCCGTAGCGGCCTCCATAGAAATGCAGGTCCTCCGCTTCGTTGCCAACTTCAGTGAGCGCAGCCAGGCCGGAGCCAATGTGAAAATCCATGTGGCTGAGATAAGCGTGCTGGGCGACATGAAAACGGATCGCGATCGCCGCCGGATTGCCCTCGCCAATCTCGAAATCAATATTGCTCATTGCTGAATAGAATGTGCTCGAATTGGCGTCGGCGACCGCATCATTCGGCGGCACGCTGCCGGGAGGCGGAAACGGAATCCGCGCACCCACCCGCGGCATTTCGCCGGAAGCGAGGCCGGTGAAGATCACCATGTCGCCCACTCCTTTTTGAAATCCCGGCGTCGCATCCGCCAGCAGGAAGACAGGCCGCGAGGCGCCGTAACCGATCACGCGCACGCCCGGCCAGACATAAATGGTCCGCGTCAGGCGGTAGCGGCCCGCAGGCACAAACACAATCCCCTCGCGCGCCTTGCTTTCGGCTTTGTCCAGAGCAGCCTGAATCGCCGCACTGTCATCGGCCTGCCCATCGCCATGTGCTCCGAATTCCTGGGCCGTCAGATAAACCGCCCGGGGATCGTCAAGCCGGTTAGTGAACACGGATGAGGCCCGGAGGGGAGAGCCGACACTCAGCACCAAAATGGCCGACATCAGAATGTTTTTCATAATCGTGTTCCACCCTTGGTTTGTTCGATTGCCCAACTCCCAATGAGAATCCGGCAACCCGTTTCATGTATCCCACCGTTAACGTGATCTGAGAACGTAATCCGCCGAATGCTCTGGATGAATTCTATGGCTCGAGAGACGCGCTCCGTGCGCCTCGGAAGGTAAGCCATCTGACGACACGTCATCCGGGGCACAAGGAAAATCATCCCATATGCCAGCGGACGTAAAGCAAGCGCCGTCTGCTAGAGTTCTTTGCTATGGAAATCCGCTTTCGTTCTCTGGCTTACCGAAGCACATGCCTGGCGTTGCTCTTCATTCTGATTCTTTGCACTGCGCCGCATCCTTCGCGCGCGCAAGCACCGGCAACTCCTGCGCCTGCAGTGCCCGATTGGGCGCAGCCCGGTTCGCCTACGCACGTGCAGGTTCCCCCGCCCGCAGATTTTCATCGGCCCAGCAGAAACCTTGACACTCCCATCGGTCTCTTTCAAGGCCAATCCGATATCGGCGCCGCAGTTGTGCCTGGCAGCGCGAGCTATGACCCAGGCACACAGCAGTACACCATCAATTCCGCCGGCTATAACATCTGGTACTCGCGCGATGAGTTTCGCTTTCTCTGGAAGCGAATGTCGGGCGACCTTTCGCTCGCGGCTGACGTCACATTCCCTGATCCAAACGGCTACGGCGACCGCAAGGCCGTCCTCGTAATTCGCCAGAATCTGAATGACGATTCCAAAGAAGCGATGATCGGTGAGCACGGCGTAGGCATGATCCACTTGGCCTATCGCCCGGAAAGCGGCGCCTTCATCAAGGATTTGCAATACCGATTCGGGGGCGGTCTCGCCGGAGTGCACGCCAGCCGCGTAGGAATCGAAAAGCACGGGGATGCGATCGCGATCTTCGTCAGCCTTCAAGGCGAGCCCATGCACCAGTTTGGTCCGCCGATCATGCTGCATTTCGACGAGCCGTTTTATGTCGGCATCGGCTTCTGCTCGCACTTGCCGGATAAGGTGGACACCGCCGTGCTCTCCCGTGTCGTTCTCGAAAACACAGCAGGCAAGGTGCGATAGAAGTTTCAGAACGTTGCTTTAATCGCCGTCAATACGATGGACACCGGGCCAGCCATGCGCAACGACGCTCCGGCTTTCCAGTTGCGACGAAGTTGAATTGGACGCCGGAGCAGGCTCAAGACTGTGGCCAGATTTCCCGCCTTTCGTTTCAGGTGTGGGGCAGACCCTTTGAAGAAAATCTTCGAAAATAGGTTCACCGTGGAGCGAGATCAATATCGGATCGAAGCGGAATCCAAGGCTCCACTGCGAACCCGCCGCGTACGATGCTTCCAGCGTTTCGATCGCCTCTTGCCGTTTACCTAAACCGATCAAGACCAGCGCTGCCCCATACGCACAATTCGCGTTGTTCCACCCTTCATTCGTCCTACCCAGGCTCTCCAGGGTCTTCAGCGCTCTCTTTGTCTGATTCGAGATTGCGTACCAATACCCCAACGCGCCTTCCAGTGTCCGATCATGGGGATAATCGAAGTTGAATCTCTCGAGCCGACCAAGATGATGCGCAATCGATCCGTCCTGAATCAACGCGAGCGCTTCAATCGCGGCGAGCGTCGCTCCGCAACCACCGTTGAGACGGGCGGCGGTCGCCTGCCGCAGCGCCTTGTCATTGTCGTGCGCCAGATAGGCGATCCAGCAGAGCAATGCACTTAAGGGGGGAGCCAACGTGTTCAGATTCCAAGCCTCCCAGGCGCACTCCCACGCTTCGCTCAGGTTGCCCTCGGCAATATGGAGCAGCGCCCGGCCCGGCAAAGCAAGGGATGCGCAGTTGCCCTCGCCGAGAACTGCGTCGAAACCCGCTTTTGCCCTTCCCCACTTCCGCTTCCAACAGAGATCGAGCCACGCAGCAGTGCACTTTCGCCCGGGATAATCCGCCTCGATCCGGCTCATTCGGTGCAAAGCCTCCATCGCACGGGGATACGCAATCGAACCCTCAACCATGCCGTGAAGGCCAAGAAAAATCATGGCATTGGCCAAACCGGCATAGGCCGCGGCATTCCCCGAATCTTCGTCAATAGCCTCGGAGTACAGTCCCGAAATCGAGTGGATGTTTTTCTCCGAGCGGATTTCCCAGAGCTGATTGGCGATGGCCGTCAATTCGAACGATCTCTTGTGCGCATCGGTACCATGGCTTCGCTCAACGTCCTGTTTGCCGGCTTTCGATGTAAGTCCCGAAACCCATGAATCGATCTCGTTCGCGTAGGCAAACGCCCCGCCTCGGGGCCCGCGGAAATGGTGAACTGGCAACCCGTGACGGACATGCCAGCGTTGCACTGTGCGCGTGCTCCGTTGAAGGTAGTCGGCTATCGATTTCCAGGAGTCTAGGCGCTGTTTGTCCATCTTACTTGCGGACCTTTTCCGCGATCGCAGTGGTGAGCGCCCCCATGTACCGCTCCCGACTAAACGCTAACTCTTTGATGCTCAACTGAATCCCCCGTAAGGCTCACAGAATATTAACACCTTGGAATTATTCGCAGTGAGTGCCTGCTACCTTTGCCCAGAGCACCACAGTAACCACAATGAAAATGTTACCTTATTCCCGATGCCGCGGCCCAAATCCCGACCATGAACTCGTTCGAAAAAGTTCAGGTAAGTGAAACCAGCATAACAATCTTTCTGGGAATCAGCGCGAGCCCTCATCCTCCGGCAAAGACAAGGGATTTCTCAAGTGACGCATAATGGCGCTTGGCGAATTGGAAGTGGGTGCTTACTCTTAATTTGAGAGATCGTGGCCACTCCAGCCGAAGTTGACCTCTGGCATGGCTCAAAGGTAACCTTCTTTGGTTACTCCGAGGACTGCCACTCTCCCGGTTTTGTATTTTGATTCTTTGTCGTCTAATTTTGAGGAGAGGGTAAGCGACTTAACCTTGCCCCCAGGGTCTTCTGAATCGGCCGCAGATTTGTTGTTGGCCGGTTTCGCGGCAGTAGAAGAGAGGTTGTGTGAGTTCACTGTTTGTTAGCCCGGATTTCAGCAGGTCAGTTTATGTAGACCGGCAAGCCGCAGATTCTGCGTTACAGCGCAGATGGTATGCGGTCTTCACTGTCCCCCAAAACGAAAAGTCGGCGGTCAGGCACCTGGACTTGAGAAACGTTGAATCGTTCCTGCCTACCTATGAGACCGTCCGGGTTTGGAAAAACCGGCAAAAGATCAAGACCATCCTGCCCCTCTTTCCTACCTACCTGTTCGTGCGCATCGACCGCGATGAACGCGTCAAGGTTCTTCAGACTCCTGGCGTTCTCCATATTGTCGGCAATGGGCGGAATCTCATTCCTTTGGAAGATACCGAAGTTGAGTTCCTGCGCTCAGGTTTCCACGGCAGAAAAGCGGAACCCTACAAGGAACTCGTTGTGGGCGAGAGAGTGCGTATCAAGACGGGTGTGATGCAAGGTGTTGAGGGCACGCTGGTCAGAAAACAAAGCACCCTGCGTTTTGTTCTGACCCTCACTTTGATTAACCAGCACGCAGCGGTCGAGGTCGATGCGGATACATTGGAATCCGTGCTGACGAATTAGATCGCTTTCCGCGCTAGTTCAAGTAGGTGCCAATTCAACCAAGATTGCGCGCGTCATAGGGACTCGGGCGCAGACCGCTTTGCTCCAGCGCTGGGCATCGTGTCGAGCGGTCCGCATGTTGGGCAAATCTGGTTACCAGCAGGCAGACCTTGGAATCGTCTGACGCGCGCTTGCCTCGACCCTCACTCGCATCGATGCGATACACTTCAACCGGTGGAGGTTCGGTGTCTTTGCGGTTTCGCGGCGTGGTTTGCGGTGCCTTGATAGCAGTGTTTTCGATCCCCGGCATCTGCCAGGCGCAGCAGCAGGCGCCCCCTCCGCCAGCAAAGCCCGGCCAGAACGGTATGGGCATCGCCGGCGGCATCGGAGCGGCCCCCGTCTACGACGCGGAGAAACGGCCTATCACCGCAGGCGGCTTTGTCGACAATGGTCCGGTCGTCTTTCAGGACATCACCAAACAGGCCGGGCTCTCCGGCTGGATCCACAAGATGGGCACGCCCGAAAAGAATTTCATCCTCGAAACGAACGGCTCGGGGGTTTGCCTCGTCGACTACGATAACGACGGCTGGCTCGATATCTACCTCGTCAACGGATCGACATTCAACGCGCTCGACGGCAAAGAAGAAACGCCCCACGCAGCGCTCTTCCGCAACAATCACGATGGAACGTTCACCGATGTCACGCAGAAGGCCGGCGTAGCCAACGACCGCTGGGGTTATGGGTGCTCGGTTGCTGATTACGACAACGACGGCTGGCCCGACATCTACGTAGGCAACTACGGTCAAAATCGGCTCTACCATAACAATCACGACGGCACCTTTACCGACCGCGCTGAAAAAGCGGGTGTGGCGCTCGGCAACTGGTCGCCCGGCTCAACCTGGGGCGACTATGACGGCGACGGATTGCTCGACCTCTACGTCACAGGCTACGTGCATTTCGATCGCAATAACCTGCCGATAAGCGGCACCAAGGCTGTGGGGTATGCCTCGTGCCTTTACCGCGGCCAATCAGTGAACTGCGGCCCCCGCGGCCTGACAGGCGAGCCGGATCACCTCTTCCACAACAACGGTGACGGCACCTTTACCGACGTCACGGCGAAGGCCGGCGTTGAAGATAAGGACAAATACTACGGGTTCGCCGCTATTTTTGTGGATATCAACGGGGACGGCAAACCGGACCTGGTGGTCGGCAACGACTCGGAACCTAACTTTCTCTACATCAATAAAGGCGACGGGACCTTCGAAGACGACAGCTACGTCTCAGGATTCGCGCTCAACAAGGATGGCCGCGAGATTGCCTCCATGGGTATCGCCGCGGGCGACTACGAAAACAACGGGCAGATCGATTTTTATGTCACCGACTTCGGCGATGACTATAAGGTGCTCTTCCATAACGACGGCGACGCCAGCTTTACCGACGTGAGCTACAAGGCGGGAATCGCGCAGACCACGATTCCCTTTGTAGGCTGGGGCGATGGCTTCCTGGACTATGACAACGACGGCTGGCTCGATCTGTTTGAGGTCGACGGCCACGTCTATCCCGAGGTGGACCACCACGACTGGGGCACCACCTGGGCCGAACGACCCCTGCTGTTCCACAACGTGCCCGACGGTGCAAAGGAAAGGAAGTTTGAATACGTTCCCCCAGTGAAAGGCACCGGGCTCGCGGACGTAATTCCCGCACGCGGAGCCGCGTTTGGCGATCTGTTCAACGACGGCAAAATCGACGTCATCATCAACCCCGTCGATGGTCCACCGGTTTTGCTGCGCAACGTGAATCCCGATCATCACAACTGGGTTGAGATGAAATTGGTGGGCGGCCCTAAGAGCCCGCGCGACGCGACCTGCGCCACGGTCTACCTCAAGGCCAACGGCATGCGCATGCGCCAGGATGTGCTCTCCAGCGGCAGCTACATTTCATCGAATGACCGGCGCTTGCACTTTGGTCTGGGCGATGCCACCGACGCAGGCACGGCGGAGATTCATTGGCCGTCAGGGGCCAAGGAAACAGTGAAGCTGCCCGCAGTGGACCGCATCTATACCATCACTGAAGGAAAGGGCATCACCGACGCCCTCTGCGGAGGAGATCCATGCAAGGATCCCAAGACCCCTTCACCGCAGACTGCAAGCAAATAGACGATCTGAGATTTGACGGTCCCTGCGGACCAGCCGGCCCCGCCGGGCGGATTCCCTCGCGTCCCGAACCCGCCCGGCGCGCGCTCCGGCGTTGTGCCGGCAATTCCAACTGCAGCCTAAAAGACTCCCGCCAAAAAGACCTCGGCCGCGTGCTCCTTGTCGAGCTTCACTCCGCAACCCGCTAACACCACCGGCGACAGTGTGATCACCGGGCAATGGGAGTGAGCCAGCACCTTGTACACCACTCCCTGTCGTGCGATTGCTGCAAATGCCGAAGCCCCATGCGCGCCCAGGACAATCAGGTCCGCCTGTTGTGCGCGGCCCTGGTAAAGCAGTTCTTCGGTCGGGTCGCCAGGCACCACGATGGCCTCTACCGCAATCTTCTCTCGCAGCGCTTTCGGAACCAGGGATACCAGGTCGTTTTCAATGTCTCCAATGGTGCGGCCTGCAAGAACCCCGGCGCGCTCCTGGGCCCGGATCACGTGCTGCAGCACCAGGCGCGCATTGTGCTGCACCGCCAGCGCCGCGCCAAAGGCGGCAATTACATAGCTGGTATCGAGCATGCTGATCGCGCACAGAATCGTGTTTGTCGCATAGTTCCGGTAGGTACTATCCACCACGTCGGGACCCACAATACACACCGGCGTTTTGGCAGTGCGCAGCACCGCTTCTGCCACTGAGCCCACCAGAAGCTTGCCGATGGGACCGGGAGAATGTGTGCCCATCACGATGCGATCCACCTCGCGCTCGCGCAAGAAATGGAGAATCTGATCTGCGGCGAGTCCCGGCCGAACCACGATTTCGCACGGAACTCCCGCTTCCCTCACTCTTCGTGCCAGCGGCTCAAGATGGTGAGTCTCGGCGTGGGCGGCGGCGGCATAGTCGTAATAGCGGATACCCGAGGTCTCCGATGCGGCTACTACCATCGTGTCGTAGGCATGGAACAGAATAAGATTCGCACCAGACTCCTTGGCTTGCGCAAGCGCAAAACCAAGTGCCTTTTCATTGGCGGGGATCTCGGAGGCAAACAGAATGGTGGAGGGTTTGCTCCACCCTGGCTTCATCGCTGCGGCCATGGGAACCTCCTCGACTTGAGAAATGTACTTTGGCAGACTCGGCGTCAGTTTTCGGTGCCGGGCGGCACATGATCGGGTGATTTAAATCACCCAAGGGGGCAGCACATGCCGATCCCGGATCCCTATGAACACGCGCGTCTTTCCCGTGTGAAGCCGCGCGCTGTCTATGGCGACCGACCGAAGGATGGTGAGGCCGATCTGCAAGCCAGACCGATCAAATCGAACGATGGTTGGCGCTTCAGCCACCAATAGTGATCTGAATCACAGATTTTGTCCCTCCAGGACTGGTCTTCTTGAAATGAATCGTGGCATTCCCCCGCCGTTGGACATTCAGGGCTGACCGCCCGATTCCGCTGGAGGCCTCATGGAACCGATGCATCACATTCCCGCCCGGGGAAGTTTGAACTTTGACGAAGCTCCCTTTCTGGCCATCTGGGAGGTTACCCAGTCTTGCGACCTCGCCTGCAAGCATTGCCGCGCGGCTGCCCAGCCCATTGCTCATCCTGACCAGCTCACTACCGCCGAGGGCAAGGCCTTGATCGACCAGATCGCCGAGATGAAGGTGCCGATCTTCGTCTTCACCGGCGGCGACCCGTTAAAACGCCAGGACGTCTTTGAGCTGATTCGTTACGCCTCGGACAAAGGCGTCAAAGTGGCAGTCACGCCCAGCGCCACGCCGCTGCTCACGCGCGAAGCGATCTTCAAGATGAAAGAGGCCGGCCTCGTCCGCCTCGGCATCTCGCTCGACGGCTCGACACCTGAGATCCACGACGCATTCCGCGGCCTGCCCGGCGCATGGGCGCGCACCATTCAAGCCATCGAATGGGCCAACGAAGCAGGCATCCCCATCCAGGTCCATTCCACCATCAGCCGCCATAATGCCAAGGATCTCGATAATCTCTGCGCCCTGTTTGAGAAGCTGGCCATCGTCATGTGGAATGTGTTTTTCCTGGTTCCCGTCGGACGCGGCCAATTGGGCGACCTGCTCTCGGGCGAAGAGTTCGAAGAAGTCTTCGGCAAAATTTACGAGCTGTCACACCGCGTAAACTTCCAGATCAAGACAACAGAAGCCATGCACTATCGCCGCTACCTCTTGCAGCACAACCTCGAGGAGCGTCGGATAGGGCACGGCCACCCGCACGCCGTCGCTGCTGCGGATTATGAGCCCGGCACCCCAACCAACGATGCGCAGTCCCGCACCAAGAGCTGGGCCACTCGCCGCGTCAACGACGGCAAGGGATTCCTCTTCGTCTCGCACGTGGGCAACGTCTATCCCAGCGGATTTCTCCCCATTCACGCCGGCAACATCCGCGAGAAACCTCTCGCAGACATCTATCAGAACGCGCCCATCTTCAAGGCATTGCGGGATACCAGCAAGCTCGAGGGCAAATGCGGCGCCTGCGAATACAAGGAGATTTGTGGCGGCTCGCGGGCAAGAGCCTATGCAGTCACCGGCGACCCGCTGGCACAGGAGCCATGCTGCATCTACCAGCCGCGCAACTGGGTCAACGTCGACGCGACCGAACCCGCCGCGATCTGTCAGCCGGAGTTGTCTGGAACACTGGTCACTCTCTAAGCCGGGTTGCATCCTTCCGGTCCCCGGCTTCCGGGGACCGGAATCTTTTCTTCAGACCAGCGCTTCAACGCAGTTTCTGAAGTAGTCCAGGCTCAGTTTGAGGCCGGTTTCCAGATCGATCTTCGGCTCCCAGCCGAACAGCCGCTTCGCCTTGCTGATATCCGGCTGTCGCTGCAATGGGTCATCCTGCGGAAGCGGGCAATAGACGATCTTGCTGGTCGACCCAGTCACCCGCAACACAACTTTTGCGCATTCAAGAATCGTCCACTCGACTGGGTTTCCAACGTTCGTGGGCAAGTGTTCGTTCGAGCGCGACAGTCCCAGAATGCCTTCGATCTCATCCGACACGTAGCAGAAACTCCGCGTCTGGTCGCCCTCTCCATAGATTGTCAGGTCCTCGCCGCGCAACGCCTGCATCATGAAGTTCGAGATCACGCGCCCATCACTCTTTTGCAGCCGGGGGCCGTAAGTATTGAAGATGCGGACCAGGCGTGTGTCCACCTTGTTGTAACGGTGATACGCCATCACCAGCGCCTCTGAGAAGCGCTTGGCTTCGTCATACACTGAGCGCGGACCGATCGGATTCACGCGCCCCCAGTAGTCCTCGGTCTGGGGATGCACCTCCGGGTCGCCATAGCACTCCGACGTCGACGCATGCAGAAATTTCGCCCCATATTTCTTCGCAATATCGAGCGCGTTGCGAGTCCCCATTGAACCCGCCATCAGGGTCTCGATACCCAGCCGGCTGTAGTCGACAGGGCTCGCCGGAGACGCGAAATTGAATACATAGTCAACCCGCCCTGGATTGAAGGGCTGACAGATATCCTGCTCCAGAAATTCGAAGCGGGCTTCATGCCGAAGATGTTCGATGTTTTTCAGTGACCCGGTGCAGAAGTTGTCCACACCGAGAACGGAATGTCCTGCCGCAAGCAACGCATCCGTCAAGTGAGATCCAAGAAAGCCTGCGGCTCCGGTGATCAACACGTGCATGAATTCAATATCCTTTTCATGAAGCCACGGGCAATGTGACTTCCGTTAGAGAATCACCGGCATCCGGCGCAGAAGTCCTTTAATCACTTGGCCCGTGACTTGCGCGAAGACCCTACGCTTTTGCGTTCTCCTTCAACCTCGGCAGATAGAACGCCGCCACCGGATCAATCGCCTGCGACGGGGCAGACCGGCCCACGCTCAGGTACGTGAATCCATGCTGCGTCATCTTTTCGGGGTCGTAGAGGTTGCGCCCGTCAATCACAATGGGATAGCGCAGCGTGTAGTGCAGCCGCGGCAAATCCAGCTCGGCGAATTCCTGCCAGTCATTCAGAATGAGCAAGGCATCCGCATCCTGGGCGGCGATGTAAGGATCGTCGACGTACCGCATTTGCGGCCCCGGAGGAATGGCTTCCTTCGCGCGCTGCTCAGCCGCCGGATCGTACGCGCTCACAATGCATCCCTCGTTCAAAAGCTTCTTCACAATGTCCAGCGCGGGAGATTCGCGGATATCGTCGGTTCCACCCTTGAAGGCAAGGCCAAGCACGCCGATTTTCTTGCCGCGGAAGGTCCACAGCGCCGACCGCACCTTCTGAAAGAAGCGCGCCTTCTGTTCTTCGTTAATCTTCTCCACTTCGTGCAGCAGCCCGAAATCCACGCCTACCAGTTCCGCTACGTTGCGAAACGCCGCAACATCCTTGGGAAAGCACGAGCCACCATAACCAATGCCGGCGCGCAAAAACTTGGTGCCGATGCGGCTGTCCATTCCAATGCCGCGGGCCACTTCTTCCACGTCCGCGCCCGCCGCTTCGCAGATATTCGCCACGATGTTGATGAATGAAATCTTCGTCGCTAGAAACGCGTTGGAGGCATGCTTGATGATCTCCGCCGCCTTGGTTGACGTATGCAAAATCGGCGGAGGATCTTCCACGCTGCGCGGTCCGGGCACCGCATTCGCGTTGCGGTAATACTCACCTGATGTGAGCGGGAGATAGAGCTGCTTCAGCAGATCGGAGGCACGTTCCGTCGCCGCGCCGATCACGATCCTGTCCGCATGCAGAAAGTCGACCACCGCCGTTCCTTCGCGGAGGAACTCCGGATTCGACGTGACGTCAAAATTTTCCTTCGGAACGCCGTTGCGCTCGATCACGCGGCGAACCCATTCGTTTGTGTAGACCGGAACCGTACTCTTCTCGACAATCACCTTGTAGGAATCGATCGAACGTGCGATCTCGCTGGCAACCGCGTCCACATAGGAAAGATCGGCGCTCCCCGTGCTGCTTTGCGGTGTACCCACCGCTATGAAAATGGCATGGGCTGCCTGCGCGGCACCGCGCAGGTCCGAGGTGAATTCCAGCTTGCTGTCCCGGTGGCGGCTCAGGAGTTCGGGCAGATACTCCTCGTGAATCGGAATCCCGCCTTCCCGCAGCATGCGAACCTTGCCTTCATCGTTGTCAACGCAGATCACGCGATGCCCGATTTCGGCAAAACACGCGGCCGCAACAAGGCCAACGTACCCCGAGCCGACAACGGCAATCGTAATAGGCTGAGTCATCGAATTCCTTCCTGTCGCCTTGCAGCGAAGAATCTGATTGGGGAATTGACTGGCCGGTTTCCCACCCTGCAAGCAAGACCGAAACGGCCGCGGATCGTGCAACCAGACTTCTTGGCACAAACTCTAACACCAACACCAACAACCCGTGATGCCCCGCATCTTTTCGGGCAAATTAGTAATCCTGAATACGTCATGAAGATGCAGAGAGTGCTCTGCTGGGCCCAACCGCTAGGTTACCTCTTACCGGCAGACGCCTTGCTCGCTTCCCGGCAAACTATCGCCTTCATTGCTTGAGCTGAGGAGTTCCATTAAGAACTTCGGACGGTTTGAGTGTGCATCACATCAAAAAATATAAAAATCGACCGGAGACAAGCGTCTCCCGTCGCAGCGAAATGTGGCTCGCCTTTTGTGTTTTTCGGCTGCCGACTCGTTCAATATACCAGCCGGTTTGTCGATTAAACTCCCACCAAAGTGGCAGATTTCAATAGAAGTTGCCCAGGAATCTGCCAGATTGCGCGAGTGTGGGAGAGTGACGCAACTGTCATCGAAAGCCCCAAATCTGCCCGTAAATCGCCTTACTCCGGCGCCGCAGGCGATTTTCAGGATTATGTTAACCTCCAAAATGGAGGCTTTTCGCCGATGCCCTTTGGGTCCTTGCCGTCAACCCGAGTCTATATGGACGCCAACGCCACCACCCCTCTCCTGCCTGAGGTCGTGGAAGCGATGCGCCCCTATTGGATCGAGAGTTTCGGCAACGCCTCCTCGATCCACCTTGACGGCCAGAAGGCACGCACTGCCCTCGACCGCGCTCGCGAAACGATGGCCGAGTTCTTCAACTGCCACGACGCAGAGGTGGTCTTCAACTCGGGTGGTACCGAGGGCGACAACACGGCCCTCTTCGGCCTGCTCCATCCCGGCGATCACCTGGTCACTACCTCCATCGAACATTCAGCGGTTCTGCAGGCTGCTCAGCGGCTCGCCGCCTACGGCATCGAAACGACTTACGTTGCGCCGCAACCCAGCGGCCTCATCGACCCGGCTGACATTCAGTCCGCTCTCCGGCCCGCAACCCGACTCATCAGCGTCATGCTGGCCAACAACGAGACCGGCGTTCTGCAGCCCGTTGAAAAAATAGGAGAAATCGCCCGCGCGGCAGGTGTTTTCTTTCACATCGACGCCGTGCAGGGCGCGGGCAAGATTCCCTTTGATGTACGCCGTTTCGGGTGCCACTTGTTCTCCATCAGCGCCCATAAAATATACGGACCCAAGGGAGTAGGAGCCATGTTCGTGCGCCGCGGCACTCCGTTGGAGTCGCTCCTGGTGGGCGGCAGCCATGAGCGCCGTCGGCGCGCTGGCACCGAAAACATAGCCGGCATCGTCGGCTTCGCCAAAGCGGCCAAGTTGGCTATGCAGAGCCTTGAAGATGGAACCATTGACCGGGTTGCATCGCTCCGTGACCGGCTCGAGTCTGAGCTTCTGCGCATGCCCGGCACAGGCCTCAACGGCGCCGGACTCGACGGTAAACCGGTCCCCAGGGCGGCCAACACCTCGAATATCTGGTTTGATCACCTTGACGGCGAGGCGCTGGTCATTGCGCTCGACCTGAAGGGTATCGCCGTCTCCGGAGGTTCTGCCTGCCATTCAGGCGCCACCGAGCCCAGCCACGTACTCATGGCTATGGGGCTGGACAAGAACCGAGCCCGCGCCAGTCTCCGCTTCAGCCTGCTCAAGACTGCAACCAACGCCGACGTGGATACCGTGCTGCGCGTCGTTCCGGAAGCGGTTGAACAATTGCGGGCGCTTTCGCCCGTCGCAGCCGGAACGCTCGGCTAGGAAAGAAAGTTCGCAGGAAGCGAGAATCGGCCAGTCGGGTCCTTTTCGCCCGCGCGACATCGAGGTAGAAGGAAATCATGCACCAGCAGGACACCATCGCCGTCGCTATGTCCGGAGGAGTCGACTCCTCCACGGTCGCGGCGATCCTCGCCCAGGGCCCCGGCGGCTCCGCCGATGCGCGATACAACGTGGTCGGCCTCACCCTCCAACTCTGGGATCAGACCCGCCTCGCCGGCAAGCACGGCATTCCCGACGCACCCAAGGCGGGCCGCTGCTGCTCCCTCGACGACGTCTACGACGCGCGCCGCGTGGCCGAGCACTTGGGCATCCCCTATTACGTCGTCAACCAGGAAGAGCGCTTTGAGCAAGATGTAGTTCGGCCCTTCGTCGCCGAATACCTCGCCGGCCGGACTCCGATCCCTTGCTCGCTTTGCAACAACCACCTCAAGTTCGACCAGTTGCTCATCACAGCGCGCAGCATTGGCGCCAGCCGCATCGCCACCGGCCACTACGCCGTCAACGAGTTCGACCCCGCGCGTAACCGCTGGATTCTCAAGCGCCCTGCCGACCATTCCAAGGATCAGACCTACTTCCTTTTCGGCCTCACCCAGGAACAGTTGTCGCGCACTTTGTTTCCGCTCGGCCACCTCACCAAGCCCGAAGTGCGCGAGGTTGCCCACAAGCGCGGCCTGACCCTGGCTCAAAAGCCCGACTCGCAGGAAATCTGCTTCATCCCCGGCGGCGACTACAAGCAGTTCCTCACCGCTTATCTCGAGGAGCAGGGCCGGCAGGCTCCCGAAACCGCCGGTGAGCTCGTAGCCTCAAACGGCGAAGTACTGGGCCGCCACGAGGGCATCTCCAACTTCACCGTGGGCCAGCGCAAGGGACTCGGCGTGTCCTCGCCTTCGCCTCTCTACGTGCTCCAGATTGACCCCGCGAGCCAGCGTGTGACCGTGGGCACGGACGCCGAACTGGCCACCCACACCCTGCGTGCCAACCGCCTCAATTGGATCAGCATTCCCGCGTTGACCGGCCCCATGCGCGTCAAGATCAAGATCCGTCACCGCCACGAGCCCGCCTGGGCTACTCTCGAACCGTCCTCATTCAGCCCAGACCGCTCCAGCCCGGACGAGGTCATCGCCACATTCGACGCCCCCCAGCGCGCCGTCACTCCCGGCCAGTCCGCCGTCTTCTATGACGGCGACGAGGTCGTCGGTGGCGGCTGGATCCTCTAGTGCTCTGTCCCGAAGTTCGCATCGAAAACACCCTGTCATCCTGAGCAGCCAAAAATAGGGCTGTCATTCTGAGCGAGCGAAGCGAGTCGAAGAACCTGCGGCTAGGGACTTCAACTTATGCAAGCTGCGGAAAAACTCATTCGGACTGGCAGGCCGGGGATTTATCCCCGGTATAACGCAAGCAAAATCAACGCGGGCTTCAGCCCCTGAGGCTTGCTTTTCGGTCATTTCGCTCGAAACAGGCCTTTTTCAGCAGCCTGCCGCGTCTCTGACCGCTTGTTGTTGTACCAACTATGGGTGCCCCAGGTCCCGGGGCCCCCACGAACAGGTCTTCGTTCGTGGGGTGGAGATTCCGATTTTGGGACCCGGGAAAGCATGAACTCAAAGCACGAAATCACGCGGTTAGAAACCTAGGCCCATTTCTCCGCTCGAAGCCCGACAGCCGCCGCGCCCGCCTGACGAGGCAACACCAGCCTCGACGAAATCGAGCCCTCTGGCGCTATACTGGCGCGGCGTCCTTATTGGAGAAAAACAGATGCTCAGGAAAACGTTTGCCAGCTTGGCCGCCACGGCCCTCTTCATCCTCGTCGCTCCCTCGGCAAACCCGCAAACCCCCGCAGCTATCCTGACCATTCAGGCCGACCAGCCCGTCTCCGCTGTCAGCCCCACCCTCTACGGCCTCATGACAGAGGAGATCAACTACTCCTACGACGGCGGCCTCTACGCTGAAATGGTCCGTAACCGCGCGTTTCACTCCGATTGGAGCGGAGTTCCCTACTGGTATCTCTTCGAAAACGGAAACTCCGCCGCCAGGATAGAACTCGACAAAACCACGGGCCCCAGCGAAGCTCTCTCTTCGAGCCTGCGACTCGACGTGCAGCAGGCTGACGCGAAGAACCAGGCCGGCGCTCTGAATGTCGGCTATTGGGGTTTCGCCCTCCGCCCCGACACCACCTACAACGGCTCCTTTTACGCCAAAGCCGCAGCGAGCGATCTCGGCCCCGTCACGGTGAGCATTGTCAGCGACGACTCTGGCAAAGCGGTGGTGAGCACCAGCGTCTCCAACATCGCCGCGGAGTGGAAGCAGTACGCATTCACCCTCAAAACCGGTGCGATTCAGCCCTCATCCGCCACCCACCTCGTGCTCTCCGTCGGGCATCCCGGAACTCTCTGGCTCAATCTCGTCTCCCTTTTTCCGCCCACATATCACAATCGCATCAACGGCAATCGCATCGACCTGATGGAAAAGCTCGCCGCCATGCACCCAACCTTCCTGCGATTTCCCGGCGGCAATTATCTCGAGGGCGACCGAATCGCAGACCGTTTCCAGTGGAAGAAGACCATTGGCCCCCTCGTCGACCGCCCCACCCATCCGAGCCCCTGGATGTATCACTCGTCTGACGGAATGGGCCTGCTCGAGTTCCTCGAGTGGTGCGAAGACCTCAAGATGAATCCCGTGCTCGCGGTCTATGCGGGCTACTCGCTTCGCGGCGAACATGTCCCCGCCGATCAGCTCGAGCCCTACGTCCAGGACGCTCTCGACGAAATCGAGTACGTCACCGGCGGCCCGGACACCAAATGGGGTGCCGAGCGCGTGAAGGACGGCCACCCCGCACCCTTCAAGTTGACCTATGTCGAGATCGGAAACGAAGACTGGCTGGACAAATCCGGCAGCTACGAAGAGCGCTATCCGCCGTTCTACAAAGCCATCAAGGTCAAATATCCTGACCTGCAGCTCATCGCCACGGCGCCCGTCAAGAACGAGAAAATGGATGTGCTCGATGAGCACTTCTACGTCCACGCCACGCAGAACTTCCACGACGCGACGCATTACGACAAGACCGACCGCAACGGACCGAAGATTTTCGTCGGCGAGTGGGCCACTCGCGAAGGTTTCCCCACGCCGGATTTCGGCGCGGCCCTCGGCGATGCCGCGTGGATGACCGGCATGGAGCGCAACAGCGACGTCATCGTCATGGCCGCCTATGCGCCGCTGCTGGTGCGTGTCGATCCCGGCGGCATGCAGTGGGAGACTGACCTGATCGGCTACAACGCGATGAAGAGCTACGGTTCGCCTGCCTATTATGCGCAGGTGCTGTTCGCGCAGTACCTCGGCGACCACACACTGAAATCCACTCTGGAAGGCGCCGGCCCCAAGCTCTTCTACTCCATTACCGGAAACGCAGAGAAGAAGCGCCTCTTCCTGAAACTGGTCAATGCCTCCTCCACGCCGCAACCCGTCGAGATCAACCTCTCCGGCGCGAAACTGGCCGGCACGGCAAAGTTGGTCAACCTCGCTGCGCAGGACACCCAGGCCACCAACACCATCGACGATCCCGATCGCATCGTGCCCGTCGAATCCACGCTGAGCGTCAGCAGCCGCTTCCACCACACGCTGCCCGGCTACTCAATCCAGGTGATCGAATTCAGCGAGCAATAAGAACTGTGCAGAAACGTAAGCGTACGCTGATCCCGTCTTGACCCCGAGGTAGAGTGCGTCATCGAGTGTCCGCTTGTGTTTTGGCGGACACCTGACGAGTGTGTCGTAAGCGTGTGAGTCTCCCCTCTTGACCGATAGTGTGTCTCTTAATTTGACGTTGGGTTGAAAGGGCACGGCTTCACAGCCTGCGGAAAAACTCGATTCTTTTGAAAGGGCACGGCTTCAGCCGTGCCGCAAACATCGCACCTGCAGCGCGGCTTTAGCCGCTGAGGGAAGGCTGACACCGAAACTAGGACTCCGCAGTCAGCCCAGCGCTCTGCGCGGCGTGCGAGTTTTGTGCGACAATGGCGCGCGGGGGTGTCTGAATGCTTGATCTGCTTCAGCCGTGGCATTTGCTGGTGTTCGCCGTGGTGGCGTTTTTGCTGTTCGGCGCCATCGGAATCTTTGGAGGGTCTGGACGAGATTCTGGTCCTGGTGGCGACCGGTAACCATGGTGTAAAAGGCGCTCAGGTCCTCCTCGCCGCCAACTCCTCAGGCCGGCGGGCGGCCCATCGATTCAGCATTTACGATCTTCCCCTCGCCAACCCTGTGGGTGCCCCATCCTTGAATCGGCGTTTTGATTCAAGGGTGGGAGAGCACGAACCTTCGCTCCCACCTTTCCGGTGTAGAATTCCCCTTCCATGCCCAAGGGACTTGTTCGTTACCAAAAGTGCGGGGACTTTCATTTCCTCACTTTCAGTTGTTATCGAATGCCGCCGATGCTCGGCCATGCAGCGGCTTACCGTGTCTTCGAAAGCGAGCTTGAGGCGGTACGCCGCCGCTATGGACTGGTCGTTGCCGGATATGTGCTCATGCCCGAGCATGTTCACTTGCTTGTGGGCGAGCCGCTGGTTTCTTCTCTTTCTGTCGCCTTGCAGGTGTTGAAGCAGAAAACTTCACGAAAACTCAAGAAGAAAGGGGACGTGCGGTTTTGGCAGCGGCGCTACTATGACTTCAACGTTCACTCCGAGCTAAAGAAGACGCAGAAGTTGAGATACATGCACCGTAACCCGGTGAGGCGGGGACTTGTGGAGAAACCCGAAGACTGGCCGTGGTCGAGTTTCGTGCACTACGCGACGGGTACAGCACTTTCGGAATTGGTGTAGTCCGGAACCACGCACTCAAGTGGCTTTTTTCTCAAGAAAAAGCCGCCCTTCACAGCGCTCAAAAAGGCTACGTGTGTTCCGAAAGTGCTCTAAGATCGGAACCGTCGAGATCGAGTCTGAATGGACAGCGCGGAGACGGGAAAAACAACAAAACGATGGTGAGCGAGCTGCGGTGACACCCACCCTTGAAAAAGCCAAGGGTTGATGGGATAAGGAAGAAGGCTTCAGCGAAGATCGAGTAGCGAGTGGGTTGAGGA
>OBLU010000414.1_pt1 | contig 40698 bp, 36 predicted proteins | sample 1518681 | NCBI WGS metagenome assembly OBLU01 (sample SAMEA3539304, study PRJEB22396) | soil metagenome | biome: tundra; feature: field; material: soil | place: USA | collected 2010-05 | depth 0.15 m
CGGTGACCGGCGTACGCTCGACTACGGCGTATTGGGCGAGGTCGTCCAGCGTGATCAGGGCGTCGCCCTTTCTGAGGTCATCGACCAGTTCGTGCGCCATCTTGCCGTGGTAGAAGTCGTCGGGGTCGGCAGCAATCCGTCCGAGCGTTTCTGCAAGCAGAGGCTGCTTGAATGTTTCTCCGGCCTTGTAGAGGTTGCCGTCGCGCTGGAAGATATGCTTCGATGCGGCGAATTTCGAGAGGTCCGAGTCGGCCAGCTCTTCGGCTTCCTGCCGGGTAAGTTCAAAGCCGTCTGTCGCGAGCTTGATGGCGGGAGTCATGACGTGCTGGAGGCCCAGCTTGCCGTATTTACGTTCAGCGTAAGTCAGGCCGGCAACCGAGCCGGGCGTGGCGATGGATCGGTATCCGATGATGCTCGAGAGAAGGCTGGTATCGGGAATCACGTTGCCTTGCGCGTCCAGGTACATGTTTTCGGTGGCGGCGAGAGGAGCTTTCTCGCGGAAATCGATGAAGGTGGCTTTGCCGTTGTGATCGCGGATGAGCATGAAGCCGCCGCCGCCCAGGTTACCCGCGCTCGGATGTACGACAGCCAGGGCGAAGCCGGTCGCCACGGCGGCGTCTACGGCGTTGCCGCCCTCGCGCATGATCTGAACGCCCGCCTCGGCGGCCAGATGATGGACGCTCACCACCATTCCGTGGCGCGCGCGCACGGGCTGTTCGCCGCGATAGGCAAGCACGTTTGCGGTGCCCTCCTGCGCCCCAAGCGGGACGGTGGACGAGGTTGAGAGGCAAAGCGCAGCGGCGGTCGATGCCGCCAGGACGGGGAAGAGGGGCCGTCGATTCATAGCTGTCTTGACAGAATAGCGTGAAAAACCATGGATCAGAGATCAGTGGTCAGGGATCAGGCAGGAAAGCTGCCGCGGCCTGGGGCGGGGTCACCAATAGGTCAGTTCTTGCGTCAAAGGGAGGAGTACGTCCAGGGCGTCGAAACTCCACAGTTTGGCTCGACCGACTTCACCCGGGAGATGATCATGCAACGGATACAGATGCACGCAGTTTTTCTACTGGTCGGACTGGCAGCATTGGGTAGCGCCGTGGTACATGCGCAAACAGACGTGGCGCTGAGTATTTACGGCGCATTCAACGGGACGACGAACGGCAATGGCACAGCGCAGAGCCCGTCCAATTCTGCGGGCGGCATCGTCGAACTGAGGCACATTTCTAACCCCATCGTGGGCTATGAGGCCACGTACTCCTTTAATCGCGCCAACGAAAACTATTCGTCATGCGGCATTGTGAGCCCAATTTGTTCTGAGCAATCGGTCAAGGCCGACGCACACGAAATTACCGCCGATTGGGTGGCGTCGGTCAAGCTTGCAAATCTCAGGCCGTTTGCCCTGGCCGGTGTGGGTCTTCTGCTTAACGTGCCCAGCAGCGGACAGACCAGCACAAGCACGTCAACCAAGCCGGTATTTATCTATGGAGCAGGTCTGGATTGGGGATTGGTGCCGCATATCGGACTACGACTGCAGTATCGCGGCAACCTCTACAGGGCGCCCAACCTGACCAAGCTTTTCACCTCGACCGATGCCTTTACGCATACCGCCGAGCCGATGATCGGGGCATACTTCCGGTTCTGAACAGCGACGCGACGGCCTCAGCGAATCAGCCCCGGACGTGGTGCGGCGTGGTTGCTATGATCGGGCCATGCGCATCGCCATCATCGCGGACATTCATGGGAACCTCGGCGCTCTGGATGCCGTGCTCGCGGATATCGCGCAGCGTGCGGTTGACCTGACCGTGAACCTCGGCGATGTGGTCTCCGGTCCGCTGCAGCCGTGCGAGACCGCGGACCGTCTGATGAATCTGGGAATCCCGACGATTCGGGGCAATCACGAGCGCCAGCTTTTGACCGTTGTGCCGGAGAACATGGGTGAGTCCGATCGCTTTGCCACATCCCAAATGCGGGCGGACCAGCGCGCATGGATCGCTGAATTTCCGGACACGCTCGTCGTCGCAGGCGACGTGTTCTTGTGCCACGGCACGCCGCTGAACGACGTCGATTATTTTCTCGACACGGTGGACGAGACAGGTTGCCGTCCCGCCGCACTCGCCGAGGTGGAGCAGCGGGCCGCCGGTTGCAGCGCGTCGTTAATCGTCTGCGGACACACGCACCTGCCTCGCACAATGCGGTTGGCAGACGGTCGCATGGTCATGAATCCCGGCAGCGTGGGATTGCAGGCCTACCCGGCAAAGTGGCCTCATTCCCACACCATGGAGGCTGGCTCTCCGCACGCACGTTATGCCGTTGTGGAGCGCGCGGATGATAAGTGGAGGGTCGAGTTGATCGAGGTGGCATATGACTGGGAGAGCGCGGCACGGCGGGCCGAGACAAATGGCCGCGCCGACTGGGCAGTCGGACTGCGGACAGGGAAGGTGTGAAGGGCGTGCCTACGGACTCGGGTCAGGCGCGCCTTCCCAATCATTCTCCGAATGATTCGACCTCTTGAATCCGCAATCGATGCCACGCCAAAAGAACCATGGTTCCCATTGCAAAAAGAGAGATCAAGGTGCAGGCAACGAGGATATCCATGGTTATCCAACGTCTTCCCGAGGCGTCAGTGACCGCAGTGGGAAACAGTCCCGCTTTAAAGATCAGAAGATTCCCAAATCCGCACACTCCGTAGCAAATGATTGCCGCACGCCAGTAGCTTCGAGAGGTAAGGGATGGCCTTGCTGGGGTGCCTCTGCAATAGAGTGCGAAAGCCTGATAGAAAAGAAACGCGGTCAAGTACCAGCCGAGGAAGTTACTGACGGGGACCCCGTAGAAGGAACCGCCATCGCGCCAAATCCATGCCCGGTCAAGAGTGGACCAAACGGCCTCCATGGAGAGGTCCCAGGCCAGCATGATGAAGCCGGCAAGCAATGGAAGCGCGATGACGCCTGCGCCAGTTAGCGGCTTGTTGCGATAGCCGAGGATCAACAGGCTCAGCACCCAGGAACAATAGCCGATTCCCAGATACGCAAGGACCAGCAGGATCGGCACGTGAAGGACCTTGGGCCCCATGAGATTTGTGAAGTAGTAATACCCGAAAGGAAATCCGGTACGCAGGCTGAGACTCTCGCTTATTGCGCCAATTCCCAGGCAAAAGGCAGTAAAGGCCGCGATGCCACGCACGCCATAGAGCACACTTCCGTGGATCAGGACGAAAACCGCGGGGGGCAGTACCTGCATCAGGACGATCAGCTGAATCGAAATCCTCTCTGGGTACAGTTGGCAGATGCGGCTTTGGGCATAAATGAGAAGTGCCGTCCACAAAACGACTGTCTGCCACTTGGCGATGCCTGCGCTTGCAGCCATTCCATTCTCTCCGTGTCGATGAGTTTACCGTAGAAGCCCATCGCGACTTCAGGCCCCGCAGGTGCGGATCATGCAATAAGCTTGACATAAAACTTGAGAGGCTTAAACCCTTCAGCATCTGTCGTCCGGAACGCGAAGCAACCCCCTCCCCTTTTCGCCGACGAACCAGCCCCTGATTGCAAGACGACAGACAGCAAGTGTCCTGCGAAGTCATCGTACCCGGCCAATTTTCAACTGAGCGACAAGGAGAAGGATCCATGCGAATTCTAGAGGTCAGAGTTCTAATGCTGTTGCTGCTGGCGGCGGGAATGGTCCCGAATGCCGGAGCTCAGTCTGCTTTGGGCAAGACGACATTGAGCACAACGAAAGTTACGGGCACGTCCGTTCTCGGTGGCGGATCGCACCCCGTATACACCACCATCACTATCCCTTATGCGATGCCCGATAACGACCTGGTCGAGGCGCGGAGGAATTCCGTTTCAAGCAAGCCGGCTTCAAGCGCCACTCCAATGGCTCTCTCCATACCGACACCCCAGCCCAATAAAGTCACGAATCACGGAGCGAACCTACAATTTGAAGGCCTCAGCACGGTTGATACGGCGAACACCAATGGTTTCGTCACCACTCCGCCTGACCAGGGACTCTGCGCGGGCCACGGGTTTGTGCTGGGAATCATCAATTCTTCCCTCGTGGTTTTCAACGTCGCTGGAAGCAAGGTTTCAGTTCCGGAGGCGGTGAACGCCTTCTTCGATGCAGACCCAACTACAACGTTCATCAGCGATCCGAGATGTTATTACGACCGTCCTTCGCAGCGCTGGTTCGTCTCGGTGACGAATGTATACGACTCCTCCAACAACTACCGCAGCAATCTTTTTCTTGCCGTGAGCCAGACGAGCGACCCGAGGGGTGGGTACACCCTCTACTCGATCGATACGACCGACGATGGCCTGGACGGTACGCCGAGCAATCCCGGGTGCAGCACGGCGGCGCCTTGCTTTGGGGATCAGCCGACATTAGGCGCTGACGCCTTCGGAGTGTACCTTACGACCAACGAATTTAGCCTGTTTTCCAACACTTTCAACGGCGCCCAGATTTACGCGATATCCAAGGACGCCCTTGAAGACGGTACCGCGTCGTCGATCGTGCACATTGGCGACCTGCCGCTGGCAGAAGGCATTGCCTACTCTGTGCAGCCTGCCAGTTCTCCGGATTTGAGCGATGAAGATAATTCCGGAGTCGAATATTTTCTCAGCGCCCTCGACTTTTTCGGCACCCTCGACGACAGAATTGCGGTGTGGTCCTTGGGAAATACGCGCTCTCTGAATCATAAAACGCCCAATGTCACCCTCATGAATATCGTGATCAAAAGCGAAGTGTACGGCCAGCCACCAGACGCGCCACAGAAAGCAGGTCCGTATCCGTTTGGGCAGTCTCTCGGCGAGCCGGAAGAGACGCTGTCTTCCGGTGACGACCGGATGCAAAACGTTGTGTTTGCCAACGGGCACCTGTGGGGCGGGCTGAACACGATTGTGTCGGACGGAACCAACACCAATGTCGGCATCGCCTATTTTGACGTGAATCCGAAAATGAGCGAAAACGGGTTGAAGGCCACGGTTCACGGGCAGAGTTACGTGTCTGCCGAGGGGAATTCAGTCATCTATCCCGGAATTGGGGTCACGGCAGAGGGCACGGCGGCTGCAGCCTTTACGCTCACCGGAGCCTCCTACTTTCCCAGCGCCGCATATGCGCATTTAACCCCATCGCACGCAACGAGCATCAACATCGTCGCTGCAGGAAACGCACCCCAGGACGACTTCTCGGGCTATCCAGAATTTGGCGGTGCAGGCGTTGCGCGCTGGGGTGATTACTCCTGGAGAGTCGCAGATGGAAAATCGCTGTGGCTTGGCACGGAATACATTCCGGGAGGGATCGATGCCACGTCGTACTTCACGGATTTTGGGACCTTCATCTACAACGTGAATCTGGATTGAGGACTGCCTGCCGAAAGAATGTTGAACTCTGATCGATTCGGCCTGGAACAACGAGGGTGGAAGGCGGCAGCGAAACGTTTTAGTCGGCGCCTTGCACCCTCATTGTTCCCCTTCTGAGCCGTCCTCTTACGTTTCGCACTGGTTACGTTGGAACGTCGGTTACTTCGCATTTCTGTTCAAAGCAGCGGGCGAGGGGATATGATGACCTAATGCTTTCCTGGAAAACCAGAGGCTTGGCGGCCGGGATCGTTTTGATCCTTGCCGCCGGAGTCATACGGGCTGAAAAGGGGGATTCGCTTCCCCCCGCCATCTTGAATGCCGCGCAAATTGTGGACCAGATGCAACTCCATAACCAGGCGCGCAATGAAGAGTTGAAGGATTACAAGTCGCTGCGCCATTACACGGTCGATTATCACGGATTCTCCACGTCGATCGCTGCGGCGATGGACGTTGAAGTCGCGTATGACGCCGCTTCGGGAAAGAGTTTTCGAGTCGTCTCTGAAAGCGGATCCAAGTTCCTATGCGACAAGGTTCTGAAGCGTGCGGTTGACAGCGAAGAGGAAGCCTCGCGGGACAAGTCTTCGACCGCATTGACAGCGGCCAATTACGCGTTCCAGTTGTTGGGAAGCGAGAACGTCAGAGGCCGTCCTGCCTACATACTGGACGTGAAACCCATCGCCGCAAGCAAGTTTCTGTATCGCGGCAAGATCTGGGTGGACGCTGTAGATTTCGCGGTGGCGAAGATTGAAGCCGAGCCGGCCAAGAATCCCTCCGTATGGATCTCTCGGACCGAGATCAACTTTACCAGTGCGAAGACGGGCGACTTCTGGCTGCCCGAGCAGAACCGGAGCGAGACCAAGGTGCGCATCGGCGGTTCCGCCGTGTTGACGATCGTCTATGGGCCTTACCAGGTTAGCCCGGTGGCCATCGCATCTGCGGCAGGCGCGGCGAGCAGTCGCTAAAGCCTGGTTGTTTGCCTGAGTCGCGCCCTCGAAAAGCTCGACCGCGAAAATCTAGGGCAGCAATTTTCGAATCGCGAAGAGCGTTGAGGCGCTTAATGCTTTGCGAAGCCGGGGGCGCACCCCGGTTGGCGCGGGCGAAGGACTGGGTGCAATTTTCTGGGTGGCGCAGGCTGCCCGGTAATGATCCAGCAGAATGGCCGTTGCAGCCTTCCAACTGTGCTCGGCGGCATGAATCCGGGCGATCTTTCCCATGGCTTCACGCTTTTCAGGCGAAGGCAGCAGTTGCCGGATGGCGGCGATGGCCCCGGCTTCGTCATCGAAGAGATACCCGCTGACTCCCTCCTCAATCATCTCTGGAATTCCGCCGGCCCGTGCCGCGACAACCGGCACCCCTGAAGACATGGCCTCGAGGACCACGAGGCCCAGCGTCTCCGTGCGCGATGGCATGACGAAGATATCGCTGGAGGCGTAGGCGCTCGCCAGTTCCTCGTCGTGAAGGAATCCGGCCATCACGACCGGCAGGCCGGCGAAATGCTGCTTGAGAGCCTTGTGATGGGGACCGTCGCCAACCAGTGCAAGGCGAGCTTCGGGGATGGCCTCCAGAACGGGCTTGAGCAACTCAATATCTTTTTCGGCGGACAGGCGCCCGACGTAAAGCAGCAGCGGGCTCTCGGGATGCCCTTCAGTGAGCCGGACACGCATGGCCTCGGAACGGTGGGAGGGCTCAAATCGATCAGCGTCCACGCCACCCGGCCACAGCGCGACGCGGGCGATCCCGTGCTCCTCCAACTGGCGAACCATCATTTCGGAGGTGCAAAGATTGACCGTGGCCCGGTTGTGGCGGAGGCGGAGAAGGGGCCAGATCCAGGGCTCCAGAAATCCTAGGCCGTAGTAGCGCAGGTAGTTGGGCAGGTCGGTGTGGTAGGAGACGACGAGGGGCAGACGCAAGGCGCCGCCGTTTCCGCCGCCTCCATAGTAGAGACCCGCGATGCCAAGAAATGCCGGCTCGGTGACGTGAATGAGGTCGGGCTGGAACTCTGCGATGGTGTTGCGCATGAAGGCGCGGGGAGGGGAAAGTCGGAGCTCGGGGTAGAACGGAAAAGCGTGACCGGGAATGCCGACGATGCGGCACTGTTCGTACTCGGTGAAGCCGCCCTCGGGCGCAAAGATCAGCACCTCGTGGCCAAGGTTTTTGAGCTGCTTGATGGTCTGGCAGAGAGTGGTGACAATTCCGTCGACTTTGGGAATGAAGGTTTCAGTAAAGAGAACGATTCTCATTTGCCGTAGCAGGCTCTAACTTTCAACGGAATGTTACAGAGCCTATCACGGCGAGGCGCAAGGCGGCATTGGTCCTGTTGGTTGGTAGTGTCCTAATTTCGATCTCCAGTGCCATGAACGGCTTCTTGATTGGCAATAGACCGAAATAGTACAATTTTCGGCGATTTCAGTAGTTCAGTCTGATGATCACCAGCATCCACACCCTGATTTATTCCGACGATGCCCCCGCAACGCGCGCATTCCTTCGCGACGTCCTCGGCTGGCCCTACGTCGAGGATGCGCTGGGCGGAGGCGCGGGTTGGCTGATCTTCAAGACCGGGCGGAGCGAGATGGGCGTGCACCCGACCCACGCCGTCTACGATGGCAAGACGTACGAATCGCCGCGGCACCATCTGATCTCCCTGATGTGCGACGACATCTCACACACGGTCGCTGAACTGAAGGGCAAAGGAGCGGAGTTCCGCGGCGAAGTTCAGGATCACGGGTACGGACTCGTGGTCATGATGGCCGTACCTGGCGCGGACGACATCATGCTTTACGAGCCCAAGCATCCGCTGGCGTATGGCCTTTGACCGATTGAAACACTCCCACCTTTCACCCTTCTCAAGGCATCGTTCAAATCAGGACACTACCTGTTGGTTGGGTGGGTGGGTGCGACGAGCGTTTAATGCGCCATCTCGGCGTCGACGAGCATGAACCCATCGGGAGCGACCTGGCAAGCCTCACGACCGGAGAATCTCCAGGTCGAACCGTTCGCGTAGGTCACGGAGTCAAGAACGATTGAGCTGACCGACGTAAAACCGGGCACTACGAGATCGGCGGAAGCACTTTTCTCCTCGCCTGCCACGAACGCCACGTGGAGGGTCTTGGTTGCTTCACCGGAGCCGTCGCGAGCGGTGCCCGTCTGAAGAAACTGCTTTTTGCCGTTCAGTCCATGAACCGTCACCGTGGCGTTCGTAATCCGGGCGGGGCGCACGTCGGTCAGCGTTAACACCAGGTGCAGTCCAGGCGTCTCTGCAGGAGCGGCGCCATTGACCAGGACCCGCCGATGTAGACCGTCTTCGTGACGGGCATGCATTCCAACAGGGCACGCGGAGCTGAGCGGGACAGGAATCACAAATTTCAACTGCTTTTGTGACGGGCTCTCATTTTGGGCGGATATTGCGACCGAGCAGAAGAGAAGACCGAAGGCGAGGCAGGCAGTACGCTTCATGGCGGGACTCCTTTGCGAAAGAGAAACCGCGTACACAAACAAAATACGCCGGCCATGGTTCTCCGATCAACCGCAGAGCCTCATTGGATCTCGGATTTGTAACGATGGAATGCGTGCGCAAAGGGCACTGAAAACCGCCCGCGGAAGTCATGAAATAGACCCCCCGGTATCCCGTGCATAGGGCTGCTTCGCGCCTCCTCTGTGATACCGTTGCAATACGGTGCCCCTTGTGCCGGCCCTTCGCAAAGATCAGGGCTGGCGGGCCAATTTGAAGAATGTCTCAGCAGCCGGATTTGATATCGCCTACGTTGCCCGCGAGCCCGGCTCCTGAATCCGGGACCGCGCTCGGCGATCCTGTCGCGCCCACCCAGCCGCCCGCCACGCCTGCCCCGCTGCGCATTCCGCGCTGGCTTGAGAGGGCCGAGCTGTTCCTTCGGGTACTTTTGCGCATGTATATCGGGCTGGCGGTCTGCTACGCGCCGTGGTCGCCTTTATTCTGGGACCAGAATCCCCTTTTCGTTCAGTTTCCAACGCTTTCGATCTACGCGGCCAATGGGGCGGTGCGCGGCCTCATTTCGGGATTGGGACTTTTGAATCTGTGGATCGCCTTTCAGGACGCCATCCGCTACCGGGACAGATAAGACATGAAAGACAAGGAACAGCCAACAGGAATCGGGGACCAGGAAGCACGACAGCCAGATCTGCAAGCTGCCGCAGGCGGCGATTTAGTTCCGGTGGCGAAGATTCCCGGGAACGGAACGCCGGATCCGCTGCCGTGCGCTCCTCTGGCGTATGAGAATCCCGGCTTTCTCAACAGCGCCGACGGGCGGCTGATTCGAATCGTCTCAGAGTATCTTGAACCGCTGTCGCGGTTCCGTCGCGAGCAGATTCAGGACACGGTAGTGTTTTTCGGTTCGGCACGTTTTCGCGGTCGCGAGGAGGCCGATCACGCGCTCGAACTGCTGGAAAACACCGGGTCGATGCGTCCCGCGCCCAGCGAAGAGCAACCCGCCAAACCTCAGGAGATCGCCGCAGGAGAAGCCACCGACCTGCAACGCAAGCGTGCCGTTGCAGCCGTTGAAATGGCCCGCTATTACGAAGATGCACGACGCCTGGCGGGGATGCTGACCCAATGGGCCAAGGGGATTCCCTCGCGCCGTCATCGTTTCGTGGTCACGTCGGGCGGCGGCCCAGGCATTATGGAGGCGGCCAATCGCGGCGCTCACGAGGCCGGCGGCAAGACCATCGGAATGAACATTCGTCTGCCCTTCGAGCAGGCACCCAATCCGTACATTACCCCGGCGCTGAATTTTGAGTTCCACTACTTCTTCATGCGCAAGCTGTGGTTCGCCTATCTTGCCAAGGCTCTGGTGGTGTTTCCCGGCGGCTTCGGCACACTGGATGAGATGTTTGAGATCCTGACCCTGGCACAAACGCAAAAGCTGGCCAAGAAGATCACCGTCGTGATCTATGGTTCGGATTACTGGAAAAGGGTCTTCAACCTCGACACATTGGTGAACACCGGAGCCATTTCCCCCAAGGACATTGAGCTGTTTCAGTTCGCCGATACACCCGAGCAGGCCTTCGAACTGCTGCGCCAGGGGTTGACTGAGAACTACCTTGTTCCCGAGGCGAATGCGGCGGCCGAACGCCCGGCTAAGGATGTGACCCCAGGTTTTACTCTCGAGGACTTTCTAGGGCCGGACCTGGCCAGAACCGCAAAATAAAAGGAGTTGCATCGGCATTTTGATGAATTCTTCGTCATCTTCTCTGCCCTGATGCATTCTGTCACCGTCAAATTCAAACGGTTCTGATAAGGTGATGGATAGCTTCCATTATTTGACGAGTTCCCTATTCGGTAATGGCGCTTTGTAGCCGAATTGGTTTTTGTTTTCCTTGATCCGTATTGCACTTTTTGTTTTGCCCGAGCATTTCCCTGTTTGCCGATACGCGGCATCGCTTGGTTGCCTTCTGAAGAGCTGGATTCCGATCGACATGTTCTTCGTCCGCGATGGCGAGTCTGCTTCGGCTGGCAGGTAACTCGGATCGATTACGGAAGTAGGGGCAGAAATGGTCAGCTCAACTATCTCTTATGTGTGGCGCGACAATGGCGCGACGCGCGGCTATCGGTCGGGAGTCTCGCTCCACAGCCACACCAATCAGTCCACTGAGACGCTGGCGCACCTGGCGAACTTCGGCAGCAAACTGCCGTGGATGCGTCCGCTGATGGCGCGCCTCGAGACACGGTCAGCGGCGAATCACGGAATGCCGGTGAATTATGCGGCCGCTTACTGGACGCCGCCGATGACCCCGAAGCTGGCTTTCGACCTCGAGAGCGGGCAGATCGCACAGCTGGATCTGGCGCCCATGGTGTCCCTCTCAGACCACGACAATATCAAGGCGCCCATGCTGTTGCAGGCCGTGCCGAGTTCGCGCGCGATTCCGATTTCAGTGGAATGGAGTGCGCCCTATGGCGCGCAGTCCTTCCACCTGGGCGTGCACAACCTGCCCAGCGCTCGCGCCACTGAATGGATGGCTACATTGGCTGACTACACGGCCAACCCCGGCGACGAACGGCTGACCGAGATCCTCGTCGCGCTGAATGCGGAGCCGGACGTTCTGGTGATCTTCAACCACCCTCTCTGGGATCTCTACATGGTGGGCAGAGAGAAGCACGACTTTCTGGTGAACGAGTTCCTGCAGAAAAATGGCGCCTATCTGCACGCGCTGGAACTGAATGGGCTGCGGGACTGGGATGAGAATCGCGCAGTGCGGTGGCTGGCAGAAGAGTGGGACATGCTGCTCATCTCCGGCGGCGATCGGCATGGCGTGGAACCCAATGCCAACATCAACCTCACCAACGCCACCAGCTTTACCGAGTTCGTGCACGAAGTGCGCCGGGAGAAAAAGAGCAAGCTCCTCTTCATGGCCCAGTATGCCGAGCCGTGGAAGCACCGCATTCTGCAGTCGGCCATCGACGCGGTGCGCGACTATCCCGACTTTCCGCCGGGTTCGCGTACCTGGGATGAGCGTGTCTATCATCCCGATGGAAACGGCGTCGTTCGCCCGCTGAGCGATCTGTGGCCTGACGGATCAGCGCCGTGGATCATGACGCGGTGCATTCAATTGCTGCAGCTGATGGGCAGGGGCCTTGTTTCGGGCGGGTTGCGCATGGTGTGGAGCGAATCGCACCAACTCAACTTGGCGCTGGGCGAACAGGACGGCTGAGGGGCTGCCCGCTGTTTGGGGGCTTCGACTGCCACCGGAATTGCTCCTGGCAGGCGGCCGACCTCGGATCCGTCAACCCCCTCCCGCCTAACTTTCCCTCCACCTCCATCAATCCATTGCGAATAGAATTCGCTGACATTTGCAGGTTATTTCTCCGCTCGGCGCACACTGGAAACAGAACCGAAAACGCTGCCGAATCCGGCCATCGGAGAAATCCCATGAGAGACGAACTCGAAATCCTGTGGCCAAGCCAGCCCACGAAAGCCCGCCCTCGAAAAAAACAGCCTGGTTTGGCTTCGTCAAATCTTCCCCATAATGGCGTCTAAATACAAGCGATAGAAAGGGGTACGTTCTTCAAAGCGCGTTCCCTTTTCGTTCGCCCGATTGATATAATCACAAGAAGTGACAGGCTCTGCAATTACCTGCTGGATTCTCGATCCGTAACGGTTGTATCGGTGGGACAACAGGTGTACCGGTGGGGCGCTACCCGGCCCGAGCCCGCGCCTCCTCCCGCTTGTCGAGTGGATCAAAGCACGAATCTATGCCCGCTTTTTGCCTCATTCTTGATTCGACTTCTGCCTGAATTCGCCGGGATTCGCAGGCCTTTCTGGTAACTCTATTGATTCTTTTGGTAATTGAAGCGGTATTCGCCTCATCTTAACGCGATGTTGATGGCTTCAAAGGGATACTTAGACGTAAGAATCCAGCGCGAACGCCGAGCGTGAAGGAGCAGAAATGGCCCAATCGACCATCTCATACCTGTGGCGCGACCAGAAAGCTGCCAGCGGATTCCGCACCGGTGTTTCCTTGCACAGCCACACCAACCAATCCAGGGAGACGCTGGATTTCCTCGCCAACCTTGGGAATCAGTACCCGCTGCTGCGGCCGCTGCTTGCGCGGCTCGAGAGCCGATCCGAGTCAAGGTATGGCGTGCGCGTGGATTACGCGGCCAGCTACTGGACGCCGCCGATGACACCCAAGTTGGCCTTTGACCTGGAGTGCCGGCAGATCGAAAAGCTGGACGTGGGCCCCATGGTCTCCCTTACCGACCACGACAACATCAAAGCGCCCATGCTGCTGAGGACCGTTCCCAGTGCGCGTCATATACCGGTATCGGTGGAGTGGAGCGCGCCCTATGGAGGCGTGCAGTCGTTTCACCTTGGCGTGCACAACCTGCCCAGCGCCCGCGCCAACGAATGGATGGACACGCTGGAGAACTACACTGCGAATCCCAGCGACGCGCGGTTGACGGAGATCTTGGTTGCCCTTGACAAGGAACCCAATGTCCTCGTGGTCTTCAACCATCCCATGTGGGACCTTTATCTGGTGGGCCAGGAGAAGCACGAGTTCCTGGTGAATGAGTTCCTGCAAAAGAACGGCGCGTGGCTTCACGCGCTGGAACTGAATGGGCTGCGTCACTGGGATGAGAATCGCGCGGTGAAACGGCTGGCTGAAAAGTGGAACATGCTGCTGATCAGTGGCGGCGACCGCCATGGCGTGGAGCCCAACGCCAACATCAATCTGACCAACGCGGCCACCTTCACCGAATTTGTGCTGGAGATTCGCCGGCAGAAGAAGAGCAATGTTCTTTTCATGCCCCAGTATGCGGAGCCGTGGAAGCATCGCATTCTGCGGTCGACACTGGATGCAATTCGCAGCTATCCTGATTTTCCGCAGGGTTCGCGGACCTGGGATGAGCGGGCCTATCATCCCGATGGCAACGGGGTTGTCCGGCCGCTGAGCGAGCTTTGGCCCAAGGGGCGTGCGCCGCGCAGCATCGGATGGGCGATCGGAATGGTGCAGATGCTGGGTATGGGGCCAGTCTTCGGAGGCCTTCGATTGGCGTGGAGCGAATCGCACCAGTTGCGCCTGGCACTGGGCGAGCACGACGGCTAACGGAGTTTGAAACGGTCAAAGTGAGACTGCTGAAGCCGTTCACTCGTCCGACTCAACTGCTCTGATTCACGTAATCGGCTGCCCGGACACAATGCGGTATGAATCTTGACTGAACCGATGACTGCCCGAATACCGCGCGTGGCCTACTTTCCCGACTCGTTCAACGAGGTGAACGGGGTGGCGCATACAAGCCGCCACTTTGAGGCCTTTGCGCGCCGGCGAGACTTGCCTTTTCTGTGCGTGCGTGCGGGCGACCGCAGCCAGGCCCTGATAGAAGGCGGCAATGTATGGACGCTGGAACTGCCGCGCGGTTCTCTCTCGATTGCCTTGGAAAAAGATCTTCGTCTTGACCCCGTGTTTTTGCGTCACTTTCCGCTCATCCAGGAAGTGCTCGACCGCTTCAAGCCCGAACTGATTCACATTACCGGGCCCAGCGAAGTCGGTGTGCTGGGCGTGGGACTCGCATACGAGATGGGCTTGCCTCTCGCCGCCAGCTGGCATACGAATGTGCACGAATATGCAGCGCGCCGCTCGGAGTGGTTCCTGCGCCTGCTGCCCGCTCAGCCGTCGGCCATGGCTGGGCAGACGATTGAAGACCTGGCGATGTCGATTGCGGCGCAGTTTTATTCGCAGGCACAGGTGCTCTTTGCGCCGAATCCCGAGCTATGCCGGTTGCTTGAGCGCCTGACCGAACGGCCTTGCCACCTGATGCGGCGCGGCGTCGACGCGGAGCTTTTTCATCCCGCGAAGCGGAACCGACGGGCCGACGATCGCGATCAAGTGCTCGGCTTTGTGGGGCGGTTGTCGGTAGAAAAGAATGTCGCCGCGCTTGTGCAGGTGCAGGAAGAACTGGAGCGCATGGGACACAACAGCTTCCGTTTTTTGATCGTGGGCCACGGCGCTGAAGAGGCGTGGCTTCGGGAACGGCTGCCACGCGCGGAGTTTTCCGGAGTGCTGCGCGGAGAGGCCTTGGCTGCGGCGTATGCCGGCATGGATTTGTTCGTCTTTCCCTCGCATACCGACACGTTTGGCAATGTGGTGCTGGAGGCGCTGGCCAGCGGCGTTCCGGCCATCGTGACCCCGGACGGAGGCCCGAAGACGATTGTGCGCGATGGCGAAACGGGGCGCATCGTTCCGGATGAAGGATTTGCCGCGGCAGTCGCCGGAATTCTGGGCGATCCCACCAGGCATGAAGAGATGCGCCATGCCGCGCGCGCTTACGCTCTGACGGCGGGATGGGACTCTGTGTTTGAAGGAGTTTACGCGGCATATGAGAACGTCTTGCCGGCCACCCGGATACATGCCGCGGAGGGATAGGAGTTGGGGCCGGCGGCCTTCCCCATTGCATTCACCCTCGTGCGCATCCAAGTCGCTGGGCCTCGCTGCAGCTACGCAAGACGGCTTCCAGTGCGCAGGTCGAGCATAAAGGGAGTCTCCTTGTCGGTCATCATGCTCCAACCCCGACCGTGGAGAACACAGTCCTCAACACGGGTGATGGTCACGCCTTCATCGGAGAGCTTCCCCGACTGCCACGCTTCGCCGTGTTTGCTCCAGGCGAGGATGGCGTGGTGGCCCACAAAGAGGAGCAGGCCCTGCGCGGGCAGCGGGTGTACCTGAAGTACGGGGCGGTAGGAAATCATGGTGAAGCGCTCCGGCGCAGTGGTGTCGATGAGGTAGGCATAGCCGCCGGAGACGGCGCAGAGCTCATCTGGATTTGGAGTAGACCAAAGACCAGTCGGGACAGCCGGATCGCGGAACCCGAGGGCGCATGTGGCCAGGAACTGCTGCGCGCCGGCCGGCCCCTTTGACTCCGATTCATTGACCGTTCGCGCAACCCAGGGGCGGACGAGCACCTCGAGCGCACCGCGTTCCACTTCTTCGGCCTCAAGGGGATATACGAAGTGGCGAGGGGGCAGGATGAGCGGCCGCTCAGGGAGGACATCGGCCTGCCAGCGATGAGGGAAGCCGGCGGCGTTCAGAGGTGCCGAATCTTGCGGGCTCACAGCCGGTCACACCCCCACGAAGCGCTCAATCCGCTCCTGGACGCTGGGGATGCTGAGTCGAAGGGTCGATCCCTCTTCGATGAGCGGCAGCAGCTTGTCGAAGTCCGGTCCGGAGTGGGCGCCGGTGATGGCGATGCGCACGGGATGGTACAGCTCAGCGCCCTTGACGCCCGTGGCCTCCTTGATCTCATTCATCCAGATTTTGAAGATCTCGGGGGTCACCAGCTCGCTGTGGGCGCGCACGCGATTGGCCAGTTCGCTTAGAACGGTACGGGCGGAGTCGGCAGCAAGGATGCTTGCGTTTTGCTCGTCGCCGCGGACGGCATCGGGGTCGAAGCCGAAGACGAAATAAGCCTTTGCCGGCAACTGCCCGAGGCGATCGACATAGGGCGCGAACAATGAAACCAGCTTAACGAACCAGAGAAGAACATCGTCGCTTGCATCGTCCTTGGCGGGCATCAGTCCACCAAAGAACTCCCATGTGAGTGAGGCGATTCGTCCCAGCGAGGAGGACTTGATGTAGTGCCGGTTGAGCCAGTTCAGCTTGTCGAAATCGAACACGGCAGGCGAGGGCGTCACTCGCTCCAGGGAGAAGGCCTGAATCAAATCAATCTTTGAAAATGTCTCCGACTTGCCGTCTTCAGCGCCCCAGCCCAGCAACGCCAGGTAATTGAACAGCGCTTCGGGCAGATAGCCCATCTCGCGGAAACTGGCGATTGATGTAGCGCCATGACGCTTCGAGAGCCGCTCGCGATCGGCACCCAAAATTGTGGAGAGATGGGCAAACTCCGGTATGGGCCAGCCAAAAGCCTGGTAGATGGCCACCTGCTTTGGGGTGTTCGAGATATGATCGTCGCCGCGAATGACGTGGGTGATGCCCATCAGCGCATCGTCGATGGTGACGACGTAGTTGTAAACCGGCATGCCCAACTCATCATGCTTCGCAGAGCGGACAAGAATTGGATCGCTGACAGCTTCGGAGGCAAACTCCACCGTGCCGCGGACCAGGTCGTGGAAGCGCAAGGGCTCTTCGCCGATTTTCAGCCGAACAGCGTAGGGCTTACCGGCATCGATGTACTTGTTGATCACCTTGGGTTTGAGGTCGCGGCAGCGGCCCGAGTAGACCTGCGGAAGCTGCTTCTCCACCAGCACCTTGCGCTCGGCCTCAAGTTCCTCAGGAGTGCAGAAGCAGCGGTAAGCCTTGCCTTCGTTCAATAGCTGTTCGGTGTGCCGTGCATAAATCCCCAGGCGTTTCGATTGGCGATACGGGCCCAACGCACCCTTCGCGGGCACGCCCGGTTCCTCCGGTCCCTCATCCCAGTCGAGGCCGAGCCAGCGCAGATCCTGGATGAGTTGCGTTTCAAAGCGAGACTCGGAGCGCTCCTCGTCGGTGTCTTCAATGCGAAGGATGAAGTCGCCACCCAGGCGGCGCGCAAAAAGCCAGTTGTACAGGGCCGTCCGTGCGTTTCCCACATGCAGCATTCCCGTGGGGGAAGGAGCAAAGCGCACCCGAATCTTGTCGGTGGTCATAACACTCCAGATCATAACCGGTTGCAGGATTTGAAGGTATAGCTAGTTGTGCAGTTTACGGGCATAAAAAATAGCCGATGTTTTTGCGAGGCATGCTTTCGTCTTCGCTGCCGCGCGGCGGAACGGCGTGGCACTTATTCCGGTCCTTTTTGCGGCCGCCGATCATCTGATTCGGAGGAGAGTGGAGATGAAAGTTGTTTTGTTTGGCGCCTCCGGGATGATCGGGAGCCGTATTTTGCAGGAGCTGATTCGCCGCGGACACAAAGTCACCGGAGTGGTTCGGAGCCCTGAGAAGATCACTGTGAGCGGGGTCAAGGTGGTGAAGGGCGACGTAACCGACGAAGTCAGCGTGGCCAAAGCGTCGCGGGCGCGGATGCCGTGATCAGCGCCTATGCGCCGCCGCAGAAGCAGGAGAACCTGCTGTTGAATGCCGTTCGGTCGCTGATTGCGGGCGTGGCCAAGGCGGGTGTGAAGCGGCTCATCGTTGTGGGAGGTGCAGGCAGCCTTGAGGTCGCACCCGGCGTGCAGTTGGTGGATATCCCTCAGTTCCCGGAAGAATTCAAGGCCATTGCCCTGGCGCATCGAGATGCGTTGCCGATTTTGAAGCAGTCGGATCTTGACTGGACCTACATGAGCCCCGCGGGCTTAATCCAGCCGGGAGAGCGCACCGGCAAGTTTCGACTCGGAGGCAAGCAGCTTTTGAACGACGCGAAGGGCGAAAGCCGCATCTCGGCGGAAGACTATGCCATCGCCCTGGTGGATGAATTGGAGAAATCTCAACACGTCCGCCAGCAGTTCACTGCGGCCTATTGAACTCACCGCGAGGCTTTGAGCGTCGCATCCTGGGAGAAGTGCTCCCATCCGTGGGGTTCCAATTGCTGCGCGCCAACCGAGGTGATGAGGGTAATGGGGGCCTGAGAGCGCCGGGTGCGAACGATGCGGCCGATTAGGGTGATCGGGACCCCCGCAATTGTCCGGGGTAAGCGGGTTCTCGGGGACGCCGTGAAGAGCAATTCGTAGTCCTCGCCGCCATGGATCGCCTCGGCCAGGGTGGCGGCCGGATGGACTGGAAGCGAGGCGGCATTCACTTCGGTGGCTACGCCGGACTCCGCGCAGAGGTGGGCCAGGTCGGTCGAAAGGCCGTCGCTCAGGTCAAGGGCGGCGGTCGCAAGACGCCGGCGTTGCAGCCATAAGCCTTGGGAGACTCGAGGTTGAGGGTAGAGATGCCCTGACAGCAGCGGCAACAGTTTCCTGGGGATAGATGGCGGCTTGGAAGGGTTCTTCGCTGCGGCTGCCAGTTCGCCCAGTTTTCGCAGACCTGCGGCCGCAGCGCCCAGGCTGCCGGTTACGTAGAGCAGGTGGCCTGGACGTGCACCGGAGCGCAAAAGCGCCCTCCCTCGCGGAACTGCGCCCACCAGCACGATGTCCGCAACGGCCACAGGCGACTCAGCCAGATCGCCGCCGGCGAGGGGGGTTTTGTGCGTCTCGGCCAAGGCGAGAAATCCGTCGAAAAAGCGATGAATCCACGCCGGCTGCCGTCCCTTGGCTCGCGTGAGATCGCGCGGCAATCCCAGGGAAAGAAAGGCGGCTAAGGGGCGGGCGCCCATGGCGGCCAGGTCGCTAAGGCCCCGAGCCAGTGTGCGATGCCCCACGGACTCGGGCGCATGCCAGTCCAGGCGAAAATGCCGCCCGGCGATGGAGAGGTCGGTGGTGACGGCCAGCTCCTCTCCGGGCCGGGTCCGGAGCAGGGCACAGTCGTCGCCGATCCGCAGGCGCAGACCGGAGCTAGAATGGGCCGTCCGGCTGCGGATCTGTTGCAACAGCAGGAGTTCCCCCGGTAAATTGCCCCCGTTTCCGGGCGCTTGAGCGACCTGTTTCGGCCTTTTGCGCATCTTAGAGAGAATAGGGCAATCGGACGGCTTTCGGCGCAGGTGGCCTTGAAATACGTTTTAGTTAAGGATTTAAGAGGATTTCAATTGTAGATTTCGTTGACCGCCCGGACCAGCGGCTGTTAGCCTAAACAAACGTTCTACGGCAGGCAGGGAATCAAATTGCTAACCCCGTAGATTTCCGGGCTTCTTGAGCCCTGAGCGCCTTTCGCTTTATTCATTGAGTCCTTGGCGAATTGCAACCTTCCCAGACGCGGGGAATGAGAGAAGGTATATGCTGCCCAAACGCTATTACATTCTTTTTGTTGCCAGGGATGAAGACGGCCGGGTGAGGAAGATCCCTGTGCCCTTGCAGTACGCATATGGCTTTGTGGCCGCCGCACTTGTGGGCGCTGTCACGATCGTCGGTCTGGCCGGCTCCTATACGCGCATGCTGCTCAAGACCGAGAGCTACAACCAGGTCCGGCAGGAGCGGGAAACCCTCCGCAAGAACTACAAGCAGATGGCGCAGATTGCACACGACCGCGATGTGCAGGTCGCGTCTCTCGGCGCCTTGGCAAGTGAAGTGACTGCCCTCTACGGGCTCCGGCAGAACAAACTGATATCAGCCCGGCCAGCCGCGGCGGCAAGTGCCGCATCGGCGCCTACGCCGCAGACCCTCGCATCCAGCGACGATGTGAACCAGCAGGACGTCACGCTCTCAATCAATCAGTTCTACGCATTGCGGGCTCAGGCTATGTCGGGCCAGATGACGCGCGCGCTTGAAGGCGGGCTGACGCCGAACTTTACGGGCGACTGGACACAGTTTGCAGATGCTCCTTCGCTTTGGCCGCTGGAAGGCCGCGTGGCCTCGAGCTTTGGCGAACGCGAAGATCCGATCAACGGCGAAGGCGCATTCCATCCCGGCATCGATATTGACGCGCCCTACGGAACGCCGGTGCGCGCCGGCGGCGATGGGGACGTGGCTGGCGGGTCGACAGGGTCAGGCTACGGGCGCGAGGTCATCCTCGAGCACGGCCACGATGTGGAGACCATCTACGGTCATCTCTCCGCCATCGCGGTTGTACCCGGCCAGCATGTCATCCGCGGGCAGGTTATCGGGTATGTGGGGCAGTCGGGCCGTGCTACCGGTCCGCATCTCCACTATGAAGTGCGCGTCCACAATGTTCCGGTGAATCCGCACAAGTACCTGCGGACGACCTATGAACAGGCCGGGCTGGAGAGCGCGGCTCTCGGCGGTTCCGGCAAGTAAGGCCGGCTAACGCCGCTATTGCTTCAATCCCAGCGCTTGCACTACCTGCTCGTCCACGCGCGCCGTCTGTCCGTCCTGTTTCCACACCACGCCAAAGCCGCCTCGATAGTCCCACATCGCCCATCCGATGCCGTTGGCCTCAAGCGCAGTGCGCACATCGTGAATCCACCGCATGCGCGAGGCGGGGTCCGCGTGCTCACGATACGCGCCAAACTCGTTGCAGAGGAGCGGAACGTTGTGGTCATGCGCCCACGCCCCGGCCTCGTCCATGAGCAAGCGGATATGCTCCGCATCCCAATGATCGAGCCAGTAATTCTCGAGTTTGAAGCGATCCGCCGCGCCGGGAACCTGCTTCACCAATTCGGCCATTGAGTCCTCGGTCGGGGGATACGGAATGCCGTGTGTATATCTCCACCAGGGCTCGCCCCAGGGCGCGCCCTGATGCGTAAATTCGTGCGGATCGTAGAAATGGAAGTTGTAAATCACGTTGCCGTCGGCCAGAGGATGCTGCGTGAAGAGGTCCACGATGTCGGAATAGTTCGGCCCCGCGGCAATGATCGTATTCTTTGGCGCAGCCTCGCGAATGGCCGCCGCCGCACGAGCCTGGACGCCCACCCAGCGGTATGGATCGCGCACTTCAGGCTCGTTCATCACCTCAAAAAAGATCAGGTCGGGATTGCGCGATGCATAATGCGCGGCCAGCTTGCGCCACAGCATCACGAAGCGGTCGACGGCGCCGTCATTGGTACGGATGCCCAGCTTGTACGGCTCCTCGGGATGAATGTCGATCTGCACGGCGAGTCCGTCGCCCAGCATCGTATCGACTGCCTTATCGAGTCGTCCGAGAAAATCGGCATTCAAACCGTCGGCCCCGAGTGGAGCCTGCTCGAGCGGCACCGGGTCGATGCTGAGGCGTACGTTGTCGAAGCCCAGCCCGGCGATGAGGGCAATATCGGCCGCATCGATATAGCGATTGGTCCGCGCGGCCGAGTAGTCGCTTGCCGATTGCGCAAACCACTCCGAGGCATTGATTCCGTGGCGCAGGTGCTGCGCGCGGGCGAATGCGGTCTGCACCTCTGCTGCGCGGTCCTGAGCCGGGGAGGCCGGCAGAATCGACCGGAAGACCACAAAAAGCAGCGTTGCCGGCAGACAGGAGCGAAGCCGCATGAACAACCCTCCAAGAACAGCCATGAAATTGGCCGAGCCAACCATAGCATGCGGAGGGGAGTACGGCGCTCCGGGAACGAAGCGCAGAATTCTTTTCTGAGCTTCGTTCCATGGCGATAATGGCCCGGAACCGGCCCTAGATCTTGTGAAGAACCACCGACATTGTTGAGGGTGAGGGGGCCGGGGTAACGTCTGTCTCGGTGATCGTCGTGCCTTTCTCGTCAAGCGCAAACGTGTTCTCGCGTCGCACCTTTCCTTCGTCGTCTTTATAGGTCACTTTCAGCGTATGGGGATCGGCAAGCTTCACCGACATCGATCCTCCGCCGGGAAACTTCGTCTCCGTACCATCGAGCTTGCAGGTGATCGGCTTCGGGCTGTCCGTCTCCTTGAAGTCCACAGTGTCGCCGTTGACTGCGATGGAGAGAACCCCGGTGTCTTGAGACGAGGAAAACTTGACCTCTTTCCACTCGCCGGCCGGCCCGGGTCCACCTGAAACCCGCTCCGAGATCGCCGTCATTGTGAACGGTTCCCCGTCCGGCGGGAAGAATTCAGTTTTGCTGGTCCGTGTCTTGCCATCGTCTGAGATCGAAATCATCGTCTTCCGCGTCGGCTTGCCATCCTTGCTCGCGGCAATCGCATATCCACCAGCCGACTTGGTGCAAGTCAATGTCGTGCCGTTGGTCGATTTCTGATCCGTTCCGTCACACACAACCTTTGGTTGCGCCTCGCCTCCGCGTGTCACGGTGAAACCGCCTGCGTCGGCAGCCACGGTAAAAGTTGCACCCTCGAAATTGAGCGAGGACTGGTCGAGCTTCCATGAGCCGTTCCAGGGATTGGTCTGCGCTGTGCACGTCCGACTCAAAGCAAGTAAACACAGAACAGCGCAAAAGCTTACGCAAAGACGTTTCATCATTGGTTTCTCCTTCACGAAAGGTTGATTATGAAGCCATGAAGCAGGAAGGAAGCCGCAGAAGGATCGAATCTGCGTAAGAGGAAGGCCCGGGAAACTGGTTGATTATCATCTGCTGGTCTGGGGGTGTCAAGTCATTGCAATTGACCCACCGCGACCGATTTTCGAGTTCCGTCCGGATTGCCGGTGACTCGGGCACAACTCAAAGCCGAGTGGGACAATTGGTGATTTTTCCTCAACCCGACCGAATGCTATACTTCGGCTTCCCCTTGGGAGGTCCTCATGGCGCGGCGGTCATTTCTTCGCCAGTTAGTTGCGTTACCTTTTGCCGGAGTAGCGTCTTCGTTGGGTCAAGGAACTTCGCATAAATCCCTGAATATCATGATGAAAAGTGCCTGGGGATCTGATGATCCGACCAAGGCAGCGTTTCCTTTTCTTCACGGCCTCGCACTTTCTGAAGCGGGACATTCGGTGCAGATTTTCTTGCTTGGCGAAGCAGTTTCGCTTATGCGGAAATCAGTTGCCGGCGCAGTCGTGCCTGTTGGCTGGCCACCGTTAGAGCAGACCCTCACGAAAGTTGTTGAAAGACATGTTCAGATTTATGCCTGTGGTGCCTGTAGCCGTGCACGGGCGGTTCTGCAAACAGACCTGGACCAGTGGGGGGCGAAGTTCGGCAGCCCGGCAATCTTCGTTTCGCTCGTGGAATGGGCCGATCGCGTGATTACGGAATAACTCAGCAGTTCACCAGACGATGAGTGGAAATGGCCTGGGTGGACGCACTTGAATCGCGCATTTAGGAGTCTCAGGTGGATTGTTTGATGCTAGGTTCAACGTCCTTCAAACCAGGGCTGAACCGGACGTGCTCCGAAAGCGCACCTGAAACAGAATCCCTTGAAGAGTGGCGAGCTGACCGATAGGAATCAGTCGCAAAGGTTGCTTCCGGAATCGTTACACGCCAGAGCGCTGGGAACAGGGGCGTTGCCCGATGTCAATCAAGTTGAATTGATGTCTCTATATTCACTTTTGGTGAGGGGCGATCGACAAGGTCGATGTGGGGCAATGATCTCCACTTTTCGGATCAGTTTTCGCTTTTCGTTCACTAAACTGCAGTTCAGAATGGGCGGATTGTTCCATTCGGCGATTGTTCTTGATTATTTGATCGAATTAACGCTAAAATTCTGCTCACATTGAATTCAGCTCGAATCGCGAATTCCAGAAATTCAAATCGATCAGGACGCAGTTGTGCTTAATCGGTAGGGTTCCGACGAGCTAGACACCAAGTTTCTCAGCAAAGGATGGCGCAGCGATCAGTCGCGAATTCTATGACGGCGCGAACTCCGCTTTCCACCCTCTGAGCAGCGCACTCAAGGATCAGACTCCTATCGGCGTGGAGTCGATACCCAGCATTCCGATGCCGAAAACAGACGAACCAGACGCAACAAACTATGCGAGGCCTCAATGAAAACGAATCTCCTGCGACTTGTATTCGGATGCACGTTCGCGATGCTGGCGTGCATCTCCATCGCCTTCGGCCAGAACGTGAACGGCTCAATTACCGGAGAGGTAACGGACCAGACCGGCGCGGTCATTTCCGGCGCCCACGTAGTGGCGCGCAACCTGGATACGGGCGTGGATACTCCCACGACCACCAATTCGACCGGCGCTTACCACATTGACTTTCTGCCTATTGGCCACTACCAGGTAACGGTGGACGCGAACGGATTCAGTACAGAGACGCTTCCGCCGTTTGTGCTGGAGGTTTTGCAGACCGCAAACTTCAATGTCAAGCTGTCCGTGGGAAGTTCGGCGACGACCGTGAGTGTCTCGGCCGCGGCTCCGATTTTGAACACGACCGACCCCACCGTGGACAGCACGTTTACCGCCAATACGATCCAGAATTTCCCCCTGAACGGCCTCGACTTTTCAGCTCTGACATTGTATGTGCCGGGCGCGGTTGACACTGCCGGAACCTCCGGCACAACGAACTTCGAGCGCAGCACCTACTTCGTCGATACGCCGAACATGAATGGCAACCGCGCGCAGGCGAACAACTACACGCTTGACGGCATCGACATGAACGAGACGTATAACAACCTGATCTCCTACAGTCCCGCGCCTGAGGCTCTGCAGGAAGTGCAGGTGATTACGGCAGATTCCCCCACCGACTACGGCAACGTGAATGGCGCCGGCGTGGTGAGCGTGCTGAAGACCGGGACGAACCAGTTCCACGGTTCGGCCTACGGCTACGCACAGGATTACAGGTTCGATGCCAACTCCTACGGCAATGGACTGTCGAAGACTGCAACGACACCAGCGGTCCCGATCAACCCGTTCTCTTTCGCGCAATTCGGGGGCACGGTCGGCGGGCCCATCCTCCACAACAAGCTGTTTTTCTTTGGCGACTATCTGGGATCGCGCTGGCACCGGGGCGGAACAGGCCAGGCGAGCGTGATGACGCAGGCGATGCGCAGCGGCGATTTCTCGGTCCTGCTCGCCGGGGCAAATCCTATCCAGCTATATGACCCACTGAACAACTTTGCACCCTACGTCAATAACCAGAACGTCCCGGTGAACAACCCGGTTGCCAAATTTCTGTTTTCGAACCCGAAGTACTATCCGCTGCCCAATGCGACGCCGACAGATGGAATCGCGCAGAACAATTACCAGGCCCCGTCGCGCAGCTACAAGGCCAACGATCAGGGTGACGTGAAGCTCGAGTACGATCCTCGCCCGTCGGACAAAATCACGGGGTTCTATTCGATCTCCCATGCGTATGATGGTTCGACCGCGGTTCTGCCAGTCTCCTTTCCGGGGATCAATCTTTATCCGACATGGATCGTGGGCTCCAACTGGGTCCATACCTTTTCGCCTGCGCTTGTCAACTCCGCGCGCATCGGCTTTACGCGCACAGACTGGAACCAGGGCTTCCCGCAGGACCCAACCGGCGCCTTCGGGACCTCGGGCAACGCCAAGGTTGGCATCCAATTCCCCAACCAGAAGTACAACGGCTTTACGAACCAGAACCTGGGCGGCGACCTCAGCAGCGTGGGCACTTCAGCCTATAACGGCGGGGTCATCGACAATACCTACAGCTACATCGACAACGTGACCTGGCAGCACGGCTTGCACTACATCAGCATGGGCATCGAAGCGCGTCGCTACCAGAATAACTATCCCACAGGCAACAACGCCGGCTACCTGGGTTCGTTGAACTACACCGGCAATTTCACCTCCAACGGCAACGGTTCAACCGGCTTTGGTGGTGCGGATTTCGTGCTGGACCGCGTATCGTCCGGAAGCGTGACTCTGGGCAGCGTGAACGTCGGACAGCGCCAATGGCGGACGGCGGGCTTCGCGCAGGATAGCTACAAAGTACGGCCCAACCTGACCTTGATCTTCGGCCTTCGTTACGAGTTCGACGAGCCCTGGGTCGAAGAGGACGACAGGACCGGAAACGTGAATCTGGCAACCGGGCAGATTATGTATGCCGGCCATCTTCCCGTAGGCGCTCCTCCGGGATCGGGCCTCTGCAGCAACCTGGCCTGCTACCAGCCGAACTACCGTCAGATCATGCCTCACGTCGGATTCGCGTTTCAGCCCACCGATCGCCTCGTTGTGCGCGGCGGCTACGGCGCGAACAGCTTTTTTGAAGGCAATTCGTTCAATCAGCGGCTGACGGCCATTACGCCGTTCCTGCAGGCGGCCGGCTTCACGGTAAGCGCGCCGACTACCACAACCGTTCCCACACCCAACACCGCAGAAGAGGGCTTTACCAATCCCGACACCGCCGTTCAATACAGCGCTTCCAACAACGGATACACGGTTTATCCGCAGAATATCCAGCCTGCGTATATCCAGAATTTCGATCTGATCGTGGAATACGCGCTCACCCGCACCGCATCTCTGCAGGCCGGCTACGTGGGAGAAACAGGCCAGCACATTGAAGACTACGGCAACATCAACCAGTGGACCGTGAACAACGATCAGACCTCGGCCCCGTTCTACAACAACCAGTACCTCGGCACCAACGGGATTGATCCCCAACTGGGTGTCGGCGGTAGCGGCGGCCTGCTAATCACCGAGTCGCGCGCCATGATGAACTACAACGCGCTGCAAGCGGTTTATCGCCAGCGCCTGAATCATGGCCTGGAGTTCACCGTGAACTACACCTATGGCCGAGCCATGACCAACAGCCTGGGCAACTATGGTTTGCTGGTGAACGGCTTCAGTGGCGCCTTCCAGAACTACTACAACAGCGGCGCGGACGACGGGCCGGCCGGCTACGACATCAAACATGACCTCTCCGCCACCGGCGTCTACGCACTGCCAGTTGGCCCTGGCAAGGAGTACCTCTCGGGTGTCAATCGCATTGTGGATGAAGCGATCGGCGGTTGGAAGCTCTCAACCGCAATCGTTGCCTATTCGGGATTCCCTGAAACGATTACGGGACCGGGCAACAACTCCAACAGCTATGGCAACTCTCGGGTCAACCAATACCGCAGCCTGAAGGTCGCCCATCGCAACAATGAAAACTGGTTCGGTACCGATCCCTCGGCAACTGCCTGCACGACCGCCGGAGTGGACAATACGACCTGTGCCTTCGGCGTTCCCGCGCCCAATGCATTCGGAACGGAAAAGAATGGCGCGGTGCGCGGTCCGGGTTTCTTCAATACGGATATGTCGGCCTTCAAGGACTTCCACATCACAGAATCGCAGTCGGTCGGTTTCCGGTTCGACGCTTTCAATGCATTTAACATTGTGAGCTACGGCAACCCGGACACAGGGATCAACGATAGCAATTTCGGCAATGTTTCTCTTCAAGGCACTCGTTCCACCGAGCGCCACTTGCAGTTCTCTGCGAAATATACCTTTTAGTGAAACGGCTGCCGCAGAACATTGCGGCAGCCGCCGCTACATGGTTTTTTCTTCACCCCCGGATCCACTCAAGACATGTGTTTCTCAGCCGGGATCCGGCTTATTAAGGGGAATGGAAGCCAGACATCATGAAGGTTGAGATTTGCATCGATTCAGTGGAGTCGGCCATTGCCGCGGAGCGCGGGGGTGCTGAGCGCATTGAACTCTGCAGCGATTTGCTTGAAGGCGGCCTTACTCCCGGCGCGGGATTGATTGTCTCGGTTCGGCGCCATGTTGGCAACGGACTGTTCGTCATGATTCGGCCTCGCGGGGGCGACTTCTGCTACACCAATTTCGAATTCGAGGTAATGCAGGAGGAGATTGCGCACGCGCGCGAACTGGGCGCGAACGGCGTGGTGCTGGGCCTGCTGGATGAAGAAGGCCGCGTGGATGTGCCGCGCACGCGCAAGCTCGTCGAGCTGGCCGATCCGCTACCCGTGACTTTTCATCGCGCCATCGACATGACACCGGATTTATTGGCTGCAATGGAGGATGTGGTTGCGACGGGAGCGAGCCGCATTCTTACTTCTGGCGGCGCGCCGAATGTGACTCGCGGCATGCGCCAGATTGCGCGCATGGTCGAGGCGGCCAATGGGCGCATCGTCATCATGCCGGGCGGCGGCATCACCGCCGACTCCATCGTAACCATCGCTGAGGCGACCGGGGCCACCGAATTCCATTCCAGCGCGAGGACAGCATTTCCGAGCCCGGTCAAGTTTCGCAAGCAGGGGATGGCGATGGGCGACATCCGCGGTCATGAATACCGCCGCTTCACAGTGCGCGAAGAAAATGTGCGTGCCCTGGTAGAAATGCTTGAGCGCGTGATTCCGGAGCGGAGTGCCGCGCAACTCGGCTGAGGCGCTGTTTCAGCACATGCGTTCCGACAAAAGAATCGCATGACGCGCGTGCCAAGTTAGAGTGTTAAGAGATCAAGAGCCGTAGAGCCGCACTTGCATGTCGACAAAAACAGACCAACGCGCAAAAAAAATTCTCCAGGTGCTGCTGCGCCATGGGAATAGCTCTGTGGATGAGCTGGGGGTGCTGCTGGATACCTCGGCAGCCAGCGTGCGCCGTGATCTGACACGGCTGGAGCAGAGCGGCCTGGTGCACCGCACCCACGGAGGCGCCAAGCTCGCCGGCCAGATGGAATACGAGCCATTCCGCTTCGACTCGACCTATCCAGAGCGCGAAGGACGCTTTGCCGAGGAGAAGCGCCGCATCGGCATCGCCGCTGCGGAGTTGATTCGCGAACATGAAACCGTGGGTTTCACCGCGGGTACCACTACCACGCAGGTGGCGCGCTGCATTCGCCATCGCAATGGCATCCATATCATCACCAATGCCGTGAATATCGGGATGGAGTTAAGTAACCAGGCTGCCTTGAGCGTCACGCTCACGGGAGGGATGATGCGCTGGGCGGGAGCGTTCTCGCTGACCGGGCCGGCAGCGATGGAGACGCTGAGCGGAGTTTTTCTTGACAAGGCCTTCATCGGCGCATGCGGTGTGGATGTGTTACGCGGCGCCACGACCATTGAGCCGGACGAAGCTGCGGTGTTTCGGTCGATGGCCCGGCAGGCCAAGCAGGTTATCGTGGTGGCGGATTCGAGCAAGATTGCCATGGTAAGCCCGGCACTGATCTGCCCGGTGACCGATATCGACATTCTGATTACCGATGCCGGGATTACCGCGGATTCGCTCGCCGGCTTCAAAGCCAACGGTGTGCAGGTGCTTGCTGTATGAGCCGTGCCAGGCCGGTGTCAGCACCTCATCGAGGCTTAATGATTGCGCGGCGGATTCGCCACGATCGACTTGCGGTCATGGTCGCGGCCTGGTGCCTGATGGCGGCTTTTGCGGTGTCTATGGCGTTACCAGCGTCCGCAGCAGACGGAGATCTGCGATTTGCTGAGTTAGGCCGGTGCAAACTCGAGAGCGGCCAGGTGATCGAGAATTGCCGTGTTGGCTACCGAACCTTCGGCACCCTGAATGCAACGCGTGACAATGCGGTGCTGATGCCGACGTGGCTGTACGGGCGGTCCAGCGACCTGGTTGCATTTTTTGGAAATGAAAGCTCGCGGGGGCGCCTCGTAAATACAGGCCGGTTCTTTGGCATCGCCATCGATGCGCTCGGCAACGGCATCTCCTCCTCCCCTTCGAACAGCAAGATGCAGCATGGAGTTGCTTTTCCTGCGTTCACGATGCGCGACGTGGTGGAGGCGGAATACCGCGTCGTGACCGAGGCGCTGGGTTTGCATCATTTGTACGCCGTAGTAGGGCTCTCGATGGGCGGCGAACAGACTTTTGTATGGGCGGTCGCGCATCCCGAGTATCTTGATCTTGCCGTCCCTATTCTCGGCACACCGCGGCTGACCAGTTACGACCTGCACGTGAAGCGGATTATGGTTGAAACGATTGTCGACGATCCGGGCTATCAGAATGGCAACTACACCACTGAGCCACCGCTGAAGCTGGCGAATCTTTTCGGCAACCTCGTGGTGACTACGCCCGAATACCGCAATCAAGCTACGCCCCGCGACAAGTTGGAGGATTTTTTCGAGCAAGCCGAAGCTTCGCAACCTTTGGACGCGAATGACCGGCTGTGGCAGTTGCGCGCAATTATGACCCAGGACGTGATCGGGAATCGATCTCTCGCCGATGTGGCGCGGTCGACGAAGGCGAAGTTTCTTGTGATCGTGAATGCGAATGATCACCTCGTCAATCCTCAGCCGGCTCTCGACTGGGCTGAAGCTCTTCACGCGCCGGTGTATGTTTCGCACGGAGCATGTGCCCACCTGATTATGAATTGTGACGGGGAGGCGGTCGCGAGCCGAGTCCGCCAATTTCTTGCGGAGGATCAACGGCCCTAGATTCCGCGCACGCAGAAGCGGAAATCAATCCGCCCTGAACGCATCATGCGCCCTGTTGCAATCGGAGAATTATGAGACGACTCCTTCTTCTACTTTGTGTTGTTTTCCCAGCGGCTCCTTGCCTGCAAGCGCGGCCGGTGGCATTGTTCTATCTGACAAGCTCGCCAGACTCCATCCGTTCGTTTCTTGCGCACTCCGCGCAGATCGATCTGCTGGTGCCCACCTGGTACCAGGTGGACGAGAACGGACTGGTTACGGGGGCCCCTGATCCCACCGTGCTCAAGCGGGCTCAGGATGAAAAGCTGCCGGTGATGCCGATCATTGCGCTCTTCAATAAAAAGAATTTTCATGCGCTGGCCACCAGTCCCACCGCGCAGGCGGAGATGGACGCGGCGATGATCCGCGAGTGCAAGCTGCACGGCTACACCGGCTTTCAATTCGACTTCGAGAACATTGACTGGACGGATCGCGATTTACTGACGGCGGTGGTGAAGGTTTCGGCGGAAGCACTGCACGGGGCGGGTCTGCAGCTGAGCATCGCTACGGTGCCGAATGCTCCGGGCTATCCGGGGCAGGGCGCATTTGCCAAGTGGATTTACACTGACTGGCGCGGCGCATACGACATCGCCGCCATCGCCAAATACGTCGACCTGGTTTGCCTGATGACCTACGACCAACACACTCGGTGGACCATGCCAGGACCGGTCGCCGGCTGGCAGTGGACCGTCGACAATCTCAACTACGCTCTTGAAACAGTGCCAAAGGAGAAGCTTTCGCTGGGCATTCCACTCTACGGCTATCACTGGTATACAGGCGCTCCCACGAGAGACACTACCACCGGCGTAGAGAAGCCCAACCCAACCGCCGACTACATTGGCACGCCCAATGCCCTGCAACTTGCCGAGGCCTACAACGGCGCTATCCAATGGGACGCGGAGGATCATAGCGCCTGGTTCTACTTCACCCGCGACCAGATGCGCGAATGGATTTTCTTCACCGACCTGCACACGTTCAAAGACCGCTACACATTGATCCAGCAGAAGAACATTCAGGGATTCTGCTCATGGGTGCTCGGAGAAGAAGACCCCGCGATCTGGACATTCCTCCCTCAGCGGCACTGAGGCAGAACTCAAAAACCGTCAGGAAGGCGGAAGACATGCCGTATTTCCTCGGCGTAGATGCCGGAGGCACTAAGACCGAATTTCTCCTCGGCGATGAAACCAGCGTGCTGGGCAGGGTGCGCACGGGAACCATCAAGCGCATGAAGGCCAGCGAGGAGACCGTGGAGGCTAACCTCGCCGACGCGCTGCGCCGGCTCACTGACGCGACCAGCATCTCAATGCAATCCGTCGCTCGATGCTGCATCGGCACGGCCGGTAACACCGTTCCGCTGGTTGTCGACTGGCTGCGCAATGCTTTTGCGCGACACGTCGGCGGTGAACTGATTCTGATGGGCGACGTCGAAATTGCACTCGATTCCGCGTTCTTTGGCAAGCGAGGCATCGTCGTCCTTGCCGGCACGGGCTCAAATGTCGCAGGCCGCACCGCGAGCGGCGTCATCGTCACCACGGGGGGCTGGGGGCCCGCGATGGCAGACCAGGGCTCAGGACACTTTATCGGACTGGAAGGCCTGCGCCGCGGCTTTCTGGCCATCGACCAGCAGAGCCCTACAGACCTGATTGATATCGCGCAGGCTCATTGGAATCTTGCGTCGATCGGGGAACTGATCGAGTTCGCCAACGCAAACCCCGCGCCCAACTTCTCAACGCTGGCCCCGCTGGTGGTTGAATGTGCGGAGCGCGGCGACGTTGTAGCAAGAGAAGTTCTGGAACAGGGCGGGCAGGATCTGGCCTACCTCGCCAGCCTTCTGGTTGAGCGCATCCGCAGCATGGAGGCGGGTTCTCAGGAGATGTTCGAGCTTCCTGCGGTCGCCATAGCCGGAAGCATTCTGGAGCGCGTTGCCCTTGTCCGCGAGGCCATGCATGCCAGCCTGCGTCAGCGCTATCCCGGCATTGTATTTCTGGATACTGCGGCAGACCCGCCGGTGGGAGCACTGTGGGTTGCGCGTCACCACAACACCTCATCTGCCCAGCAGGAACGCGCCTCACAGGAGACTCAACCATGAATTTATCTCACAAATTCCTGTTGGGTGCTGGACTCGCTCTTTCTTTGTCCTCGCTCATTGCAGGGGCGCAGAGCTTTTCTGAGATCAAACCTTCCCCGCAACAAGTCGCATGGCAAGACATGGAGTTTGGCGTTCTCATCCACTTTTCGACCAATACTTTTCTTGATCGGGAGTGGGGCGATGGCACGGCTGATCCTTCGATCTTCAACCCGACCGAGTTCAATCCCGACCAGTGGATGAAGGCGATTCGCGACTCCGGCGCAAAATATGTTGTGCTGGTGGCGAAGCATCATGACGGCTTCTGCCTCTGGCCGACGGAGCAGACCAATTACAGTGTCAAATCAAGCCCGTGGAAAGGCGGCAAAGGCGATGTGGTGGGCGACGTTGCCCGCGCCGCGCACAAATATGGTCTCAAGTTTGGCGTGTATCTTTCGCCGTGGGACCGCCATGAACCCAGATACAAAGACTCCGCGAGCTATGACGAGTACTACCTGGCAGAGCTTTCTGAATTGGCGCAGAACTATGGCGACCTGGTGGAATTCTGGCTTGACGGCGCAGGCAGCGCGGGGCATGTCTACGACTTCAAGAAGATCATTGAAACTCTACGCACCTATCAACCTAACACCCTGGTCTTTGCTGACACCGGATTGTTCGAATATGGCGATATCCGCTGGGTCGGCACGGAGAGCGGTCGCGTGCCCTACGAGAACTGGAACGTCATCGACCGGCACGGCTATCTGCGCTGGCGCCCGGTTGAAGCTGACACTCCGCTGCGCAGCTATCACTGGTTTTGGCATACCAACGATGAAGCTTCACTGAAGAGCCTCGACGAGTTGTTGACTACTTACGATGAAACAGTGGGCCGTGGTGCACAGTTGATGCTGGGCCTGGCGCCGGACCGCCGCGGCCTGCTGCCGGACAGCGATGTGGCCCGCCTTGAGGACTTCGGCAAAGCAATCCGCGATCGCAACGCACATAACCTCGCATTGCTGCACACACCGGCATCCGCCGAGGTGTCCGCAGCGCTCGACGGCAACCCGGACACATTTTGGAACGCACCCGCGGGCTCCCATCATTCCACGCTCGAGGTCAGCTTTCCCAAGCCTGTCATTTTCAATCGCACGCTGACCATGGAGTGGCTCAACGACGGCCAACGCATTCAGAAGTACTCGATCGATGTCTGGACCGGGGAGGGCTGGAAGGCCGTCGCCGGGGCCGAGGCAATCGGGCACAAGAAGATCGATCAATTTCCGCCGGTGACCGCCAGCCGCATTCGGCTGAACATTTTGTCCAGCACGGACGCGGCGGCGATTCGCGAATTCCAGATCTACAACGTCGAAGAGCGCGGATCGCAAAAGTGAATTCGCGAAAGGAAGTGGCCCGGTTTGCGCGCTAGCTCAGCTAACTCCGCTTACTTGCCCACATAACTCACGTGCCAGATGGAGCGCGAGCCGTCGTCGGTGACGAATAGGGATCCATCAGGGGCTACGGCGACGCCGACGGGGCGGCCCCAGACTTTGCCATCGGGGGTGACGAAGCCGGTGAGGAAGTCTTCGTATTCTCCTGTGGCGTGGCCGTCGTGCATCGGCAGGCGAATGACTTCGTAGCCGGAACGCTGAGCGCGGTTCCAGGAGCCGTGTTCGCAGGCGAACCCGTCGCCCTTGTATTCAGTGGGGAACTGCGAGCCCTCGTAGAACAGCATCTCCAGCGATGCGAAGTGGGGATTGACGAGAATATCGGGCGTGATGACGCGGTGCTGCAGCTCGGGATGCTTGCCCTCGTGGCGCGGATCCTGATGGCCGCCCATGTAGAACCACGGCCAGCCATAGAAGCCGCCTTCCTGGATGTGGGTGACGTAATCGGGCACCAGGTTGTTGCCGAGGGCGTCGCGCTCGTTGGTGGAGCACCACAGCTCGCCGGTGATGGGGTTGATGGCCTCGCCGACGCAGTTGCGGATTCCCCAGGCGTAGACCTTGATGAACTTGCCGGTGGGCATGAACTCGAGCACGTCGGCGCGATGAAATTCTTCGGGGTGAGTGTCGGGGTCGTCTATGTTGGAATGGGAGCCAACGGAGGCGAAGAGCTTGCTGCCGTCCTTTGAGAAGACGAGGTCGCGTGTCCAGTGGCCGCCGCCGCGCAGGCGTCCTCCGCCGGGCAGATCAGCCAGGTTCTCCATGGGCCCGCTGGCTTTGAGGTCGCCGTTGCGATAAGGGAAACGCACGATTTCATCGGTATCGCCGATATAAACCCACTGGGGAGTGGGGCCAAGAGGGTAAAAAGCAATGCCGAAGGGCTGGTGCAGGCCGGTCGCAAAGACCGACGTTTGCTGTGGCTTGCCGTCCTTGCCCACGCCTCGAAAAATCTCGATCTTGCCGGATTCGCTGTCGGCCAGAAACAGGTCTCCGTTGGGAGCAGTGCGGATTTCGCGCGGGTTAGCGAGGTTCGAGGCGTAGAGGTCCACCTTGAAGCCTCTGGGCGCGATGGGCCACGCATTTGCGGGCCGGTCAACCACGCTGGGTCCATTATCGATCGATTGATCGGGTGCGGGGGCCGGGAGATCGGCGAGGGTCAGATGGCGGCGCGTTCCCGGCGACTCGTGGAGGGCGTCGGTAAAAGCGGCCTGGCCGGTCAGCACGGCATTCTGGCCATGGGCGGCAAGCAAAGGGAACAGGACGAAGGCAGACAGGAGAGCGAAGACCTTGAGAGCGCGGTTCATGGGACCTCTGGGAGATGGGGTTGAAATCGCGGCGGGTAAACGGGGAGCGAGCAAACCGCTGAATTCAAGAAAATTATAAGCGCTCTTCAAAGCAAAGCCGCCGGGAGCCATTTCACCTCGCGTCTGATGCGCACGCGGCGAAGCCCCGGCGGCTAGTCTCCGCGGCAGCAAACCAAAAGGCGGCGGGGAAGCGCGCTATCTAACCTCTGATGCGCGTTGGTAGGCTGCCGTTATCTGGCCGGAAGAATTTTTTTCGTTATTGGCCGCGCCTGCCAGCAGCGAGGGCGATAACGTGGCGGTGACCAGCACGCGATCGCGCTTCTGGGTGACCTCAGCGGTCGAGAGCAGTTGCTTGAGGCCATTGTTGGCGGGGTTGGAGGGCAGGGGAGCGGTAAACCCACGGGCCATGGCGACCAGCGTGTTAAGAGCTGCGGCCTGGCTCGCGGCTTCTTGATCGGTGGGGGCGATCTCTTCTACCCGCAGGTGCAGCGAGCCGGCCAAGGGCAGAGAAGGGGTGACGCTGGCGACGATGGTGGCTCCATCCTGCAGCGGGAGCGAGAAGCCGAAGATCTTGATGGCTCCGCTCTCGGAGAAGGGCAAGCCGATCTGGCCCACGCCCCAGGCCAGCGCGAGCAGCGGCACTTCGTGGTAGTGCTGCGACAGGAGGGTAGAGCCGGCAAAGGGCAGCGCCGCGGTGCGATGGCGGTCGATGATGGAGTGAATTTGCTCGGGTGTTGGCGTATTGCTGACGGCCAGCATGTCATAGCCGATCTGCGCCACGCGCACGGTGCGGCCGTCGGAGGGAACGTAGTATATGGTCTTGCCTTCGTAGGCTTCACGGGAGGTGGCGTGGGCGTCGAGCCAGCCATTCAGACGCTTGCCGGTGAGCCTGCCCACCAGCACCAGCGAATAGGCGACCGGACCGTTGGGGCCGTTGGGATTGGGCATTCGATGCAGGGCGATGGCCACCTGATCCAGGTCCGTCTCCCAGTCAATGCCCGTGGCTTCGACAAACTGCTGGTACTCGGGTACGCGTTGGGGCGGTTTCAGATCCTTGTGCAGGAAGACGCGGAACGGCTTGATGTCGATGTAGATGACGCCATCGGATTCGGGCAGCAGGCGGGCGGCTTCGGGGGGCGCCTTGGACCGCAGGAAGATGGCCACGGCCAGCAACAGCAGGACCCCAGCCAGGATGAGGAGCGTTCTACGCGTGCGTCGGTGCATGAGAAGCCGTCAGAACTACCCTATCACTCCAAACGAGGAGCGATTTGCAGCCGGGACGGGGTCAAATCAGGGATTACTCGATCACGCTGACGGAGTAGATCTTCCCGGCGCTGGCCATGTTTGAGGACCCAACCGCTCCGGGAGGGAGCAGTCCATATTCTCCTTTGCCCATTGCCGCCTGCATATCCACCTGGTAAATCCGAGGCCCGATCTTTACCGGTTGGAACTCGACCGCATCGCGAGTAGCGCCGCCGGAAACATGCATGACACCTCCGGTGACGAAGCGAAACTCGCGCGAGTTGGAACTGGGATGAAGGCGCAGCAATTGATACTCGGTAATTCCCACGCCCTCCGGCAGGTAGACCGCGAAGCTCACGGGGAAGGTTAAATGGAGCTTGGACCGTGTTCCTCCAATATGCCCATTCATTTCGCCTTTGACTACGCCGGCAGAAGCGATGGACTTGAGCACGCCGCCTGTCTTGAAGTTCACGATCTCGGGAAGCATGGCGACCAGGCACCGCTCTTATCGCGATAGTAGACTCCCACGTCCTGAATGCCCGCAGGGAGCCCCGCGGCCGCAGTGGGCGCCATGGGCAACGCTGCAGAAGCTGCTCCGGAAGCCTTCAGCAGAATGGTCGAAATCATCTTGTCGCTGGCGCCGCCGCTCTTGAGGGCGATCAGGCCATTGGTCGAGGTGTCGTAACTTCCCGGCGAAGCATTGATTGTCTGGACAATAAGGTCTTCAGAGAGGCCAGCCTTCACCAGTTTGATCATGGAGTCATTGTTGAGCGCCTGCTGGGCTGTCAGCACCTGGCAAAATACCAGGAGCACGAGTGCGAGAAAGGGCTTACGCATGAGGACTTATCCTTGCTTTCCGAGCGAAGAGTCAAGCTCTTGGAGATCCACCAAATCGTCCGCTTGAACCCCGCTTTTAGCAAGTGGTTCTCTGAATTCTCGGAAGGAAGTATGCGCAGTGCCCGAATGAAAGGGAAGCCGGGTACGTGTTCCGAATTGAAAGAAAACGCCCACCGCGGTTACCATGGCGCGTTCGCGAGCTGCAGAAGTCGGCCGAAACCACGATTTTGGTGGGCCATCTACACCGAAGTGGAGTAGACTCGGGGCGTTTAACGGATCGGCATTGGTCCCCTTGTTTCCCGCAAAGATCCCACACGTGGAGGTCCCACTATGGCATCGGAGGAGATTGGCCAGCGCGTCGGCGACTATGAAGTCCTGGCGCCTCTCGGATCGGGCGGCATGGGCCGCGTCTACAAAGTGCGGAACGTCATCTCCAATCGCGAAGAAGCGATGAAGATCCTGCTCCCCGACCTGGCTTCAGAACCTGACCTTGCAGCTCGTTTCATGGCGGAGATTCGCACCCTGGCGGGGCTGGAACATCCCAACATCGCGCAACTGCGCACAGCCTTTCAGGCGCAGAACCAGTTCGTGATGGTGATGGAGCTTGTGGAAGGTGTGACCCTGGACAAGGTTGCTGCCGAGGGGACAATCCCTCTCGATCGCGCGATGGATTATTCCATGCAGGTGCTCGCTGCGCTGAGTTATGCGCATAGCCGCGGCGTGACCCACCGCGACATTAAGCCGGGGAACATCATGATCACTCCGCACGGCGTGGTCAAGCTGATGGATTTCGGCATTGCGAAGTCAGCCAACGATCTGAATCTCACGCGCCCCGGCACGACCATGGGCTCGATCTATTACATGGCGCCGGAACAGGTACGAGGCGGGGCGATCGATGCCCGTTCCGATATCTATTCGTTCGGCGTATTGCTCTACGAAATGCTGACGGGAAGGAAGCCTTTCCAGGCCGATACGTCTTACAGTGTCCTAAATGCACAACTGAACGATCCACCCACGCCTCCGGCGGAGGTCAACCCGGCGCTGTCACCGCAACTCAATGACATTGTGCTGCGCGCCATGGCAAAGAATCCTGACGAGCGGTTCCAGAGTGCGGATGAGTTTCGCAATGCGCTGAGGGCGCTCCGCGAACAGCCGGCGGCGCAACCGGTTCCTCAACCCGTTCCCCAGCCTGTTCGACAGGGCATTCCCCTGCCCGTCCCGGAATCCCAGGGGTATACGCCTGTTGCCGTGGTTGGCTCACCAGCCCGGGCGGCCCGCTCCAGCAGTCATCGCGGTTTGTGGATGGTGCTGGGTGCGGTGGCGGCCCTTCTCGCCCTTGCGGCGGCGGCTACGTTGCTGCCCCATTTCCTTGCTACGCATGCCGGCCAAAAGCCCGCGCCGGCGGCGGATGTGCAACCTATCTCGCCCGCTCCTGCAAGCGCCGGGCAGACTGGCGCCACGGCATCCAACGCTGCACAGCAACCGAATCCGCCTGCCATGGTGCCGACGGTGGCAAGTCCGGCAAGCACTGCCACGACGAGCGGGCCGAGCGTGTCTCCCGGCGCTTCATCGCGACAACCGTACGTCAGGCCGCAGCATGGCGCGGTTTCATCCGCCCAGGCCCCGGCTGGCGCACCGGCATCTTCACCCTCAGTTTCCAGTGCTCCAGCGGCGCCCGCGGAGCCGTCACCGCAGGAGATTCACCGTACCCACGACCGCATGATGAATCTGGATGCACGCGCGAGTGCGGCCAGCACCGGTGTCGAGCAGATTCGCAGTCAGCAGCAGGCGCAGGGGTTTGACATACGCGGCGACGTCCTCGCCTCAATGAACAGGCTGAATAACTTCATGAAGGAGGCAGATCGCGCTCTCAGTCAACACGACCTGCAAACCGCAAACGAGTACATGGATCGTGCCGATAAGGAGATATCTACGCTGGAATCGTTCTTGGGCAGATAGCCCGGCGGGTAAACCACCATACATGAAAACGCCCTCTGTGGAGGCTCTGCAGAGGGCGTTTTCTGGTTGTTTGCCGGCAGACTTATTGCGTTACGGTCTTCACCCGATCGCCTGCCTTGAAATCGGAGCCGGAAACCGGTGTGCAGATGGAGGAGACATCATCCACGTCGGTGGCTTTCACAATGCCCACTGACGTGGTCAGGCGGCGCAGCACGGTGCCTGTTGCCGGATCTTTGATCTCCCTGGTTACGCGTACCACTTCGAGCTGATCGCCCACGTTGACGCCGGCCCTTTTGCCCACGTTCAGGATGATCTGCCCGCTGTCCACGGCCGCCACTTCGCCCTCCACCACGACGGTGCGAACGCCCACCTTGGGCGCATTGGTGACAAGGTCGGTGCTCAGACTATCGACGGCCGTCTTGGTGGCTTCGCCGATGATGGTCTGCTGAAAGTCGCTGGAGCCAAAGTCCGCGTTTCCCCCGCCAAACCCATGCCAGTTGCCGCCGCCTCCGAGCATCGATGTGCTGGAGCGGGCGGACTGACCCTTGCCTTCAGCCACGGCAATAATCTCGCCCGTGTCCACGTTCACCAGCCGGCAGGTGATGGCAACGTTGGCTTTGGAGTTGGAGTGGCCGAGTCCGCCAAGGCCATAGCCATGCCAGCCGCCGCCGCCGCCGCCCAAGTTTGTCTTCTTGGTCTCATTGCCAAATTCGGTGATGCTGCCGACCAGGATGGCATCCACTCCCAGCAACTTGCCAATTTTGGCGGCGCTGGTTGGGTCGGCGCGGTTGGAGTTGGAGAAGTTCTGTTCGGTCATGATCCTATCCAGCTGCTTGCGCTCGATGATGGAGAAGCTGCCATCTTTGACCAGGTTGGTCACCAGCAGGTCGGCAATGCCTTTGCCCACGTCCACGTTGGTGCCGAACACCGCGGCGGAAGCGGTCTGCACTGTGGCGTAATCAAAATCGACGATGGCGATGCGCGGTCTGCGCTTGGGAACGGCTTGCGGATGTGCGGGAACGGCAAGGACCCCGGCAAGAAATGCCATTCCAGCCGCGCAGGCGGGGAAAAAACGGTGCATTTTCATAGGGCTTCCTCGGGAGAATTATCTGCCCTAGCAGATTCCCCCGGGCTGCCGCAGATGTCAAGGCAAATCGTCGCATCGGCTGGCGCGCAGGCGGGTTGGCTTCGGTTTGCTCCGCCCTGCAGCGGTGTGCTAACCTTGAAATCTGTGCCGTGGTATGCGCGGAGCGGGAGTGTGTCCGCGCGGCTTCCAGGTGTCCGGGCAGCTTCAACGGGTGGTAAGGGCTGGCGTAGCTCAGCTGGTAGAGCATCTGATTTGTAATCAGAGGGTCGGGGGTT
>OBLU010000416.1_pt1 | contig 40592 bp, 31 predicted proteins | sample 1518681 | NCBI WGS metagenome assembly OBLU01 (sample SAMEA3539304, study PRJEB22396) | soil metagenome | biome: tundra; feature: field; material: soil | place: USA | collected 2010-05 | depth 0.15 m
CCACCGTCCGCCGGAAGCTCTGGCGGCCTAACGCGCAACAAAACAGGCCGTGGAAATGCCGGTCCTATGGAAAGCGCGGAAAACGATCGTACTGTTTTCCGCCCTTCCCACAAGACCTTGAAAATCGATGAAACCGATTTTCACATTCCCACCGCCACGACGACGACTGAACAATCTTTCCACTCAAAACCCGAAAAACCTGTCCAGACAAACGGAGCCGCCGCACTTGGTCCGCAGATTCACACGATTAGCGATGAGACTCACTACAAGATTCATGCTTTGTTGACTGATCACCAGAAAGAATTGGAGAATGCGATGCAGCAGTGCGAGCATCAAGGTGAAGAAAGCCGGCGGCCTGCTCCACCGATTTAACTCAACCTTCGCTCAAATCACTGAAATCACCTGCGGGCCTCGCGACCGCACGTCAGGGGATCGGAGTGGAAGTTCCTGCACTCCTCTTGTGCAGGGCCTCTTCCAACTTCTTAAAGTCGTCGATGTCTTCGCATCCGCCATACCAGCGTACGATCTTGCCGGATGGCCCATAGCTCGGCGATCCACGAGCGCGCAACCATTTCCAGTTGCCGTTCACCGTCTTGACCCGATGCACAATATCTATCGGCCGTCCTGTTTCCAGCGCTTGTTTCAGCGCCTCCATCGCCGGAGCCCTCTCTTCCGGGTGAAGCGCCTCCAGCCATCCCAAGTTGCGCGCTTGTTCACAACTCATTCCGGTTATCTGCACCCATCGGGAACTGATATCCCTCAGGTTTCCATCCGCATCAAAAGTCCATGGGATCTGAGGGCTGAGTTCCAGCATGCACCGACGGTCCTCTTCGGTCTCACGGAGCATGTCCTCCGTCCGCTTGCTTCGCGTAACGTCCATGATTGCGACCGAAACACCAATCACCTCGTGCGCTTCATCGAATGCCGGCTGATAGGACGAATGGACCGTCAAATCCGGCTCCCCAGGCTTGGGAGAGGGCTTGAGAACTTCTAAGTTCACGATGACCTCGCCCTGCAATGCACGCTGAAGAAACGGCAGAACACGCGGGAACAATTTGGGCACCATCTCCCGCACAGTTCGTCCAATATGGGCTGCCACCGGAGCCCCATTTAAATCTGCGAGGCGCTGGTTGATGCTCACATAACGAAGATTCTTGTCGAGGAAGCAAAGGCCAACTGGCGCCCCGTCATAGATGGCCTGCAACTGCGCCGACCGCTGGGCCGGCAATGCTTCCAGGCCGGAAACCCTCAAGCTACCACCACCCGATGCAAGTGATTGAGTCGACAGCGTCAGCGGAGAAGCCGCGATCGTGCTCGGTATATGCTCAGCCGGCAAGGGACGTCCGTAGAGCCAGCCCTGGCCCAACTCACATCCGAGCCAAAGGAGGATGTCTGCCTGCTCTTTGGTTTCCACGCCCTCCGCAACGGTTATCATGTCCAGGCTGTGTCCCAGCCCGACCACCGCAGCCACAATCTTGCGGCTCTCGCGTTTTTCGGTCATGGATTTGACAAAGCTTCTATCGATCTTCAACTTGCTGAATGGCAGCGCCTGAAGGTGAGTCAAGCTCGAATAGCCGGTGCCGAAGTCGTCCAGCGCCAGACTGCATCCCATCTCTCTGAGTTCGATGGCGATCTTCTGAGCGCGATCGAGGTTATTGACCAGCGCGCTTTCGGTAATTTCCACGGTGAGTCGCTGTAGCGGGAAGCCATGGTCCTCAGCCAGGTCGCGAATCTGGCGAGGCAGGCTGAGATAGTGCAATTGGATGGGAGAAATATTGACCGCCAGAAAGAGCGGCTCCGATAGTGCCTGTGCTGCAAGAAAGGATTTGCTCAGGATCCGATTGGTAAGCTGTCCAATCAGACCGTTCTGTTCCGCCAGCGAGATTAAATTCTCAGGGAGAATCAGTCCGAGGTCAGGGTGCTTCCAGCGCGCGAGGACTTCAAAACCGGCCAAACGGCCAGTCCGCAGTTCCATGATTGGCTGAAAGCATGGGACAAGAGCTTCGCTTTCAAGCGCATGTTGCACTTCGGAGAGGTTGACCAGCATAGCCGTCATCCTGTTGTTTTAACACGGATACTCTCTTGATCTCCAACTCGCGCCTGTCTTGGCGCCTTTCAGACAATCGAAGGGCGATTAAAGTATTCGCAAGAGCTTTCAAAGGATCTTTTGCCAGATCCGACGATCTCGCGGGTCGCCAATCAACCCGCACGCCGTTTGGAATGTGTGGCCGGAGCGACACGGCTCATCTGGGCGACCTTTGCCGCGACCGGTTTGGGTGGTGAAACCAGGACGGGCAGAAGTGTTGAGATGGCCATGATGCATGCAATCACATGGAGACCACTTGCATAGGATCCGCTACTCTGCCTCAAGTGTGCGATGAGGAGCGGTCCAAACGCGCTCGCGGAACCCCATGCCGTGAGCATCAGGCCGTAAATCGGTCCAACGTTTTTCGATCCGAAATAGTCGGCAGTGAAGGCCGGCATGGTGCCGAATCCGCCCCCGTAGCACATCAGGATGATGAACGTCAGGACGGTAAGAATCGCTGCCGAGGAGGCGCTGGGCATGATCCAAAAGAGGACAACCTGAAGCAGGAACATGGTCACGAAAGTCCATCGCCTGGTGATCGCATCGGAGATCCAGGCCCAGAAGATACGGCCAACGGCGTTGCCAATGCTGGCAATGCCAACCATCCCCGCGGCCACCACGGCGCTCACTTTGCAATCTCCTGAAACATCGGCGACTCCTGCGAAATGATCGAGATGCCTGCCGAGGTGTTCAGAAATAGTAGGGCCCAAAGAGCCCACCGCTGCCATGTTTTCAGGGCGCCGTTGAGGGTGTAGTCAATTGCCGCGCGCTGCGTGGTTTGAGTTGGGCTGGGAGACCAGCCCGCCGGCTTCCACCCATCCGGCGGGTTCTGCATCAAATAGCCGGTTGCCATGGTAATCACGAGATACGCGATGCCAAGATATGCAAATGTCTGCAAGACGCCAACACTTTGAATGAGTCGTGTTGCCACGGGTGCAGTTACCAAAGCCCCTGCGCCGAAGCCGCCAACGGCGATCCCGGTGATAAGGCCCCTGCGATCAGGGAACCACTTAACCAGCACGGCAACGGGAACAATGTAACTGAATCCAACTCCGATTCCTCCGATGACTCCATAGCTCAGGTAGAGCCACCATAGCTTGTTGGCGGAGAAACTCGCCAGAAAGACACCTAAACCATAGAGGAAGCCGCCGGTAAGCGCGACAACGCGCGGACCTCTCTTGTTGAGCCAAAGGCCGCCGAAGAAAGCCGAAACTCCCAGTACAAAAATCGAGATTGTAAAGGTGAGCGTTACTTCCTCAATGGACCAATGGAATTGTTTGGCGAGTGGAACCCTGAATACGCTCCATGCATACACGGCGCCCAATGCCATTTGCAGGAGGAATCCCGCTGCAGCGATTCCCCAGCGGCTCGTGTTCGACATGTGGTTTTCCATCATTTGCAACTCCCACGTAGTTTGATCTGATTTCCCAGATTCTCCAGGAACCGGTTGATGAGCGCGACGCTTCTGCGTAGTTCCTTGTGTCGGAATTGACTGAGAAGCGAGATGAGTCCGGGCGGCTCGATCACGGGCTTCTCATAACAACCGAGCGTTTCACTTGCTGCAGTCGCAATGCACTGGAGCACTTCAGGATTGATGGCAGCGAGCACCTTGCCGAGAATGATCGCGTTGCGAATCGCGCGAATGGACTCATCTGACTTGGCAGCATCCACTGCGGTTTCAATCAATTTGTCGCTTGCGCCAAGCGCTCCGCGCAACAATTCGAAAACGCCGTGGTCGTGTAGTTGCTGCAGCAACTCATACGAGTCGAGCAAGGCCTCGGCGTGCGTAACCGGAGCCTGTTCCAACCGTTTGCGCAATTCTTCGCGAGGATCGCCGGGCGCTAACTCAAGAGTAATTGGTCGAGCCATCTTATTCTCCTTACCAGCAGGCGTAGCTAGCGGGTCTGTATCTGAACCAGTTGGTCCCCGGGTTGGCGGTAATCTTTACGCTTCCACTTGCGTTCCACTTCGACGCCACTCTGCGGTGTAGGGTGTCCGTGGCGGGAGTTTGTCGGCGGCAATGGGTCATCGCCGATCTGTCCCAACACCCGGAGCTGCACGGAAGTCTCTTTGTAAGCAGGGGTGTGGGTCGCCTTGTCTGTATGGCTGCCGGTGAGACGGTTGACTGGCTCTTCGGTAGAGTTCATGGGCATATACAGCTCTTTTCCCTGCACTCTTGTAGTGATGACGGCTTGTGCACGCACCTTGCCGTAACGCGAAGTCAACTGCACCCAACTACCTGTCTGGATACCGCGCTCAGCGGCCAGTTCCGGCGATACTTCAATGAATGTGCACGGAGTCTTCTCGCGGATGCCCTCGGTGCGATAAGTCAAGTTGCCCTCGTGGAAATGCTCGAGGAGGCGGCCGTTATTCAAGTGCAAGTCATACTGGGCATCTTGTTGGTCGGTTGGCTCCGACCAGGGAACAGGGAAGAACGTTGCCTTGCCGTCAGGAAAGTTGAACTCTCTCGTATACAGGAGGGGTTGATCGCTACCATCCTCGGCCACGGGCCACTGCAGTGTCTTGTAGCCTTCAAGACGCTCATAGGTCACGCCGGCCATCAGCGGCGTGAGAGGAGCTATCTCTTCGTAGATTTGGGATGGATGTTCGTATTTCCAGCCGGCACCTAACCGATTGGCAATGTCCTGGATAATGATCCAATCCGGTCGGCTCTCTCCGAGAGGCTCGAGAACCTCGTAGAGACGCTGAATGCGCCGCTCGGTGCTAGTGAAAGTACCTTCCTTTTCCAAACTCGGACTCGCGGGTAGAATCACGTCCGCGAAGCGGCAGGTCTCGCTAAAGAAGATTTCCTGCATGACAAAGAAGTCGAGCTTCGACAGCGCGTCCGCCACGTAATTCGCGTTTGAGTCGACCAGGCTCATCTCTTCGCCGAATACATACATCGCCTTGAGTTTGCCTTCGTGGATCGCATCGATCATCATATGGTTGTCGAGCCCGGGCTTGGGCGGCAATGAAACATTCCATGCCTTCTCAAACTTGGCGCGAATCGCAGGGTCGTCCACACTCTGATAGCCGGGGAAGTAATTCGGCATCGCCCCATGATCGCTGGCGCCTTGCACGTTATTGTGTCCGCGCAAGGGATAGGCGCCGGTCCCCGGCTTCATGTAATTGCCGGTGGCGAGCAGGAGGTTAGAGATGGCCGTTGAGGTGTCGGAACCCATCACGTGCTGGGTGACGCCCATTGCCCAGAGGGCACAGACACCCTCAGCTTCCGCGATCATGTGGGCGACCTTCGTCAGCGTTTCGATGGGGATTCCACATCTCTCGCTGGCCATTTGGAGCGTGAACGATTCCAGGCTCTTCCTGAATTCATTGACGCCTTTCACCCATTGACCGATGAACTCCTGATCACCGAGTCCGTTGTCGAGGATGTACCGGGTCACTGCGGAGAGCCAGATAAGGTCAGTTCCGGGCCGTGGACGAAAAAACAAGTCTGCGCGTTGTGCCATTTCGTGTTCGCGAAGGTCGGCGACGATCAGCTTTTGTCCCTGCAATTTGTGTGCGCGCTTCACCCGCGTGGCCAGCACCGGGTGGCTTTCGGCGGTATTGCTGCCCACGATCAACACCAGTCCAGCCTTCTCAATGTCCGATATGGATCCGGAGTCACCGCCGTAGCCAACTGTCCGGAAGAGGCCCATTGTTGCCGGCGCCTGGCAGTAACGAGAGCAGTTATCCATGTTATTGGTACCGATCACCGCACGCGCCAATTTCTGCATGAGATAGCTTTCTTCATTTGTGCATTTTGAAGAGGAGATGAAAGCGAGCGAGTCGGGACCGGTAGCCGCCTTAATCTCTGTAAATCTGCGCGCCACCAAAGACAGTGCCTCATCCCAGGAGGCTTCGCGGAAGGCGTCTCCCTCTCGAATCAACGGCTTGGTGAGGCGGTCTTGACTGTTCACGTAGTCCCATCCAAACTTGCCTTTGATGCAGGTGGAGACACCATTGGCCGGGCCGTGTGCGGGTTCCACTTTCAGAATCCGGCGGTCCTTGGTCCAAATATCGAAGCTGCAACCAACACCACAGTAGGTGCAGACCGTTTTTGTGCGCTTGATGCGCGACTCGCGCATGGTTGATTCCACTTCAGAGAGTTGAAGAATGGAGCCATAACCGATTTCCGGCTCGATGTCCTTTACGATGTCAATCATGCCGTCGAGAGCTGGTTTAGGGAGAGATGTGAAGTAGCCTGCCTCACCTAACATGTGCTTTTCCATCAGCGCGTTGCAGGGGCACACGGTGACACAATGGCCGCACGAGACGCAGCTCGATTCATTTATCGGCGCACCTCCATCCCACAGCACCCGCGGATGGGCGTCCTCCCAGTTGATGCTCAGCGTTTCATTTACCTCGAGATTTTGGCACGCCTCAACACAGCGACCGCAGAGGATGCATTGATCTGGATCGTAGCGGTAGAAGGGATTGGACATATCCACTTCGTAGGGCTTCGGCTTGTAGGGAATTGCCTGGTGCTCGACATGAAGGAGTTTGGTTGTGTTATGCACGGTACAGTTGCCGTTGTTGTTGTCGCAAACGGTACAGTAAAGCAGATGGTTACCGAGGATGCGGTCAAAAGCTTCGCGTCGCGCCGCGTCCCCTCGCTGCGGGGATGTAACCACGTTCATGCCATCTGTGGCTCGCGTACCACAGGCTCTTACAAGCTTTCCGTCGACCTCAACCATGCACGTATCACAGGTTTGGATGGGCCCAAGTTGCGGGTGATAACAGACTTGCGGTATTTCGATCTCGCAACGATTAATGAGATCGATCAAGCGCTCTCCAGGCTGAATTGCCTGCGGCTTTCCGTCAATGGTCGCTGTCATGTGCGCTCCACCCTCCATGATGATTTTTGGATGGTAGTCTACGGAGCAAGGATGCGAAGAGCGCCTTTCGTTCGAAGGTGAAGCCAATGTCTAGCCCACGATTCCTTCGATGGCGCCCTTGGTCGTCTTGCCCAACGCCCTCTTTTCCCGTTGTACCGCCCCGACGTGCCGTCGGTTCCTATGTGATGAGTGGCACTTTAAGGGCCACTCTCCCCAATGGCCAACCTCCCGTGTATGAGATGGTTTCGCGCTCGGGGACGACTCGATGTGACGCCTATCCGTCATCAAATGTCGAAGATCTGACATTCCGGCGAGCCCATCCAGCGGTTAACACGCGCCTGCCTGCTGATTCTGAATCGGGCTGAATCGATCTGGGATGGCAAGGTACGTGCAGTTGAAACCTGGGGGGCGATTTGCCGCCAGGCGAACGTCAGCCACACAAACGAGAGAAGGAGATCACCGGACATGCCATTAACAACACTGAATAAACTCAACGCCCACATTGGATTCATTGGGCTTGGACTCATGGGGAGTCGGCTCGCGCGCCGCTTGCATTCAAACGGCTGGCATATTCAAGCCTGGAACCGTAGTCCCCAGCCGGCAAATGAGATCAACAAAGCGGGAATAGCCGTTGCATCGTCGGTCGCGGATCTCGTGGCTGTTTCGGATGTAATTCTCTCTTCCCTGGCAAATGATGCAGCGGTTCGATCCGTCTACTTCGACAAAGGCGGGGTCTTCTCCGCGGCAAAGCCGGGAACCGTCATCCTCGAAATGAGCACGATCTCGCCGGAGCTGTCACGCCAGCTCCATGCGGAGGCCCGTACACGGAGTGTAAACCTCCTCGATGTGGCCATCTCCGGATCGACACCCGCAGTCGACGCCGGAACGATCACACTGCTTGCCGGCGGGGATAAAGGGACCTTCGACCAATGTGTCCCGCTTTTCCAATCCATTGCCAGGCAGTGGTTTTTGATTGGACCCGGGTCTTCAGGCACTCAAATGAAGTTGGTGGTCAACCTGCTCCTTGGCCTTGACATGCAGGCTATCGCCGAAGCGGTTTCGCTCGGAGAGCATCTTCAAATCGATCGGAAGGTTCTGCTCGATGTCCTATCCAAGACGGCAGTGATCGCTCCTGCGATGATGGGGAAGATCCGGAAGATCAAGGACAGGGACTACTCTCCAGAATTTCCGCTGCGGCTGATGAGCAAAGACATGAATCTGGTCATGGATGCCGCTAGGATGTCTGGTGCTGATTTGCCCGCAGCCTCTGTCGCCCAATCCGTACTTGCCTCCAACGTCGTTGCAAGTGGCGACCTGGACCTGTCCGCTATAACCCCATTTGTCATCGGACAAGGATCGAGAATGCAGGCAGCCGAGGAGGCGATTCGATAGAGTCAGAGTTCGGCAGGGCGGCCCGCATGATTCGGTGATGGCTTGAGGAACTCATGCGGTATTGCTTGCATCTGTATGAATCAGCCTTTCTTGAAAGGAGTTTTTATGGATCGCAGAGGTTTCCTAAAGACGGCCACCGTTGCCGCCGCAGGTTCAGTCGCGTCCGCAGGCGCACAAAGCACTCAATCCTCCGCCGCTACCCGCCGTCCTGAGTCGCCGAACATGATCTATCGCGAACTCGGCCGCACGGGCGAACGTGTTTCTGCGATCGGCCTGGGTGGCTACCACCTTGGAAAGCAGCAAGACCCGGATGAGAGCATTCGCTTGATTCGCACTGCAATCGATCGCGGTATCACCTTTATGGATAATTGCTGGGACTACAACGGTGGCATCAGCGAGGTGAGGATGGGCCAGGCCCTCCGCGATGGTTACAGGCAGAAGGTCTTCCTGATGACAAAGATCGATGGCAGGGATAAGAACACTGCCGCCAGGCAGATTGAGCAATCGCTAGGACGCCTGCAGACCGATGTGATTGATCTCCTGCAATTCCATGAGGTTATTCGCCTTGATGATCCGGATGCCATCTTCGCTCCGGGTGGGGCCTTGGAGGCTGTCCAGGAGGCAAAGCAAGCGGGTAAAGTTCACTACGTCGGTTTCACAGGTCACAAGGATCCCAGCGTACACCTGCGCATGTTTGAGACTGCGGACAAACATTCGTTTCACTTCGACACTGTGCAGATGCCGATCAATGTGATGGATGCGCATTTCCGTTCATTTCTGAATGAGGTTGCGCCGGTCGCGCAGGCGCACGGTACGGCCATTCTTGCCATGAAGACCTTTGGAGATCCCTACATCCTCCAAAGCAACACGGTGACTCCGATGGAAGCCTTGCACTTCGGGCTGAACTCCCCGGCGTCGGTTGTGATCACCGGGATCGACTCTCCGGCAATCCTCGATCAGGCCTTCCAGGCCGTGCAAAGCTTCAGGCCCTTGGACCGGCTGCAGGTGGCTGCAATCCTCGAGAAGACAAAAGAAGCCGCCATGACCGGAAAGTTTGAGCTCTTCAAGACCAGCTCACATTATGACGGAACGATCAAGAATCCGTCCTGGCTCGGCTACACCAACGGATGAGCGACGGCACTTGGTGCCTTGTAGATTCCAGCGCAGACGGGCCATTTCCGCAGGCGGCCTGCTTCACCATCCAGCCTGCTCGATTGCGAATATACGCCCCAATGGCTCCACTGCGCTTGCTTGCTATGCTGCCCCCTCCCTGGCGTCTTTCCAAAGGTCAATCGATCCCTCTTGCGCGTAGAGATCAATCTCTGACAACTCTGCACCCGTAAACTGAAGTTGCTTCAGCGCATCGAGCGAGTTATCGAGTTGCTCCACGTTCCGCGCTCCGATCAATGCGGAAGTTATCCTTTTGTCGCGCAGGACCCACGCGATCGCCATTTGAGCGAGTGACTGTCCGCGTCCACTCGCAATTTCGTTCAGTGCTCGCACCCGCTTGAGATTATTTTCACTCAAGAACTCTTTCTGAAACGAGAGGCCTTCCTTTGCGCGCGACGTCCCGGGCACCCCCTTCAGATATTTATTCGTCAACATCCCCTGGGCGAGAGGCGAGAATGCAATGCAGCCGACGCCGAGTTCCTCTAGTGTGCCGAGAAGTTCCTTTTCCACCCAGCGATTCAGCATTGAGTACGACGGCTGATGAATCAGGAGAGGGACCCCCAGGCTCTTCAGAATCTGTGCTGCTTCACGCGTCCGATCCGGACCATACGATGAAATGCCCACATACAATGCCTTGCCTTGGCGCACCGCCTGCGCCAGTGCACCCATGGTTTCTTCTAACGGAACATCCATGGTCGGGCGATGGGAGTAAAAAATGTCGACATACTCGAGTCCCATGCGCGCCAGGCTTTCGTCCAGCGATGCAAGCAGATACTTGCGCGACCCGCCCACCCCATAAGGGCCTGGCCACATATCCCATCCCGCTTTTGTCGAAATCAAGAGCTCATTGCGGTGTTTGCTCAGATCCTTCCGCAGAATCTCCCCGAAGTTCTCCTCGGCGGACCCATAAGGCGGCCCATAGTTGTTCGCCAGATCGAAATGCGTTACGCCGCGATCGAAAGCGCGCCGAATCACTGCCCGGCCCGTCTCAAAGACATTGTCGCCTCCGAAGTTCTGCCACAGTCCAAGCGAGATCGGGGGTAGCACGATCCCCGATCGCCCACATTTCTTGAACATTGCTCCGTCATATCGCTTTTCATTGGGTGTATAACTCATTGCATCTCCTTTCTTCCATCGCCTTCTCAATGTTCTTCGTTGTCACCGCTCAATTGCTCCGAACCCACGATGATGCCATCCCAGAAGTCATCGGGCAAATTTACAACGATGGGTTCTGAAGTGCTGCGAACAACGACCCATTGGAAGGGGGCATCGCTCGAAGGATTAATCTCCTGGTGCGGAATCCACGCCGGGACATAAAGAAAATCGCCTTCTTTCAGCATTGCGTTAAATTCCCCTCGCTCGCCCCACCGAACGTAAGATGAGCCTCTCAGGACATAGGCGATCGTGTGTTGCTCTCCATGATGATGGATTCCCGTACGGGCTCCTGGTTCGACCAAGAATAGCCCTCCCCAAATAGGCGATTCTATGCCGGCTCCTGGATGGATAGCGGCAAAGCGCTGCGATCCTGGCGTTTGCGCAGTCGCAGAGTCTAACTGTTCTGAACTCACTACACGAATAGACTGATATTGCATGAAATCTCCGCAGGAGAGTGGCGTGATACTCGCCACACATCTACATGATCAAGTAGGCAATTCAGCAGCCAAACTAGTCGGCGGTTAGATTGCTGAACTAATTCAACTTTACAAGCTCTGTCGCTTCCGCTGTGACCGCGGGCCGACAAGCGCGTCTCTATTCCGCCTCGGCGCGGCCGCATAGGTCTTCAACTGGAACTGTAGTGGGCAGGCTTTGGGTTAACAATCATAAAGCAGATTCAATCCAGTTTCTATGGCATAGCGTAGCTATATCGTTTCAGCGATATACTTCGACCGAGGGAGCGGACAAGCCTCGAGTAGTCCACCGTGTCATGCATTTGACCTGGCGTCCGCCTTTCGACAGGCTTCGGACTGGAGACCCACGAATGACGTCCCGGAGTGCTCCCACGGTGTTCGTCATCGACGACGATGCAGATGTGCGTGTGTCCATCCAGGGATTGCTGAAGGCGGCCGGTCTACCGTCCGAGTCCTTTGGAACGGCAGAGGAGTTCTTGTGTAACAAGGAAATTGATGGGCCTGGTTGTCTCGTTTTGGACGTGTCCCTTCCTGGAGCCAGCGGCCTGGAACTTCAGCGGAAACTGGCAGACGCCGGCGTACGAATTCCGATCATCTTCATTACCGGTCATGGCGATATTCCGATGACGGTGAAGGCCATCAAATCCGGCGCGGTGGAGTTCCTGACCAAGCCTTTCGTCGACCAGGATTTATTGAATGCGATTGAGCAAGCCTTCGAACACGATCGCAACACCCGCCGGCAGCAGGTTGAGCTTGCCCAATTGCGAAAGCGTTACGAGTCGCTGACAGCGCGCGAGAGCCAAGTCATGGCTCTGGTGGTCTCCGGCATGCTCAATGAACAAGTCGCGTTTGAACTCGGGACCAGCGAGATCACCGTGAAGATCCAACGCGGGCACATGATGGCGAAGATGCAGGCTGAATCACTTGCCGAATTGGTCAGGATGGCTGCCAAGCTCGATCTGCCGGCCAATCGGAAGTAACTTGATGCCGCTGCTGCCGAAGAATGGGAGCTTCCCCCACCATCTGGCATCAAATGCAACCGCCTTTGTTGTAGCCCATTTCGCGAATCTTTCGAGAGGACAGAGATATAGATATGGAACATCCAGAGAGGCCGAAGTTGGCCGCGGTTCCGGCAGTATCTGTAGCGCTGCGCTTTGCGTTGGCTGTGGTCTCGGTCACGGTCGCCGCCGGGGTGGCGCGTGCGTTCATTCACTTCAATCTGCCTCAACCGTTCACAGCATTTGCCCTCTCTGCGATCGCTATTACTTTTTGGTACGCCGGAACCGCGCCGGGCATCCTTGCGGCGGTGCTGTCATCGCTCGTCCGCAGCTTTTTCTTTGAGCCCGGCACCAACACCGAATCCCGCCTTCTTTACGATCTTGTTTTTCTAATATTTGCATTACTCATGACACGGGTCGCGCGGACTCGAAATGAGCTTGAACGAAGGGTAAGGGATCGGACGGCGGAACTGACCCAATCCAATGATAAATTGCGGCGTGAGATTGCCGAGCGCGCCCAGGCAGAATATCTGACTGGTCAAGTATTCGAGTGCTCGCCTGACGCCGTATCCATCGTCGGAACAAATTACAGGTATCAGCGAGTCAACCCGGTTTATGAAAGAAATTGGGGAAGGCCAGTCGAAAGCTTCATCGGGATGCATGTAGCTGATCTCTGGGGTATGGAGTTGTTCGAGAATAAGCTCCGGCCATTCCTGGATCGATGCTTCGCCGGAGAAAGCGTTCGTTTTGGAGACTGGATCAATAACGCGCCCGGTCGTCAATACTTCGCTATAAGCTATTCACCTCTGCGGTCAGACTCCCACGAGGTGAAGGCGGCGCTTGTCATCAGCCGTGACCTTACCGAACACACACTGGCGTCAGAAGCGTTCCGTCAGGCGCAAACGGATCTCGCTCACGCCAGCCGGATGACCACCATGGGAGAGCTGACAGCCTCCCTGGCACACGAAGTGAATCAACCAATTGCCGCCGCTATGACCTGCGCCAGCACCTGTGTACGGTGGCTTACGCGAGATGAACCCGATCTTGGAGAGGCACGTGAAGCCGCCTTGGGAGCCGTTCGCAATGCAAAGCGTGCGGCTGACATTATCAACCGCATTCGATCGATATCGAGAAGGGGCGAATCAAAACGGCAGTTGGTCGACATCAATGAAGTAATTCAAGAGATCATTGCCCTGCTCCAAAACGAAGCGCGCAGGCACTCGATTTCCATCCGTACCGACCTTGGCGCCAATCTGCCCACGGTAACGGCAGACTCTCTGCAATTGCAGCAGGTGATGATGAACCTGATCATGAACAGCATTGACGCCATGAAGGATGTCGATCAGACACGCGAACTTTCAATCAGGTCGCAAAGTGCGGGAGATCAGCAACTGATGATTACGGTCAGCGATACAGGTGTTGGGTTGCCCCCGCAACAGGCCGAGCAGATATTCAATGCTTTCTTTACCACCAAACCTCACGGAATCGGCATGGGACTTCGGATCAGCCGCTCGATTGTTGAATCCCACGGCGGACGGTTGTGGGCGGCCAATAATTTATCGCGCGGCGCAAGCTTCTACATTACCTTGCCTGTCTCAATCGCGGCGGAAGGGTGACTTGAGCGGGGCAACGGTACATACCAACGTATGATTGCGCCGCCATTACCAGGAGCGCATAGTTTTTATTATGAGAAGCTGTGAGGGGAGAAAATCCGTTGCGATTGTCGACGATGACGACGAGATACGCGACGCGTTGCAGGGCCTGCTGAAGGCGGTCGGATTCTCATCGCGTGCGTTCGAGTCAGCTGAAGAATTTCTCGGGTCGGGCCATCAGCGGGAGACGGGATGCCTGATTGCGGATATTCGCATGCCGGGAATGTCGGGTCTGGAGTTGCAGGCCAGGTTGAACGCCGAGCATTGCAAGATTCCGACCATTTTTATTACCGCGCACGGGGATGAAGAAATGCGGTTTCAGGCTCTTAGGGCTGGTGCCGTGGAGTTCCTGCCGAAACCCTTCGACGATGAAGTTCTGGTCGAAAGTGTTCGGGTAGCTCTCGATCGTTGAGTCGAGAAGGAAGGTACACCATGAGCAGGGGTTTTACCGTGGGGCCATCCGGAGATTGTGCTATCAGAGATCAAGGTTCTCGTCCGCGCAAATTTGAACAACTCATTGGCGACAGTCCTGCATTGGAAGCCGTGCTCGAAGGGGTCAAACGAGTGGCGCCCACAAGCTCCACTGTATTGGTCCAGGGAGAAACGGGCACTGGCAAGGAGTTGATTGCCCGGGCGATTCACAACATCAGTTCGCGCTGCGGCCGTCCGTTCGTCAAGCTGAACTGTGCTGCCATCCCGCTGGATCTGCTGGAAAGCGAGCTTTTTGGCCACGAAAAGGGGGCCTTTACCGGAGCCATAGCGCAGAAACTTGGTCGCTTCGAGTTGGCCGATAAAGGCACTCTTTTCCTTGACGAAGTAGGAGATATTCCGCCGTCACTGCAGCCCAAACTGCTGCGCATATTGCAGGAACAGGAATTCGAACGCCTGGGCAGCAGTCAGACTCATCAAGTGGACGTTCGGCTCATAGCTGCCACCCATCGCGATCTAGTGGGAATGGTGAGAAATGGCGAATTTCGCAGTGACCTCTATTTTCGCCTCAATGTATTCCCTGTCATGTTGCCGCCCTTGCGAGAGCGCCGTGAAGACATTCCGGCCCTCGTTGCGCACTTTGTCGAGATTCTTGGGCGACGGGTAGGCCGGCAAATCGACCAGATTCCTCCAGAAACGATGCTGGCCCTCAGTTCGTATGACTGGCCCGGGAACATCCGCGAGCTGCAGAATTTGATCGAGCGTGCAGTAATCCTGTCCGAAGATGGCGTACTTCCGAACCCTTTGCTGACCGCCGGAGCGCAGCAAATCGGCTTCTGCCCGACTCCAACTACCCTTATAGATTCCGAGCGCGCTCTGATTCTGCGTACGCTTGAAGCAACCGGTTGGGTAATCGGAGGACGGGATGGCGCAGCCGCCAAGCTCGGTTTGAAGCGCACTACGCTGATCTACAAGATGCAACGGCACGGGATTTCTCGACCGTCTTTCGCTAGCAATCATGAAGTGACCGACCCGCCAGTGCAACCACAGGGCTTGCTTCCGCATTGGCAATAATTCCCGCACATCGCTTCTCGCTTGCATGTTGGGCGTGGGCATCCGTTGGCCCGGTCGAAGCGCTGGCATTACCCCTCATCAAACGAGAAGTGATTAAGTCTGAGCTTACCCCCCACGGCGCCTGGATAAGGTCTGGCAATCCAAGCAGATGGGAGCCCATCCCATTGAAATTTCGAGACTGACTCCCTCGGCTATCGGCGCACTGGGTTCTAAAACGGCTCATCTCGTATTTCCACTACTTCGTAAAAATGTCGTGGTCCAAGTCGTAATGTTGTTGTCTGATTTGTGCTCGCCTCGCAACCTTGTTGGCGATGCGGTTCAACTGTTCCTGCTCTTTTCTTTGATCATCGTTCAATTCGTCCTGGAGATTCGGTGCATGTGTACTTTCAATTTCATTGAGCATTTTGACTTCCTCCTTCGATAGCTATAAGAGCAATCGCAATGCCAAAGTTGGTTCAGAGAGAACTGCGAACGGCGCGCTGAATTGAAGCGAGTTATTCCGCTGAGGCTCACAAGGAAGAGGAGAGTTTCTGGGGTGTCAGTCAATAGCTCGACAGACGCTGACCGTCTTCGACACATCGAGACGTAGACAGCTGCTCGTATTGTCACGCTTTAGGGCGACCCCTCACCCTCACCGGCGCTGCGGGCTACGAGAGCACCAATGCCGCGAGCCTCTTGAATTGGCAGAACACAATTGCTACACTCGCAGCCTCTGCCGTAGCGCCAATCTTTACCGGCGGCAGATTGAAGGCCGGTGTCGAGCAACCACTGGCATCGTATCGAGGATCGCTCGCGCAGTACGAAAAGACTGTCCTTAGGGCCTACCAGGAAGTAGAGGATCAACTGGCCGCATTGCATTTCATTGAGAACGAATCACAGTCTGAAGCGAGTGCAGTATCGGACACCAGGAAAGCGGAGCAGATCGCCATGCAGCGCTACAAAGCTGGTCTGGTCGGATATCTGGATGTTGTCTACGCACAGCAGCGCGTCCTGACTGATGAACAGACCGCGTCACGGATCAGCGGCCAACGGCTGGTCGCGTCCGTGGTGCTGATCAAAGCGCTTGGCGGCGGATGGTCCGGCAGGAACGCGCCATGATCTTAAGTCGAACCGCAATCGCGCGCACAATCTACTTCGGCTGTGCTGTGTGTCTCGCCGTGCTCGGCTGTGAGCGGTCAGCGGCACAAGCCGCTGGCGATCAGCGCAGCATTGATTCGCCACCGCTTCTTTCGAATCCGCCCGAAGCCCAATCACCTATCGTCCTTGCGGCGATCAACGATCCTCAAACTGGGAAGGCTGCCTTCTCATTCAAGGGGCGAGAAGAGCCTCCGGTAATTCGAGCACTTCCCGGCGAAGATATTCGTCTGACTTACGTGAATGCAATGTCGACGAATTCACATGAAAAGTGCATCGACGGACCTTGCATGAACATGACGAATCTGCACTTCCATGGGCTTCATGTATCGCCGAATTCCCCTCAGGATGATGTGATCACGATGATGGCAATGCCTGGGCAGTCCCTTCACTATGTTGTGAATATTCCGCTCGATCAGCCACCTGGCCTCTACTGGTATCACACGCACCCCCATGGCGAGAGCTATCAGCAGGATTTAGATGGGATGTCGGGAGCGATCGTGATCGCTGGCATTGAACGCTATGTTCCCGAGCTTCGACCTATGCGCGAGCGCATACTCATATTGCGAGATCGGGTAATCGACAAGGACGATCCCGCCTCCCTCGAATTGATGCACAGGGTTCAACTTTCCACGAAATCTTGTAGTCGTTCAACTGAGGTTCCTGAGCGCGTTTTCACGGTAAACGGTGCCGTGCGGCCGCAGATTGCCATCGCTCCCGGAGAGCGTCAATTCTGGCGCATTGTGAATGCCTCACCCGACCTCTATGCAGACCTGCAGGTCGACGGGGAGCAACTCGAGATCGTCGCACTCGATGGAGTGCCCTTGGCCTTCCACAATCCATCACATCGCGTTGAATTCGCGTCTCATATTCTCGTGCCCCCTGCAGGCAGAGTGGAAGCAATCGTCATCGGGCCCAAGTCCGAAGCCCGAGCGTCACTTCGGTCCCTTTGCTTTAACACGGGCCCTGACGGAGACCCCAATCCGACGATGGTTCTTGCGGACATGGTCAACCTTGCACAGCCCGGCCCCAATCTTCGCACCACAACAAACGACGCCCAGCTGCCGGTTTCCAAACCATTGTCGCCTGCTCTGATCGCGCGCGTAGAGAAAAGCTTTCCTGACTACGTTGTCAACTTCACCGAGGACAAGAAGGGCTTCTACATCAACGACAAGAAATACAGTGCGTCGGATCCACCGATGACAACCGTCTCCATCGGGTCCTTTCATCATTGGCGCGTCACAAATAACACGCACGAGGTGCACCCATTTCACATTCATCAGGTTCACTTCCTCATTTACGCGCAGAACGGCGTGCGGCTCAGTCGCCCGGAATGGCTGGACACAGTCAATGTCCCCGTTGAAGGGAATATTGATCTGGTGATGGATTTCACCGATCCCATCATCCGGGGCATGTCGCTCTTCCACTGTCATCTGCTAAGCCATGAGGACAAGGGCATGATGGCCAAAATCCTCTTTAAGTGAAAGATCCGAATTCCGGCGTGAATTCCTCGAATGCCCCGGAGCATCTAACAGGCGAACAGAGTGTGTCGAAGCTATGGATTGGAGAGCATGATCATGAAAGAATCCCCCGTTTTCGCGCCTCCCCGTGAAATAGGCGACCCGATGCTGCAGACGTGCGTCGAGAAGGTCACCGGGCGAACATCGCGGCAGGTAATGGATCATCTTGCGATTGAAGAGCCTCTCGAGATCCAGCTCACCTACGGTCCACTCAAGTCGCGGGGGACGAGATCGATCTCTGTCACCATGCGCACTCCAGGCAATGACTTCGACCTAGCCGCCGGCTTTCTCATGACTGAAGGAGTGATCCGAGACGCAAACGACATCCAGAAAATTACGCATGCAGGAGATTCCTTCAGCGAGCCCAAAACCGCCCCTCAGTCAATGGATGCGTTCAAGCTCGGCTGCAAAGAAAATATCGTTCAAGTGGATCTTGCAACGGATGTCGCTGTGAATCTAGGGAGCCTTCAACGCAACTTCTATACGACATCAAGTTGCGGGATCTGTGGCAAGGCGTCTCTCCTCGCCTTGCGCACGGTCTGCCCTTCCCGGTCGACAAACAGTTTCCGAGTCGATGCGCAACTGCTTTTTGGACTCCCCGATCGCCTTCGCGCATCGCAGGGGCTGTTCAACCGGACCGGTGGCTTGCACGGGGCAGGGCTCTTCGACTCGACGGGGAATCTATTGGCGCTTCGCGAGGATGTAGGCCGCCACAACGCAGTCGATAAACTCATCGGCTCCGAATTCCTTGCGGATCGCACACCTTTGCGAGATCGCTTATTATTGCTGTCCGGACGCGCCAGCTTTGAGCTTCTGCAGAAAGCACTCATGGGGGGGATTCCAATGGTGGCAGCCGTAGGGGCTCCTTCGAGCCTTGCGGTTCAGGTAGCGAAGGAGTTCGACATTACCCTCGTCGGGTTCCTGCGAGAGGGCCACTTCAATATCTACCACGGTAGCGAGCGCATCTCCGGACATGCGCCGTCTATGGGAGAGATGGAAATAAAGTGACGATTCTAATCCTTGCCGATGAGCCGAACGCGTGAGGCGACCATGGCTCAATGTCCCGCCAGGGACAGTTAGGGACGGATAACGCGGCCATTCTCAAAATGGGCGTTTTTTGCCGCTCCTTCTTTCTCGGAACGATCGCTGTACGTCAGTGATCTGATTTCGACGGATTCCGTTCCCGTGTGACGTCGCGAGGGCGCCTGTCTCCAGCAGCCTGCGTGACGTACACTTGCTTTAACTTCGTGACAGTGATGTACCCCGTGGTTCATTTTACGAGAGTGATTGAGCCCACTGACCCGTTGAGGCCCGCGTGAGTCATGCTGTTCGAAGAGCCGATTCCGGCTCTGCCGCAAGGGGGATCACCCGTCGATGCCCGTTATCGAAATGAAGTCTCTTCCAGAAAACGCCTACAAGGAACTCAAACCGGCTGAAACCTACATGCCGATTGTTCCTGCAGACGCGAAGGAACCGGAACTCACGGTGCGCTCGGTTCTTTGGGGGGTTGTGCTTTGTGTGATCTTCACGGTCGCTTCGGCATACTCGGGCCTAAAGGTCGGTCAAGTCATGGAGGCCGCGATCCCCATCTCCATCCTTGCCATTGGCCTCGCACGCGTTTCCAGGCGCCGGTCGAGCCTGCTTGAGAATGTCATCATCACAGGAATCGGTGGTGCAGCCGGTGGCGTCGTTGCCGGCGCTATTTTTACTCTTCCAGCGCTTTACATCCTTAATCTCGATCCTCATCCGGTGCAGACCATTTTCATCTGCGTGGCTGGAGGCTGTCTCGGCGTTCTCTTTCTGATTCCCTTGCGCCGGTACTTTGTGCGCGAAATGCATGGAAAGCTGCCCTATCCAGAGGCAACCGCCATCACTGAAGTGCTCATCACCGGAGAGAAAGGCGGCTCGCAGGCTAAGCTCCTGCTTCAGGCAACAGGGATCGCAGGCGTTTACGACTTCTTCGTCACTACATTCCAAGTGTGGAAGGAAATTGTCGATTTTCAGTTTGTGCCCGTAATGCATTCACTTGCGGACCGGGCCCGGATGGTCTTCAGATTCGATGCCATTGGTTTCATCCTTGGTCTCGGTTATGTGATGGGCTTGCGCAGCTCCATGCTTCTGTGCGCCGGCGGCGTTCTTTCCAATTTCATCCTGGTCCCAATGATCTGGTTTATCGGCAGCCACATCGATTCAACGGTGTACCCCGCTGTGATTCCGATTTCGAAGATGACTGCAGTCGAAATTTATCGCAACTATGTGCGCTTTATCGGAGTGGGCGCCATTGCCACTGCCGGAATTTTCGGCATCATCCGGTCACTGCGAGTTGTCGCGGGATCATTCGGAATCGCGCTCCGCACTTTCCGCCACGGTGAAGCTGCCCAGCAGGAGCGAACTGATCGTGATTTGCCGATGATTTCGATCCTCCTGGGCGTCACGATCAGCGCGATTGCAGTGGCGGCGTTCCTCGGACACCTTCCAGTCTCCTGGACCGCGGTCGCGGTGGGCTTGGTGCTGACGTTGCTTTTCTCATTCTTCTTCACCTCGGTGGCAGCAAACGCGATTGCAACAACGGCGCGTAATCCTGTGTCGGGCATGACGATGCTGACCGTCATAACCTCGTCGGTAGTATTGCTCCGTTTCGGGATGTCAGGCACGACCGGCATGTTCTTCGTGATGGCGATTGCGGGCATGGTATGCACTGCCTTGTCAGTTTCGGGCCAAACTATCACGGACCTGAAGGCCGGATACTGGCTGGGCTCTACCCCTGCAGCACAAGAGAAAGTGAAGTTCGTGGGCGTTATCGCGTCGGCTACTGCGGTGGGTTTGACCATCGTTATGCTGGCCCACACGTTTCAGTTTGGCGAGGCTCTCGTCGGAGATGCGCGGCCGGTTCTGGCTTCACCGCAGGCTTCCATCATGAAAGCGCTGGTGCAGGGATTCATGAGCCACCAGCCGGTTGCTTACGTTTTGTTCGGTATAGGGGCAATGGTTGCCGTCATGATGGAAATGCTGGGCCAGCCTTCTCTGATCTTTGCCCTGGGTATGTACCTGCCCCTTGAACTCAACACACCGGCGTTAGTTGGAGGTTTCCTGTCTCATTTCCTCAATAGGCGTTCGGAAATAGCCGCTGGCGCGCGGGGCAAGAGGATTCGCGAGCGTGGTGTGATCATTGCTTCGGGGCTCATGGCAGGTGGTGCGCTTGGAGGTGTGTTGGGAGCCGCCATGCGACTTGTTCCTGACTATCGAGAAGATCTGGTAAAGACTCCTTTCTATTCTTACGACCCCGTCTCGCAATCAATCTCTTCGCTCTTCTTTGTTGCACTCTGCATGTATGTTTGGTTCGGCGCCTTGAAAAAAGAACAGGAGATTTGATGGACCTGGTTGGAAAGTATGTTGCTGATGCAGTCCTCGGCATTGACACACTCTGGGGTGGTGATGTCATGTGTCCCTCGGGCACCGGGCGATTCATTGCAGATTCCTGGTTTTCCGACGAGCCTCTTCCCGATGCTTACTTGCATCCCGCTGCGAAAAAAGTGCGGGAGTCCGGCGGCGTGTCAAGCAAGAACGTCGATCAAGAGAAATTGAAACAGTATCTGCTTGAGGTAAATCTTCCCAAAGCAATCGCTGGAATCCGCGATGAAACTGAAAAGCTGGGCGGGGCGCGTCAGTCCTATCTCACCGGTCTTGCGCTTTGTCTTGAGACGATGTGGGACCTCGCCATGGAAGTTATCGGCAAGGGCGACCCGGTGCCGTATGCTCGAGCAGTCGCGGCATCTACGGGGAAGCCGCCCGAGCCCTCTATCCCGCAGGGAAAGCGGGAGCGCGTTGCCGAGTTGCTGGGCCGTGCCGGATATGCCGCTTCCGCCAGCGGCGAATTACTGGCTGCGGTTGATAACTGGCGCCAGGAGCGCGCCATTCCGATGGCATCGGTGCGCGGCTTGAGCGCCGCAGTGATCGCGCAATTTGATCAACTTAGTGCGCAAAACTTACTTCCACACCTTCCCCGTGACCTTGCGCGAGTGCCACGCGCGAACATTAACTTTCTCCCCATCAAGGACGCTTGGTTCTCCGGTTCAATGAATTACATCGGACGGGCGCGGAATGATGATGGCACGCCGCGATACGAAGCCTCTTATGAGATCAATGCTTCGCTGCAGATTTCGTTTCCAGAATTCGAACAGCTTGTCAGCCACGAAGTTGTGCCCGGGCATGTCACGACGTTTGCGTACTTGCAGGACTTGTACATCCGCGGAAAGGCTGGTTTCGAGGCTACGGTGCTCACGATGAACACGCGTGCCGCCACACTGTTTGAGGGAATCGCCAACAATGCAATCCTGATTGCACATGGCGTCACTGAAGTCGACCAGTTGCCCGATGAAGACTTGCAGATCGGGGTATTGCTGGCATTTTTGCAGGATGATGCCAAGAACCAGTCATCGTATCTGACGTGGGGCGAAGGAAAACCGCAACAGGAGGTAGCGTCTACCTTACGGCAGGATTTTCTGGTGACGGAGGAGCGCGCCAATAAGCTGTCTGGCGCATGGGGGCAGCATCCACTGCTGGGTCGAATGTATCTACCGGCGTACCGCGCTGGCACAGAAAAGGTTGCTGAACTCCGCCGAGCATACTCTCCCGACCGCGTGCTGCCAGCAATATACGGATGCGACGGGTTAGTCGACATCCAAACCGTCGAACAAGATCTAAAGGGTTAGAAGTCCGTGTCAGAGCTCAGAATTCGATATGCCGCTATGTCCAGCCAACCAAGATGGCGAGTCAACCGCCCCTGCAATTCGAGGGAGCTTTCGGTTATGGGGTCGAAGGCGATTCTCTCGATCCGGGCGTCCCTGGGTTGAGCATGGGATGCTCCGGAAAATCATTCGCGCATCCTGCGCGTGGTAGTTCTGCACAGTGGAAGTCCATCGCTCCACCAGCCGATCGCGTACGGTATGGGCGAGCGCCATGTATAGATCGTTCACCGTCGCTCGTTCGAGCGATCTGCCCTGCACAAAGAGCAGGTTGTCAAGAAAAGATTGGGTGATCGCCTCGACCCCAAGCGCAGTCCTCTGGCCCATTTGCGAGCCTGCATTCGTGGGTCTTGCAGCAACGCTTCCCGTCATTATTGAACTCTCTCGCCAAAGCGCCGCTAAATTCCTGAACGAGATCCTGATCTGACCCTATGCTCGAAGGATGCAACAATTGCGCGAAAAAGGTAACGAAGAATGAGGCACAGGTTGCCGGAAGCCCATTCCGGGCCATGCGATTCCTTTCTGGTCACCGCTTCCAAAAGCGGGCAGCGCAAAGTTGCGGACGGAATCGGGACCACTGAAGTTGATGGTGAGCGGGCGCGCGCGAATAGGGCTCCCATGAAAGCAGACCCGCATCACAAACCGCTTCTTTGTTCTTCGTGACCGCTGTCACTGTTTCGAAAATCTTCGAAAAGCTACACTCGCTATGTGCTTATCGATATATCTTTATCGAATATGCTGCCTACGCTACCTACCCTGCCTGGCAGGCCAGGCTCGCCCTCGATTCCGCAGCCAAGCCTGAGGCGTCTGCCCCAGTATCACCATTATTTAGTTGATCTTGCGGCCAAGGGGATCAGCCAAGTTTCCTGCAGCGTGATCGGCAGGGACTTGAACCTCGTCCCGGTCCAGGTTCGCAAGGACCTGCAATATACGGGGATCATTGGCAAGCCGAAGATCGGCTATTCCGTCTCCGAACTCGTCCAGGCCATCGAAACATTCCTCGGATGGAACAACGTCAATGAGGCGTTTCTTGTGGGCGTCGGAAACCTGGGCACCGCTCTGCTCGGCCACGAACGGTTCTCAAAGTTCGGGCTGCGGATCGTGGCTGCCTTCGATACCGACCCGGCCAAGATTGGTCAATGGATTCACGAAAAGGCGGTATTGTCGCTGGACAAACTGGCCGATCTAGCTCCCCGGATGAGCATTCACCTTGGAATCATTACGACACCTGCCGAAGCGGCGCAGGAAATTGCCGATGAAATGGTAAAAGGGGGCATTCAAGCTATCTGGAACTTCGCTCCCGTGAAGCTCAAAGTCCCTGAGCACATCATCGTGCACAACGAAGATCTTTACTCCACGCTGGCATCGCTTTCCTGGAAGCTGGCGCGGCGATTCAAAGTGCCAATTCAAGAGAGGGAGGCAGTTTAGATGGCGTCGACGCCAATTGCCGTTGATCGCTCGGAGAACCCCGGGAAAGAGAAGTTTGAGAAGGTGTGCAAGATTCTGGACCGCCACGCACGCCGCCCATCAGGACTGATTCCGATCCTGCAAGCGATTCAACACGAATACCTTTATTTGCCGGAAGAAGTGCTCACCTATGTGGCGACTTCACTGGATGTTCCTCCGGCGCGCGTATTTGGCGTAGCCACTTTCTACGCGCACTTTGCGTTGGAGCCGAAGGGAAAGCACGTCATCCGGATCTGCGATGGAACGGCGTGCCACGTGAAGCAGTCCCTGCCCGTGCTGAATGCGTTGCGCGAGAAGCTGGGCACGAGCGAAAAATGCAAGACGACCCCCGACATGCTGTTCACTCTTGAGACGGTCGCCTGCCTGGGCGCTTGTGGACTTGCGCCGGTGATCGTGATCGACGACCAGGTGCACGGCCAGATCACTGCGGCGCGCGCATTGGCTCTCGTCGATGAGATCCAGGCTCAGGAGGCGTCACTCGGAGCCGCTTCTGGAAACATCGCTGAGCAGCACTCAGCCGAGGTGGCCCATGGCTAACGCGGAGGCCCCTTCGATGGCTTCAGTGAATGGAAACGGAAGCTCAACGCTCGCGCAGGTGCGCCGGGTGATTGTTTGTGCTGGAACCGGATGCATGGCCAATGGGGCCATCAAGGTGGTGCAGCGGTTCAAGAGCGAGATGGCGGGCTCCGGCCTGCGTGTGATCCTCGAACTTCGTTCCGAAGCGGCGCATGATGAGGTTCGCTTGTCAAAAAGCGGATGCCAGGGCTTTTGCCAGATGGGGCCGCTGGTCTCGGTAATGCCGGAGGGCATTCTCTACACCAAGGTGCGGAGCGAAGACGTTGCGGAGATTGTCGAGCAAACTTTGGTCGGGGGCAAAGTCGTGGAGCGGCTTCTTTACAAGGATCCGTCAACGCGCAAGAGCTGCCAGGGCCTCGAAGACAATCCTTTCTACGCGCGCCAGAGCCGCATGGTCTTGAAGGAATGCGGATTCCTCGATCCCGAGGACATTCGCGAATACATGCTGCACGGCGGCTATCAGGCGGCGAGAAGAGCCTTCGTCGAGATGGCGCCCGAGGAGATTTGCAAGACGATCCTCGACTCCGGGCTGCGTGGTCGCGGGGGCGGCGGCTTTCCAACCGGCAGGAAATGGGAGGCAGCGAGGGTTCAGAATTCGGCGAAGAAGTATGTCATTTGCAACGGCGACGAAGGCGACCCGGGCGCGTTCATGAACCGCTCCGTGATGGAAGGCAATCCGCACAGCGTGATTGAAGGCCTGATCATCGCGGCACGGGCGATCGGCGCCAACGAGACGCTGGTCTACGTGCGCGCCGAATATCCGCTGGCCGTCGAACGCATGCGTCGCGCCGTCGCGGATGCGGAGCGCGAAGGCATTCTGGGGAAAGATGTGTTCGGAACCGGCATGTCGATGAAGTGCGACGTGATGGAAGGCGCCGGCGCTTTTGTCTGCGGCGAAGAGACCGCCATGATCGCCTCAATCGAGGGGCAGCGTGGCATGCCAAGGCCGAAGCCGCCATTCCCAGCGCAAAGCGGGTTGTGGGGCAAGCCGACGATCATCAACAACGTTGAGACACTGGCGCACGTGCCTCGCATCCTCAACAAGGGCCCCGAAGTCTTCCGCAGCATTGGCACCAAAGACTCTCCGGGCACCAAGACATTCGCTCTCACCGGGCATGTCGCCAATACAGGCCTGGTCGAAGTCCCGTTTGGCACCACGCTGCGCGAGATCGTCTACAACATCGGCGGGGGCGTTACAGACGACGCGGGAAAGATATGGAAGACCGGATTCAAGGCCGTGCAAATCGGCGGTCCATCCGGTGGATGCCTGACCGTGGATCATCTCGATCTGCCGCTGGCCTATGAGTCGCTGCGCTCCGTTGGCGCAATGGTCGGCTCCGGCGGTCTGGTTGCAATGAACCAGGGCACATGCATGGTGAGCATTGCGCGTTTCTTCATGGAGTTCACGCAACGTGAATCCTGCGGCAAGTGCGTGCTGTGCCGGGAAGGAACACGACAGCTGCTTGCCTTGCTGGACGACGTGATTGAAGGCCGGGCCGACGCCGGCACGCTGGACCTGTTGCAGAAGCTGGGACACGCGGTGCAGGTCGGATCCTTGTGCGGATTGGGAAAAACAGCGCCGAACCCAGTGCTCTCAACTATGCGCTATTTCCGCAAGGAATATGAAGAGCATGTGTTCGAGAAGCGCTGCCGGACAGGCCGCTGCAAGGCTCTGCTCAGTCCGGAGATCAATCAGGAGAAGTGCAAGGGCTGCAACCTGTGCAACGCGGCGTGCCCAACTGGAGCCATCACGGGAGAGAGAAAGCAGCCGCACCACATCAACCCGGAGCTGTGCATCAAATGCGGCGCGTGCGCAAAAGCCTGCAAGATTCACGCCATCGAGGGGATATAGCCAGATGAATACGATCACGCAGCCAAGTTTGACCATCGATGGAAGAACCGTGGCGATCGAGGGAGAGCGCAACTTGCTTGAACTGGTTCGCAAGGCAAACATCGATCTGCCCACCTTCTGTTATCACTCCGAACTCAGCGTCTACGGAGCGTGCCGCCTTTGCCTGGTGCAGGTGGAGGGGCGTGGCGTAATGGGCGCATGCTCGACACCGCCCGAGCCCGGCCTGAAGGTTCAGACCACGACGCCGGAGATCCGCGAGATCCGCCGGATCGCGGTGGAACTGCTGCTGGCCAACCACGATCAAAGTTGTCCCACGTGCCCCCGCAGCGCGAATTGCCAGCTGCAAATCCTGGCTCAGCGCTTGGGCATCAAGCGGGTGCGATTCAAGTCAGTTCACCAGCCGGTTCCGCTGGACGAGTCTTCGCCTTCGCTGGTTCGCGATCCCAACAAGTGCGTGCTATGCGGCGACTGCGTGCGCATGTGCGCAGAGATTCAAGGCATCGGCGCCATTGATTTTGCCCATCGCGGGCACGAGGTCAGCGTTCAGCCTGCTTTCGGCAAAAAGCTCGGCGAAGTTGAATGCGTCAACTGCGGACAATGCGCCAGTGTTTGCCCAACCGGCGCGTTAACAGTGAAGTCGGAAGTCGACCAGGTCTGGGACTTGCTCGCCGATCCAAGCAAGACCGTCATTGTGCAGATTGCACCGGCCGTGCGCGTGGGGCTGGGCGAGTGCTTTGGCCTGAAGCCGGGGGAGATCACCACTGGCCGCATCGTTGCGGCTCTGAAGCACCTTGGTTTCGACCAGATCTACGACACATCGTTCGCCGCTGACCTTACCGTGCTTGAGGAAGGCACGGAGTTCCTGGAACGCAAGAGTAATGGCGGAATCCTGCCGATGTTCACCTCCTGCTGCCCAGGTTGGGTCAAATACGCAGAGCAGTATTTCCCTGAGTTGCTGCCGAACCTTTCCACGTGCCGCTCGCCCCAGGCGATGTTCGGCTCGCTGGTCAAGGCCATGCTTCCCGATCAGCTCAAGGTTGCACGCAAGGACCTCAAAGTGATCGCGATCATGCCGTGCACCGCCAAGAAGTTCGAGGCGCAACGTCCCGAGATGGGCGTGGATGGCGATCCGGACGTTGATCATGTGCTGACCACGCAGGAACTGGCGCAGATGATCCAGTCCGCCGGCCTCATCTTTGACACGCTTCAGCCAGAATCGTTCGACATGCCCTTCGGCTTCTACACCGGCGCCGGTGTGATCTTTGGGAACTCAGGCGGCGTGATGGAAGCTGTTCTGCGCTATGCCGCGGAAAAGGTCACCGGAAAGAAGCTCGACCAGGTCGAATTCCAACAGGTGCGCGGCGATTCCGGGCTTCGTGAGGCCACCATCGCAATCAACGGTTCAGAACTGAAGCTCGCGGTCGTCCACGGATTGCGGAACGCTCGCGTCGTCGCCGAGCAAGTGAGGGCGGGCAAGAGCCACTACGATCTGATCGAAGTCATGGCGTGTCCTGGCGGATGTATCGGAGGCGCCGGACAGCCGGTGACAACCTCGTCCGACTCACGCGCACTGCGCACCAAGGGTCTTTACCAGGCAGACAAGATGCTGCAACTGCACAAGTCGCAGGATAACGTGTTTATCACTGAATGCTATGCAAAGTTTCTGGGAGAGATCGGCGGCGAAAGAGCGCATCATCTCCTCCACACCACTTACCAGAGCCGCCGACGCATCGCGGACGAATCTCTTCCGTTGATGCAGTCGCAAGGCGATGACAAGATCAAGGTCAGCGTGTGCCTCGGAACGAATTGCTTCCTTAAAGGCTCGCAAGACGTGCTGAACGGAGTGCTGCGCCATGCGGAGCGGGAGGGGCTCGAAGGCCGCCTTGATGTGCGGGCGTCGTTCTGTTTCGAGAAATGCGAAACCGGCCCAACCGCAATGATTGGCGGCGAGCATGTTCATCACTGCACGGCAGCAAGAGCAATCGAAGTGTTAAACAGCCGACTCGAGAGCGGCAACGCGGCCCAGACCGCTGATGCGGACTCTGCCGGACCCGGCGCCGCCTGAATGTTTTAGAGAGGAAAATGTTTTGATTACGCAGGAACGAGCAGATTTCATCAATGAGCAGGAGATCGAGGATAAACTCGCGCCCCGGTCGCGCCCGGAGCCGGCCCGGGTTCGTGAATTGTTGTCCAAAGCACGCGAAATGCGCGGACTTTCCATGGACGAAGTCATCCGTTTGTCGTATGTTGACAGTCCGGATTTGCTGGCCGAGATGTTCTCCACGGCGAAGCAGATCAAAGAAGAGATTTATGGAACGCGCCTGGTGCTGTTCGCGCCGCTCTACATCTCAAACCGCTGCTTCAACGAATGCACCTACTGCGCTTTTCGCGCCACGAACACGGCCCTCAAGCGCCGGACGCTGACGCAAGAGGAGATTGCAGAAGAGACACGGATCCTGATTCGGCAGGGACACAAGAGGGTTCTGGCTGTGGCCGGGGAAGCTTTGCCGCCCCAGGGCTTTCAATACATTCTCGACACAATCAAGACCATCTATGACACGAAGATCGGGTCCGGCGAAATCAGACGTATCAATGTGAATCTGGCGCCGCAAACGACAGAGCGCTTTCGGCAACTGAAAGAAGCGGGCATCGGTACCTACCAGCTCTTCCAGGAGACCTATCACCGCCCCACGTATGCGGCCGTTCACCTGAAAGGGCCAAAGCGCAATTACGATTGGCGCGCGACGGTCTTTGATAGGGCGATGGAAGCGGGCATTGACGATGTCGGGATCGGCGTGTTGTTCGGGCTCTATGACTGGCGCTTCGAAATCCTCGCGATGATGCAGCATATTCGCCATCTGGAGCAGAAGTTCGGCGTTGGACCCCACACTATCAGCTTCCCGCGCATTGAGCCGGCAGTCGGATCCGAGATCGCCTCGCGGCCTCCGCATGCAGTGAGCGATGCCGACTTCCTGAAGATGATCGCCATCATGCGCCTCGCGGTTCCTTACACCGGAATGATTATGTCTACCCGCGAAACGGCAGAGGCGCGCCGTGCAACGCTGGCGGTCGGCATTTCGCAGATTTCAGCCGGCAGCCGGACCGACCCCGGCGGCTACAAAGACGGCGCGGGCGACCCGAATGGCAGCCAGTTCCAACTCGGCGACCACCGCTCGGTCGAAGAGGTTGTCAGCGACGTGGTCTCTCTGGGCTATCTGCCTTCCTTCTGCACGGCCTGCTATCGGACCGGCCGCACGGGAGCAGACTTCATGGATCTCGCCAAGCCGGGAGAGATCAAATATCACTGCCATCCCAATGCGCTTTCCACGTTTCAGGAATACCTTTGCGACTACGCCAGCCCTCAAGCAAAATCCGCCGGCGAAAAGCTGATCTCGATCGAACTGCAAAACATGGATGGTCAACAAATCGCCTGTGCACTGCCGATGTTAAACAAGGTCCGCGCCGGCTCACGCGACATTTTTGTCTAAGACGAAAGAAGGGGAAATCACCATGCTCAGGGCAACGTCAAAGGGATTTCGGATCCACATTGGGCTCTTCGGACGCCGCAATGTCGGCAAATCAAGCTTGCTGAATGCCGTTACCCGGCAGAAGGTTTCGATCGTGTCGGCAGTGGCGGGCACCACGACCGATCCGGTCGAGAAGCCGATGGAGTTGCTTCCCATTGGGCCGGTCCTTTTTGTGGACACGGCGGGCGTCGACGACATCGGTGCACTCGGCGCCCAGCGCATCGAGAAGACGCGTCAGGTGATCGGGCGCTCCGATATTGGCGTACTCGTGACCGAATCCGGTGTGTGGGGCGACTTCGAAGAGAAGCTCCTGGCGGAATTGCGCTCGCATGGAATTCCCGTGTTGGTTGCTCTCAACAAAGCGGATCTGGGCCTCCCCGAGCTCAAGCACTTGATCCGGTTCGAGCAGGAGAAGCTCCCATATGTAGAGCTTGTTGCAACAACCGGTGAGGGTGTGGATGCTTTTCGTGCAAGACTTCAGGAGATTGCGCCCGCCGAATTCGCCGAGTCCTCGGTGCTGCTGCGTGATTTGGTTGGACCGGACGAGACAGCGGTGCTGGTGATGCCGTTCGACAAGGAAGCCCCCAAAGGCCGCATCAAGCAACTGCAGGCGCAGTCCATTCGCGAACTTATTGACGGCGAAGCTTCTTGCGTGGTCGTCAATGACGCAGGACTGAAGAGGGTGCTGGACAATCTGAAAACTCCTCCCAGCATCGTTGTCACCGACGCGCAAGTCTTCGTACGTGTCGCACTCACAACGCCCGATTCCATTCCGCTCACTGCGTTCTCCATTCTTCTGTCACGGCTGAAGGGCGACCTGGTTGCGCAGACAAGGGCGGCTATTACCATCGATTTTCTGCGGTCGGGCGACAAGGTGCTCGTGGCTGAATCCTGTACACACCACCCGATCGAAGAAGATATCGGCCGCGTGAAGGTCCCTCGCTGGATTGAGCACTACGTCGGCGCCGAGCTCCAATTCACCCACGTCAAAGGGCGCGACTTCCCTCAAGATCTCTCGCCTTACAAGCTCGTCATTCACTGCGGGGCATGCATGTGGAATCGCCAGGAAATGCTCAACCGAATTCACGAATGTCATCGCCAGGGAGTGCCCATCACGAACTACGGCCTGGTCATCGCTTACGCGCAGGGCATTCTTGAGCGCGCGCTGAAGCCCTTCCCGGAGGCGCTTGCTGCCTATTATGAAGCGCGGAACGCACATCCGAAATTGCTGGAAGTCAGCAATCCGCCTCATGCCCATGGAAGCAGCATGAGCATGGTGAATTAGTTTGTGGCCGAGTTGACCCAACACGAGCTACTGGGGTGGCTTCGGGAGGAGCGCCCCTCGCATCTTCAGTCGTTGTACGAAAGGGCTGATGGGGTGCGCAAAGAGCACGTCGGCAATGCAGTTCACCTGCGCGGCCTGATTGAGATTTCAAGTCACTGCGCGCGGCAATGCATGTATTGCGGCCTGCGTCAGGGCAATCGCGACTTGGCGCGCTATCGCATGACGAGAGAAGAAATTCTCGATTGCGTGGGCGGGGCCGTAAGGCTCGGATACGGCACGGTGGTGATGCAAGCCGGTGAAGACGATCTTCTCACTGCAGATTGGATCGCCGAGATCGTGCGCTGGATCAAGCGCGAGACGTCTCTCGCTGTGACGCTGAGCCTCGGCGAACGGCAGCCGGATGAACTGCAGCTCTGGCGCTTGGCAGGTGCAGATCGCTATCTGCTGCGCTTTGAAACCTCAGACGAAAGCCTGTTTCGCGTTATTCATCCCCAGCGGTTTTCAGGTCGCCCCGACCGCCTGACGCTGCTGCGCCAACTGAAACGTCTTGGTTACGAGGCTGGCGGCGGCGTCATGGTTGGGATCCCTGGGCAATCGTTCGAGAGCCTGGTACAGGATATCCTCACTTTTCAAACGCTCGACCTCGACATGATCGGCATAGGGCCTTACATTCCGCATCCCGCCACGCCGTTGGGTTCTGGCGCGCTCCGTCCTGAAATCGCAATGTCCGAACAGGTTCCCAGCAACGAAGAGATGGTTTGCAAGATGATTGCCTTGACACGGATTGCGTGCCCGAACGCGAACATTCCCAGCACCACGGCGCTTGCCACCATCAACAGGATCGATGGCCGTAAGCTCGGTCTGAGAGCGGGCGCAAACGTGGTGATGCCCAATTTGACGCCTACAAAGTACCGACGCATGTATGAGATTTACCCCGGGAAGGCTTGCATCGAGGAGAGCTCAGTCGATTGCAGTCGCTGCCTGCGCGGGCAGATCCACGCGCTGGGGCGTTTCGCAGGCGAGGGGCCGGGCGGAAGAGGTTCGATTCAGACTCAGCCCGCGAACATGGGTTCACCGAGCATCCTGCCGGTTTTGCCCGTGCAAGGCGTGCAGTTGCAAACGTAAAGAGGTGAAGGATGCCCGCGGATAACGGCGTGTTGGAGATCGTCATTTGCCTCGGGAGTTCCTGTTTTGCGCGCGGGAACTCTGAGAATCTCGCCATTATCGATAAGCATGTGCAGAGCCTTGGACTGAAGGCATCCGTGCACCTGACCGGCAAACTCTGCCAGGACCAGTGCAAGCAGGGTCCCAACCTCATCATCGGCGGAGTCTTCCACCATAACGTCACTTCAGCAAGATTGCGCGAGTTACTCGAACAACAAGGCAATCCACTCCGGGAAGATCATGGAACGTCTTAATCCCATCTACACCCAGCAGCGCGAGTGTCAGGATTGCCACAAGTGTATCCGCGAGTGCCCGGTGAAGGCGATTCGGGTGCAGGATGGCTATGCCCGCGTGGTGCCGGAGCTCTGCATCATGTGCGGCAATTGCGTACTGGCCTGCCCGAGCGGCGCAAAGCGGGTGCGTGATGATTTGCCCGGCGTCCAGGCTCTCCTGACTGACGGGCGCAAAGTGATTGCCTCGCTCGCTCCTTCATTTGTTGCTCAGTATTCCGGAATTCGTCCAGCCCAACTGATTCATGCTCTGAAAAAGCTCGGGTTTTTCGCCGTATCAGAAACCGCGTTGGGCGCCCAGCAGGTTTCGGCCAGCGTCGCTGCACTGATGCATACCGAGCCGAAGCAGATATGGATATCTTCTGCTTGTCCTGTCGTCGTGGACTTCATCGGCAAGTATCATCCGGAATGCGAGCCCCACATTTTCGGCGTTTTGTCGCCATTGCTCACGCATTGCAAGATGCTGCGTGCGCACTACGGCGCCGGCATTGCAATCGTGTTCATCGGGCCTTGCATTGCCAAGAAGAAGGAAGCAGAACAGCACCCCGAGCTTCTCGATGCAGTGCTGACATTTGAGGATCTGGATCGATGGCTGGTCGAAGAGCAGATTCGTGTCGAGGATATCGCCGAGACACCGGCAGATCGCTTTGAGCCAGCGGAGGCCGAAGAAGGCTCGCTCTATCCCATTGAGGGAGGGATGGTGCCGGGCGTTGCAGGAAACAGGGGGGTCAATAGCTCGCAATTCATGTCGTTCTCCGGAATCCCGAATGTTGAGCAGGCGTTGAAAGGGGTTTCGGAATGGAAGCCCGAACACAACATCTTCTTCGAGCTCACCGCGTGCGCTGGATCGTGCGTGAACGGGCCGAAGGCAACGCGCAACTCATCGGTTGCACGACGCCGCTACGATATCGTCCGATACGCGAAACCGACATCTGAGCTTCCGCGAGAAGTCTCGGTCGGAATCGATCGTCAGTATACTGCCTCCCCGGTCGCTCGAAACGAATACAGCGACCTGCAATTACGCGAGGCGCTGCGTACTGTTGGCAAGTATTCCGAAGAGGATGAATTGAACTGCGGAGGCTGTGGATATGACTCGTGCCGCGACTTCGCGCACGCACTGATCGCGCACAATGCAGAGCGCATGATGTGCGCGACCTATACCCGCAAACTGGCGCAGAAGAAGGCCAACGCACTGCTCCAAAAAATGCCTTCGGCCGTCGTTATCGTCGATGAAGATCTGAGGATCATCGAGTGCAATTCGAACTTTGTATCCCTGTTTGCCGCCGAGGCCGGGCAGGCCAAGGAGCTTGAGGGCAGCGCTATCGATGCTGTGATTCCATTCTCCTACCTATTCCGCCGGGTACTCGACTCGGGCGAGGATATCGTGGGGCACGACATCCGTTACCAGCGAAGCATCCTGAATACGAGCGTTTTTACCATTGAGCCCCATGCCGTGATGTGCGGAATCTTTCAGGACATCACCAAGCCCATTTTTCAAAAGGAGCAGATCATTGGACGCGCCCGCGAAGTCATTCAGAAGAATCTGAAGACCGTGCAGCAGATTGCCTATCTTCTCGGCGAGAATGCCGCTGATTCGGAGATCATTCTGAATTCCATCGTGCGCTCGTTCAGCCCTGAAGAGGTTGACGACAATGATGCAGGAGGCAGCGTTGACTAGCGCCGACAGCTTCATTGAGATCGATTCCTGCCAGCGCGCCAAACATGGCCAATTGATTTCCGGAGACGTCTTTCTTTCCGAAAAGGTCAAGCAGGAAGGCCGCATCGTCTCTGTGCTCTCCGACGGCCTGGGGAGCGGCGTGAAAGCCAGCGTGCTGGCGACCATGACGGCCACGATGGCTCTGAAGTTCGCAGCCAGCGCCATGGAGATTCGCCGGTCGGCCGAGGTCATTATGGACACTCTGCCCATTTGCAGCGTGCGGAAGATCAGCTATTCCACATTCACTGTTGTCGATATCGCCAGTTCGGGCGAGGCTCGCATTATCGAGCACGGCAACCCACCGTTTCTGCTGGTCCGTCCCAAGGGCGAGTTGAATGTGCCGAAGACAGAACTCCGTCCCAAGCGCTGGCAGGACCGCGTCATCAGTTTCTCTACCTTTGACGTCCAGCGAGAGGATCGCATCATCTTCTTTTCCGATGGCATTACGCAGGCGGGCATGGGCGAATACTGCACTCCCCTCGGATGGGGATTGCCCAATGTCGACAAGTTCATTCGCGAAAAGATCGACCGGTATCCTCACATCTCAGCCCGTGAACTGTCGCGCGTCCTTGTTGCCAAAGCGGAAGAAGTCGATGGCCTGACCGCGAAAGACGACATTACCTGCGGTGTAGTGTACTTTCGGAGTCCCCGCACGCTCCTGGTGATGACCGGGGCTCCATTCAATCGCGCCCATGATCTCGATCTGGCAAAGCTGGCCGAACGCAATTGCGGACGCAAGGTAATCTGCGGGGGGACCACGGCCAACATCATCTCCCGACTGTTGAACCGCACCATCCAGATCGATATGCGGCAACAGCTCGATTCAAAAGTGCCGCCGTCCGCAAGGATGGACGGGTTCGACCTGGTAACGGAAGGCACGCTCACGTTGGGCGAAGTGCTTCGACTGCTTGAAGAAGGATTTGCTCCCGAAGATATGAGGGCGAATGCAGCGGTGCGACTTGCGACCATGCTGCTCGACAGTGACATCGTGAAGTTTGCTGTGGGTACCAGGATCAACGAAGCGCACCAGGATCCCAACATCCCGGTTGAGCTCGATCTTCGGCGCAATATTGTGAAGCGCATCGCGGAGTTGCTCGAGATCAAATACATGAAACAGGTTCACATCCAGTACCTGTAGAGCTTAAGAAATAGAGCGAAAACGAGGAGAGCATGGCAAGATTCGAGGCATTCATGACAGCAAATCAAGAGCAAGGTAACCGGGTAACCACCACGGAAGACCTGGATGCCCTTGTTGCGCGCGTCAAGGCGGCGCAACAGAAGTTTTCCAGCTTCTCGCAAAAGCAGGTTGATCATATTTTCAGAAGTGCCGCACTGGCCGCCGCCAATGCCCGCATTCCTCTCGCCGAGTTAGCAGTGGAAGAGACGGGCATGGGCGTAGTTGAAGATAAGGTCATCAAAAATCACTTCGCGTCCGAGTATATCTACAACAAATATAAGGATGAGGCGACTTGTGGCATCTTGAGCCGGGATGACGAAGCCGGCACCATCACCATTGCAGAGCCGATGGGCCTGATCTGCGGCATCATTCCGACCACGAACCCGACTTCGACCGCCATCTTCAAATCGCTGATCTGCCTCAAGACCCGCAACGGCATCATCATCAGTCCGCATCCACGCGCTCGTCGCTGCACCTGCATCGCGGCACGCCTGGTGCTCGAGGCCGCGGTGGCCGCGGGTGCTCCCGAAGATATCATCGGGTGGATCGATGAGCCGACAGTTGAGCTTTCCAATCAGCTCATGCGCCATCCTGCAGTGAAGATGATCCTGGCCACCGGGGGACCCGGCATGGTGCACGCGGCTTATTCGTCCGGCACACCCGCAATCGGGGTAGGCGCCGGCAATACACCGGTAGTGATTGACGAAACGGCCGACCAAAAGCGCGCCATTGCTTCCATCCTGATGTCGAAGACCTTTGACAACGGGGTGGTTTGCGCTTCGGAACAGGCGGTCATCGCCGTCGACGCGATTTACGATTCTATCCGCAGCCGCTTTTCTCGTCACGGTGGTTACATTCTCAACAACAAGGAACTCGGCGCGGTGCGCAGCATCATCCTCGTCAATGGCTCCGTCAATGCAAAAATCGTCGGGCAGGCTGCGCCAAGGATTGCCGCGTTGGCCGGCATCAACGTTCCGCCCACGACCCAGGTTCTCATCGGCGAGGTCACTGATGTGACAGCGGCTGAACCGTTCGCGCATGAGAAACTCTCCACGATCCTTGCCTTGTATCGTGCCAAGGATTTTAAGGACGCCGTCATCATTGCTGGGAAACTGGTAGCTCTCGGTGGCATTGGACACACGTCGGTTCTCTACACCGACCAGGACCAGCAGACCGCCCGCGTGAATTACTTCGGCGAACAGATGAAGACCGCCCGCGTGCTGATCAATACACCCTCTTCTCACGGCGGGATTGGCGACCTGTATAACTTCAGCCTGTCGCCCAGTCTTACCCTGGGTTGCGGTAGCTGGGGCGGGAACTCCATCTCGGGTAATGTGGGGCCGAAGCACCTGCTCAATAAGAAGATCGTGGCCAAGCGCGCAGAGAACATGCTGTGGCACAAGTTGCCCGGGTCCATCTATTTCCGTCGGGGGTGTGTGCCTGAAGCGCTGAAGGAAATTGCCGGCAAAAAGCGTGCCCTGATCGTCACTGATAACTTTCTCTTCCGCAATGGATATGCCGATGACTTGATCGACGTACTCAAGAAGCTGGGTTTGGAAGTGGAGAGTTTCTACCAGGTCCAGGCTGACCCCAATCTGACTACGGTGCGGAAGTGCGTTGACGTCGCGAATGCTTTTCAGCCTGACGTGATTATCGCTCTGGGCGGCGGTTCGCCGATGGACGCCGCCAAGATTGCCTGGGTGATGTATGAGCATCCCGAAGTGGACTTCGAAGATCTGGCCCTTCGGTTCATGGATATTCGCAAGCGCATCTATACCTTTCCAAAAATGGGTCTCAAGGCCAAGCTGATTGCAATCCCGACCACGTCAGGGACCGGCTCTGAGGTAACGCCATTTGCGGTGGTCACCGATGACGCGACGGGCAAGAAGTATCCCATCGCCGACTATGAGCTAACGCCGAACATGGCCATCATCGATCCGAATCTGGTCATGAATCTGCCCAAGTCATTGACCGCCTTCGGTGGCATCGATGCGGTGGTCCATGCGCTTGAAGCGTACGTTTCCATCATGGCGAATGAGTTCTCTGACGGGCAGGCCCTGCATGCTCTCCGGCTGTTGAAGAAATATTTGCCTTCCGCCTACAAGAACGGCGCGAAGGATCCGGTGGCCCGCGAGAAAGTGCATTATGCTGCCACGCTCGCCGGTGTTGCGTTTGCCAACGCATTTCTGGGCGCCTGCCACTCCATGGCGCATAAGCTTGGCGCGGCGTTTCACCTGCCTCATGGCCTGGCCAACGCGCTGCTCATCACCAACGTTATCCGGTACAACGCCAACGACAATCCCACCAAGCAGGCTGCCTTTTCGCAATACGATCGGCCCAAGGCCAAGTGCCGTTATGCCGAGATAGCAGAGGTTCTCGGTCTGGGCGGCACAACCAATGACGAGAAAGTGGAGAATCTGATCCGCTGGGTTGAAAGCGTGAAGCGCGAATTGGAGATGCCCGCCAGCATCAAGGACGCCGGAGTCGACGAGGCCGAATTTGTGGCCAGGCTGGATTCGGTTGCTGTGGATGCGTTCGACGATCAATGCACGGGCGCGAATCCAAGATATCCGTTGATCTGCGAATTCCGAGCCATTCTGCTCGACAGCTTCTATGGCAGACCATTCGTTGAATTGGCGAATCGGGCCGAGGTGGAAAATATCGCGGTCGCGGCAAAGGTGAATCCTGACCTGAAAACAAAGGCGATGAGAACCAAGCACGAAGCTAAATTGGTTGCGGAATCCGAGGTGGAGGTCGTCGCAGCGATTTGAGCTCTCATAGTTAAGTGAGTGGTGCAGGTACGCAGAGAGTCCCCCACGCTCCGCAAGTTATCAAGTTGAGGATTTGGGATCTCCCTGGTTCTCAGAATTGGCAGAGGAGACTGCGCCACTTTGAAAGGATCGGCGAGGTCGTGCGAATTCAAGAAGCTTAGAAGCAAGTTATCTATTGACACTGTTTAGCGCTGATCCTACCATTCGGATTCGAAGCTCAATTTCAAGTGTCCGCACCCATTCCTGGTGATCGATTGCCATCATGCTTCGTCCTTGGCCACTAGATGCATTGCCAATCGCGCGCTGATCAGTTCATCATGTCCGCGATTGAAATCCTTGAGATTCTCGGCCGGTACTAAGCCGGTCTGTGCGCGTCCATTCACGGCGCGGCATCGCGCAAACCATTTCAGCATTGCGTATGCGCCCGATCGGCCTAGGGCGCTCGAGGTTCTGGCCCTGAAAGCTGCGATGCTCGATAAGCTTGGCATTCAGGTACTCTCTGCGGTAATGTGAAGTTCTCCCCAGCACATCACAACCGCTGCTCTGATCGAAGTCAAGTCACAGACGAGGACGAAACAGGATGTCCAAAGCGGCACAAGACTCAGCAGTCATCGCGGAAGCAAGGAGACCGCGGCTCATTCCCCCTAACCTGGCGCTACAGTTCTTCCTTGTAACCGCGCTCTTTTTTCTCTGGGGAATTCCGCATAACCTGAACGACGTCTTGATCCGCCAGTTTATGAAGGCCTTTGCGATCTCCCGGTTCCGCGCCGGCCTGGTTCAATCGGCCTTCTACATGGGCTACTTTGCCCTTGCCATGCCTGCGGCGCTTTTGATGCGGCGGTATGGATACAAATTTGGTTTCGTTGCGGGCCTGTTGCTGTTTGGAACAGGAGCAATTCTCTTCTGGCCGGCGGCGATCGTAGGGCAGTACGGTTTTTTCCTTGCGGCCCTGTTCGTGATTGCGAGCGGTTTGTCAATTCTTGAAACCGCATCCAACCCGTTCATCGTCCAAATCGGCGACCCGGAGACTGCGGCCCAGCGGCTGAATCTTGCGCAATCCTTTAATCCACTCGGGGATATCACCGGTGCTTTGGCGGGGACGATCTTCATCTTCTCGGGCATCGAACTTTCCCCAGCTCAAACCCAGACGATGCAGGCGGCCCACACCTACACGTCGTATCTTCATCATGAAACCCTCCGCGTCATCGTCCCTTACATCGTGCTTGGTTCCGTGACTTTGATTTGGGCTTTCCTGATCGGTATTACCAAGTTTCCCACCATCAGAAGCGAGCATGAGGGACGAGGAGAGGATCATGGGCATTTCTCGGAACTACTACGGCACCCAAGTTTCCTCTTCGCAGTGTTTGCCCAGTTCATGTATGTAGGGACACAGGTAGGTAGTTGGAGCTACTTTATCCAATACATACAAGAATCGACCCACGAACACGAGAAGTTTGCCGGGTATCTGCTTACAGGAACGCTGGCGGCATTTGCCGTAGGAAGGTTCGCCTCTTCGGCGATCATGACGTACATCCGACCTCACAAGCTGATGGCGACCTACGCTCTGATCAATGTTGTTCTGGTGGCGGTCGGAGTTCTGTTTCCCGGATGGATCGGACTTTGGGCAATATTCCTGACCAGCTTTTTCATGTCTGTCATGTTTCCGACCATCTTTGCGCTCGGACTAGAGGGACTAGGCCGCAACACTAAAATTGGCGGTTCATGGCTGGTAATGGCGGTCTCGGGCGGTGCCGTGATGACACCTCTGATGGGTCTTATCTCGCAGTCGCGAAGCCGGCATATTCCAGGAATCGCTCTCGCCTATCTGCTGCCTCTACTGGGCTATTTAGTCGTGGCTCTCTATTCAATTCTCTGGCCGAGGCTGTCGACTCATGGGGGGCTTGAACAGAGTTGACGACGTACATTGCGCTTCGCGAACCGGAGGATCGCCACGACTAGAGCATTTTACCTTTTACTGTAGACTGGACGTGCAGAGTCTGAACCACGCTCTGGCATTGTCAGGGGTGATGTGATGGAGAGCCTCGGTGATGGCCTGGTCGAGGGTTTCGGTGGAACGAGCCTTGATGGCGCGCAGGATCT
>OBLU010000419.1_pt1 | contig 40382 bp, 37 predicted proteins | sample 1518681 | NCBI WGS metagenome assembly OBLU01 (sample SAMEA3539304, study PRJEB22396) | soil metagenome | biome: tundra; feature: field; material: soil | place: USA | collected 2010-05 | depth 0.15 m
GCCTGGTGGAAATAAATCTCCAGCCCCTGGCAGTCGCCGCCCCAGTCCCCGCCAAAGTCCAGGATCCCCCGTTTGCGCTGCCGTCTCGCCTGCGCCAGCCCCGCCGCAATGTCCTGCGCCGGTTTCGCCGTCTCAGAGTAGATATGCTTCGCAACGAACGGCGTCGACCCCGCGGCCGCGGACTGCGCCATCAGCTCCGCCGGCATCGCCGTCGCGGCCAGCAGCAACAGAACCACCGTCCATCGTTTCACAGCCCATTTTCTGCCTGATTCCTGCGTCGACATGGATCCTCTCCTTCGGCGCGCGTTCAGCCAGCATCAATGATGCACGACACCCGCTCCGCGACGCAAAACCCTCCGCCCCCGGCCCTCCCGGCGCACTGGTGTATTCTGGAAGAAAGCGATGATTTTCTCTAAAGATTATGTTGGATATCTGGCCCGCCAGACAGTAAAGCATCTGATCGATGCAAAGATGATCGAGACCGCGAAACCTGCAGTCCTGAACGAGCGAGTCACGGCAGCGATGATTGAAGAGCTGGCCCTCGAAGACCGCATCAACGAAGAAGTTCGCGTCATCCTCGACGCCTTTCAGGAAGACATGCGCAAGACCGGCGCAAGCTATCCCGAGATGTTCAAAAAAGTGAAAAACGAGCTGGCGCGCAAGTACAAGGCGGTCCTATGAGGATCTCCCGCGATAAGGTCAACAAGCTCGCCCATACCATCGCCGACACCCTGGCCGAGATTCCCGAGTGCGACTTCCTCGAAGACCGCAACACCATCCGCCAGGAAGCCCGCAAAGCCCTCGAAGAACTCCTCACCGCCGAAATGAAGCTCGACGCCGCCGCCCGCCTCAAGATCGCCTCCCAGCGCAAGATCATCCTCGAAGGCTCGCAGGAGTGGGAGATCCTCTACCGCAAGTACTACAACGACGAAGTCAAAAAACTCGGCCTCTAGCCCGAAGACGCGTCATCCGCCCTGCCCCAGGACGCGTCATCTCCCCCACCCCAAGGTGCGTCATCTCGACCGCAGCGCGACCCCCTCAGGATGCGTCATCTCGACCGGAGCGCAGCGCAGTGGAGAGACCCCCGCATTTCGTCCTCACCAGTGGCCGCCAACCCACCCTCATTTTGCGATATACTCAACACTGCACTGGAGAGCCCACCCTCCTGTCACGATCATGGCGTTATGGTGTAACTGGTTAACACGCCGCCCTCTCAAGGCGGAGAGTCCGGGTTCGAGCCCCGGTAACGCTACCAAATATCTCATCTAAAATCAAACGATTACCGGATGCAAGGGAGAAAGCGCCCAGGGGCCTTCTTGTCCAGTGGATACTTTATGGATACTTTGCGTCCGCAATCCAGCCCTGCTTACCCCCGGCACATAAGAGCTGGTTGGTGACATCCCCAAGGAAAAAGATGGGGGCCCGACCCAGAGAAGTTCCCGTCAAACCTTCGCAAATTCCCAGGATTGCCCTTCGCGGCGCTTCGTCGCCACCCTTGGTAGGAAATGGATAAGAATGGGTAACAATAGGTATCAGCCAGCACATCAGGAACAGATTACCCCCGAAATTCTCAAACTGATCGCCGAAATCGATGAGTTCAAAGGACGCTGGGCGGTCATTGAGACCCTTGCCCCTGAAAACTTGGCCGCCCTGCGACGTGTCGCGACGATTGAAAGTGTGGGGTCGTCCACCCGTATCGAGCGGGCCAAGCTCAGTGATGCGGATGTGGAAAAGCTGCTTTCCGAACTGCATGCCAAGTCGTTCTCAAGCCGCGACGAGGAAGAAGTGGCGGGCTATGCCGACGCGATGGAGATGATTTTCGAGGGCTTTGCTTCCATCGCTTCGACCGAGAATCACATCAAGCAACTGCACGGAGTACTGGTCAAGTACAGTTCCAAGGATGAGGACTATCGCGGCGAATACAAGAAGGTGATGAGCCATGTCGAGGCCATCGGACCCGACGGCAAGAGCTTGGGCGTCGTTTTTGAGACGGCGACACCCTCACCGACATAGAACTGGGACTCATGATCGGAGTTCAACTTGTGGGTAATTGAAAGTCAGCCGACGGCATGATTTCTTCTCCAGAATATCTTTCCGGGCCGCCTTGCTAGAATGCTCGCAGATGATCGCCAACCAGACCGGCTCCACTCTCAGTAGGTTCTCGCGATCGCGAACGGTGGCATATTCTTTCCTGGCTTTTGCGGCTGTGATTGAAGTCTTGGGAACCATTCTTGCCGGTGGTCCCGTGGCGCAGTCCCCTGGAGAAGCACGCCTCTACGGACTGATTTGTTGTTTGCTTGCGGGATTGCTGGGAGTCCTTTACTGGGTTGTTGCCCGCCCCAGCCAGTTCGGATCGAACGTGGAGTCATCGTCGATTCTTATTTCCCTGTACGCGTTCTGTCAGGTCATCCCGCTGCCGTTGAGGGTAATGCGCATCCTATCTCCCGCCCGCGCCAGACTGGCGGAATCGCTTCAACCTGTCACGCATACCGTGAATTGGGTTCCAATCAGTACGGTGCCGTCGGCAACCCTTTACCATTGTTTACTGTTTTCGGCTTGCACCTGCGTCTTTCTCGTCATCTACGACCTTGCGAGGCGCTTTTCGACCCGGCCATGGACGGTCGCACTACCACTTCTTCTTGTAGCCGCCGCCGAAGCCGTCATTGGTCTTCTGCAGACGGATGCGAGTCCGGACAACATAGCTACCGGTACCTTCATGATCAGAAACCACTATGCTGGCTTTCTCGCCATGATCGTGCCGTTCGCCGCCGCAATCCCATTTGCTGCTCTTCCTGCTCGTGATCGCGGTCCGGATAAGCTCAGTCACACTGTCAGGACATTCCTGGTGTTTTGTGGTCTCGCCGTATCAGCATTACTAGCTGCAGCGATCATCTCGTCCGTATCGCGAATGGGGTTTGCCGCAGCATTGACTTCGATGGTCTTCGTTGCTGTCGTGGGGCTAGGTCAAATGCTCTCGTCTCGTAGAAGATGGGTGGTGGAAGCTAGCGCGGTGGCCTTGACCGCCGTTCTAGTCCTGATGTTGCCGTCCGCAAGACTGGTTTCGCGGTTTGGCGATCTTCAAGAGAACGGGAATGACCGCTGGCCGGCTTGGCGGGACACGTTCAAGCTGATTGAAACTTATCCCGTTTTCGGCTGTGGCTTGGGAGCCTACGAATCTGCCTTTCTGGAATTCAAGAATTCGGCACCAGCGACGACCCAGGACTATGCGCATAACGACTATCTCCAATATCTCGCCGAAATGGGCGCGGTGGGATTCGCTATAGCCCTACTTCCATTGGGGACGATCATTCTGAGGCTCCGCTTCGGACTACAGCAAATTCGACCCGACCTGCGGGCACTCGCCCTAGGCTGCACTGGGTCGCTCCTGGCGATCGGACTTCACAGCTTCGTGGATTTTAATTTGTACGTCCCAGCGAACATGTTTACGCTCGCCTGGATACTTGGCATTTCTGCTTACGTGGGTGAATGCGCTATTGACCGAAGCGCCAGTTTCGGCAGCTAACGTGTTCGGACCAAGGACAGGTCGGTTATCCACACTGTCCCACTTATTTTGTTATCAAAGCGCATAGAAGTCTTGCGACGAATAACTACATTGACGTAGTTGGTGGCTGCGTCGACCCTGAAGGGGATTTGAACTGCATGCCAATCAGAAGATCCTTTCAGCTGATCACTCTGGACGTCGAGAAGGCCTTCGTTCTCTCCGTCCTTGACCTCAAGGAATAGCCCCTGGTCCGTGGTTATGCCCGTTCCGCGCACCACTGCTCGAAGGCGGTATTCGCCAGGCTTCAACACGACGTTTTGAGACACATTCTTGAAGTCGATATTCTCCGTCCCAGTGAATTGAATCTGAACCGAACACCCGGATGGTTGGGTTTGGCAATCGCGTCTTACAGTCACGCTTTTTGTTGGAATAATGGCCCAATCAAAAACAGCTCCCGCGAGCGGTTCGTGGGTTAAGCCGCTGTTGTATAGATACTCTTTGTCACCATATGTCGGAGCGGGCCCCACAGTTGGAGTGAATTTCGCTGTCTCAGAGGTCCACACGGTGGCGGCTTGCGAGAATTGATGCTGGTAGAACAAGAAGCTGGAGTATTCGATTGCATTCTTCTCGTCATCCAGATGGCGGTCGGTCATCCATTTCCAAATCTTCTCAGCGCGATCTACATCGCGATGCTCGATCGCATCACTAAGATAGGCTTGAACCGCCGATTTATCTTCAGGCATTCCGTAGCTAAGTATTTCGTCGAAGCTAACGCCGCGTGCTTCGAACAGACCAAAGACGGGTTCGTCGAGAGATCTTGTCGATAAGAGCGTTCGTGCCAGCTCTCGAAGCCCCGTGTGCCGGTCGCCGAAACGCAAATAGAAGTCGCCTGCAGCCAAGGCTACGTCGGCGGAGTCTCCGCCAAGTTGCAGCGCTCTTCCCACACAGTAAGAAGCTTGATCCAAAGCGCCGGCCTGCGATAATGCCTGGCCGAGATCGAGCCAGCGGTAGGCCGAGGCCGGATCGCGGATCAAACTGTCCAGAAGGACCTTCGAGGCTACGCTGATTGAATCGTTGGTTCCTTGAATCTGACGCTGATACGCATCACTAAGACCCACAGCGTCTTCGCACAGGTACATTCGACAAGGAGCTTGGTGGTTCTCGAAATTGGAGGATATATCTCGAGAGACGGATATCTCCAGCGCGGAACCCACCAGAGCTATAGAGCCGATGAGAAGTATTACTTGCTGTCTACGCACGAACACGACTGTTTATCGGCGCTCGGAGTGCAATGTCCCTTAGTCGAACCGCCACTAGCTGGATGCGAGATCGTGCAGGCTCTCGAGTCGTGGCAGCCGCCCTTAGCCACATCCACAGTACAATCACCGCTGGGCACGAACCCGACCGTCTGGAGAAGCCCGGGAAAGCCAGGTAGCTTTCTACAAGGAGCTGCGCGCGCATAGAGTGCTCTGGTGGAATTAATGTATGCAACGCTGCGCAGTGTACCGAGCGTGGCTAATAGCATGGCAATACTTGCAAGAGTCCATAATCTTCGTCTTCCCAAAATCCACCTCCACCTTGATGTCAATCGAACCCTGGTCTTGAGTTGCAGGTGAAATGACCGCGGGGCTTCAGCGTATTAGGAGATCGCTCAATTGTCAATCATTTCTTATTAAAATAGTTCGTCTCAGAGCCACGAGTTACCTAGGTTACGTTCGCGATCTATCCGAGACCGGAATACACTCAAAGGAATGCAGCGCTGTTAGGCGTGCTGCATCTTTACCCATGATCGATATCCATAGCCACATACTCTGGGGCATCGACGACGGCCCGGATACTGTCGACGACTCCCTAGCCATGCTGCAGGTCGCAGCGGAGGCGGGGACCACGGACATCGTGGCCACGCCGCATGCCAGTTCCTCATACAAATTTGACCCCGAGATTGTTCACTCACGAATCGATGAGTTGCGCGATCGCCACCAGGGCCCACCACGGGTTCACTTTGGCTGTGACTTCCACTTGTCCGCGCCGAACGTCGAAGATGCGCTTCTAAACCCCGCTAAATACACGATTGACGCGGGGCGATTCCTTTTAGTGGAACTGCCAGAGATGTTTAGCCAAGATTCGATCGGTCGTGCGCTCGAGCTCCTTTTGCGCGAAGAAATGATTCCTGTGATTACTCACCCTGAGCGAAATCCAGTTTTGCAGCGGTCGCCTGAAATCATGGATGAGTGGATCAATCAGGGATGCTTTATCCAACTCACGGCCCAGTCTTTTCTAGGCCGGTTTGGCCAGGTTGCTAAGCGATCAGCCTTGGCTTGCCTCCGGACAGGGCGGGCTCATTTCGTTGCAAGTGACGCACATGATGTTCGAGATCGGCCGCCACGGCTGGATATCGTCAGCGACCTGCTGCGGAAAGAGGTGGGCGAGTTGCTAGCTCAGCGCTTGCTGATCGACCATCCGCGAGCGGCCATCGAAAATCGTGAAGATTGTATTGACGTCAGCTCACGGCCGAAAACACACACATGGCAATTCTGGCGTAAGTAGTCTGTGTGTGACGTGCGCATGACATAGGATGTGTGACGACATCCACACATTCTGCCCTAAATAACCTCGCAAATCGTTTGAAGTAACACATTCAAAATGGAATGCCGTGTGCCGCGGGCGCGCCTATCGACCGCTATGGTAACTATTACCCGCGTAACCCACGCGATAAATGTCTGACATTTGTGTTGACATAACGCGGAGCTGTGTTATCAATGAAACCCTCCCCGTTGGAAGCTAATTGCTTTGGCGGAATAGATAGAGACTGTCCATGTGACAGAAAGGGCGGAGCTACGCCCGACTGCTGCGAGAGTTGGAGGTCCACCCTTTGAGCATCCCAAAGTTTTCTTGGTACGCCCTACGTTTGCGGTCAAACTTCGAGAGAGTTGCATCAACGGTTCTAGAGCAGAGGGGCTATGATGTTTTCCTTCCTGAGTACCGGACTCGCAGAAAGTGGTCTGATCGAGTCAGGGAGATCGACGTCCCTCTTTTCCCTGGCTATACATTCTGTAGATTCAACCCTCAACAGAAGCTGCCTATTCTCATGAGTCCCGGGGTTGTGTCTATTCTGGAGTCGGCAGATGGACCTGTTCCTGTCCCGGAGCATGAGATCACGGCCGTGCAAATGATGTTGCAATCCGGCCTGACGTTCGGCTTGTGTCCCTTTCTACAGGTAGGCCAACCGGTTGTAGTTGAACGTGGTCCTTTGAAGGGTACCGAAGGGATTGTCGTCAGAATGAAGGGGAGTTATCGGCTCGTTGTATCGGTATTCCTGCTCCAGCGGTCCGTGTCGGCGGAGATTGATCGTGACTCTGTCCGGGCACTTCCAATGCCTGATAAACGAGTTGGCACACAGCTATCGTTCGCGCACGCCTGAACGGCGCGTACAAGTTGACCCACCCGTATGTGCGCGGGGAACTGTAACCCCTTCCTCTGCTTCAAGAGCCGCTCCCTCCGAAACCCATAACATGCCCGCACGAAGAACGAAAACTCTAAGCATCCGAATTTCAGAGGTCGAGTACGAGACTCTGAAGTCGTTCAGGTCTTTGAACGGAACTCGCAGTGTGTCCGCCTCGGCTCGTGAAGCGCTCCGTCGACTGATTCAAGATCAGACTCCTCCGTCCGAAGAGGATGTTACGAACGCACTTCGATCGCTTGACCAACGACTCGCCGCCTTGCAAAGCAAAGTGTCGAGTTTATCCCGCACCGTTTCCGAGCACCTCCTTAGCGGAACAGAAGGTTGACATGTCCCACAAAATAAACATTGCCGTGTGTGCTCTAGCGACTGCGCTCTTGAGTTCGTGGGTACATGGACAAAGACCGGCAGGCGACCCTACCCCGACCCATGAGGTCTCCGCCTCCTACCTATTGGGGGCGAACGATCTCATTAGCATTCACGCTATGGATGCTGATGAGATCAATGACAAGCCCATCCGTATCGACGAGGACGGGTATATCCGGTTGCCCATGGTGGGGCGGATCAAAGCGTCTGGGCTGACGTTAGACCAGTTGCAAGGCGTCATTTCCGATCGGCTTAGAACGTATATCAAGGATCCTCAAGCATCGGTCTCGGTTGTAGAATCCCACAGCGAGCGTGTGTCGGTGCTGGGTTCGGTGAAGAGTCCTGGGTTACATGAGCTAGAGGGACACCGAACTCTTGTCGAGGTGCTTGCCCTTGCGGGTGGATTGGCCGATGACGCGGGAAGCACAGTAAAGATCGCCCGACGAATTGACCGAGGCCGGATTCCTCTGCCATCGGCTACCGACGACTCCACCGGACAATTCTCAGTAGCGGAAGTGAATCTCAAGAACCTCATTTCTGCTAAGAGTCCGGCCCAGAACGTCCAGATTGAGCCTGATGACGTTGTGTCCGTGCCGCGGGCAAAGATGGTTTACGTGATCGGGACAGTACCTCATCCGGGTGGTTACATCCTGGGGGAGGATGATTCCTTCTCCGTCTTGAAGGTGGTCTCACTTGCTGGCGGAATTGACCACGGAGCCGCGCCTCAGAACACAAAGATTCTTCGCCGGTTACCCGGAAACACAAATCGCCAAGAGATCGCAATCAACCTGAAGACGATCATGACCGGACACGCCAGCGATGTTCAGCTTGAGCCTGAAGACATCCTCCTCGTGCCAGCCAGCGGTCCGCAGAGAGTACTTAGTCGCGCTGCAGAAGCTGTCCTTCAAGTCTCAACCGGACTCGCAATCTATCGCTTCTAGCGGGGAGCCCGCTCCATTCCGCGTGGCCCAGCAGCGTAGATAGGTCGCCGCAAACTCTACCCGTCAATATTGTCTTTAGCGGCTCCAGCAGAGCAGATTTGAGAAACCAACCTATGAAACCATCCTCCGAACTTAACTCGTCGCACAGTCAGAATTCCCCCCAGGCGATCTTCCTGCGAGAAGACGCTTACAATTCTGCGCCTGCCGATGTTCCAACAGGTGGCCTTCTCGAATACTGGCGCATCCTGCAGCGCCGCAGGAATACAGTTATTCTCATAGCGTTAGTGGGCATGATTGCGGGGTTTATTTGGACGGTCCCTCAAACTCCCATATATCAGGCAAGTACTGTGATTGAAATCCAGAGCCTCAATAGTGATTTCCTCAACATGAAAGACGTAGATCCCAACTCCGATCAGTCCGGTTATGATCCGACTATCGAAGTGCAAACACAGGTGCACATCCTGCAGAGTAATGCACTCCTTGAGCGCGTCACTCAAAAGGTCGCCGCGGAAGTCAAGAATTCGGATCCTCCGCCCACGCGTCTTCAGGCATGGCGTAAAATCCTGCATATCCCGGAGAAGGCGACGCCGACCAAGATACGTTCCGGAGTGAGCAATCTGAAGGTCCGCGCTGAGGCGAATACGCGCTTGATTGAGATTCTGTGTGACTCTCCGGACCCCAACATTGCAGCAGCGTTTGCAAACACTCTTACATCAGAGTTTATTGAACAAAGTCTCGAGGCACGCTGGCAAACCACTCAGCACACAGGCGAGTTTCTTAGTAATCAGATGCAGGACATCAAGATCAAGCTCGAACAATCAGAAGATGCCATGCAGTCTTATGCCCGAGACAACAACCTCGTCATCACAGATGAGAAAAACAATGCCGAGGTACTGAAGCTCAGCCAACTGCAAGAAGAGTTGTCCAAAGCCCAGGCGGATCGCATTCAGCGTCAGTCAGATTACGAACTAGCTCGCCGGGCTCCAGTGGAGTCGATCGGCGAGATTATCGATGACGCTTCTCTAAAGGACACACAAAGCACATTGACGGGCTTGCGGCGGCAATATGCCGAACTAGCCTCGACATTGACACCTGCTAATCCCCGCTCGCTCAAGGTCCAAGCGCAGATATCCAGTCTCGAATCTTCACTACAACAGCAAAGAGGAAACATTCTGGGACGCATTCGGAATGACTTCGAGGGTGCTCAACGGCGCGAGAATCTGCTCGCCGCGCAATACGGTGAGACTGCCACAATTGTTGCAGCACAAGCCGACAAAATCACGCACTACAACACGTTGAAGCGAGAGGTGGATACCAATCGCCAGCTATCCGACAGTATTCTTCAGCGTGTGAAGGAGGCTAGCGTTGCGTCCGCGCTTCGGGCTTCGAACATTCACGTCGTCGACCCCGCCACCGTTCCCAAGAGTCCATATAAGCCTAGTATTTTCAGCAATACAGTTCTGGGACTTGTCGCAGGAGTTCTCTTTGGAATAGCTTTCGTGGTCTTCGTTGAACGCGCAGACCGAACCATTCAGGAGCCCGGAGACACAGCCTTCTATATAGGGGTTCCGGAACTCGGCATTATCCCGTGTGCTTCCGTCGATCCGATTCGTGCTAACAAGACACTATCGATCACCTCACAATTGGCATCGGTTACCAGTCGTGAAATGGCTTTAACTACGCTCGAGAGCAAGCCTTCCGCCATAGCGGAATCCTTCCGTGCAACTCTGACCTCGATCCTGTTCTCGGGCGAGAATGGTACCCATCCTCAGGTGCTTGTCGTTTCAAGCGCTTCCCCCAAAGAGGGGAAGACTACTTTGACTACCAACCTCGCGGTAGCGCTGGCCGAGATTCACAAGAAGGTTTTGCTTATCGATGCTGATCTGCGCAGGCCGAGCATTCATCGGTTTTTCAATCTGAAGAAGGATGTCGGTATGGTGGATCTGCTGCGCCGTGCCGAGCCACTTGTCGGACCCTTTAATGGGCATGTTCGCCCCAGCGGTGTCACAAATCTGTCAATTATGACAGCCGGGCATTCGGTGGATGGTGATCCAACATTGCTGCACTCGAATCGCCTCGTGGAACTCATCGAATTGGCTCGGCTTGAGTACGACGTTATCTTGATCGACACGCCACCCATGCTCAATATGTCGGACGCGCGAATCATTGCTCGGCAATCCGATGGTGTGATCCTGGTAGTGCGCGCAAACGTGACGTCACGCGATTCGATCAAAGACGCTCATCGTCGTTTTGTCGAAGATGGTGCCCGCGTGATCGGAGCAGTACTTAATGACTGGAATCCCAAAACGTCGAGCCGTTACAGCTACTACCGGTACTACGATAGATATCGTCACTACTACGGCGAGGCAAAGACCTAGCCGGTTACGTCGTTCTGTCAGATGAGGCCAAAGCCTCTGTCGCTTGAACAATGTCCATAGCAAAACAAATTGCGTTCGGTGCGGTATCGGGATGGTTCAGTCGAGCCGTGAGTATCCTGTTGGGACTTTTCCTGATGCCAGTCCTCTTCCGCCACTTAGGGCGTGAGGAGTTGGGAGTGTGGCTTCTTCTCGGCCAGAGCTGGGCGATACTTGGGATCCTGGATCTCGGGCTTAGCGCTACGCTAACACGTCGCATCGCATTCGCTGTGGGGAAGAGAATGGCCACGTCGGCCGATGCTTCGAATGATCAAGATGCTTGCGAGATGGCGGATCTTATTGAGACTGGCCGCAAACTCTACCACATGATGGCGTTTGGGTCTTTTCTCGTGGCGTTTGGGATTGGCATTTGGGGCCTGCATCATCTTCATCTTTCCTCGCTAGCTATGCCGCGAATATATCTCGCGTGGGGTATTCTGTGTTTCTCCCAGTCTGTCACGGTCTTCGGATCCACCTGGAGTTGTGTACTCCAGGGGATTGGGTATGTCGGATGGGAAACGTTCCTTGGAGCGTTTGTGAACTCCGTGAGCCTGGCCCTTCAAATAGTGGTAGTACTTGCGGGGGGCGGGTTAATTGGGCTGGCCATAGTTGCGACACTCGGCGCTCTGGCGCAGCGCCTGCTGGTGATGAAGTTTACTCGTCGAAAGAATCATGCGTTGTGGGCGATGCGCGGTGTGTGGCGACCCGCACTTGTGAAGAGCATGGCCCCAGTGTCATTGAGAGCGTGGGTGACGTCAGTAAGTCTTGTGATCGTCCTCAATACCGATCAGTTTTTTATCGCAGGCCTTCGTGGCGCAGCACAGATTCCTGCCTACCGAGCCGCCTACTCCATATTCATCAATTTGCAAATGCTCTCGGTAGCTCTCGCCGCGAGTTCAGGTGTATTTATTGCACAACTCTGGCAGGCTGGCGCAGTGCAGCGGGTACATCGTATCGTAAGTCACAACTTACGACTTGGGCTTAGCGTCATGGTGACCGGAGGGGGATGCGTCCTCGGGCTGGGCCAACGATTGTTCAACGTTTGGATTGGTCACGGCAATTTCATTGGAATGAGGATTTCCTGTGTGTTCTTCTTGCTTCTTTTTCTCGAAACCCAGTCTTTCATAATCGCAACGAGTTCTCGTGCCACTGAAGATGAAGCATTCGCGCTCTGCGCGGTCACGGCGGCCGTCCTTAATATCGCTTTATCCTTCACGCTTGGGGTGAAATTTGGCCTATTTGGGATTGCTCTCGCGACTTTGATAGCTCAGTTGGCGACGTCCCACTGGTTTATGTGCTATCGCGGGTTACGCCGGCTACAACTCAGCTTGCGCTCCCACTTCACTGAGGTTTTGACGCCGATAGGAATTCTCTTCGGATTCACGTTCGGACTTGTCCGAGGCGCGAGCATACTGATGGCCGGCTACCGAGACTGGATGGCAGTCGTAGTGGCTATGCTGATTGCTGGGAGCCTTCTCGGATGCAGCATCTGGTTACTGGTTCTCGACAAATCGCAAAGGCAAGTTGCGGCTGCCTTTCCGGCGCGGCTTGTTCGCGCTACCTTAGGTTGAAATGGGTTCCAAACCATGGCTACTCCAACGCGATTGTCGCGGCTAATACCGATTATTGAGGGCTTCGTTCACTATGCAAACCCACTCCATATCGCTCAAAAGCGTCTGTTTGCGAGGGACGGGCTAATGACCATCTCCGACCGCGAAACCCGCGTTACGGTCGGTGCCGAGGTCAAGTCATATCAGATGTTCGGGGAGACGTGGTACAACCACGACTACGACGTTCCATCTTGCCCCTTGCGCGCTAATGACTCCGTCATCGATATTGGAGCGAATCAGGGCTTCTTCTCCTGTTATGCCGCCTCGAAAGATGCGCGTGTCTGGGCTTTTGAGCCATTCCCTAAAAGCTGCAGCCGCTTGCGGGCAAATGTCGAACGAAATGGATTCTCGTCGTCCGTGACAATATCACAGACGGCCGTTTCAGCTGTAGCCGGCAAAGCCACACTATTGTGCTCCGACTTCCTAGGGGGGGGAGCGAACACCGTCGTCGAGGCCCACGCGAGGACGCTTGCTATGGACTTCAAGGAAACCGTTGAGGTCGACGTGGTGAGTATCGACGCCGTCATCGCGGAGATACCCGGTAGAATCCGGCTCTGCAAGATGGACTGCGAAGGCTCCGAATACAGCATAATCCGCGGCATTTCCGATCCGTCGCGAATCGACTCTTTCGCTTTAGAGTTCCATCCGGGCGCTTATCGGCTGGGGGATTTGATCGAAGCCATAACCGCCTGGGGTACACATCAGATCAGCTTCTCGAGGACCGCTTACATTATATATGCCGTCCGAACTCAGATCTTGTCCGAATTTGCAGACTCCTGCTGCTGACGCAATTTGCGGGGGGCTAGGTGTGACTGGAAAGTATGCCAGCACACTCAGTCTTGGCTAACCCTCATGAGCCGGCCATGAAATAGCCATCGACGGATGCGGACAAGCGCCCTTTCCGCGTACGCATCATGCGCGTTACCTTGAGGTTGAAATGACAACAAACACCCACTTTGCACACAGCTTTATGCCGCGCACTGTAAGAAACTGGTTACGAAAGCCTTCCAGATCGTTGCGCTATGTGATTGATCGGGTTAGCTTTTCCTGCGGATCGCTATCCGTTGTTCCGATGCCTGGAGACTGGTCAATCAAATGTCACCCTGCATCAAGGGCCCACTTCGAGGTATTTCGGAACGATCCGTCTCAGGCAAAGGAGTTTGCCGCTTTCCTTTCGTTCTCACGAATCGGCATGCAGCTGCTAGATATTGGAGCTCACCATGGTTTTTTTGCACTTGCTGCTATAAGGGTTGGTGGTCCGACGGCCAAAGTTCTCTGTCTCGAACCCTCGCCTGAAGCCGCGAAGATACTGCGAGCTAACGTGCACGCAAACAACTCAGATGGTCAGGTGCAAATCCTGGAAGTGGCTGCTGGTCAACGCGACGAAGCTGTACGAATGTTAACAACAGGACCATTCGGGGCCGATTACTTCGTTGTTCCCGGTGGGCCTCGTACGGACACTACGCTTGTTCAGTCACGTTCTATTCAATCTAGCTTGGACGAGACTGGGTTTCACCCTACGCACGTGAAGATGGACATTGAAGGCTATGAGTATGAAGTTGTGGAAGCTTCGATCGAAACGCTTAGCGAACTTAAGCCCATTCTTTATCTCGAATTGCACGGACAGTATCTCAGACAGCGAGACAGGGACCCGGCGGTAGTTATCGAGAATCTCCGAAAGGCTGGCTACACTTCTTTCTATTGCGATCAGCAACTTATGGACGAAGACTCCATGAGTTCTCTCGGCTTTGACTGCCGATTGGTGTGCATAGCTTAGCGGATCACTGATTTTCCAAACCGAAGAACCACAGGGCAATTGAGTCAAGTAGGTTTGTTCTGGCCCGATTGACGCCTCTCAGCAACAGTTCCAATCCTTGAATTATCCTCATGCGAATCCTGATGAACGCTCCTCATGTCTGGGGAGGAGGAATAGAAACCCACATGACTCACCTCTCTCTCGCGCTGCGGCGCGCCGGAGCAGAAGTTGTGTTGGTGGTACATCCGAAGTTCGGGATCCAGACCGGTAACCGTGATTCCTTGGCGCTGGCTGGCATCCGGATGGTGGACCTGCCAATCTGGCCTAACAATCCCAGGCTGCGCGTCATCGTCCAGCGAATCTTTGTGCTACGGAAATTCCGAGGTCAAGAATTCGACTGTGTTCTCGGGCAGGGCTGGGGTGGGTCTCATCTGTGGCTAAGATCACATTTGCGAGCCGGAGGAAAGTTCATCTGGCATGATCACCTTGAGGGCGGAGGTCCATTTGGACCGGATGACAGTTCTTTCAAGTCGCCGAGCTATTCCCCATACCCCTTCTTAGTGCGGCGAGTCATTCAAAAAGCGGACGCGGTAATTATCGGTAGTCAGCGGGGCAAAGATCGCCTCCAGCAGCTTCACGATCATAAGCAGAATGTGTGCGTGTTGGCGCCGTTGCAAGCCCTGACGCCGCGGCTCGCACGGGACCGGCCCTTGCACCACCCTTGCCGTTTCGCAGTAATTGGTCGCTTGGGCCAGCAGAAAGGGATCTCCCCGTTATTGGCGCTCTGGAAGAGGTTAGACCTACCTGATGTTGAGCTACATCTCTACGGCGACGATCCCGACGACAAATACCAAGCTGAGGCACGGCGACTCGGCGTTACAAATCTGTATATGCACGGGCTATACAGCACTTCGGAACTGCCAAAGATCATGAAAGCAACCGATATTGGATTAGTTTGTTCACTTATCGAAGGATATCCGCTAACCTCGCTTGAGTTTATGGCGTACGGTGTCCCATTTGTGATGACCGCCGTTGGCGCAGCGGAAGAGATGGCTAAGGGGAATCCGGATATGGTTGTAGCCGAGCTTTCGGATGCCGGGGTGGCCGAAGCTATTCGCCTCATCCTTGAACGAGGTAGAAATGGACAGCTTTCACAGAAACGCCTTCAAGACCATTACTTCCAGAACTTTGCTCACGAGAAGCTCGCCGAGGCCTACATCGACCTCATTATCGGCTCAAAACACCGTCCTATAACCGAAATCCGCAGCGCCAGCCGAATGCAATGGGCCGCGGATTCAATCGGATCATAAGGCATGAATTGGAAACTCGAAGCTCGGCTACTCGCAGCCTCAGACCTCACCATGCGCGGCAAAGCGGCATATGCTGCCGCACGTTGGTCTGTTACCCGGTGGGCCAATGTGGATAGCTCGCGACGTAAACGGTATACGGCCAAATGGAAGTCAGGAGAAAAGGTAATTCTTCGTGGGGGTACAAGCGACGTCCTGGTGTTCCGCGAACTTTTTCTTCAGAATTGCTATAGAGGAGCAATTGAAGCCATACGTCTAACGGATGCCAGATTACGAATTCTTGATTGCGGTGCGAACATCGGATTGTTTGCTGTCTTTTGTGCGAGATCCTTTGTGTCGCCATCCCTGGTTTGCGTCGAGCCTGACACCGGCAACATAGAGATGTTGGAGAAGAACGTCGCCAAGCTTCGTGCGGAAGTGACGACAGTGCCCGCTTTCGTAGGGGGCTGCAATGGTGTCGGGTACTTACGTGATTGCGGGGCCGGAGAGTGGGGGTTTGAGCTATCTCGGAAGCCAATTGCGGGTGTTAGATCCACGTCGGTTCTCGATATCCCATCTCTGATGAAGCTTGTCGGCTGGAAGAATATCGATCTGCTAAAAGTGGACATTGAAGGATCAGAGGTCGAGGTCTTTGCTAATAGCGAGAGTTGGATCGACTCTGTTAACTCTATGATCGTCGAAATACATGGTGGTTATTCCATGGACAGATTCATCGGCGACATTTCTCGATCGGGCCGCAGGTGGAAACTCAATCACAAAACTACATACGGCGACCAGACAGTTTGTAGTGTCACCCGAATCTGATGCTTGCATCTCTGTTTCTGGGCCTAGACTCGTAAGGAGACGCACGTGGAACAAGTCACTGCAGTCATCACAACGTACAATCGAGCCACAGAGCTAGCTTCAAGCATTAGGAAACTGCTGATGCAAACAAGAGTCCCCGACGAGATATGGGTAATTGACGATGCTTCCACAGATAGTACGCAAAGCCTGATGCAGAAGGACTTTCCCGCTATCCGTTATTCGAGGCTACCTCGGAATGTTGGGGTTATCAGAGCTCGGAATGTGGCCCTCGCGAGCATCTCTGCCGGCTATTTATTGTTACTGGATGACGACAGTTGGTTTATGGAGCCGGATGGACTAGCACGAGCCATTAAGTTTGCAGAAGGCAATCCTGATGCCGCGATAATAGCGCTCAATGTTCGGACTATGGATGGCCACTGCAACTTCCCTATTCCAGATGTCCCTCATTCGGTACGCTCTTTCCAAGGCTGCGCTGCACTCTTCAACATGTCATCCCTGTCCCAACACAAGCTTCTATTTGAAGATGTGTTCGACCGCCAGGGAGAAGAGAAGGATATGTGTCTACGGGCCTTAGGCTTCGGTCTTTCGGCGTGCGCTGTTCCTGAGATCGAGGTCTTACATGCGGTTTCCGACGCTGGTCGAAATTGGCCGAAGATTCGGTTCTATGAACACCGGAACGACATTCTGCGCGAGTTGCTGCGCTGTCCAACATGCCTTCTAATCCAGAAAGTGTTGCGGACGTGGGCCGCCCATACCCTCTACAATCTGCGGCACGGCGCTTGGTTGACAGATTTGCGGGTGTTGGCCGCCCTCCCCTGGATGATTATCCAAGCAAAACGTCTACGGTCTCCGGTGTCGATCAGGGCTTACTCTGCGTGGGTGACCCTTAGCTCGGGTCGTCAAGAACGAATTTGCTCTCCAAAGATCGAAGAGACAGCCTGAGTCAACCTCCAGATAACACCGGCTACAAGGTATTTGCGTCACAGCCATGTTTGGATGTTTCTGCTGCTTTTCTCTATTTATGAATTCAATGGTGATGTCGTGATTGCAAATCAACCCTCTGAAGCACTCGATCATATTACTGTCGCGGTCGGCGGCTTCGCTCCGATCGGGGGAGTGGAAACGCTGGTTCACTCTCTTGCTCTAGCGCTTCACGCTCGCAACATCTCAGCGGAGGTCATCTGCTGGGGAGCGCAGAGCCCGCTGCTGGCTGACCTTGAGACGTTGGGCATCCCTGTGCTACGAACTCGCTTTCAGTGGGGTTGTCGTTGGGGTCTGCCGGATCGGTTGATGTTCGCTCTTCGCCGTAGGCAGTGGGGTAGTGCCAAGCTAATTGTTTTCCCGAAGTTACTTAGGCCTGAAGTCCATCTTGCCATCCGGCGGACTCAACGCACGGCCGACAACTCTCGTTCTGTTCTAATCACACCGTATCGCCCCGCTGAGATGTGGGCATCTGAGCCTCCGAGCCAGCAGTTATTGGAGTGTTTTGATGCGATCATTACCCAAAGCGCGGACTTTGAGGCCGATCTGCGGAAGTATGGCTATAAGGGGCCCGTGAGCCAACTCCCCCATATTCCTCCAAAATGTGAGCTCGTAGTTCCTTCAGCGCCGACGCCGCTCACAATTGGATTTCTAGGCCGTTTGGCTGAAGACAAACGTTTAGACTACATGCTTGAGGCTGTTTCATCGATTCCTAGATCCTTTGATTTCCGTCTTGAGCTATTCGGCGACGGTCCGCTGAAAACATCGCTCAAAGAGCGTGTGACTGAACTAGGACTAGGCACGAAAGTAAAATTTAATGGCTTCGTGGAGCGGAGCAAGATAAAAGCTGCCATCGATTCCTGTTCCTTGTTTGCCTTTAGTTCACGTACAGAGGGTTTACCCGTGGCTGCTATCGAAATTCTCTCTCGTGGAAGGCCTATTGTTGCCACGCGAGTGGGTATATTCCCCGAACTGCTCGCAGACGGAACTTTGGGTCGACTTGTCCCGTCGGATGACCCCGTCTACTTTGGTCGAGTGCTTGTCGAACTCGGGGGCGAAGTGCTAAGCAACCCTTCTTTTGCACCCCAATCAATTCAAGACGTTTATGCAGCCCGCTTTGGCAACTCGGCCGTAGTCGATAACTACGTGGAGTTGTTTCAACAGATTCTCTCGTCGCACCAGGTCAGCCGAGGAGTGCAGTGACGACCCTGGATCTAGTATTTTGGACATTATGGGCTTTGACGGCTCTAGCCGCAGGCCTTCAGGTGTTTCGCCCAGTTGTAACGACGGATGGATTGCTTGGGTTTCCGTTTGTGGCCGGATTGGTCTGGTTGTATTTTTATGTGTACATGGCCTTTGACGTCGCGGTCTCCCTTCGGGAGTTCGTGCCGATAGAAGCGCTTTGTCTGGGGCAGTTTGTTGCTCTTATCAGTTTTCTTGGCCTATTGGCGGGTTGGAGAGTTGCAGTCCGAAAAGGCTCTTCCGTCCGCATCCAATCCGATCACAATCGGTATCCTGCGGACAAACTCTGGAAAGGAGGCATGCTGTTTCTGGTGATAGGCTGCATCGGACAATACACCTTCATGGCACAGGAAACCATTGACTGGAAGAACACGACCGCATATTGGCACATGCTATTTAACATTGGATATCCTGGCGCGGCCCTCTGCATTGCCTCAATCCTGCGAACGCCCCACAAGCAGCGGCGGTCCCGTTACATAACCCTTGCCATCGCTTTTGGAGTGCTCCTCTATCCATTTCTCTTATATGCTCGCCGCGGTCCTTTATTCCCGGCCGTCATTGTGCTTATCTTCGCCCCAGTACTCTTTACCGGCGGACGCCCTAGCCGGGTTGTTGTGGTCAGTGCATTGGGTGGCTGTGGAGCCCTCATGCTACTGTTCATTGCAATTCGGCCGTTTGTTTATACAGTAGATTCAGATGCCATGTCGCAGGGATGGCAGGATGGACTCACTGAAATGTCGACCCGAACTGTTCTCACAAGTAAGGGTAGCCGTCTTGGTGATAACGAGTTCGCCTATCATTGCGGGGTCATCTGGACTCTTTATCAGACCGGAATGTACCAATATGGGACAGGCGATCTAACTTTGCTGACTCACTGGATTCCGCGAAAGGTGTGGCCGGACAAACCTGGGTTAGCACAGGGATGGTTCGCCAACGTATACCTTGAAATTCCGAACGAAATGGGTTGGCAGATGACCCCTGGCGCATCCAGTGGTGGCGTGGCCTGCGTATTCGAACAATACGGCTTTCTCTCGCCACTGTTCTGGGCAGCTTTAGGGTATTTCGCGGGGCGCAGCTATCATCAGGCTCTCTCGCATCGCTTTCACAAGGAGATAACGTACCTAGGGTTTATGTCAGGCGCCCACTGGCTCATAGCTCAAGGTTTTGGAGCAGCCTTCGTTCCGATTTGCATCTTTATCATCCCTCCATTGATCTTCTTACGATCGATTCGGGTGAACCCTTTGTCTCACCGAAGTCGCGACCTACCGTCCAAGCTTACGATTGCCGGGAGATTGGCGTGATGGCTGTGGCTATTGCTCCTACCACGACTCCCGCCCGACAGCGCAGTCTCGCGCGCGGCGTCGTCGTCGCACAATTGGGTGCACGCATGGATTATGCCGTTCCGCGGATACTGGAGTCGTCCGGCATGCTGCAACGCTTGTACACGGATGGCGTGTATCCACGCTCCCTCCGCCGTATCCCCAACATGATGCAACCAAAACTTCTTCAGCGCCTGATGCGGCGCGAACCTCGCGGCGTAGATCCTGGGCGTGTCACCTCATTTCCAGTATTCGGCGTCCGGTACGCATGGCGCCAACGCCGCGTACAACAGCATCAACGTGTCAGTGTTTACCTGTGGGCGGGCAGGGAGTTTTGCCGCAAAGCGATTCATGCAGGCATTGGCAATTCTGAGATGGTCTATGCGTTCAACTCGGCCGCGCTGGAATTGATGGATTTTGCGCGCAAGAATGGCAGCCTTTGTGTCCTGGAGCAAACCATTGCTCCGAAACGCATTGAACGTGTCATTCTGGAGGAGGAATCGGCCCGCTGGCCAGGTTGGGAAGAGGGCCCCGGGTCTTCACGGGCACTCGACATCGAGTACGGAGATCGCGAAGCGGAAGAGTGGAGCAAATCTGATCTCATCGTGTGTGGGTCCGAGTTTGTTGCGCAGTCCATCTCGGCCGCGGGCGGTCCGAAAGAGCGTTGCGTCGTCATTCCGTACGGGGTCGATCCTGTTTCCGCCGAATATGTAGAACGCTCCCCGAGACGCGATCTGCATGTTCTTTTTGTCGGACGTATAGGGCTCAGAAAGGGAGCTCCATACGTTGCAGAGTGCGCCCGCGCACTCAAGTCTCGCACCTTTCAGTTTCGTGCAGCCGGGCCATCGGACTTGCCCCCAAAGGCCTTATCAGAATTCGCTTCTCACGTTGAGGTTATGGGGCCTGTTTCACCACTCGAAGTTGCAAACCTGTACGGTTGGGCCGATGTCCTTATCCTGCCAACTTTGTGTGAAGGCTCAGCAACCGTGTGCTACGAAGCACTCGCGGCTGGGATACCTGTGATCACCACGCCAAACGCTGGATCTATAGTCCGAGACGGCATCGACGGCTTTATCGTCCCGATTCGCAGGGCCGATCTGCTGGCTGAGAAGTTGGAGATGCTCGCGCAGGACGGGGACCTGCTACGCAGCTTGTCACGCAATGCAGCGAAACGAGCTCTCGACCACACGCTATCCCGATATGGTGAGCGTCTGCTCGCCGCACTGACGAACCTGGCGGCCTCAATCTAGGAAATAGATGGACGACTGCCGGAAAGGTACTAACCTGTGAGATTCCATGCCCTGCTGCCAGTTCGAGATGAAGCCGACATCATCGGTCAGTGCTTGACGCACCTGCTGACTTGGGCAGATGCAATCTACGTGTTTGACACGGGTAGCGTGGATAATTCCTGGGAAATCGTTTTGGATTTCGCGGCACGAGATCGCCGCATCGTCCCGCTACGCAAGGATCATGTCTTTTTCTCGGAGAACCGTTTACGTGGGTGGATGTTCAACGAGGCACGCAGCGCAATGCGCGACGGCGATTGGTTCTTACGAGTCGATGCCGATGAATTCCATCATGTGCCGCCGCCTGAGTTTGTTGTAGAAGAGATGCGGAGTCACGAGACTATCGCTTTTCATCAGTACTACGAATTCAAGCTCACGGAGTCGGAAGTAGAGGCCTGGGACTCTGGGCGGGAGACTTTAGCGGATCGTTCACGGCCTATCGCAGACCGACGGCGCTGGTTCATTCCGAATCCGTATAGTGAACCGCGACTCTGCAAGTACCGCAGCACGATGCAGTGGCCGACAATCGTCTCATTCCCATACAACGCGGGATTCGTAGCCCGCGCCCGGCTCCCTATCCGGCATTACCCACACCGAGATCCGGTCCAGCTAGACCGGCGATGCCGTCTGCGAGCTGTCATGATGGCCGACGAACAAAACCGGTCTCACTGGAGTCAGCCGGAGCTTCACCACTGGGCGCAACGCGAATGGAGAACCTTCATCGCCGAGGACAGTGACCCCAATCTCCTCCACTGGAAGCCCAACACTGATCTGCCGCGTTTCGATTTCACCGCGCATTTAGCCAAGCCCCATGTCAGATTGTTGCAATATGTCGCTCATCAGAGGCTCCTACCATTTCTTGACAGCCGTCGCGCTAAGTGGGCAGACGGTGCTTATCCGCAGCCAATTCCTCCCGAACTGGTCAACCTCCTCGCTGCTGAACTAAGTTGACCAGCACTAGCACGGCGACTTTGCCTGTCGTGTCGCCCCCGCAAGGATGGGATGGATCTCGTCAATGTCATGGCAGCAATTTGTTCGCACTATCCTTAGCTAGTTCCGCTGTAGTATCGCCCAGAGGGGCTCTCCCACCTCTCACTCCAAGAGAGACAAGTCTAATAATCCGTTCCGGCCATTTTAGTGGAATGCGATAAACCCAGTTGGCGAACGCGCCCTCGGTGCGGCTGATGACGAGGCAAGGAGCCAAATCAAGAATGGACGATACTGCTGCTCTCATCGAGACTCTGTATTCAGCGGGTTACGCAATTGGCAAGAACGGTAAGAAATTCGACCTGGGTTGCATATCAACGCGCCGAAACCTAGAGACCATTGAGCGCCTGATGAAGCAGTTCTCACCCTCGAACACGTTAGAGGTGGGATTCGGGTTCGGCGGATCGGCGGTTGTGTTTGCAGCAATGCACAGAAACCATAACCCAAATGGACACCGCGCGCACATCGCTATTGATCCTTATCAAAGCACCCAATGGGATTGCGCTGGCAGATTGAAACTGCAGGAAGCCGACCTCTCAGACTTTGTCGAGATTCTCGAAGAAAAGTCCTCGATCGCGCTGCCCCGCCTATTGGCGGAGGGCCGTCAGTTTGGAATGATCTATATCGACGGCTCACACGTGTTTGAGGATGTGTTTGTAGACGCCTATTACGCCGTGCGGCTTTTGAAAATCGACGGCTACATTCTGTTCGACGACAGTGCGGATTCCCATGTGGCCAAGGTTCTCGCCTTTATCAACTCTTCCATACCTAGTCTCGAGCGCCAAGCCGAAGTCACAGTCAGGCAGAAGATTGCAAGATATCTCGGCAAACGACAGCTTACGATCTATCGGCGCATAGGCGCGGTTGATAGAGAGTGGACCTCGCGACTCAAACGATTTTGAACTACTAGGGCTGCGAAGACGAGTGGAAAACCGCTGAGCGCTGAGACAAGCGGGGCGCTGGGTTCTAATGAGCCGGCGAGGCATTTCAACAATTCCACGGGCCCAGTGTTTGCTGTCTGATCTCGGGGTATTCACGCAACATTGTTGATCCGACGATTCACTCTCGCAATGTCAGAGAGGAAATCAAACGTCATGACCGCCATCGCTAACGCCATTCGCAGAGTAGTCCCACCCCAATATCGCCCCATAGGCTATCTCACGTCCCTTACCCGGAGAAGGACAGGTCTTATTGTCCGTTCCGGTCCTTTTGCCGGGATGCGATACGGACTGTCTTCATTCGGAAGCGCATACATCCCCAAACTGCTAGGCATCTACGAGCGGGAACTCGCGCCACTAGTCGAGAAGGCCTGCTCGCAAAACCCGCGGCTGATCGTGAACATAGGTGCAGCCGAAGGGTACTATGCTGTGGGCTTAGCAATTCGTAATCCATCGTCCCGCATTGTCGCTTTCGAAGCGGAGGCTGAGGGCAGAGCTTTGTTGCAAGAGCTGGCGGAGGAAAATGACGTTCACACTCGCATTGACATCCGCGGTAAGTGCGAAGCGCAGGATTTGGAGGCAGCGCTCAGGGACGTTCCGTCGGCGCTGGTTGTCTGCGATGTTGAGGGCTATGAGCAGAGTTTGCTCAATCCTCTGTTATCGCCTTCCCTTTGCCGTACAGACATTCTTGTAGAGTTGCACAACGCTATCGTCCCTGGGGTAACTGATCTTCTGCAAACACGGTTCGGAAGTACGCACTGTCTTCAACTCATACATCAAGAGCCGCGGACTTGGGATGATTTTCCATGGCGCACATTGATTACGGCTCTGTTGCCCATGTCCTTAAAGGAATCGGCAGTGAGCGAATGGCACCCTGTGCCCACGTCTTGGTTCTATATGCAGTCACGAACTGGCCAGGGCACAAGCCGCGATATGGTTATGTAACGTCATGCAGACTCTTGACCAAAATCGTGCCACCGAAACAGAATCACAACAGCTTACGGTGGCTACCAATGCCCAACTTTCAGTCGGACCCGTGTGTTGGGTGTTGATCAGCGCAACACCGTACCACGACGCGCGCTTCTCGGCCTTTGCTGCCCACGCGTCGGTTCCACCCGTTCTGCTTGAACTTACCGACCATGAGCCCTTTAGCTGTTTGGAAGTCGCCCCCACGGGCGCATCATATGTCAGGCGGCTGCTTCGCCCCGGTCTCAAGCGTAGTGAAATGACTCCGGCGCTCCTTCGCTCTTTGCTGTTCCAGGCGCTGGATGAGATCGGACCGACAGTTGTCTGCGTCAATGGATGGTCGCTTCCTGGTTCGATCGAGACTCTCGCCTGGTGTGCCAGCAGAGGGGTACCCGCCATCGTCATGTCGGAATCAACGGCCAATGATTCGCCGCGATCGCGGTGGAAAGAAGCCGTCAAAACGCGGTTGCTCTCCTTCGCCTCTACTTTGCTCGTTGGCGGCCGCTTGCACGCCGAGTATGCTCTCGCGCTGGGCGTACCAGACGCTCGAGTATTCCAGGGATACGACGCGGTTGACAATCTACATTTCGAGCTTGGCGCAGATGCAGCTCGTCGAGATGGAGCGGGCCTGCGAACCCAAATGAAGCTGCCGGAACGGTACTTCCTCGCTTGCTGCCGTTTCGAAGCAAAGAAGAACTTGGCTCGACTTCTGGAAGCTTACTCGATGTACCGGGCGAGATTTGGTGCAGAGGCCTGGTCTCTTGTCCTAGCAGGTGATGGGTATGAGCGTCCGGCCCTGGAGGCGCTCGTGCGCGGCTTAGGGATCGAAGAGTCGGTCCATTTTATTGGCCCACGTAGCTATGTTGAACTGCCGGTAGTTTACGGGCTGGCTTCTGCTTTCGTGCACGCCAGTACCACGGAGCAATGGGGCCTGGTAGTGAATGAGGCCGCCGCGGCGGGACTGCCGCTCCTGGTGTCTGAACGTTGCGGGTGTGCACCGGAGTTAGTTCGGCCGGGTGTGACGGGTCTTCTATTCGACCCTTATGACATTGAGGCCATCTCCGCTGCGATGACTTCGATAGCTTCGCCGGATACAGATCTAAAGGAGATGGGACACGCCGCCCGGATCACAGCGCGGGAGTGGTCTCCCGAACGATTTGCGAACGGTCTCGTCCAGGCAGTTCGCGCAGCTTTAGAAGCCCCGATTCCCAATCCGACTCTGGCCGCCAGACTAACATTGCGCGCACTTTCTGTTCGCCCACTCCCAAGCCGATGATGTTCGAATCTACATCTCTTAATCCCGACGCCCTCCTCTCCAATCAGCCGGCGACCCGGGGAGTCTGTCTTAATATCACGTCTCATCTCGATCCGCGTTTCGGTGGCATTGCGACGTCGCTACCAGACTTCTGCCGGGCGACTGCAGTGGATTGGGACTCTTATCTGCTGGGTGTGTGCAGCCCAGAGGAGACAGTTCCGCCGGCTGTCGGCTTCGAGATGAATCGATTGCCAGCAGGACATCTGCGGTGGGCATTTAGTCGAGGATTGAGGCGGAGTCTCCAAGATACGATCGCTAAAGCCGATATCGTTCATATTCACGGAATCTGGCAAGAACATTGTATGCACGCATGCTCAGCCGCCAGACGTACTTTTCGGCCCTACGTACTTTCAGCACATGGCATGCTCGACAGTTGGGCTATTCGCCAGAAGCTATGGAGAAAAGCGCCATATATGGCGCTATGGGAACGACGTAACCTATCGTCGGCCGCGTGCCTTCGCGCGCTAACCAACAATGAAGTTCTGGATTATCGACGTGAGGGATTCACGGGCAATGTTGCGGTCGTGCCGAACGGGGTCTCAATCCCGGCATATGCTTCGCCCGAGTTGCTGCTTGAGGCGTACCCGGAACTAAAGTCCAAGAGAATCATTCTGTTTCTTGGTCGCTTGCACCCCAAGAAAGGTGTAGATCTGCTGTGCAGCGCCTGGTCGAGAATTGCGGCAAGTTTTCCAGATGCGGTCCTCTTGATTGCTGGACCCGACTCAGACGGGACGACGGCTCACCTGAAGGCAATGGTCGAAAGCGCCGGGATTGCCAAGCAAGTCGTCTTCGCTGGAATGCTCGCAGGCCCACTTAAGTGGAGTGCCATGGCCGCCTCAGAAGTCTTTGTGCTTCCGTCGCATTCGGAGGGCTTCAGCGTATCTACGATCGAGGCTTTAGGTATGGGGATCCCCGTGATCATTACCCGTCAATGTTGGTTCCCCCAAGTTGCCGAAACTTCTTGCGGTTGGGTCATAGAGCCAGATGTCGATCAAATAGCGGACGTAGTAACCGAAAGTCTGAATATGTCCAACGCGGAAAGAGCAGGCAGGCGGGACAATGCCCGCAAGCTGGTCGAAGCGCAATATAGTTGGCCAGTAGTCGGACACAAGATGGCGCAGGTTTACGAGTGGATTGTGGGAGGCTCCAAGCCTGATTCCGTGGAGGTCTTTCCATGACCAGCGGCCCTGATCTGGCACGTTACGACAACAGTTGGTATTCGCCAGGAAGAAGCATCCTGATTCGATCGCTTTGGTTCGCTCTGGGCTTACCCATACTCCGATCGTCTCTCAATCCTTCTTCGGCGTTAAGGCGCGGACTCCTGCGCATGTTCGGCGCCAAAGTCGGCAAAAACGTTGTTCTCAAGCCGGGCGTGGTCGTGAAATATCCATGGCTGCTGACGGTTGGAGAGAACTCGTGGATTGGAGAGGGTGTCTGCTTCGACAATGTGGCACAGATCGACGTGGGCGCTAATGTATGCATCTCGCAGGCTGTATACCTCTGCACCGGGAATCACGATTGGTCAGATCCCTGTTTTCGCCTAGTCCTCGGGCCCATCACCATCAAGTCTGGCGCTTGGTTGTGCCTTCGGTCCACCATCTGCCCCGGCGTAACCATCGGTGAGAGGGCGGTTGTCTGCGCAGGCTCCGTGGTAACCAGAGACATACCTGCCGAAGAAGTGCACGCAGGAAATCCGGCGAGATTCATTCGGTTGAGGAACTTTCAGCAAGAACCCATGCACTCCACGGTCGGAGCCTAACTTCAATGAAGATTCTGCACCTAATGCAGTGTACGAACCTAGGGGGAATGGAACAGACGACCTTAGAGCGGATTCGAGGGCTCAAGAATATGGGCCACGATTGTAGGGTGCTCTCACTCAATCCGCTCGGTCCACTGCAGTCGCTGTTAGAAGAGTATTCCATCCCGGCTGAAGGGCTGTCGTACAGAGGCCGAGGAGGCTGGCGAAGCTTCCGAGAACTCCGGCAAAAGCTAAAGACAATTTCAGCGGATGCGTTGCTAATGACTGGACACAACCTTGGGGCAACACTTGCGTTGGGCGACTTGGCTCCCGGTCGGCGTGTCATGAGCATCCATTTCCATCACGAAGGTGTCTGCCCAGATTGGCAGTGGCGGCTGATATATGGGGCCGCATGTCAGCGATTCCAAACAATCACCTTTGCTACCGACTTCATCAGAGAAGAAGCGGAGCGTATCTATCCTCCCGTTGCGAAGATTGCGTTGACACTTCCCAATCCGTTCGCGATCCCTCCACTTCCTAGTGTGAGCGATCGGCTGCAAGCACGATCGAGACTGGGTATCCCGGAGCAGGCTTTTGTAATAGGGAATGCGGGGTGGCTCATCCAGCGGAAGCGGTTCGACGTCCTCCTCTCTGTGCTGAGCGAACTGCAGAAGAGCGAGGCCGCAATTTGTGTCATCGCCGGCGATGGGCCTTTGAGGGCCGATCTTGAAGCGTTGAGTAGAGAACTCGGAATCTCGGAGCAAGTTCGATGGCTCGGTTGGCGAAAAGATCTTCGGGACTTCTATCTAGCACTCGACGTCCTCGTTTTCAATTCTGACTGGGACGCGCTTGGGCGGACCCCAATAGAAGCGTTGGCATTGGGGACTCCTGTCGTTGCATCCGTGCAAAAGGGTGGCCTGGCCGAGGTGATATCCGATGACCGATGTGGGTTCCTCACCGACCAGCACGATGTGGAGTGGTTGACCTCGAAGTTGCGAATGCTCCGGGGTGACGCAGCACTCAGGAACTCGATGATTTCTGCCGCGAGAACTCGTATCGCCGAGACCTGTTGCCCGGCCCTAGACCGAGAAAGACTGGCTCACCTGCTCTACGTCGACTAAGCCGCTTCAGCTTGAATGCGTGGCAAAACGATCTCCGACTGCAAGACATATGCGCTTTCTCCTTATCAATCAATTCTTCCCTCCAGATCCCGCACCTACTGGCCAATTGTTGGCCGATGTAGCACGTGCACTGACCGTAGCCGGGCATTCGGTGCGGGTGGTCTGCGGGAGAGCGTCCTATGTAGCTTGCGATGCAGCCGGCGACCATGGGCTCGAACTGGTCGATGTGAGGCGAGTTGGGACGACGTCTTTCCGGCGCGGATTCTTGTCACGCCTAGTCTCCTACGTCTTCTTCTTTATGACCGCCGTGCGCTATGCCGCATTTGATAAGCGCGCCGATGTGGTCTTCACTCTCACAACTCCTCCGTTACTTTCGCTCACGGGCACGCTGGCGAAGTTGTTACGCGGATCGCGGCACATTATCTGGGAGATGGACGTATATCCTGACATCGCCGTTGCACTTGGTGTCATTGCTTCCGGCGGGATACTTGATCGGACCGTTGGTGGTTTCGCAGATTTCTCACGTCACCATGCAGACAAAATCATCGCGCTCGGTCCGTGCATGTCAAATCGTCTGGCCAATCGCGGTATTCCTTCGACAAAGTTGACTATTGCTCAAAACTGGATTGACGGCACCCGGATCTCGCCGCGCAGTCTTCCTGATCCTATCCCGATGGTTCTTCTTTACTCAGGCAATCTGGGGCGCGCTCACGACACCGCGACGTTGGGTGAGGCCATGGGTAAGCTCTCCTCCACAGACAGGTTTCAGTTCATCTTTGCCGGGGCTGGCGACGGCTATGCAGAGTTAAGAGCAGCCTGCGAACTGCGGCAAGCCGCCAATGTTCAGTTCCTGCCATACCAGGATGGCCATCTTCTTGCGGACCACCTTGGCACTTGTCACATCGGACTTGTCACTCAGCGGGCCTCCACCTGCGGTGCCGTAGTGCCCAGCAAGACGTATGGATTGATGGCTGCAGGCCGGCCGTTCATATTCATCGGGCCTGCTGAAGCCACTCCCGCTTTACTGATTCGGACCTATCAGTGCGGGTGGCATGTTATGCCAGGTGATTCGGAGGGCCTAGTGGCCTTACTACAGTTACTAGCGGAAACTCCACGTCTGATAGGAGAGGCTGCTGGCCGCGCGCGTGACGCCTTCCTCGAGTCGTACGAGTTGCAGGTTGGAGCCTCACACGTCGTTCGAATCCTGACCGACGCCGAGGTACTCGATGGGATGCCTGAATCCCTCGCGACCGTCGAATAGTTCACCGTATCTCCGTATCTCAACAATCGATATAACATTCGATCCAATTTCCTGCAGCATCCCTCCAGCCAGATTCATTCTGCCGCGATCCGAGGTCACGAATGTACTCCTTGCTATTTTTAGCACTGCTGTCTCTTACATTGTCTCTGGTCTTGACCCCGCTCGTCAGTTACTGCTGCACGTACTGCGGTATCCTCGACCATCCGAGTGGTCGGAAGCTTCATGGCAATCCAATTCCACGTGCCGGTGGCGTGGCGATCATATCGTCCTACCTCTTGGCTTGCGCCATCCTTCTTACTACTAACGCAAAAGGGGGAAGCTTGATTTGGGCATCCCGCGACAACATCCTACAGCTAATCCCAGCAGCCGCTTTAGTATTTGTCGCTGGCCTCGTCGATGATATTTACGGAATCGGAGCTATTCCAAAGCTTCTTGCCGAAACCGCCGCAGCAGTGTGTGCTTATCTGGCAGGAGTGCACCTGACAACCTTTGGTGGCCACATGCTGAGTCCATGGCTAAGCATGCCAGCAACGTTAATCTGGCTGGTGCTTTGCGCAAATTCACTGAACCTAATTGACGGACTTGATGGTTTGGCCTGTGGCATAGGACTATTTGCCACAGTTACAGCGCTGTTGGCCGCCGGAGTGCAACATAACATTAGCCTGGCATATGCTGTCATTCCACTCTTTGGAGCTTTACTTGGCTTCCTTCGCTACAACTACAATCCCGCAAGAATCTTTCTCGGAGATTCTGGCAGTCTCTTCGTTGGATTTCTGTTGGGATGCTTTGGGATTCTGTGGACTCAGAAGTCGGCCACCCTGCTGGGAATGACTGCTCCACTCATGGTCTTCGCGATCCCCCTGCTGGATACGTCACTTGCAATTGTGCGGCGGTTCCTCCATAACAAGCCTATATTTTCTGCGGATCGAGGCCATATCCACCATAGGTTGCTGGCCCGAGGGCTCGCTCCGAAGAAGGTCGTACTGCTCCTCTACGGTTGCTGCGCGGTCGGTGCTCTTTGCTCGGTTGCTGTTGTGAACTCACACACTTCCGAAGCAGCGCTAGTTGTCTTCGGTGTGCTCATTTGGTTTGGGGTAAATCGCTTGCATTATGCGGAGTTCGGAATCGTCGCGCGTTTCCTCCAACCCCGCACTTTCAGCCCGATCATTGCCGCTGAGATGCGTCTCACAACACTGCAACAGGATCTAGCTGCAGCCACCACGACGGATGCGCGCTGGCTGGCGGTGTGTTCTGCGTCGGCAGACCTGGGGTTCAATCAACTTTGTATGAAGGTTGATGGCAAGTTTTACGAGGAGCGCTTCGCGCAAGAATCCAGGCAGCAAAAGACTTGCACAATACGGATCCCACTTTCTCCAACAGAATTCATCAACATCGGCCATGATTTCTCGTGCTCAACGGCCCCGGTGATAATGGCACCCTTGGCATCGATTCTTTACATTGGATTGCAGCAAAAGGCAGGCACCCTCGCATCCAAGACTCCAGAGCTCGAGGCACCCGGTGTGGTAGCCTTTGAAAACGCATCGTGAATCTCCAGTCCACAGTTCGTCTTTCACAAAACCAAGTCTCCTGTAATCTGGGCGGCGAGGCGGCAATTCTGAATCTCAAGTCCGGCATTTACTTTGGGCTTAATCCCATGGGGGCAGCGATTTGGAAGCTATTGGACGAGCCTAGAACCATTGACTACCTACGTGCAAAGATTCTGGAGAATTACACGGTGGAACCTGAGCGGTGCGAGCAGGATCTGTTCCAGCTTCTCGATGAGTTGAATCAGAATGGCCTTATAGAGCTCGTCGACGCCGCATGATTTTGTAGTATTGATGCGATCGAGATAGGAAAACTCGATCACCGCTCTAAGGATAGAAAAAATCACTTCTGGTGGGTTTCACTCCAGGTTGAACATGCTCCTTGCCCCCGAATCGCCGCGCGATATCGTAAGTCCCCCAGTGAGGTTGCCTCATCGGTATGCAGTTTATGGAATCTCTATATCCAGTGAGATTCCCCTGAGATTGCCGGAGAGCTCCTCGTCGACGGAGATCGGGATCGAGTTGCGAATTGCCTCGCAGAGTTGGTTCTGCAACGTAATCAAAGATGCGGAGCCTGGCAGCTTGGACGGATCGTGGTACACCTGCGCTCGCCTCAATGATGGTTCAAGCTACGCAAGATGGGAAGGGGTCGGGGAATTTTGGGTATCTGCGGACGGGCGAAGGATCGTTTGCCGACAGTGGAGCGATGCATCGGATGAGTCGTTTCACGTATACCTGCTCGGACGCTCCATTTCTTTCGCGCTGGTGAAGCTCGGTATAGAGCCTCTGCACGCGACGGCTGTAGTCGTCGACGGCGAAGCAATTGCATTCCTGGGTGATAGCGGATATGGCAAGTCCAGCTTGGCGGCGGGTTTCGTCGCAGCCGGCTATAGCATTCTTACCGACGACTTGCTCGTGCTCAGGAAGCTTTCTCAAGGGTTTCTCGCGTATCCTGGCCCACCCCGTGTGAAGCTCTTCCCACAAATGGCTCGGATGGTTCTCGGTTCTTCCGTGGATGGCACTCCGATGAATACTCTGACTCGCAAGCTCATCCTGCCTCTGAATGAAAGCAGTACCTGCACAGACCCCGTTCCTCTTGGCGCTATGTATTCCCTGGCGCCGCCACATTCCGTACATAGCAGAACAAAGATCGCTTTCGAGCATCTTTCGCCGATGGCCGCGTTTTTGGAATTGGTGAAAAATACATTCAATTATCAGGTCTTGGACGAGTCGCGACTACAGAGGCACTTCGCCCACCTCCAAGACGTAGCAGCAGGCACATCCATCCGGCATCTAAAACACCCCAGAGTATTGACTTTGCTCCCGGAAGTTGTCTTGGCCATTCTCGATGATTATCGCCATCAGCGCAGCGCACTAGAGGTATAAGAAATGTTCCGGTTAAGCACGCTCCTTGGGCTTCCAGCATATAAGTATCGACTCTTTGGTCGAGCCTTCATCATGGTTGGAGTAGTGCGGATCGGGTTATGGGTCCTCCCATTCAACCTATTGCGGCGCTTGGTACTTCGCCTCGTTCAAGGTTCTGCTCGACGTGAGACGGTCGCAAGTATCGCTTGGGCGGTGCGGGCCGCAAGCCGTCGCACACCCTGTGCTACGTGTCTCACGCAGGCTCTCGCTGCTCACATTCTCCTGGCCAATGCGGGGCACCATTCCAGAGTAGAAATCGGCGTGGCTAAGGACGAAAGAGGTTGTTTCGAGGCGCATGCCTGGACTGTTTGCGAGGGAGCAGTGGTGGTCGGAGGTATCGAATTGAATAGATACGCGCCTCTCATGACTTGGGCAGGAGAGGCGCTTCTTGAGCCCACTCTCATGGAAATGCGGCCACGATAGTGCGACGTTCAGGATATAAGCTATGAGTGGTATAGTCGGAATCTTCAATTTTGATCGGGAGGAAGTAGATCGCGATCTGCTGCTCCGGATGACGAAGTACATGGTTTTCCGCGGGCCAGATGCTCAAGAATGCACGACGCGCGGCCACGTAGGTTTCGGCCATGCGTTGCTGAAGACGACTGACGAGTCCGAACACGAGCATCAGCCATTTACTCTCGATGGGCAGGTGTGGATCGTCGCAGATGTGCGGGTAGACGCGCAGCTTGAACTTAAGGACAAGCTGGCAGCCCGAGGCGAAGTCATTGTTCCTGGAACACCGGATGTCGAGCTCCTGTTGCGGGCATACAGAGTATGGGGCGAAGGATGCGTAGAGCATCTGCTGGGCGATTTCTGTTTTGCCATTTGGGATGCTCCCCGGGAACGCCTCTTCTGCGCCCGAGACCACCTCGGAGTTAGGCCTTTCTTTTACGCGCAGATAGGCGAGCACCTGATCTTCAGCAACACACTGGATTGTGTCCGCCAGCATCCTCTCGTCTCCGCGACTCTGAATGAACTTGCGATAGGGGATTTCCTGCTGTTTGGACGAAACCAGGAGCCAGACACCACATCCTTTGCAGACATAAAAAGAATGCCCCCTGCGCATTGCATTTCCTGGTCGCGCGACGGGGTCAAAACCCGGCGCTATTGGCGACTTCCTATTGAAGACCCCATCTACTTCAAGCGTGATGACGACTACGTCGACCAATTCAATCATCTCCTGCACCAGGCAGTAGGTGACCGGCTCCGAACAAGTCACGTTGCGGTCTTCATGAGCGGCGGCCTGGATTCTACAGCCTTGGCCGCGACGGCAAAGACTTTGCTCGAAGAGCGTGGCATGGCTTATCAGTTAAGCGCGTTCACCACTCTTTTTGACGGAACCATCGATCGCAATGAAGGCTACTACGCACAATTGGTTGCGGACCGACTCAATATTCCCATTCACAAGCGATATTTGCTTCGCGAAATGTTCGATTGGACGGGGGATTTGAAGCCGATTCACACTAGCGAGCCTTTTTGGAACCCGATGCAGCTTGCTGGAGACCGCAGCTTCCATCTACTCGCTTCGACATCTGCCAGGGTCATCATGTACGGTGAAGGCCCGGATAACGCACTGGAGTATGAGTGGCGCTCGTACCTTCGTTTTCTGGTTGGAAAACGTAAGGTGGGCCGGATCACCCACGACGTTCTCAGCCACATCTTCCGACATCGCCGCGTTCCCCTCCTACCTACTATCCCACGCATGATCAAGCGCTGGTGGAGCGACCCCGACTGGACTCGTCGTTATCCCACGTGGTTGAACCCAGACTTCGCAAATCGACTCAATCTCCGTTCTCGGTGGCAGTGGCGCCTCGGGCAGCCACAGAAGGAGCCAAGACACCCGGTCCGTCCGAAAGCTCACGACTCATTCGTCGGCCCGAATTGGGATCCGTTGTTCCAGGATTGGGACGCTGGAGAGCTTAAGGTTCCTCTTGAGGTCATACATCCTTACGTCGATCTGCGCCTACTGTCATACATGCTACGAGTCCCTGCCATCCCGTGGTGCAGAAGGAAACACCTGATTCGCTGTGCTATGCGCAGTGCATTGCCCGCTCCCGTTCTTCGTCGATCGAAAGGAGGCCTGCTCGCTGATCCGGAATGGTTGGCGATAAGGCGAGGAGGTTTTGGTGTTTTCCTTCCCTCACAACTGATCAGTCAATACGTTGACATTAATCGCGTGGCGAGAGCGGCAAGCGCTGATATGATTGAATTTCGAACTGATTTCCATTTGCTCGCGCTGAATTATTGGTTGCAAAGTATCTATGAACCCAATTGAGAAACGGAGGCATATTTAATGAATACTCAGCAAAATGCATTGACCACCAAGAATCCTTACGAGACTCCTAGATTGATTATCCATGGGAACTTGAGGGCACTGACCCGCATGAACGGGACCATCGGTAAAGAGGACAATGATCACCATCATACGTAGAGCGACTTGCTCAGTCCTGAGCCGAACAATACTGTGATTCTATCAGCCAGTCCGATTTCGCTTGATCCCATATGAGCGCTGAACTTGGTTTCATCCTAAGCGCAGTCAGACGATTCATGGATCCCAACATGGGTCTCGATGACTTGGAAGGTCTGGACTGGACAACGTTGGAAGAACTTGCGCCACGGCACAGAGTTGTTCGGATGGTCTCAACTGCGCTCCTGAATGCTCAACTTCCGTTGGCGGTAACCAGTCGAGTTAGCGACGGCCAGCAGCAGGCGGTTCGTACTAGCTTGCTGCAGACCTTAGAGTTGACCGGACTGTTGGACGTCCTTGAAGAGCACGGCATTCGCGCTGTACCACTGAAAGGCCCACCCCTCAGCGAATACCTGTACCACGATCCAGCAGTTCGTTCATCCCTGGACATCGACTTCCTTGTGCCGCGGGATCAGATCTTCAAGGTCCGCGATCTCCTCCTCGCCCGGGGTTACACCCTAACCAGCAAGCTGCACTGGAACTCTGATTCAGCCTGCCTCGCCTCACGTGAGAACGAGATTTCGTTTGTGGACTCCTACGGAACTGTCAGCGTCGACGTGCATTGGCGCCTCATGCCTCCGTACTTCGCGAGTCCCTTCGACGGGATGGAGGCCACACCAGCGTTGGCGTCCATTGAACTGGCTGGCCGCACGATACAGACCTTGGCGCCAGAGCCACTCCTCCTTTATCTCTGTTCCCATGGAGCCAAGCACGCGTTCAATCGCCTGGCGTGGATCTGCGATATCGCCGCACTCCTCAAAAAATGTCCCGATCTCGATTGGCCCGCCATTCTCGGCCAAGTGGCGCGAACGCATACCTCGCGTCAGTTGTGGGTGGGAGTTCAATTAGCAGTGGACTTGCTGGGGGCGCCTTTTCCACCCGAGATGCCGAGGGATCCCAAAGTCCAGGCTCTCACTCGCCAAGTAACCGATCAGCTACTCTCCGGCACACTCGCCCTGCCAACCAGTAGGGAATTATCGAGCTTCATTCTTCAAGTCCTGGAGCGGCCAGAGCAGCGCCTCCGATACCTGGCAGGAAGCGTGATGACTCCATCTGAAGCTGAATATAATCTTCTGCGTCTTCCGCCCTTCCTCTTCTTTCTCTACTACCCACTTCGGATTCTCCGGTTGATTGCAAAGGCCGTTGTTCTTCCCTTTATGCGTTCAATTCGCGAGCTTTAGCCTCGCGGATCCTTGCAAGTCACATCTGACCCGCAGAACCAATGTGTTCCCGATCGGCAACTAAGTTTATCGACATCTGGAAGCGCTCCCCGCAGATGAATGAAGTGCGATCGATTACGATGGCCGATCTGACGGTTTGTTCCACTTGTTCGCATGGCGGCGGAGGCTGCTCGCGATGCCCGGGTCTCGCCTATCTGGAAGGCAACATGCGCGGGCCATCGAGCCAGGACTGCGAGAAATCCTACGCCTGCACAGGTGTAGAGACCGCAGGCATGAAGCTTCGCGGCGGTGCGCAATCTACTGCCGGACTCGTGCAGATCCAGTGCAGCACGCAACGCTCTGGGATGCAACAAGCCGCTGTGGCGTGAACCGCAGGGTCTTTGGGAAGACTTAGGTAAGGAACTCGCGTTTGTTCGAGCTCTACCGCGGTCCTCCTCGGTTTCTTCAAACTCGACCCCGACATCCTCCAACCCGGCGAGCGCTGCGCCTCCACCAGCAATCGCAACTTCGAAGGCCGTCAGGGCCGCGGAGGCCGCACCCACCTAGTCAGCCCGCAAATGGCCGCCGCCCACGGCATCGCCTGAGCACACGTCAAGCAGCGCGCCGACGTCACCCCCACCGTCACCCGCGCCCGCACCAGCGGAAAAAGTTCCTCATCAACTTCTAGGTCGAAAAGGAAGACGGCGTCTGCCCCATGATCGCCCCCGGCGCCGCCCTCCTCGAAATGACCCGCGGCCCACCAAAACCCCCCTCTTGGAACTCCCCGAAGACGTATGAGTGAACTAGGTTGTCCTACCTTGTCCCACAGGCATTACGGAGCACGTTTCCATCACGCGAAATTGAGCAACCCAAGCCATCTCCCAATCGATTGAAGGGCAGACGACCTCCATGGCAAAATCTCATCCCAACCCTCGACTCGAAGCCAAGTTCTCACGCTGGTCGTACCTCGATTCGTTCGTGGTCTGGGTTGTTGGCGGTTTCGGAGTGTTCGCCACCCTGTCCTTATTGCTAGTCCCTAAATTCTTTCTGCCCGCGGAAGATGCAGTTATCCTCTTCCAATACAGCCGCAACCTCGCTAATAGCGGGGCCATAACCTTCATCCCGAACGGCGTTCGTGCCGAAGGAGCCACCGATTTTGCTTGGATGGTCCTGCTTTCCGTCGGGATGAGACTCGGTCTGAACGCCTTTTGGCTCATCGCCTTCCTAAACGTCGCTGCCATCCTCTTCCTGAGCTTCCTATTGATTCGCATTGCCGGTAGCCGGGTTCGTCCCCTGTCCCTCTTCTTCGTCGTCGGCTCGTTCGCCTTGATGCCCCAGATCTTCGCTGCCGCATCCGGCTTCTCCACTCTGCCGTATGCCTTTCTCCTAGTGTTTTTAGCCTCCCGTTTCTTGTGCCGGGACGACATCGGCACTCCACTACTCGGCCTGACCCTTTGCCTCTTTCGTCCCGACGGTGTCGTTATAGCGGTCCCCTTGCTCCTCTCTGCCCTCGTCATCTACCCGCAACGCTTCCGTCGCGTGGCCTTAGACACCGTCCTCTATATTATTCCCGGGATCATCTACTTCATCTGGCGCTGGCGCTACTTTGGCCAATTCCTTCCCCTTCCGTTCCTGGTGAAGTCGGACACGCCGCGCTACGCACACTTGCTCGTTCTCGGCTCCGTCAAGGACGGCAGATTCTTTCTCCTCTTCGCCCTCATCCTGCTTGGGTTTGTCCTGCAGCAGCGTCTCGGCGACTCTCGCAACCGAGCTGTCCTCCTGTCTCTGGTGCTCCTTCCCAATCTCTTCTACTTCTCTATGCGGCTTGACCAAGATGTTGGCCACCGTTTTTTTATCTATCTCCCCGTCGGCACCGCTGTGCTCCTCGCCATGAATTGGCAGGCTATTCGTCCCCGCAGCTTCTACCTGTTGCGCGTTGGCGTCATCGCGGCATTCCTGTGCCTCAGTCGCGCCTGGTTTTTCGATTTTAACGCCTTTCGTTTCTATCAGTTCGATAATCGTAAAGCGATCTCTGAGGAACTTGCCCGCCTTCACGGAGGCACCATGATAGTTACCGAGGCCGGCTTCCTCCCCTTCTATTCCCAATGGCCCACCTATGATGCTTGGGGTCTCAATACCGCAGCCTTTTCCAAACGCCTGATCCAACCCGCCGACGTGTCCGGCCTCCACCCGGACCTCGTTTTCCTTCATACCGACGGCGATCGCTGCACCCCGCAACTCGAATGGCAAACCCCATACGCCGTCCGCACTTGGGAACACTTGAGTCGTAACCTTGTCGCGGGAGTTCCATCCTCGCAGTTCGACCTCTGGTACTTACCCTTCGGCAATGCCCACAATCGGACCCAACGCAAGCTGCAGCCTTGGCAGAGCGAGCAGGAGTGTTGGTTCGTTCGTCGGGACAGTCCTCTTCGGTTTCAAATCGAGACGATCTTGATGGGCCACGGAGCCCTTACCGCCGAGCAGCACCATGCCCTTGCTGATCCTGCCCAGCATCGGTGAAGCCACTGACCGCTGATAGACGGCGAGAATACGGCAGGTCGGACGGCGAGGCGGAGGCGGCAAAATGGAAGAAGGCAAACTCAGGATCAGTGAAATGTGAATCCCACTCCTCCCCGTGGGGCCAGGTGTCCCTCAAGTACAGGAGCGTTCTTCTGCGTCTTCCGCCTTCCTCTCTTTCTCGACTGCCCAATCCGGATATTCCGGTTGATGGGAATGGCAGTTTCTCTCCCCCCTTTTGCGTTCGATCCGCGTGTCTTAGTGGCGCGGTGCGGCCGGTCACCTCTAACCTTTACTAACTGCAACACCGGACGTTCTCGCGAGGCCCATGGGCGCTGACTTGAAGAGCGAAAAACACCTCCCAGTCCTTGACGGACTTCGGGGACTCGCCGTCCTCATTGTCGTCTTGTACCACACTGGTGGAGGAGCACAGTCCTCCAACTTGGGACTCCGCATATACGGCACCATCCTCAAGGCTGGATGGAGCGGTGTTACTCTGTTTTTTCTGCTATCAGGATTCCTTATTACGGGGATTCTGTGGGACAGCAAGGGCACCGTTAACTGGTGGCGCAACTTCTATCTGCGTCGTGTTCTGCGTATCTCCCCGCTCTATTACGGTTCGCTTCTGCTGGTCTTGGCGGTCGCCTGGCTGACCCACAAAGGCCGACCCGGGTTCGCGGGGCTTTGGATCTTCGCTCTGTACTTGCAAAACCTTCCCTGGATCGCGGACCCCGGCCTCAACTCGCGGTCGCTTGAACTCGGCCACTTCTGGAGCCTTGCCGTCGAAGAGCAGTTCTACCTTGTCTGGCCGCTGCTGCTCACACGGCTGAGAACGGCGGCCCAGGTGAAAGTTGTATGCCTAGGACTGTTTCTCCTGTCGACGGCCTTCCGGTACGGTGTCTGGGCGTTCAGTTCCAAGCCGTGGGACTACAACCGCTTCATCCTTAGCCGGGTGGGAGAACTGGCCTTGGGCGCATTCCTAGCGATGTGCTTCCGGGATGATTCGTGGAGACGGCTCGAGCGCGCTGCTCCCTGGATCACCGCCGCGTCGCTGGCGAGTTTAATCGCACTCGGTGCCGCGAACGGAACGGTTGAGGCCACCAAGTGGTATGGTTCGACCACGGGCCTGACCCTCATCACGCTCTTCTTCGCTGGCTTCATGGTCCAGGCGATCCAGGGTGGATGGATCCATCGCGCGATGAAGGCGGCGTGGCTGCGCTGGGTGGGAAGTATCAGCTATGGCATGTATGTCTTCCATATTCTTTTTATGCCGTTCTACATCTGGCTCGGCAGTCACCTAGCGCCGCACGCCGGCCGCGTCGAAGGCCTGGCACTCAAAGATGTCATCACTTGGGTGCTTGCGACGCCGATCGCATGGGCCTCGTTCCGGTATTTTGAATCGCCGATCCTCGGACTGCGTAAGTACTTTCAGGCCACGCCCCAGGCGACCGATGTCAAAACGAGAGTCATTAGCGGAGACCCGCAGCAGATTGCTGTCGGTGCGTCCCTTTTGCAGGCGGAGCCGCTTGCATTAGAGTGAGATTGAGCCAGCCGTCTTTGGCTACTCATAAGCTTCCTTACATTCGCTTTCTCGCGGAGCGTTCTCAAGTCTGACTCGGTGGCTTCTCACAAGCTGTAGCCGCTGCGCAAGACACCCTACCGAGCGGTCCAAAGCGAGCCCTCTGCACGTCGGTAAGTAAACTACCAAGTAATAGGCTCCGTCTATAAATCGGGTACAAGTGTGGAGGATGAATGCCAACTGCCCCTTTGTACAATAAAAAGGCTCCCCTACCGATGGGGAGCTTTTTTGTTGCGCAAGGAAGCCACAGGGCAAAGTAAGCGTTGGGTGATTCCATCTAGGTTTGGTTCTTGGCAAGCATCAAGCTGAAGCAGAACAACCGTAAGCGTCCGGTGTTGGCCGTGTGTACAGAGTGGTGTTGAGCCGTGATGATGTG
>OBLU010000420.1_pt1 | contig 40330 bp, 26 predicted proteins | sample 1518681 | NCBI WGS metagenome assembly OBLU01 (sample SAMEA3539304, study PRJEB22396) | soil metagenome | biome: tundra; feature: field; material: soil | place: USA | collected 2010-05 | depth 0.15 m
TCGCGGTGGCGGCGGACGACCAGGCAGTCGGATACCAGGGGTCGATCGACCTGTTTGGCGCGTGGAGAAAAGCCGGGCTGCCTGCCGAGCTGCACGTATTCCAGACCGGCCAGCACGGCTTCGGAAAGAAGGGCGGCGGCGCGGATCGCTACCTGGACCGGGTAGAGGAGTGGCTGAAGCTGAACGGTTGGCTAACCAAGGTATCGAAGTGACAAAGCCGGATCATGCCAGGTGCTACCGGGCTGTCCGGCGGAGCTGGCCGATGGCCCACACATGGCGTTGGCTGTGGACGATGAGCAGTCCTCCCGAGATGGCGGGAGTAGCCATCAGAGGTTCGGCCATGTCGTTGCGAGCCAGGATCTCGAATTTGGGTCCGGCTTTCGCCACGAAGATCTCGCCATCCTCGCTGGAGAGGTAGATCTTGCCGTCCGACGCCACGGGCGACGAGCTGAAACCCGAACCCGCGTGGGGGATGCGCTGGCGGTAGATCTCCTGCCCGTCCGCCAGAGCGTAGCAGGTGAAAATGCCTTCATTGCCCAGGATGTAGACATAGTCGCCGTAGATCAGAGGGGTCGGCATGTAAGGGCCGCGCTGACCTTTGGACCAGGCCACCGACTTACTGCGGGATTGGCCGGACGGAAGCGTGATATCGCCGCTCGCGCCGGCCCGTATGGCAAAGATCGGCGCTTCCGGCCGGCGGCCGCTGGCCACGATGATGAGGTCGCCGGAGGAGACCGGCGTCGGCGCCGTGATCTTCGAACTGCCGCCAAGCCGCCAGAGTTCCTTGCCGTTCGCCGGATCGTAGCCGCGAATGAAATTGGCGCCGTTGGTCACCAACTCCACTCGCTTCTTGCCGGGGAAGATGGCCGGCGTACCCCAGGAAGGCAGTTCGTCCCGTTCCGTCCTCCACACGGTCTTGCCGCTCTTCGCATCGAGCGCGGTGAGGAAGGAGCCTTTTTGTTGATCGCACTGCACGATCACAAGATCCTTGTAGAGGATGGGCGAACTGGCCGTGCCCCACTCGAACTCGGGAGCATCGTAAGCCCCGACGTCGAACCGGCCAAGGTCGCGCTTCCACAGCAGGTTGCCGGCGAGGTCGTAGGCATACAGGCCTTGCGACCCGAAGAATGCAACGACGACGCGGCCATCGGTCGCCGGGGTGGCGTTCGCATAAGTGGACTTGATGTGGCGCCTTTCTTTGGGAACGCCCTGGTACGCGGTTCGCTCCCAGAGGACCCTGCCCGTGGCGCGGTCCAGGCACAGCACGTTCCACTGGTGCACCGAGAGATCGTCCGAGGCAGTGCCCTCCCCGTAGAGCCCGGCTTTGAAGGTGGCATCGGGCTTGCCGCTCACGGCGGTGGTGAGGAATACCTGGCCGCCCCAGACGACCGGGCTGGAGTGGGCCAATCCGTGGATCTCCGTCTTCCAAAGCACGCCGGCGTTTTGCCGGGCGTCCCACTGGACCGGCAAGTTCTGGCCATCGGCCACTCCCGACGCAGTTGGTCCGCGGAACGACGGCCATTCCTGCGCGGAGGCGGCCACCACCAAAGCGAACAGCGCGATGCGCATCAAACCTCCTACTGGAATCCACTCTATAGCAGTTTCTCCAGGTCTTCTACGTTGAGGTGGCAAATCGCGAAGATCCCAGCCGCGCGGATAGTCCGAGAATTGAACAGGGGGAGTGGGACAGACGATCGTCTTGTGTCGTCTGTCAAGCTGTCGAAGCACGACAGACCACAAACGGCGATGGTCTGTCCCACCCTTGCCCGCCGGAAGGCCTAAGTGATGACGCCTTTCCGTATTGCGTAGAGAATCATTTCCGCCCCGCTGTGGAGATTCAGTTTCTGCATAACGTGACTGCGATGCGTCTCCACCGTGTGCAGGCTCAGGTCGAGGACCGTCGCAACCTCTTTATTGCTTCTCCCCTCGGCCAGGAGTTGCAACACCTCCCTCTCACGGGTAGTCAACAGATCGTAACTGTCCTCGATTTTCTGGTCATGCATCTGCCGCACGTAGTCTTCCACCAACATCTTGCTAATGGCGGGGCTGAAAAAGGCCTTGCCCTCGCTCACCGTCTGGACTGCATTGATCAGATCATGTTCGGCGGAGTCCTTCAGCAGGTACCCCTTCGCCCCGGACTTGAGCGCTTTCAGAACATAGCCCTCGTCGGAATGCATGCTCAGGAAGACGATGGCGCATGGCGTGCCGCTACTGCATATTTGCCGCGCCGCCTCGATGCCGTTCAAAACAGGCATTGCCAGGTCCATCACAACAATGTCCGGTTGATGCTGTGCGACAAGCGCCACGGCTTCGCGGCCATCGGCGGCCTCCGCAACCACGCGGAAGCCTTCGTGGCTTTCGAGCAACATTCGCAGGCCTTTCCTTACGATGGTATGGTCGTCCGCAAGAAGGATTCGGATTGATTTCATATTTCAGCCGCCGCTCGCCGTAACCGCCTGCGGGAGGGGAAGCGCGACTCGCAGGAGCGTGCCCTCGCCGCTCGCCGATTCCACCACGAGCCGGCCTCCGAGGGCGCTCACGCGCTCCTCCATTCCGATCAGGCCCATGCCCCTCTCCTGTGGCGGATTAAACCCTTGCCCATCGTCCTGTACCGACAACAACAACCGGTCGCGCTCCTGGGTAACGGTGATTCTCACGTTCCGGGCATTCGCGTGTTGGATGATGTTGTGCAGCGCCTCCTGAACGATTCGATAGATACACGTCTTGTGGTCCTCCGTGAGCTCCTCGGAGACCTCCTCGGCGGCAACCTTCACCCAGATACCGCTCCGTTTGGATGCTTCGCGGGCCTGCCACTGCAACGCCGGGACAAGACCGAGATCGTCCAGCATGGAAGGGCGCAGCAGCAGGGCCATGTTGCGAACCACGCCGATCGACCCTTCCAGAAGCCTCTTGATCTCGTCGGCTTTCTTCGATAGCGCGGATTCTTCCTTGTTGCGGATCAGATTCGACAGATTGGCCATCTCGACCAGCACGCCGGTGAGCGCTTGCCCCACTTCGTCGTGCAGTTCGCGCGAGATCAGCCTCCGCTCCTCTTCCTGCGCCTCAAGAAGCCGGGCGGACAGCTGCTTCAGTTCGACCCGGGCGTGGCTCATCTCTTTGTAGTGTTGGGCGCTCGTGCCTTCCAGCTTCAGGATCTTGCGTGTGCTGAACACCGCCAAGACCAACCCTAACGCAATCGTCAGGCCGACCGTAATTATCAGGCGGCTTCGGAATTGGCGAAACGCCCCCTGGAGGGCCACCTTTCCGGAATTCAACTGCGCTTCGTTGAGCCGCCCGATCTGGTCGGCGATGGCGAGCATCGAGGTCCGGCGGGGGAAGACTTCGTCGCGCAGAAATGCGTACCCCGCCCTCTGCCGCCGCTCCGCCGTCCACTCGAAGGTGGGTTCCAGCACACGCCAGTAATCGCCCAATTCCCGGGTGAGCACCTTGAACGGCTGCGCGTCGGCACTGCTCAGGAGCCGCGAGTAGTGCTGCAACGCAGCATCCATGTCCCTTCGGTTCTCCAGCAGCGTATAGCGATGGCCCTCGGCCTTACCAGCCTGCGGCTCCAGCAGATAGTCCCGGATGTCGGTGCCGGAAAGGTAGAGGTCGCCGCGAATGCGTTCCAGGACTCGCGTGCGCAGCAGAAAGTCGTCGCGAATGCGATCGTTCGATGTCTGGATCTGTTGCAGGGCTTGAATCCCGTCCGCGCCGGCGAACGACATGAGGATCAGCAATCCACCGAATCCGGCGAGCAGAACCAGTCTGCTCTCCACCGGTATGAAGCCGACCCGCGCCACCGCCATCGCCCTCATTTTACTGCTTCCAGACAGAATCCCGAAACAGAGTCCAGGGGAAAGCTCTGTTTGCGCGGGGACAGCCCGTACACTTTCGCCGTGAATCAGCCGTTACTGCGCCGGGACGAAGGTGACGCAGACGGGGGCGCTGGCTTCCAGAATGTCGCCGGAGGGCGTCAGCTTGCCGGTCGCGGCGTCGATACGGAAGACCACCACGTTATCGGAATTCTGGTTGGCGGTGAACAGATAGGCGCCCGTAGGGTCAATCGCGAACATGCGCGGCATCTTGCCGCCCGAAGGGATGCGTTGCACCGGCGTCAGCGTGCCCTTGGCGGCGTCGACTGCGAAGACGTCGAGATTGTCCGGCCCGCGGTTGGAACTGTAGACGAACTTGCCGCTGGGATGGACGGCGATTTCGGCGCCGCTGATTTCGAAGCCGTTGTTGTCCGGGGCGACCTTGGCAGTGGGGAGCGTCTGCAATTCCTCGAGCCTGCCGTTGGCATAGCGGAAGGCGACCACGCTCACGGACATTTCGGTCATGAGATACGCGAAGCGGCCGTTCGGGGTGAAGGCCAGGTGGCGCGGCCCGGCGCCCGGAGTAATCTTGGTGAACGGCGGATCGTTCGGCGTAAGGCCGGCGACTTTGTAGGAGAAGATCTGATCCAGCCCGATGTCGGGGACGAACACCGATTTGCCGTCCGGCGAAAACACGGTTTCGTGCGCATGCGGCCCCGCCTGGCGCTGCCGATTCACGCTGGAGCCGGAGTGCTGCACGAAGGCCGAGGATGCGCCCAGCGACCCATCGTCGTGCACCGGGTATTCGGCGACGCTTCCGCCGCCGTAGTTGGCGACGATCAGCCACTTGCCGGAGGGGTCCACGCCCAGGAAGCAGGGACCGTCGCCGCCAGACGAGACGGTGTTCAGCAACTTCAACTGTCCCGTCCCGGCGTCGATGGCGAACGCGCTGACGCTGCCTGCTCTCTTGCCTTCAAAGCGCGAGATCTCGTTGACGGCGTACAGGAACTTGTGGTTCGGATGGACGGCCAGGTACGAAGGACTGGCGGTTTCGCCAACCAGGCCGATGGCGGTAAGTTTCCCGCTGGCCGGTTGGAAACGCCACGCATAAATCCCCTTGCTCTTATTGGGTCGCGTGTAAGTGCCGACGTAGGCGATGTACTCGCCGTTGGCGGCCTTGGCTGGCTGCCCGAACCCGCCAGGCAACATGCAGGCGAGCGCAGCCGTGGAAAGGAACAGTTTGGAAATCAGTCTCATGGTTATTTTGCCCCAATTCGGGAAGAGTCTAAGAGTCGCCGGCGATGCGCCAGGTGAGCGGCGGCAGCCGGGGTGAGCGGCGCGGAAACTTTCTGCATCATGTGAAGTACTCGAATCCGGCGAACCGTAGCGTATTGTCGCAGGTTTCGCGCGCGCGATGGGGCCGCGATGGACACTTCGCGCCGGTCGCAGCTTTCTTGAGCTAACGGGGAGCGACCACGGCCGGCCGCTCCGGCGGGGGGCTGCTCACGGAGTAGAGAAATTTGATGGTAGTGTCTCCGAAGTTGATATTGGTGTGCGTCGAGGTCGTATCCGGCCTTATCATGTACGCCATCCCCGGGTGTTGCAGGCGGAGTTCAGCGGACATCCACGCGAGACTATCGCCTTCGATGGACGTCCAGATTTCTTCGGCGCCCGGCCTATGTGGATGCGGCTCGCCAAGGCTCAACGGTTTGAGTTCCACGGTCAGGACACTTCTCAGGTTTGCCAGCCCATCGCGCGGCGCGAACAGTTCTCTCACGACGTGGCCCCAATGGCCCGAGGCGCCGGGGACGATATACGGATCAGTTCCGGATGGGGTTCTCACATGAGCGTCTTTCTCATCGATCACCAGCATCTTGTCATTAGGGCGGAAACCCGCGCGCGTGGTGGGTTCGTTGATGACGTACATGGTGAGGGGCTGATCTCCGGTATTCCTCATGGTGAATTCGAGGCTTGGGGGCATCAACACGGCGACGCCTTTATGCAGATCGGCGACAGCTCCGCCGGCTGTCAGCTTTCCGGCGCCGCCGAGAATATAGTAGACTTCCTGCTGGTTGTTCAACCGCGAGGGCGTAGTCGAAGCACGGGCAGCCAGCGTCGCATGGGCAAGGAAATTGGTGTACTGCAGGATGGCGGCTTTCTGCGTAGGACCAAGGTTGTCTCCCTTAGTTAGAATATCGCGCAGCACGAGCGAACCGTCCGTGTGCCGGGGCATGGACTCGTGCCAGTCGCCGATAAACATGTCGATTCGTCTATCGTCGGAGTCCCTGCCCGCCACGTATTTGATCAACGACGGCCCCGCGAAAGAGTTACGACCGCCACCATAGTTCGGATCGTTTCCCGTCTGGATAGGCGCCGCGGGCGCCGTCTGAGCAACGGCCAAGGGCGAGAGCATAAAAGCCAGGAACGTAAAGATCAAGATGGCCAGAGTTGTCTTGGACATAGATAGTTCTCCTTATGATTCTCCGTCAGCTCTACTTTCTCGGTTCGTGCGGGTTGTACCAGGCGAAATACAGGAACTTAACCTGTTCGTCCTGCGAGTAATTCACGTTGGTGTGAGGCGCCAGGTTATCGGGAGGATGGAGATAGGCGACACCAGGGCCTTGTCTGCGAAGGAACGGACCCACCAGAGCGAGACTGGTTCCCTCCATGGCCGTCCATACCTCCTCGACATCGTGGTAGCCTTCGTGCGGCTGACCGATGGTGAGCGGGTCCAGCACCACCGTCAGGACGCTCTGCAGCGTGCCCAACCCGTCCTCGGTCACATAGAGGGTCTTCACGATGTGAGCCCAACGCCCGTTGCTCGAAGTGATGGGGACCGTATTCTCGTCTCTGACCAGCATCTTCGGATTCGGCCGGAAACCCTTTGGGGTCGGCTCGGTAATCAGATACATCGCCAGCGGCTGGTCGCCGGTGTTCTTTATCGTGAACGCGAGACTCGCCGGCATCAGAATCCAGGTATTCGGACCAATATCCGCGGTGTCTCCACCGGCAGTCGCCGTCCCCTGACCCGAAAGAAAGCAGAAGATCTCCTGCTTTCCCTCCAGCCTGGTGGAGTTAGTCGAGGCGTGTGGCGCCAGCGTGGCGTGCGAATACGAATCGATGTAGCGGAGGACCGCACCCTTCTTCGCAGGCTTGAAGGGGTCGCCGCGGGTGAGAATGTCGCGCTCTTCCAGCGAGCCATGGGTGACGCGGGGCGCGGACGCATGCCAGTCGCCGAAATACATGTCGACATAAGCATTGCTGCCCACCTCTTGCGCAGTCGCCAAGGGCGAAAGCGCAGCTAACAGGACTAGCGACGGAGGAATCATCCTGCCGGTCATAGACTCTCCTTGTTTCAGTTCGTCGTCGTGCAGCGCGAACGCGTTGCAATCACCGCGATTGGCGGACCGTTGAGAGGTTTCCTTTGCTGCGTCGAAGCGATAAACGAAAACCTCACGAAGGGAATCCGCTCCTCGGGCGAACCTGCTATCGGAAGACCCCCACTTAGCGGCGGGTCGGCAGCCTGGTCACAGGCATTGCGAACAGGGTTTCAAACCAATAGTAGTGTACTCGCCCATGCGCCACCAGTCAATCAACTTTTGTTGAACGAACGGTTCAGTAAACATGGCCCTGGAAGGTCGGCTCGCAGTGGGGGGGCCGATACGCCATGCTAGTATGGCAGCAGTGAATTTGGTGGGCCCATGGACGTTTGGCAACTGAAAGTCTTCCTGGCGGTTATGGAGCACTCCAGCGGCTCTAAAGCGGCGGCAAGGCTGAACCTTTCTCCGGCCGCGGTCAGCGCGCAATGCCATCGCCTTGCCGCCGATCTCGATGTCGAGTTATTCGTCCGATCGGGGACGCGTCTGATCCCCACGCCCGCCGCCTTGCAGCTTGCCGAACGGGCAAGGGCGGTGGTTCGAGAGATGCACGACATCGAGCAGGAATTCGCAAACAACTCCAAGACCGATCGCCGTCCCTTCTATTTTGGCACCAGCGCCACCATGCTGATCCACCACCTCGGCCGTCCGCTGCGACTTTTGCGGAAACAGTATCCCAACAACCCGATGGAGATCACGGTGGCGGGGACTGACGAGATGGTCGCCGCCCTGCTCGACCGGCGGCTCGACCTGGCGCTCATCTCAGTTCCCGGTGAAAACTCGGATCTCACGCTTCTGCCGCTCTTCGACGAAGAAATGTTGATTCTCAAACCCGCGCCCACGCGCGTCCGCGGCTGGCATGTTGGTTCGATCGAGCCAGCCGATCTGGCGCAGGCGCAGTTCATCCTGTACCCCAAGCGAAGCGTATTGAGGAGAATCGCCGATAATTTCTTTCGCGAGGTGGGTCTGACACCTCGTGTTGCCATGGAGGCCGACGACGCACAGGCGATCAAGCGATTGGTGGAAGCTGGTTTTGGCTATGCCATCCTGCCCGAGTACGCGCTGCGCGGGCAACTCGGATACTTCGGCCTGTTTCGAGTGCCGGGGCATCGCATCGTACGAAGTCAGGCGCTCGCGACGGCGCGGTCGGAACACCCCAGGGCATTGACCGAAACGATTGCGCGTTTCTTGCGGGAAGCTCTAGTTACCGCCAAGTAATGACTTATGCCACGAATAACCCGGTTAATTGGCCGGGTCCGCGGAGAACTGTCGCGTGGCATCGATCCTCAGGAAGAGAAGAGCAGCGACAATGCAGAGCACGGACGAAGTCACAAACGGAACGTTCCAGCCGTATAAGGTCATCAGGTAAGCCAGCAGGGTGGGAGAGATCGCGCTGCCTAAATTGCCGCACATGTTCATCACCGCGGCGATCGAGCCGGCATAATCGCCGCCGATGTCGATGGGAATCGCCCACGACACTCCGACTGTCACTTCCAAGCCGAAAACGGCTACACAACTGTACCAAACCGAAGCGAGGGGGCTGGCGGTGAACGTGGCCAGCAAGATTGAGCACGAAGCCAGTAAAAAGCCCGCAATCGCCACGCCACGCCGCGCGGTCTTCAGGTTTCCGGATCGTTTCGCCCATCGGTCCGAAGTCCAGCCTCCCAGCAGGTCGCCCGCGGTTCCAGCCAAGAGTGGCAGACTGGCGTAAAGTCCCATATGTTTGAGGTCGAAGCCGCGGTGATCGTTGAGGTATTTCGGGAACCAGTCAAGGTAGACATCAATGCAGTACCCGTAGCAGAAGTACATGAGCGCAAGCGTCCAGATTTGGGGGCTATGGAGAATGCGGCGCCAGGGCACTGGTCCGGGAATGCCGCTGCGCCGAGTGCCCATCGAACCTTCAATCAGTAGCCGCTCAGCGGCGTTAACGCCGGCGTGTTCCCGTGGCGTGTCGCGATAATACCAGTACCAGACCGCCGCCCACACCAGCCCTAACACGCCGAACACAAAGAATGGCGCACGCCATCCGTATGCGATTATCAAGAGCACCACTACGCCGGGTGTCAAGGCCGCGCCTAACCGCGATCCTCCGTGCGTTAATCCCTGCGCGGACGCACGTTCGCCGGGCAGCATCCAGCGCGAAAGTGAGCGTGTGGCGATTGGAAATGCGCCGGCTTCGCCCGCGCCGAAGAGGAACCGGCATATCATCATGGAGGACGCGCTCCAGGTGAGCGCCGTCGCGCAGGTAAATAACGACCACCAGGCGACAATCAGCGTTAGGGCGCGTCGTGGCCCGAGACGGTCTCCCAGCCATCCCCCCGGAATTTGAAAGAGGGCATACCCCCAGCGGAAGGCGCTGAAAATCAGACCCACCGTGACCATGGAAAGTCCAAGGTCCTTCTGAATCACCGGCACCGCGGTGGCAATATTTACGCGGTCCATGTAAGTGATCATGTACGCCGCCACGGTAAGCGCAAGCACCGTGCGGCGGACATGCGTGGGGCGGACCGCCTCGCCAGGTTCATCCCTCATGCAAGGCGGCCTCGCCGCAAGCGGCGAAAAGCCGCTGGTTGACGCTCACTCCGCTCTGACTCGATTGCGCAGCTCGCCGAGGCCTGAGATCCGCACTACGACGTCGTCTCCGGGACGCAGCCACCGCGGCGGATTCCTGGCTTCGCCCACGCCGCCAGGCGTTCCCGTGGAGATCACGTCACCCGGCTCCAGGGTAAATACGCTCGAAAGATGTTCGAGCAGTTCCGGAATGCGGAAGACAATCTGCGACGTATTCGAATTTTGCAGGACCTCGCCATTGATGATCATCTGAATGTCGAGCGCGTGTGGATCGGCGATTTCGTCGGCGGTCACGATGGCCGGGCCCATGGGCGCGAACGTGTCGAACGTCTTCCCGATCATCCACTGGCTGGTGGCTTCCTGGTAGTCCCTGGCGCTTACATCGTTGAAATTGGTGTATCCGAAGACGTGATCGAGCCAGCGATCCCTGGAAATGTAGCGGCCACCCTTCCCCACGATGACGGCGAGTTCGGCTTCGTAATCGGGTCCGGTGCTGTGTTTTGGAAGCACAATCTCGTCGCCCGGACCGATGATGGCGGTGGGATACTTCGAGAAAATCGTAGGTACTTTGGGGATCTCCATCTTCGATTCGGCGGCATGATCGCGATAATTGAGCCCCACGCAGATGATCTTCGGCGGGCGCGGCAGCGGCGCCAGCAGTCGCGCGGTTGCGAGCGGAACGATCTCGCCGGCCGGGGGTCGTTCGAGCCATGCTGCGATGCGGCGGCGCGCATCCAAGCCTCCCTCGATGACTGCCAGCAGCGTGGGGAATCCGGCTTGTTTCAATCCGACAATATTCTCACCCGAGATTACGCCGGGTTCGGCAAGCCCTTTATTCTGAAAAGTAACGAAACGCATTACGAGTCCTCCTTGACCCGGTGAATGAATCGCGATCGCACATGGAACTGGAGCTCCTCAGACCAGTTTCTGCTTTCCGATCGGTAAGTCCCTAATTCGCTTTCCGGTGGCGGCGAATATGGCATTGCACAACGCGGGTATCACCGGAGGCACCCCCGGTTCGGCGACACCAGTGGGCGGAGCGTCGCTATCCACGAAGTACACGTTGGTCTGGTAGGGAGCCTCGCCGATCCCATCGATCGGATAGTCGTGGTAGTTCGACTGGTCGATCACGCCGTTGGTGGCGGTGATTTCTTCGCCTCGCGCAATACTGATTGCGAATACGACGGCGCCCTCGACCTGTGCCCGCGCCATGTCGGGATTGACGATGAGGCCGGCATCGACGGCGATATCCACCCGAGGGATGTGAATCCGTCCATCGTCGGACACCTGGACTTCGACGACCGTGGCCACGTAGGAATTGGAGTTGTGGTTTGCCGCGATACCCAGCCCCGAGCGCTTGCCGAGTTTCCGCTGTCCCCAACCTGCCTTCCCGGCCACCAATTCCGTAACATGCCGCAACCGGCCGATATCGACCGGATATGCGTCGTAGGGAGCTCCAAAGTTTTGGTAGGTGGTGTCCTTGAGATTCAGCAACCGGGGCTTGCCGAACAGATCAAGCAGGTTCTCAAGCGGGTCGCGGCCGGCAGCGTGCGCCAGTTCATCGGCAAAAGATTGAACGCCGAAGACCTGGTAGATGCTGGCAACGGAACGCATCCAACCGATGCGAACGTGCGCTTTGGCGGGTCCATTCTCGCAGCGGAGATTGGGGATATCGAACGGTAAATCCGTCCAACCCTGTCCCAGGTGACCCGGATCGCCCAAAACCGCATTCACATCAAACGTAGAAGGGATGGGCGGAAATGCCGACCGCTGCAGCCACGCCGTGGGCCTGCCATCCTGGCCTAGCGATGCTTTCATGTACATGGCGCAAACGGCGTTGTAATAGCCGAACCGGATGTGGTCCTCCTGAGTCCAGACCACCTTCACGGGGCGGCCAACCTTCTTTGAAAGGACCGCCGCCTCGGCAACGAAATCGGGCTTGTCCTTCCGTCCGAACCCGCCGCCGAGCAGCGGCACGTGACAGGTCACGTCCTGCTTGGCGATGCCCAACTGCGAGGCGATGATGTCTTGCGCCCACTGCGGATTCTGCACGGGAGTCCAAGCCGTCACTTTGCCGTCGCGGAATTCGGCTACGGACACCATGGGCTCCATGGGAGCCTGGGCCAGGAGGGGAACGTAGTAATCGGCTTCGACAATCTTGCCGCCTTTCGCAAACCCGGCATCCACGTCACCCTCGTTGCGCACGGCGCGGACGGGTTTGTGGACGGATTCCCGAAGCTCCTGCTTGTACTGGCCGGAGTTGTAGGTTTCGTTCGGCCCGTGGTCCCAAACGATCTTCAGCTTCTTGCGGCCTTGAAAAGCGGCCCACGTATTTTCGGCAATCACGGCGATGCCGCCCAACGGCTGGAAAGCAGCCGGCGGTTTGAACGGATCGATGGCGACGATCTGGAGCACTCCGGGTACTTTCAGCGCCTCGGCATCGTCGCAGGACTTCACTTTCCCGCCGAAGACCGGAGGATGCTCGATGGAAGCATAAACCATCCCATCCATGCGGACATCCATGCCGAAGACAGCTTTCCCGTTGCAGAGGGCCGCGATATCGTAGCTGGCGGCTGCTTTTCCGATGTAGCGCCAGGAGGCTTTTGGCTTAAACTGTAACTCTTCCTTCTTCGGTACCGGTAACTGTGCCGCCTCCGCTGCAAGCTCCCCGTAACCGTATCGCCGGCCCGTGCTCCGGTGAACAATGGTGTGGAGTTCGGCTTCGCATTCCGCCGGTGGGACGCCCCACTTCCCGGCGGCGGCCCGGATGAGCATCAAGCGCGCGGTAGCGCCGGCTTCCCGCATGGGGCCGAAGAAGTCGCGGATAGACTTCGAGCCGTCCGTATCTTGACGGCCGTAGCGGGTATCGGCGATCGCCTGTTCGATCCGGACCCTTTTCCAATCGGCATCCAACTCGTCGGCGACCACACGGGGAAGCGCCGTGCGGGGCCCCTGGCCCATCTCCGAACGATGAGCGACGATGATCACGCTGCCGTCCGTCTCGATCCCAAGGTACACGCTGGGTTGCCAGGCAGGCCCGTTCTTCCCGGTCTCCGCCGCGTCGATGCGCGTAGTGCCCGCGCCGAGCACCAGGGCCCCAGCCGAAAACGCCGTCCCCAGGAAATCGCGGCGACTCGCCAGGTCGATCCGATTCTGGCTGACCGTCCCGCCGCGGCCGGTTTCACCGGCGCCGCCAAATGGATCGTACGTCTTCATGCTTTCACCCCAGCAGCCAGTTTGATTGCCTGTCGGATTCGCTGGTAGGTCCCGCAGCGACACAGGTTGCCCTCCATTGCGGCATCGATATCGTGGTCCGTGGGCTTTGGTTTCTCTTTCAGCAACGCCGCAGCCTGCATGATCTGGCCGCTTTGGCAGTAACCGCACTGCGGAACGTTGACTTCCATCCACGCCTTCTGCACGACGTGGCCGCCATGGGCGCTTAGCCCTTCAATGGTGACGACTTCCTTTCCGGCCATCTGCTTCATGGGCAGGGCGCAACTCCTGGCCGCCTTGCCATTCACGTGGACGGTACACGTCCCACAAACGCCGATGCCACAGGAAATCTTAGTGCCCGTCAACTGCAACAGGTCGCGCAGATACCACAGCAGCGGCATCTCCGGATCGCCTGTATACTGACGAACCACACCGTTCACCCTTAATTGCACTGCCTGGCCTCCTGATGAACTTCCACATCGTCTCGATTCTTGATCGCCAGCACGGCATCGAACGGGGCGCCCGTCACGCACCCGTGCACGCTGCCGAAGCCCGCGGCTTGCAGCAACTGGCGATACTCTCCCAGGGTACGCTCTCTGCCCTCGGTACAAAGCAACATGTTAAGCGATTGCATCAGCACGGATGCCGGGCCGGTTTTGTCCTCGGCCAGCAGTTTCTCCACCACCAGCAAGCCGCCGCCCTCCGGCAGACGCCGGTAGATTTTGTCCAGCAGCGTGCGGACCTTCCCGTCGGACCAGTCGTGCAGGATTTGGCCGATGGCGTAAAGGTCCCCTTCCGGCAACTCGTCGGCGAAGAACTCTCCGCCGATCAGGTCGATGCGCGAGGCCATCCCGGGCGCGCGTTCCACCTCTTCGCGGGCCACGTCAATTACGCGCGGCAGGTCGAACACAGTGGCCCGCAAGTTCGGATAACGCTGGCAAGCGGCCATGGCCAGATGACCGGTGGCGCCGCCCAGGTCCACCAGCCGGTGGAAGCGGGAAAGGTCAAAGGCCGCCACAACCTTAGGCGAACTGAGCACCCCGAAACCGTGCATGCCCTTCAAGAATGTTCGCATGGCGCCATCGGTCTGGAAGAAGTGATCGAAGATCCCGCCATCGTTGCCGAACGTCTGCTTCCACCGGTGACCGCCTTCGCGGACCGCATCTTCCAGATGAGCCCAGAGCCGAAACAGAACGTCATTCGAATAAAGGATGTAGCCGACGAGCGTACGGTCGCTGTCCCGGCATAAGTAGGCGCTGGCGACCGGTTCGTTTACGTAGCGCCCGTCGCACTTCCGCAGCAGGCCCAAGCCCACACAGCCGTCCAGCAGTCGAGCGAGCGGCTCCGCTTCCGCGCCAAGGTCCGCCGCCAATGCGGCACTCGTGGCCGGACCGCGCTCAAGGCGGTCGAAGGCGCCAAGCGCCACGGCGGCAAACATGGCCTTGGAACGGCGAAAGCCTTCGATCAGAGCGAGTATGGGAGCGGGATCGGGCGACACCAGCTATTGTCCCTCAGATTTTCGTGCGCATTTCGTCAGCACGCGCTCGGCGCGAGACGGGTTGAACACTCCGCAAGAACAGAAGCGCGCCAGGTAGCCGGCTGCCTGCGCCGGAGTACGCCGGCCTTCCCTGACCCAGTCGATCATTTTGCCGGCAAAGCCGGCCGAGATCATACTGTGACCGCACATGGTGGTCAAGGTCAGCACATCGCTGGAGGGCAGCTTCCCGGTCTTACCCTCGAACTTGAGCGAATAGCCGATGCTGTGACGATGCAGTCCGGCGGCGTGACAGCACTGCTCGGCGCCGTCGATTGATGTGGAGATGTTGACGCACAAGCCCAGGTCGGCGTTCTTCACGGCCGCGACAAAATCCTCGGCCGCCACGCGATTGTTGAACACCGCCGCCACGGTTGCGGGCTGGTCTACACCGTCGATCACGGTGCGAAAATCCAGCGCCGCTTCGCGTTTCCAGTGCACCGCCGGGTCGAGTGCGGACGAAGGCCGTAACGCACCGCCGTGGGCGGCATCTCCCAGGTTGACCGGCTGGAACGGCAGCGCCATCTCCAGAAAGGCTTTCAGCTTCGGAATGCAGCCCTCTTCGTTCTTGCCATTGCTGGGCGTGGCGAACACGATGTAGTCGTCGTAGAAGCTTTGTGCGTCGCCGTAGCGGTGTAGAGTATTAGTCATTGACGTGAGCCGGTTGGCCCGTCCTTTCCTGGCACGTGGAATTAGTCACTCGGCCAAGGCCGATGTTCGTCTTGGCCCGTTCAAGCTTGTACCCCAGCCGATCGAGAATCGGCGCCACCACGTTCTCTTCACCCTCTTCGTCGCAGCGCGTCCCAACCCCCAAAACCACCACGCTGTCGATACCCTTCGTCACCTCGTGCACCAGCCGGACAATCTCCGCGGTACGCGCCACGGGGACTTTGATCTCCACAATCCCGGAGAGGATCTTTTCCTGCAGAATGTCCTCGCGGAACGTGCCCGAGGGTATGTCGGTCATCAGCGTCGTCAATGGGTTCTTCTTCTCAAACGCTACACCCGCCCTCGCCAGCGCCCAGGTCATTTGCTGGATTTCGTGGAACCAAACGCCCACGCCCGGCCTGCCGAATTCGATGGTAAAGCCCACTTCGCCAGCCTGCACGCGGCCGGTGACGTCATTGGTTTTGACTTCTTCGGTGCCGCGCCCCTGCACACCGGTGGATTCGTGTGTCGCTCGCGGATCGGAGAATACGCGGCGGAGGACGCGCGGCCACTCCAGGACCTCCGGCTCGAACGCCGACGTGGGACAGACGTCAGGCTCGGGATCGAACCGCAATCGCATCAGTTGAAATACTTTTCTGAGCGTGCGCACCAGCGTCGGGTTCAGATGCTCCTGGCTCATGCCGTTCACGCAAGCGTAGCACTCCACACACTCGCGGCGAGCCACAACCGCGCGCTTAATTGCCGGATCGATGCTGATCGCCCCCATCGGGCACACGTAGGTGCAATTTCCGCATGCCACGCATTTGTCCGGGTTGATTTTCATAGTCCGACTCCCTGGTTCTTCCCTTCCGTATACTCTGGTTCAATTAGCGGGAACGAATCTCACACACACCGGCGTTTCCACCCTCAACGCCGACCGCATCGCCAGGATCCGTCCACTTCCGTCTTCAATACGGAAGATCGTCACGCTATCCGTGATTTGGTTTGCTGCCAGCAAATACTTTCCTGTCGGATCAATCGCGAACTGCCGCGGAGTCAGCCCCCGTGAGGACACCTCCTGAATTGGCGACAACTTTCCATCGCCGGCATTCACACTGTAAACGCCGATCATGTCGGCTCCGCGATTGGATTCGTACAGATACCTGCCGTTCGGATGCACGGCCACTTCCGCGCTGCGGTACGGGTTTACGAGGTTGGCGTCGTGGTACAGATTAAAGTCGGCAGGCATGGTGTGCACCGCCTGTACCTCTTTCGGCAAACCCCGCGCCGCATCCCATTCGTAGACGGTCACAATCCCGCTCATCTCACTCACCAGGTACCCATGCTTTCCATCGGGAGCGAAGGTGAAATGCCGCGGGCCGCCCGCCGCCGGCCGTACATCCAGGTCCGGCGGGTCGTTGGGATTCAGATGTCCGTTGTCCGCATCAAAGCGAAAGAGCCGCAATTTGTCAGTGCCCAGGTCGGAGATTACTACGAAGCGGTTGTCTGGAGAAACATCGATCGAATGGGCGTGCGGCCCCAACTGGTAAGACGGATCCGCACCATGTCCCGTAAAACGGACGAGTGCGGTTTGCTCGCCCAGCGAACCGTCTGCCTTCAACCTGCGCACCGCCGCGCTGCCATCGCCGTAGTTCGCCAGCAGAACATACTTTCCCGTTTGGTCGAGCGAGAGGTAGCACGTGCTGGTCCCGCCGGTAGGTACGGTATTCAGCAGCCGCAGGTTGCCCTGCGCCGGATCGATGGCGAACGCTCTCACGGAGGAGGCCTTGTCCAAAGCCGGCCCCAGCGAAAGAGGATCTTCGCTCACTGCGTATAGAAACTTGTGATTCGGATGAATGGCCAGAAACGAGGGATTAATCATTTCCGCCGCCAACCGGGCTTCGCTAACTTCGCCGGTGGCCGGATGAAAACGGCTGACATAGATCCCTTTGCTCAGGCTGCGTCCCGTGGGCGCGCCCTTCTTCATATATTTGAATCCGGTATAGGTGCCGAAGTATACGAAGTAGTCACCGTCTCCGGTTTGCGCAGCCAGGGAACCGGCCGCAAGGAGTGCGGCCAACAGCGCCGCTATATAGACGATCAACCTGTGCCAACGGAGCATAGTCGTTTCCTCGGGTTTCACTGGCTCTCTCACCCCGCAGCTTTCACGATTACTTCTCATACTTTACGCTCGAACCGCCGCGCAGGCAAATCAATTACGCTGAAGATACTATTTACAAAATCTGAAATGCCCCGAGATAGCCGTTCAGATTTCCTGAACGCGCCCTTAAGTTTAATTGACTTGATTGTGGAGCCGCCCGCTGATATCTTTTGCGGAGGAGAGGAACAATCGAAAGCGTCCCGGCGTGTCCGGCGCCGGGAGTACACTTAAAATCATGGTGCGTCCAGAATGGACTCCGATGCGGTGGCCGAGTGGATGGAGGGATCCGTCCGCTCTGACATTATTGAACGGAACCTGCATCAACTACCTGTTGATGGACAAGAGCGCCGCTCTGGAGTCGGTGGCCGCGGAGGCACAGAAGAACGGCATATCGGTTGGCGGCCCCGATTCCCTGCCGCCGGGGGTGTCTCTGGTACCCGGTGAATGGCCTGGCATCCAGTTATCGCCGTCAGGCAAAGTGGACACGGTTGCCGCGGGTCCGACGGGCGCGCCGTGGGTTGACTCCAATGGCTGGAAGATTCGCCTGACGACCGCGCTTCATCCGGAAACGACCGTCTGGGTGGACGCGCCGCCCAAGGGGCCGCGTTTGTTTCCCCAGTCTTATGTGGTCGCTGTAGCTGACTCCGCGGCGCGCGGAGGCCGTTGGGTCATCTCGCTCGATGACCAACTCGCCGCGGGAATCGCCGGGCAGACGCCGGCCGCGCTGGCAACCTGGAAGAGGATAACCGCCGCGGCGGGATTCTTCGATGCTCACAGATCTTGGCCGGCTTACCTCCCAGCGGCCCCAATCGGCGTTATCTCAGACTTTGCCGGACCGAACGAGTTTCTCGGACAGGAGTTGTTGAACCTGCTGGACCGGACCAATGAACAGTATCGGATCATTCCCAAAGCCAAGGTTTCGGCGACAACCATCAACGGTCTGGCGGCCGTGCTCTACCTCGATGCGGGCGCGCCCTCGCCAGACATGCGAAAGCTGATTCTCGCGTTCGTGGAAGCCGGCGGGATGCTGATCACCGGACCCGAATGGCGAGGCCTCCCGGGTTCCCCCGCCAAGAGCGACGAGCATCCCCGCTTTGGCTCGCGCCTCCTCGGTAAAGGCAGAATCGCTATCGCCAAGGCCGGCCTCTCCGACCCTTATCTTCTGGCTAACGACTCGGTGATCCTGGTTGGGCACCGGTACGATCTCATCCGCTCCTGGAACGGGGGGGCAGTTGGGCCGTATCTGACCGGAACACCCGATCGCAAACGGGCGCTCGCGCAAATTCTCTTCTATTCGGAGCATGGGCCAAACCTGCAACGCGGCGGCCGGGGAAACGAAATCACGGTCTGGATCAGCGGGCGGTATCGCGCGGCCCAACTATGGACACTGGACCAGACAACGTCCCGGCCGGTGGAAATGGAACACACGGAGGATGGTGTGGAATTGCGCCTGCCTGCTGTTTCGGAGTATGCGGCCGTGGAACTCGAGGCCTGATTCGGAGAATTCGTCCGGGAGGGATATGTATGCGGGAGCGTCAGACACGTAGAGAATGGATATTGAAGGGTGCGTCGGTTGCGGCTGCCGGTTATGTCGCGCAATCGTCTCTACTGCGCGCGGCACGCGCAACCGCTGCGCCTGTGGCTATTACCCGGTGTAAGACTTACGATCCGGGCGAACTGGTCCCCACGTTGAACAAGTTATTTGATCTGCTCGGCGGTCTGGGTCGCATAGTCAAAGGGAAAACCGTCGCCGTCAAGATCAATATGACAGGCGCGCCCGGTTACCGGCTGAAGTATTTGCCATTGGGAGATACGCACTACACCCATCCGAACATGATTGCGGCCACTGTGCACCTGATGGACAGAGCCGGCGCCCGCCGGATCCGCGTGCTCGAAAGCCCCTGGTCGTCTGCAAGCCCGGTGGAGGAATCTCTCCTGCTGGCCAATATTCAGCCTCGCGACATTCTGCACGCCGCGGCAAACGTAGAGTTTGAGAATACCAATTACCTGGGACGAGGGAAGAAGTACTCACGCCTCATGGTGCCGTTTGGCGGCCTCCTGTTCCCCGGATACGACCTGAACCACTCTTACGAGGACTGCGACGTATTCGTCAGCCTGACGAAAATGAAAGAGCACGAGACAACAGGTTTTACCCTCTCCATGAAGAACTGCTTCGGCATCACCCCGTGCTCGATCTACGGAGTCGGCGGCGGTGACGAGCCGAACGAAGAACCCAAAGGGGGCCGCGGACTGCTGCACGGGGGCGGCCGGCAACCGCCGAAAAGTGCGCTCCCCGAGAAAGACCCTACGACGCCGCGGCAAGCAGGCTATCGGGTGCCGCGGGCGGTGGTAGACCTGATTGCCGCTCGTCCGGTCGATCTGGCCATTATCGACGGAATTAAAACGATGTCGGGAGGCGAGGGCCCTTGGGCTCCCGAGCCTATGTCCCCCGTTCACCCCGGTGTGCTTCTGGCCGGCTTGAATCCGGTGAACACCGATGCCGTCGGCCTGTCCGTCATGGGTTTCGATCCCATGGCCGACCGCGGCACCTTTCCGTTCCTGACATCCGACAACATGCTGCGCCTGGCGGAAGACGCGGGCCTGGGAACTCGTGACCTCAAGCGCATCGAGGTTGTGGGCACACCGGTAAACGAGGCCCGCTTTGATTTTGCCGCCCTCGGCAAACCGGCAGGCCGGCTCCGCTTTACAGGATCGGGGAATGGACCGGCTGCTCAGTAAGTCGCGCCCATCCCGCGCGTCACAATGATCCCGCCGGCCGGCTTGGATAAGGATATAGACGATTAGTCCGGAGACATGACCGGCCACCCTTCATGTCGTCGTACAAACAAGGGGCGCACAGGACGCGGAGATATACGGGAGCATGTTACATGCGACCGGATGGTGGTGTCACAGTTCCGCGCCTGCACTAACCTATGTAAGTGACGCCACAGCAGGTCAGGATATAGCTGAAGAAATGCATCGCCGGCGCCGTCCGGCGGTGAAAGGGATATAAGACGAACAACATGTGTCCGCACTCCGGAAGCTGTCTCGAACCACCTTATTCCTATGAGATTGTTAACTTCCGATACGAATTTACGATAAGTGGGACACTTTACTCTTTTTGCCTTGACAAACCTTATATCCCCGTTTATTCTTGATCCAGTCGGAGGTGTAGTCTACGTGCGTACCGTTGTTCGTCACCTGTGGGCGCTGACGAACAACGCGGCTCGGTCCCGAACCCAAGTTCGCATTGGCTATACATTCCAAGGCTTCCAAGCAGCGAAGCGAAGACGTCGGCTTCAGGCGGTCCGTATCTTGGCATCGAGGTGCGCAAGATTCACTGGATGTTCCGGCCGCTTCGAGCCCAGAAAGGGAGGGTTCCACTATGAGAACGTGCACCAAGGTTTGGCTGACCGCGCTGGCGATCTGTCTCAGCATCAACGTGGCCTCGGCACAACTATACTCGGGGTCGATCACCGGTGTTATCAGCGACCCGTCCAACGCCATGATTCCGGGGGCGCAAGTCACCGTGGAGGATCAGGCGAAGGGATTTGTTTTCCACGTCGTAACCGATAATTCAGGACGCTACCTGCTCCGCAGCGTCCCCCCGTCCACCTACAAGATGACGGTTAATGCCCAAGGCTTTCAGATTCAGACACGAACTGGCATTGAGATCAGTGTCGGCGACAACGAGACCGTCAATTTTTCCTTGCCCGTGAGTACCTCTACCGAGGCGATCACCATTACTGGCGAAGCGACGTTACTGGCGACCGAGGACGCGGCGACGGGCCAGGTGCTGAATCGACAATTCATGAACGATCTGCCGGTACTGGGCCGCAACACCATGGCGCTGTCTTATCTGACGTCGGGTCTGGTGTCCGCATACGAATCCAATCAGCAGACCGGCCAAGGCGCCAATGACTTCTCCGTGAACGGTGGGCGGGCCTGGACCAACGACGTTCTGATCGATGGCGTCTCGAGTACCAATTACGAACAGAATGGCGGCCTCCTGGTCATGTCGGCTTTGCCTTCGCCGGACGCGATAGAGGAGTTTAAGGTCCAGACTTCGAATTTCAGCGCGGAGTTTGGCTTTACCGGCGCCACCGTCGTCAACATGGTGATGCGCTCCGGAACCAATGCCTTCCACGGCAGCGCCTACGAGTACTTGCGGAACTCCAAGCTCGACTCGAATAACTTCTTTAATAATATGGCCGGTAAGACGATCGCGCCTCTTCGCCGGAACAACTTCGGAGGCACCGTTAGCGGCCCCATCCAGCGAAACAAGACCTTCTTCTTCTTTGACTACGACGGATTACGCCAGCGGAGCATGACGACTACCACCTTCGGTGTTCCGAGCGCGGCGGAGCGTACCGGTAACTTCGCGGAAGTCTGCGGCTACCAGGGCGGCACGTTCGATTCCGCCGGCAAGTGCTCGAAGGCGGCCGGCCAGCTCTGGGATCCCTACTCGGGCGTGTATAGCGCCTCCGCGGGCGGAGCGGTGAGGTCTGCCTACATACCGTTCAATAATCTGGCCACGTACATGAGCCCGGGCAATCCGAACCTCAATGGGACGGGATACCAGCTGGCGGCCAAAGTGGGAAACCTCATCAGTCCGGTGGCGGCCAAGGAGATAGCGTATATGCCGCTGCCGAATCTGAACGTGGGAACCGGCAGCTACCAATACTATAATAACTTTCTCGCATCCGGAAGTGCCCCAAGGATGTTCGATGACTGGGATGTCAAGGTCGATCATCGTTTCAGCGAAGCGACGCTCTTGAGCGGCAAGTTCACCCGGCAACTCCAAAATCATCAGAACTTGAACGCCTTCGGGAACGAGTCTGACACAATTAACAATGGCCTCGACGACAACCACTTGTATCTTGCCGGGATGAATATAAATCACACATTCAGCCCGACGCTACTCTTGACTGCGTCGTATGGTTTCAACCGGTGGTGGGAGTACGAGGCCGGCCACATGGGCAATTACCCGGGCGTGGATCCGGTGGGCACACTCGGATTACCGAGTTATATGAAGGCCGCCGGCGTAGATCAGTTTCCGGCTGTGACCGCGGGCAGCCCTTACTCGAGCGGCTCAGCCGGTATATCGGTCGGCACGCAGGGTTCGGCGATTATCAGGCGGGGGCAAGACACGCATCAGGGGCTGGCAACCCTGAGTTGGGTGAAGGGTTCTCACGAGCTGAAGGTCGGCGGTGAGATCCGCATGCACCGCATTAACTGGTATTCGCCGGCCAACCCCGGCGGAACTTTCAGCTTCGGTTTCAGTCAGACGGCCCAAACCTCCAGTGGCAGCAGCACGGGCGGCGATGCGTGGGCAAGCGCCCTCATCGGTTGGCCCGGCAGCGGGAGTTATCAGATTAATGGCGCGTTCAGCACCCAGAACTTTCAATGGGGCGGCTTCGTTCAGGATAACTGGAAAGCCATGCGCAACCTGACTATAAATGTTGGGTTCCGCTACGACGTGACCGTGCCGCGGACGGAGCGCTACAACCGGATGTACACGCTGGACCCCACCATCACTTCACAGTTCCAGGTTGCCGGCGTGCCAACGCTGCACGGGGCCGAGATCTTTGCGACTCCCAATAATCGCACGCCATACCAGACATATTTCGGCGATCTGCAGCCGCGAATCGGATTTGCATGGCAGGCCCGCCCCAAGATGGTAGTTCGCGGCGGATACGGTATCTACTTCGAGCCCAGTATAAGCTCCGTTACAGGGGGAGGAGTTGGAGGCGGTGCGTGGAGCAGGAGCACCTCAGAGATCACGACCTTGAACAGCGACGGCGCAACTCCGTGGGGACGGATAGACGATATGTTCCCCGGTACGGGGCCGCTGCTGCCGCTGGGAAGTTCGCTCGGAATGTTGAACGATATCGGCTTCTCCCCCAACGGTACGATCCCCAGCAAAAACGCGAACCCATACGAACAAAGTTGGAGCTTGGATATCCAGCGGGAATTCCCAGGGCACATACTGGTTGACGCCGGGTATACAGGGAAGAAAGGCACGCATCTGTACTTTGGGGGAAACACGAGCCTGGATTACCTGGGCCCGCAATACGCCCAGTATTCAGCGGCCCAGATCACGGCACTTAACACGATGATAGCGAACCCGTTCTACGGACAAATCACGAATACGACCAGTTCGCTCGCGGGGCCTACGATTGCGGCGTACCGCTTGCAGACTCCGTACCCGCAGTACACCGGCTTCGCCGGCGATGCTCCGCCGTGGGGCAACTCGCTCTACCAGGGATTGCAGATGAGGGTCGAGAAAAAGTTCCACGCCGGATTGCAGCTGCTGGTTACGTACGTGTTCTCGAAGGCTCTTGACGATGCGTCGGTAAGCTCAAACTCCTGGAATACCGGTGGGAGTTCGTTGCAGGATCCCAACAATCGCCGGCTGGAGTATTCCGTATCGTTGTACGACATGACCCACGTCCTCCAGATCAGCCACGTGTACCAACTGCCGTTCGGCCGCGGAAGGAAGCTGGGCAACGACTGGAATCCCGTGCTGAACGCCTTCTTCGGCGGCTGGGGGATCAATGGGATCTGGAGCTTCGACAGCGGCCGGCCGCTGTCGCCGGGCCTGAACGGCGGGCAGAGCATTCCGACTTACGGCTCCCAGCGTCCGAATCTGGTCTGCACGCCCTCGAGAAATACCGGCTCGAATTGGATGAGCCAGTATTTCGCCAACTCGGCTTGCTTCAGCAAGCCCACGCCATATGCCATTGGCACCGCGCCGCGGACCTTGCCCTGGGTCCGTACGCCGGGCATGCGCAACGCGAATGTGTCGGTGTCCAAAGAATTTCCGCTTTCCATAATTCGGGAAGGCATGCGTCTGCAGTACATCCTCCAGACGCTGAACTTCTTCAACCATCCGCAGTTCGGCGGCCCGGGCATGTCGTTTGGCAGCGCCTCGTTTGGCACGGTAACGAGCCAGACCAATACGCCGCGCGACATAGAAATGGCGCTGAAACTCACCTTCTGAGTGGAGCGCCGGCTCTGCGCCGGTCTCTGTTACGATGACCGAGAAAAAGCAAGGGGCCCCGGCAGTTTTCTCTGCGGGGGCCTCTTGCAGTCTTTTGGGACATACAGAATTGTTTTTGAGTTGGCAGGAGAAACGTAATGAGACTTTGGACCGTTGTGCTGATTTGTGGGATTCCCTTGTTGGCCGGCGAACGTCAGCCCATGGAGATGCAGTTCCAGGATTCCGCCTCATACCGATGGCTCAACCACAGGGTGCTGGAAAGCCGCCTGTTGGACGACATGGAAAGCCTGGCCAACTGGAGCGTTTCCACACGCGCCTCGTCTGCGGCGGTGTTGGACGCCCGGGTTGCTTCTCAAGCAACTCCATCGGAGGAGCTGTCGATCGCCAGGATGGCGCTTACCCAGGAGAGGTCGCGCGACGGAAGCCACTCGCTCCGGGTGTGGTTGCCTACCAGGCTGGATCGGCCTGGCCCGGCCAGTGGACGAGGGTGGGGCAGCGCAAGCGTCACACGACGCTTCGATGGCGAGGACTGGAGCAAGTTCAACCGGATTTCGTTGTGGGTCTACACGGATTGCCCCGGCACCTACCTGATCAACCTGAGCATCGGCCTTCGCAACGGCGACGGCACCGGGAGACGGGCTGAGGTTGCCGGGCATGGGGGCGGTTCCGTGGTCATGGATGATGACGACCCGTTCCTGAAAAACCACGAGTGGAACCACGTGTACCTGGACCTCAGGGATATGCCCAGGAACAACGTGACGGGCGTGTCGATCTCCCACGCGATAGGTGGTAACGAACCGGAGGAGGAGGATACCCTCATCTTCGACCTGGACCATTTGGAGTTGGAACGCGTGGATGTGGACGAGGAGTATGTAGAGGGGTGGGGGGTGTGGCCTGGGCGAATCTCTTACAGCCACACAGGCTACCAATCCGGTGCGATGAAGACGGCCATCGCCACTGGTTTGAGCGCCAAGGAGTTCCGGTTGGTCGACCAGGCGAATGGGGTGACGGTGCTCACCAAGCCCGTTCAAACGGTCAAGACGAATCTGGGAACCTTCCAGGTGATGGACTTCTCGGAGGTTCGGCAAGCGGGTTCGTACGCTCTGGAAGCCGGCGAGAAGGCCACCCATCCGTTCCGCATCGACCCCAACGTGTGGCGCCAGACTATCTTCAAGGTCCTCAACGCCTTTTATGTCCAACGCTGCGGCTTCGCCATTCCGGGAGTACATGGCGTCTGCCACCGCGACTGGCAGGTGATTCACGACGGCAAGCGGATCGTCATCAACGGGGGATGGCATGATGCCGGCGATCTCACTCAGGGCATGACCAAGACCGGCGAGATCACCTATGGCATGTTCAGCCTGGCGGAGCGGCTACAGGCCAGCGGTGAAGACGCTGAATTGTATGAGCGCGTGTTGGAAGAGGCCAAGTGGGGGCTGGACTGGGTTTTGAGGACGAGCTTTGGCGACGGATACCGCAACTCGGGTTCCGTAAGCAGCCGCAAGACGAACGGCATCATCGGCGACTTCGATGACATAACCGTGCAGGCCCGCAACGTACCCCAGAACAATTTCCTGGCCTCGGCCGCGGAAGCGATTGCCTACCGGGTGCTCAGGGAGCGGGATCCCCGGCTGGCGGCATATTGTTTGAGAATGGCGGAGGCGGACTGGCGGTTCGCGGTGGCGGGGATTGCCGATCCTGCCACGCCATGGACTGGCGCCAAGAATCTCCAAGAGCTGTTTCGCATCCCGTTCGACTCCGAGAATGTGCCCCACGAGGCCGCAGCCACGGGCGTGCTGGCTTCGGTGGACTTGTGGCGGGCCACGGGGGATCAGCGCTATGCCGATAAAGCGGCCGAACTGGCGCGAATCATTCTGGATTCGCAGCAACGGAAGCGGCCCAACTGGAACATTCCCTTCACTGGCTTCTTTTACGCCAGTCCCGCCAAAGACCGCGTCGTGCATTACGTCCACCAGGGGCACGAGCAAGGCCCGGTCCTCGCCATGAGCGCGCTTTGCCAGGCGTTCCCCAATCATCCCGACTGGATGAAGTGGTATTCCTCAGTGGTTCTGCATTCGGAGTACTTGAAGGGCATGGCGAAATACACAGAGCCCTACGAGGTGCTACCCGCCTCGATCTACAGGGACGACGAGTACAAGATAGTGCCCGAGACCGTGCGCGACACGTTTCAGAAGCAGGTGCTCAACGGCGTCCCGCTCGGGGCGGGAAATTACCTGCGGCTGTTTCCGGTGTGGTTGAGTTACCGGGGTGACTTCGGCACCGTTCTTCCCCAGACCCAGGCGCTCGCCGGCGCCGCTCATCTGCGTGGGGACCTGGAGGCGGCGCAGCTTTCCCAGCAGCAGTTGGAGTGGGTGATTGGTCGCAATCCTTTCGCGCAAAGCATGATGTGGGGTGAAGGGTACGACTTCACGCCCTTGCAAACGGGTTCTTCCGGTGACATGGTGGGAGGGATTCCGGTGGGAATACAGACCCGCGGCGACGCCGACGTGCCCTACTGGCCCATCCGAGGAGGCAGCGCGACCTACAAAGAGATTTGGGTACACCCCATGGGCCGTTGGATCTGGCTGATGCGGGACCTTGCCGGCCCGGCTGTGGTCGAGGGACAGGCGGGCTCTGCCATTGAGTTCAAGGAAGCAACCTTCGGGCAGCTGATCGAAGTCAAGCCGAATCTGGTCACTGGCCGCTTCCGGATTGCATTACCGGAGGGTAAGTATATCGTGCGGTCCGGCGGGGCGGAACAGACTCAGATCTTCCTGCCGGGTGGGACATATAATCTCGACCTTCGCCCTGGCCGGGCGTGGGGCTTTGAGGTTTCCAAGGACACCTCCGGGTCGGGAGAAGTGACCATCAAATTGACTGCGCGGGGCAGCGGCAGCCACCGGTTCGTCCTTCGCGTGGACAATTTGACCCTCAGTGGCGCCGACAGGGAAGTGACCCTGCGGCCCGGAGTTGCGGGCACCCTGGAATGGCGGGCGCGAATCGCTTCGCCAGACACTCCCTGGGTAGCCGTGGTGGTTCCCGACGACGATCTGGCGCAGCGGAAGGAACTGACGGGTGCTGCTTGGGAGCAATGAGACTCTTCACGCTGGCACTGATGTTCGGAACCCTCTCGCTCGCAGGTGAACGCGCGCCCATGACGGCGAAGTTCCAGGATTCCGCTCCTTACCGCTGGCTCAATAAGGATGTCCTGGAAAGTCGCGTCCTGGACGAGATGAAAAGTCTGGATAAGTGGACCGCCATTAACGCCGAGATGACGCTTACCCGGGAGAGGTCGCGCAGCGGAGGCCAGTCGCTCCGCCTGCGCACGCCCACCAAACTGAACATACCGGGCCCGGACACCGGACGAGGGTGGGGTAGCGCCGGAGTCCGGCGGCGCTTCGACGGCGAGGACTGGCGCAGCTTCAACCGCCTCTCGCTGTGGATCTATCCGGATTGCCCCGGCACTTACGTCATCACGGTTTCCGTCCGTCTCACCGCCGAGAAGCTGCCCGCGGCTTTAGGGTCGGCGAGCGGTTCCACCGTCCTGAGGAACCACGAGTGGAACCACGTGGTCTGGGAAATCGACAACATGGCGCCGCGGGACAAGGTGACCAGCCTGGAAATTACGCGCGCCATGAACGGCAACGAACCGGAGGAGGCCGACAGCGTCACATTCGACCTTGACCGCCTGGAACTAGAGCGCGTGGAGCCCGACTACATCGAGGGCTGGAGCGTATGGCCGGGACGAATCTCGTACAGCCACACCGGTTATCAAGCCGGCGCCACGAAGAGCGCCATCGCCAGCGGCTTGAACGCCCGGGAGTTTCGGTTGATCGACCAGGCGACCGGGCAGGCGGTCCTGTCCAAGCCCATTGAAACAGTAAAGACGCAGTTGGGCGCCTTCCAGGTGATGGACTTCTCGGAGGTCCGGCAAGCGGGTTCGTACGTTTTGCAAGCCGGCGGAACCGTGACGCATCCGTTTCGCATCGATCCCAACGTGTGGCGGCAAACCATCTGGAAGGCCCTCAATTTCTTTTATGCCGAGCGCTGCGGAATGGCGATTCCGGGAGTACACGGCGTGTGCCACCGGGACTGGCAGGTAGCGCACGGCGACAAGCGGATCACCATTAACGGCGGATGGCATGATGCCGGCGATCTCACGCAGAGCGCCAAACAAACTGCCGAGAACGCGTACGCCATGTTCAGCCTGGCGGAGCGGTTAAACGCCAGAGGCGAAGACCCCGAGTTGTACGAGCGGGTGTTGGAAGAAGCGGAGTGGGGGCTGGCCTATGTTCTTAAGACCAGCTTTGGCGACGGATACCGCAACGCAGGTTCCGTGAACGGCCGCAAGACCGACGGCATCGTCGGGGACTTCGACGACCCCACCATCCCCCAGGCCCGCAACGTCCCCATGGAGAATTTTGCCGCCTCCGCCGTCGAAGCCATCGCGTGCCGGGTACTGAAGGAGCGGGATCCCCGGCTCGCGGCGTATTCTCTGAAGATGGCGGAGGCGGACTGGCGGTTCGCCGTGGCCGGGATGACCAGTTCCGGCACGCCATGGACCGGCGCCAGGACCTTCCAGGATATATGGCGCGTTACGTTCGACTCGGAGAACGTGGTGCACGAGGTCGCATCCACCGGGGTGCTGGCTTCGGTCAATCTGTGGCGCGCCACGGGCGAACAGCGTTATGCGGACAAAGCCGCCGAACTCGGCCGCATGATCCTTGAGTCGCAGCAGCGGAAGCGGCCCGGCTGGGAAATTCCATTGACCGGCTTCTTCTTTTCCAGCCCCGCGAAAGACCACGTGGTGCATTACGTTCATCGTGGCCGGGAGCAGGGGCCCGACCTCGCCCTGCGCGAGCTTTGCGAGGCGTTCCCGAATCATCCCGACTGGATGAAGTGGTATTCCGCGGTGGTGCTGCATTCGGAGTACTTGAAAGCCATGGCGAAGTATACTGAGCCGTATGGCGTGCTGCCCGCCTCAATCTACCAGGACGACGAGTACCTGAACGTGCCCGAGAGGATACGGGAATCGTTTCGGAAGCAGGTACTCAACGGCATCCCACTCGGGGCGGGGCATTACCTGCGGGTGTTTCCGGCGACGGACGATTTATACCGCGGGCACTTCGGCACCGTTCTGTCGCAGACCCTGGCGCTTGCTCAGACCGCGCACCTGCGCGGCGACCTGGAATCGGCGCAGCTCGCGCAGCGACAACTGGAGTGGGTGATCGGCCGCAATCCGTTCGCGCAGAGCACCATGTGGGGCGAAGGGTACGACTTCCCGCCCTATGCCTCGTCTTCTTCCGGCAACTTGGTGGGGGGGCTCCCGGTAGGCATACAGTCGCGCGGCGACAGCGATGAGCCGTACTGGCCTATCCACACATACGCGACTTACAAAGAGGTTTGGAATCACCCTGTGGGCCGTTGGATCTGGCTGATGCGGGACCTGGCCGGTCCAGCCCTGGTCGAGGGACAGGCAGGCTCCCCGGTCGACTTCCAGGACACTGCCTACGGGCAGCGCATTGAGGTCACGCCGGGGTTGGCCAATGGGCGGTTCCGGGCCATGCTGCCGGAAGGCAAATACCGCGTACGGTGCAAAGGGGAGGAACAGACGCGGACTTTCCTGCCGGGCGCGTCCTACGAACTGGATCTTCGGCCTGGCCGTGGGGTGGACTTCGCGGTATCCAGCAGCTCATCCAATACCGGGGAAGTGACCATCAAGGTGAGCGCGCGGGGCAGCGGAAGCCACCGTTTCGCCCTTCGCACGGACAATCTGACGGCCGGTGGCGCCGAGAGGGAATTGACCCTGCGGTCCGGAGTTGCGGGCACCGTGGAATGGCGGGTGCGAATCGCTTCGGCTGACACTCCCTGGGTTGCGGTCGTGGTGCCGGACGACGACCTTTCGTTGCGAAAAGAAGTCCTGGGGGCCGCCTGGGAACATTGAGTTGCTGCCGGTCCTGGCAGCCCTACGGAGAATCTAATGCATCGAGTATCTGGCTTTCTTTTTACATCGGTTTTTGCGTTCCTGGCCACCGGGACGGGACTTTGGGCACAGGAACCCCCGTCCATGCCCATGCAGGCGCGCAACGAAGACGGGGCGAACTATCGCTGGCTGAGCAAAAAAGTGCTGGCTTCGCGTCTGCTGGACGGCATGGAGGATCTCTCCAACTGGACCTTCCGCGGTCAGGGAGAGATGACTCTGTCGGACGCACGCACCCACCAGGGCGCGCATTCGCTGCAGGTTCGTTCCGTCGTCCCGGCGCCGGACCCCACTCCGGGAGCCAGGCGTCCCGACCAGGGTCATATGAGCGCCAGCCGCGCGTTTCCCGGTGAAGACTGGAGCGCCTTCAACCGCATCTCGGTGTGGATCTATCCGGACATCGTCGGCACCCGGTTCATCTCTTTCGCCGTGACCATGCACAACGACGGAAAGCAGAAGGTCCCGGACCGTCAGAACGAAGGCAGAGACGAGTCGGTGCTTCTGAACAACCATGCCTGGAACCACGTGGTTTGGGAGATCGAGCCCATCGCCCGCGACAAGGTCACCGCAATCGACCTGCAGTATACCGAGCCCAAGATGCTGCCCGATCCGGAAGACAGTACAGTCTTCTACTTCGACCAGCTTGAGTTGGAGCGTGTTGTGGCGGACCACACCGAAGGCTGGAACGTAGCGCCGGGCAAGATCGCGTTCAGCCACAGCGGATACACACCCGGCTCGCCGAAATCCGCCATTGCGAGCGATCTGGCGGCCGCCGAGTTCCAACTGGTTCGCCAGGAGACGGGCGATGTCGTCCTCTCCAAACCCGTCCGCCGCGCGCAGACCGAACTCGGGGCGTATCAGACGCTCGATTTTTCCGAGATCCGCGAGCCCGGCACCTATGTCATCCGCGCCGGCGATACCGTGACCCGTCCCTTCCGCATCGCCGACGACGCCTGGCGCAGCAGCATCTGGAAGGCCATCAATTTCTTCTACAGCGAACGCTGCGGCATGGAGATCCCCGGAGTCCACGGCATATGCCATCGCGATTGCTACACCGTTCATGGCGACAAGCGCATCGTCGTCAACGGCGGATGGCACGATGCCGGAGACCTCTCGCCCACCAACCACACACCCGAGATCACATACGGCCTGCTGACGTTCGCTGAGTCGCTCCAGTTGCAGGGCCAGGATCCGGCCCTCACCCGGCGCCTGATCGATGAGGCCAAATGGGGCCTGGACTGGCTGATCAAGACGCGATTCGGCGATGGCTACCGCATCGGCGGCCTGTTGATCGGCTACTGGTCGAACGGCATCATGGGCGATTCCGACGATAAAGTCGGCCAGGCGCAGAACGATCCCGAAGTGAATTTCCGCGACACCGCCGTGGAGGCGCTCGCCTATCGCGTGCTGAAGCAAACCGACCCGGAACTCGCAGCCCGCAGTCTTCGAGTGGCGAAGGAAGATTGGGATTTCGCCGTCAAAGATCTTGCTGCCGCGCCCCCATTCGAGCCCATCTACGGCGCCAAGGACGAACTGGAACGCGCCTCGTTCGCGGTGCAGGCATCCATCGAGTTGTACAAGGCTACCGGGGAGAAGCGGTACGCCGACAAGGCCTTCGAAATGGGGCAGGTGGTGTTGGCGTCCCAGCAGCGCAAACTTCACGACTGGAAGCTTCCCCTGACGGGCTTCTTCTACGCCAGCCCCGCCAAAGAGATTCTCTTCCAGCGGTTCCATGTGGGTCAGGAACAGCTTCCCATCGTCGCCCTGGCGCGGCTCTGTGAGACCTTCCCCGGCCACAAGGACTGGATGCAGTGGTACTCCGCCGCCGTGCTGCATTCGGAATATTACTTGAAGAACGCGGCGAAGATCACCGAGCCTTACGGCGTGGTAGGCGGCGCCATCTACCGCGAAAGCGACGTCAAACTGATTCCCGAGAAGCCGGGGTGGCGCCAGCTCGCGCAAGCCAGCCGCGAAGTCTACACCGAACAGGTGCGGCGCGGCTATCCGCTGGGCCCGGACTATTTCCTGCGCAGGTTCCCCGTGTGGTTCGATTTTCGCGGCAACTTCAGCGTCCTGCTCTCACAGGCCAAAGCGCTCTCCACGGCAGGCCACTTGCGCGGCGATCTCGATGCCGTGGACCTCGCCGAGAAACAGGCCCAGTGGGTTGTGGGACGAAACCCCTTCGTGTCCAGCGGCATGTACGGCGAGGGGTATGACTGGACCCCGCTCTACTCTGAGCGTTCCGGACACATAGTCGGGGCGCTGCCCGTCGGTATCGAAACCCTCGCCAACAACGATGCGCCCTACTGGCCCACCCAGATCAACTGGACTTATAAGGAGGTCTGGGTGCACTCCACCTCGCGATGGCTCTACCTGATGCAGGATATATCTAGGCCGGCTTCCGTAGAAGGCCTGGTGAAGCCCGCCGCGGACGAGCCCGTGGAATTCCGCGAGGAGACCACCGGGCAGATCACCACTGTGGCCGCAGACCTGACTCGCGGCGAGTTCCGCGCCACCCTGCCCGAGGGCCGCTACACCGTCCGGCAGGGCGATCGCCACGTGTCCTTGACCCTGTTGCCCGGCGGCGTCCACCGCGTCGATCTGCGTCCTGAGTGTGTCCTGGACTTCAAAGTAACTTCCGTGGCGGGTGGGCCGGGCGAACTCACTCTCCGTGTATCGGCGGAAGGGGCCGGCCTCCATACGTTCACCATGCGGGTGGACAACCTGAATGTCGAACATGCGGAGCAAACACTCGAGCTGCAGCCCGGCCGCCCGCAGGTTGCCGTGTGGCGCGCGAAAGTCGTCGCAGGCGATACGCCATGGGTCGCCGTGGTGGTCCCCGATGGTGTGCTGGCGAATCGCCGCGAGATTTCGGGCATGAACAAGTGAATGTCGTCAACCCCCAAACCGAGCCCCGACCGTTAGGGAGCGGTTTTGCCCCAGTAGCAGGAGGACTTATGCGTCTCATAACGATGTTATTGGCCGGTGCTTGCCAGGCCGTCTTCGCAGCCGGGCCGGCTCTCATGCCGGTGCCGGTCAAAGTGGAACCTACGTCCGGGAAACTTGCCATCAATGCGAATTTCGTGGTGTTGACCGTTGGCGGCGCAGGCACCCGCCTGGCGCCGGCGGTGAAATCGTTTCTGGACCGTGTATCGCGCCAGACCGGCGTGATCTACGCGCCGCAGCCCCCGGCGCCGGCGGATGCGCGGCAACTGGTGATCGACTGCGCAGGCGGACCGGAGTATCCGGCGCTTGGAGAGGATGAATCCTACACCTTGGACGTTTCCGACACGCAAGCCCGCATCAAGGCTGCCACCGCGGAAGGCGCCATCCACGGGCTGGCGACCTTCGCTCAACTGATTCGGCCCGGCCCGGATGGTTTCCAGGTCGCCGGCGTACATATCGAAGATCGCCCGCGATTCCCCTGGCGCGGATTGATGCTGGACAGTTGCCGCCATTGGATGCCCGTTGAACTCGTCAAGCGGAATCTTGACGCCATGGCCGCCGTGAAGCTCAATGTGCTGCACTGGCACCTTTCCGAAGATCAAGCCTTTCGCGTGGAGAGCCTGCGCTACCCGAGGCTTCACCAAATGGGTTCGAACGGCGACTACTACACGCAGGACCAGGTTCGGGCCATCGTGGCCTACGCACGAGACCGCGGCATTCGCGTGGTCCCGGAGTTCGACGTGCCGGGGCACACTGGCGCCTGGTTCCCCGGTTATCCGGAACTGGCCTCGGGGAAGCCCGATGGGCCGGGGTCCTTCATCCTGGGAGCCACGAGGGGCGCGGTGATGGACCCATCGAAGGAGAGCACCTATGCTTTCCTCGATGGCTTTATCGGCGAGATGGCGCAACTCTTCCCCGACCCGTACTTTCACGTAGGGGGAGACGAAGTGAACCCACGGGCGTGGAACCAGTCCGAGAGCATTCAAGCCTTCGCGAAGGAACATGGGCTGGCGGATGCTCCCGCCATCCAGGTTTACTTCAACCAGCGCCTTCTGAAGATCGTTCAGAAGTACGGCAAGACAATGGTGGGATGGGACGAGATTCTGGTTCCCGGGCTTCCCACGGACGCGGTGATCCAATCCTGGCGCGGGCAGAAGTCGCTGTCCGACGCGGCTTCGAAGGGGTATCGCGGAATCCTCTCCTGGGGATACTATCTGGATCATTTGCGCCCGGCGTCGTTTCATTACGGCGTGGACCCTCTGGGCGGCCCCGATGCCGCTAACCTCACACCCGAGCAAGCTGCGCGGATCATGGGTGGCGAGGCCTGCATGTGGGCTGAACTGGTCGGTCAGGAAACGGTGGACTCGCGCATCTGGCCGCGCATGGCCGTCATTGCGGAGAGGCTGTGGTCGTCGAAGGACGTCACGGACGTGGACGCGATGTACGCGCGCCTGGACGCGGTGAGCCGGAATCTCGAGTTTACCGGCGTGACCCATCGCCTCTACTACCAGCCCATGGTGGACCGGCTCGCCGGAGATCAGCCTGCCGCGCCGCTGCGGGTTCTGGCGGACGCGGTTGAAGCGCTCGGGTTGGGCACGGGGCGCCGGGGACGGCCCACCGGAACGATGCCGCTGAACCGGTTCGTGGATGCTTGTCAACCCGAAAGCGAACTGGTGCGGTCCATGGAACTCGCCACGAAGAGATTTGTCGCCAACCCGGCGGGCGACAAGAAGGATGCGGCCATGCTGCGGCGGCAGTTCGAAACGTGGGCCGCCAACGACGCGCTCTTCCAACCCCTGGCGGAGAATAACAGTCTGCTGGAGGAGGTCAAACCGTTGTCGAAGGACCTCTCGGCGCTCGGAGAAGCCGGGCTCAAATTGCTGGACTACCTTGCGCCGCATCCGCCTGCGCCAGACGCGCGACACAGGAAGGTCAAGAAACCGGGTAAGGTGGAACTGGCGGCGCAAAAGGCGGCGCAGGCGGCCCAGGCGGAATGGCTCGCCAGGTTGAATGCCGAACTGGCGCGGTTGTCGCGACCGCCGGCACGCGGAAGTGCCGTCGGCGGAACACAGGGCGCATCGGCAGATGTTCTGCTGGCCGCGTGCCGCCCCGTGAAGGTACTGGCGGACGCGCTGCATCCGTGACCGCCTGACCTCAAATCGCTTCTGAAGCGGAGCATCCGCGTCGCGTACGTCGAACGGAGCGGCCAAACCTCGTCGGGTCCAGTACTGCTCGTTACGCAAGCGGCATTGGGGGTGAGCAGCACGTTGTGTTCGGCCTGCGCCGCGCCGAGGTCGAGAGCGCCGTCCCCGAGCTGGAGAAATGCCACGGCCGGGTCCGCGAGTACTGCATGATCTTCGTCAAAATACTCGATTTCGAGTATTTTCGTTGCCACCCCTGCCACGTATAATTGACTAGGATAAAGAGTAGTCGCCTCCCGAAACTGCCCCCTTGAGCAGTCCAGCCACCTAATGCGGAACATTGTCTCCAAGCACTATGCCTTGCTGTTCGTCGTGGCAGCGGCGTACCTGACCTTCTCCTGTTCGAAGCGCGAGCCGGTTCAGGCCGGGAGCGCCAAGGCGGCCGACATCCCCACCGTAGCGGTCGCCATGGTGTCCACGGAGGACCTGTCGCGCGGTCTGGTGCTGACTGCCGAATTCAAGCCGTACCAGGAAGTCGACGTGATGGCGAAGGTTTCCGGATACATCAAGGAAATCAACGTCGATGTCGGCGATCGCGTGAGGCAGGGCCAACTTTTGGCCACCCTGGAGATTCCCGAAATGGGCGACGACCTAAGGAGGGCGGATGCCGCGGTGGTGCGCGCCAAGGCGGAAGTCACCCGGGCACAGGACGAACAGCGCCGCGCGGAGTCCGTACACAGCCTCGCTCATCTCTCCTTTCAACGGCTCTCCACAGTGGCGGAAAAGAAGCCTGGCCTGGTCGCGCAGCAGGAGATCGACGAAGCCCAGAGCAGGGATCTGGTCGCGGAAGCGCAGGTTTCCGCGGCAAAATCCGCCCTGGTAGTGGCCCAGGAACAGGTAAAGGTCAACTCGGCCGACACGCAGAAGGTGAAGACTCTGATGGACTATACCCGGGTTACCGCCCCGTTCACCGGGGTCATAACGCAGCGGTTTGCGGACAAGGGTTCCATGATTCAGGCTGGAACGGCCTCGCAGACCCAGGCCATGCCGGTGGTCAAGCTTTCCGAGAACAGCCGGCTGCGCCTGATCCTGCCGGTGCCGGAATCCGCCGTCTCAACGGTGCACATCGGTCAGCAGGTGGAGGTCAAGGTTCCGACGATGAAGCGCAGTTTCCCGGGCAGAGTGGCGCGCTTCTCGGATAAACTGTCGCTGGCCACTCGAACCATGGACGCGGAGGTCGACGTTGCCAACCCCAGCCTCATCCTGATACCTGGGATGTATGCGGAAGTGAACCTCACGCTGGAGCGCCGCGACAAGGTGCTGGGGATTCCGGCCATCGCGGTGGACCGGGATAACTCCGATTCGCAGCCCGGCGCCGCGCAGACAGGACAAGTTCTGATCGTTACGCCCAACAATTGCGTGGAAAGGCGGAAGGTGACACTCGGCATCGAATCGTCAAACAACATAGAAATCCGGAGCGGCCTCAATGAAGGAGACAGCGTGGTGCTGACTGGCCGATCCACACTGCGGCCGGGTCAGGAAGTGCGGCCCAAAGTCACGTCGATGACTGCACCGATGCTGTAGGGCCCCTTCGGAGGAGATTCCATGTCCGGCTTCGCAATCCGCAATCCATATTTCATTGTCGTCATCTGTCTGTTCATTGCGGTCCTGGGCGTGACGAGCCTCGCACGCATGCCCATCGACATGTTCCCCGCCATGAACATCCCGGTGGTTGTGGTGGCTACGTTCTATTCGGGCATGCCGCCGGAACAGATCGAAACCGATATCACCAGCAGGTTCGAGCGCTTCTTCACTCTAGGCAGCGGCATCGAGCACATCGAATCGCGCTCCCTTCCGGGCGTCAGCGTCATCAAGGTCTACTTCCAGCCGGGAACGAACCCGGATTCGGCGGTGACGACGATCTCCAACCTGGCGATGGCACAGTTGCGCCGCCTGCCCCCGGGCACGTTGCCGCCGGTAGTGCTGAAGTTCGACGCATCGAGCCTGCCCGTGTGCCTGGTGACATTCAAAGGCGAGGGATTGAACGAAACGTCGCTCCGCGATCTGGCGCAGTTTCAGGTGCGCAATCAGCTTGCCAGCGTCCCAGGCGCGAGCGTGCCACAGCCCTTCGGCGGGCGCTACCGCCAAATCATGGTCTACGCGGACCCCTACAAGCTGGAAGCGCACCGGTTGAGCCTCATGGACGTGGTCCGTTCCTTGAACAACTCCAACCTGATTTTGCCGGCCGGCGACGTGCAACTCGGCATGCTGGACTACAACATCTATACCAACAGCCAGTTGCGCACCGTGGGCGAGATCAACAATCTTCCCATCAAGACGGTGGGCCAGGCGCCGATCCGCGTTTCCGATATCGGCTATGCGCAGGACGCGCAACAGATCCAAACCAACCTGGTGCGGGTCGATGGCCAGCCATCTGTGTATCTGCCGGTGCTCAAGCAGGGTGGCGACACCAACACGATTGCGGTTGTGGACGGCATCAAGGCCGCCGTGCAGCACCTGTTCGACGTGCCGAAAGAACTCGTCTCAAAGGTTGTCTTCGACCAATCCGTCTTCGTCAAAACGGCGATCGAAACACTGCTCCACGAAGGCGCGATAGGCCTATTCCTGACGTCCATCATGATCCTGATCTTCCTCGGGAGCATGCGGGCGACGGTGGCCGTATTCTTCTCGATCCCTCTTTCCGCCCTGGCGGCCTTCATGGCGCTTTCCATGGGGGGCGGTTCGATCAACAGCATGGTGCTCGGCGGCCTGGCGCTCGCTTTTTCACGTTTGATCGACAACTCGGTGGTGGTGTTGGAGAACATCTACCGCCATCTGGAACTGGGCGAGAGCCCCGCGATTGCGGCGGTGAAGGGCGGACAAGAAGTGGCCCTCCCCGTGTTGGCGGCGACGTTGACCACGGTGGTCGTGTTCTTCCCGGTCACCTTCCTTTACGGCGTCAGCAAATTCCTCTTCTCCGCCCTCGCCCTCGCGGTGGGGCTATCGCTGTTCGCCTCCTTCGCCGTCGCGATGACGGTTGTGCCGCTCTTCTGCGCCCGGTTCATCAAAGCTCCGTCCCATCACGGCACTCCCTCATCCGAACAGGAAGTGACGGTTGACCACCCCCGGCCACGCCGCAGCTTCGGCGAGCGCTTCAACGTCTGGTTCAACAATCAGTTCGAGAGATTCCTCCGCTTCTACGACCGCATCGTAGCCGGCGTTCTTCGATGGCCTGCCGCAACGCTCGCGGGATTTGGTGTTTCGTTTGCCGCCAGTTTGCTGGCCTTCCCGCTGCTGGGCCTCTCCTTCTTCCCGCGAACGGACGCCGGTCAGTTCGTAATCAACCTCAAGGCTCCGAGCGGCACGCGGCTGGCGGTCACCGACGGCGAAGTAGCCAAAGTGGAGGACCTCATCCGGAGAGTGGTCTCGCCTGACGACCTCGGCATGATCGTCTCCAACATCGGATCCACCCCGGACTTCTCCGCAATCTATACCAGCAACTCCGCGATGCACACCGCGTTCGTGCAGGTCAGCCTCAAGGAGGATCACAAGGTGGGCAGCTACGACTACATGAGCCGCGTAAAGCGGAAGATCCAGGAAGAACTGCCCGAGCTCACGGCTTATTTCCAATCGGGCGGTCTCGTGGACGCCGTGTTGAATATGGGTCTGCCGGCGCCAATCGACGTCCAGGTTGCCGGAAGCGACATGGAGAGGTCTTACGACACGGCGCTGAAGCTCTCGACTCAAATCCGTTCCATTCCCGGAGTGGCCGACGTTTTCATCCCGCAGGACATCGACTACCCGGCACTGCAACTCGACGTGGACCGCATGCGCGCCAGCGAGATGGGCCTTGACCAGCGCGAGGTGGTGAACAACGTGATCACCGCGCTCACCTCCGACAGTATGATCGCGCCCAGTTTCTGGATCGACCCAAAAACGGGGAATGACTATATGCTGACCGTGCAATACCCGGAGAGCCAGGTAAAGACTCTGGGCGATCTACGTGCCATTCCGCTGCGCGGGCCGAACGACGCCACGCCCACCCGGCTCGACATGATCAGCAACGTCACCCGCATCAAGTCGCCCACGGAGGTCGACCATTACCAGTTGCGGCGCACGACCGATATCTACGTTCGCCCACTGAACGAGGACCTCGGCAAGATCGCGAACTCGATCGACGAGATCATCGCACAGACGAAGGTGCCGGAAGGCTTGAGCGTGACTCTCCGCGGCATGGTGCAGGGCATGCGTGTTTCGTTCAGCAGCTTCGCGGTCGGCCTTTGCCTCGCGGTGGTGTTGCTATACCTTATCCTGGTCGCCCAGTTCCAATCGTTCGTCGACCCCTTCATCATTCTATTGGCGGTACCGCCAGGAATCGCCGGCGTGATCCTGACGCTTTGGCTTTCCGACACTACCTTGAATGTCATGTCATTGATGGGTATTGTGATGCTGGTGGGCATCGCGACTTCCAACAGCATTTTGATCGTGGAATTCACGCGGCACTTGCGGAGTGAGGGCATGGCGGTTCGCGAAGCAGTGGCGATGGCGTGCCGCGTCCGTCTGCGCCCGGTGCTGATGACCTCACTGGCGACGATCATCGGATTGCTGCCGATGGCGCTCAAACTCGGCGCCGGAAGCGAGGCCTATGCGCCGCTCGCGCGCGCCATCCTGGGCGGCCTGAGCGTTTCGGTGGCACTGACGGTATTCCTCGTCCCGGCGGCCTACGTCCTGGTCTACGGAGAGCGGGGAGCGGGCTTCGGGCGGTTTCGGCTGCGAAGGGCTCAATAGTCATGCGTGACTCTATTCGTCTGGTAGCCTGCCTGGTCTGGGGCGGTCTGGCACTGCTCTTCGCTCAACAACCGACACACTTGACGCTGGCACAGGCACAACAACTCGCCATCCAGAACAATCCGCAATTCACCGCCGCCCGCTACAACGCCGAAG
>OBLU010000421.1_pt1 | contig 40292 bp, 32 predicted proteins | sample 1518681 | NCBI WGS metagenome assembly OBLU01 (sample SAMEA3539304, study PRJEB22396) | soil metagenome | biome: tundra; feature: field; material: soil | place: USA | collected 2010-05 | depth 0.15 m
GATGAAAAAAGCAAGTGGAACGACGACCAGATTGGCGATCAGGGAAATTGGCGTGAGGAAAACGGTAGAAAATCCGCCAGAGTAATTCCTATGCTAGCGATCAACGCCAAACCGACGAAGGGCTGGCGGGGCGCACTCAACAAGTTCATGGGGGAAACTGAATTTGGGCTTAGGCGTCGACGAAGCGGCGCTCTCCATTCCTAAGGTTTCTTCGGCGGAATCGCAGGCGATGTAGTTAAATCGTGCTCGATTTTTCTGAGCAGCGGCGTGGCCGGCGCATCGGAAACGATTCTTAAGACGCTTCGAACCAGATCGAGCGCACGTTTTGGTTTGTTTTGCTTCGTCCACGCGTCCGCCTCTTCAAGAACGACGCGCAAAATGTCGTCGCGCGCCGTGTAACAGGTGCGGGCTTGCTGAAAATAACTTGTCGCGCCGGAAAAATTTCCATCGCCCGCTTCCATCAACCCAAGGTCTTCTATCATTGGACAATTTTTCGCGCGCGATGCGGCTTGTCGGGCAAGCAACCGGTACTGCGACGACGAGTTCGGAAAGTATTTGATAGCGAACTCGTGATACATCCGCCAGTTCGCCGCCGTCTTGTTCGAATCGCGCGCCGCGTCGATTTGCAACCACGTCGCGTACGGCCGGTAAAGCGGATCTCCAACCACCACCGCCATCCATGAGAGCGCCGGGAGCGAAGCATAAGCGCTTTCGGCGAGAGTAAATCCATGTAGGAGCCGATCGTTGAAGAGATCGAGGTGGGCAGTGATTTGCAGAAACGGTTCGTAAACATTGCCAATACTCGCAGCCGCACCCCTCGCGATGAGCGGCCCCACCCAGCCGACGTTCGGGTCTCGCAACGTGCTCGCGCTGAATGAATGGATATGAATCGCGACCGCGCCCGGAACGAATCGAAAGCCCGGCTGGTTGAAAGGACCGGCCACGTTTTGCGTGTACCAACCGTAGTAAAGCGCACAGTCCGTCATCGGATAGCCATCCGGAAAAACGGCAGGCAAGTCATCGTAAACAACCGGCACGCCGACTTTGTGAAGCTGCTCTTTGACCTCGCTGAGCCATTTATCGCCCAGTTCCATTCCACCAGACGTGTTGTGAGCACTGTCGATATAGGCGCGTCCCCACAGACCATTTTTCTCCACGGCGATTGAGTCGACAATTATCTGCCGCACCGCAGCCGTCGTCGGTCCATCCAAGCGACAAACCAGCAGCTGGGTTGAATCCTCAATGGCAGTAATTGGACGAAAACTTTTGAAATATGGATTGTCCCCCGGTCCTGAAATCTGCCGCGTCGGAATTGCCAGCGTTGCCAACTCCGAATCGACTGAGGCTTCGTTGCGGTCCAAAATCGGCGCGGGTCCCGGTACATCTCCGGGGTAAGGCGACGTCGTGCCGCGGATTTTGAGCGGTATCCCTTTAATTGTGGCAACAAAATGAATATTGCTTCCGGCAATCGTTTGCTCCGGCGTATCGCGCAGCCGCCACCATTGCCGCTGCTTGAAAATCTCGCGCAAAGGCTCCGCGATGGTCGTGTCGTATTCTTCGCGGCTAATTTCCTCTTCGGTCGAACAAGCCAGCCCGATGAGATGATCGCGCGCAATGCCGCGCTGCTGCGCATAAAAAGTCGCCAGGGCGACTGAATCCGAAACTGTCTTGTTATAGACGACGATCGTCGATGCAGTAAGCGGAGCCTCCGCGTCAGCATCGATCGCAAGCGCGAAAAAAAACAGGAACAAAAATCGGTAATGCTTCATTTACAAACTGAGCTTGAGACCGTCGTACGCGATATGTGTTCCGGCAGGAAGTCGCGATTCCGCTGCCTGCGGCAATTCATGGGCAATGTGCGTGAAATAAGTTTTGTCCGGGCGCACTCGTGACGCGACCTCCAAAGCCTGCTCCACACTCAAATGAGTCGGGTGCGGTTTTTCTCGAAGAGCATCGATGATCAGTGCTTTCACGCCCACGATAATATCCGCAATCGCAGTAGGCACTGCGCTGCAATCGCTCAAGTACGCCACTAGTTTTTCGCCATCGCGGGCAAAGAGATAGCCGTTCACCAGAAAATTACCGTGTGGCACAGGCAACGGTGTGATGGTTGTCGAGCCTAACTTAAATGGTCCATCAATCACGTGCGGCTCCGGTTTCAAATAACCGGGAAACGGATTCGAGCCCTTGAAGGCAAATTCAAAAACTCGCTCAAGATCGCGCATCGTTTCGGCGGAGGCATAAACCGGCATCGACCCGCGCGCATGCGAAAAGCGGCGGAGATCGTCGAAGCCCATAATGTGGTCCGTGTGCGAATGCGTGAAAATGACAGCATCGACTCTTCGAATGTTTTCGCGGAGCGCTTGCGTCCTGAAATCGGTGCCGGTATCGACCACCCACGAACCCTCCGGCGTTTCCACATAAATCGATGAACGCAGCCGTTGGTCGCGCGGATCGCTGGAGCGACACACCGCGCAATCGCAGCCGATCATCGGCACCCCCTGCGAAGTGCCGGTCCCAAGGAAAGTGAGGCAGAGTTGAGAGCCTTGCTCGCGAAAGCTTTCGGAGTTGAGGGTTGAGGGTTGAGTTGGCAAGCTTGGACTCTCAACTCTCAACTACGAACTCTCAACCTTCCCCAATGGCCGTTCTCAATCTCTTGCGAATCAAAAACCTCGCGCTCGTAGAAGAGCTCGAATGGCAGATCGCGCCGGGATTCGTTGCGATTACCGGGGAAACTGGCGCTGGTAAATCGATTATCATCGGGGCGCTGCAACTGTTGCTCGGTGAGCGGGCCGATAAATCGGTCATCCGGACGGGCGCCGATCTGTGCACAGTCGAGGCGATCTTTACCGGAGAGGAATTGCAGAAACTGAATCCGCAACTCATCGAAGCTGGCGTCGAACCTTGCGGCGAGGACCTCATTCTAAAGCGAACGCTTTCCACGGGCGGCAGCAATCGCCAGTTCATCAACGGCTCGCCAACGACGTTGTCGATCTTGAAAAATCTTGGAGACGAACTTGTCGACCTTCACGGACCCCACGATCACCAGTCATTGCTTTCGCCCGACAAGCAGTTGGCGTTGCTTGATTCCTTCGCGCGTGCTGGCGACCAACTCGATGAATATCAGAGACATTTTCGGCAGTTACAGACGTTAACCACGGAACACGCTGCCCTGAACACGGTCGAGACGGCGCGCGAGCAGGAGCTCGACCTCCTGCGTCATCAAATCAACGAAATTGCATCGGCGAATCTTGTCGCGGGAGAGGAAGAGGAAATCGAAACTCGCTACAAGCTAGCGAGCAACAGTAAGCGCCTCATCGAGCTTGCCGGCGGCGTCGCGCGGCGGCTCTCCGAATCGGACGATGCCGTTCTGTCGCAACTTGCGGAAACGCAACGGCTCTTGCGCGAACTGGAGAAGATCGACAATTCCATCTCGCAGTTTGCCTCGGCGCATGAGACTGCCGTCGTCGAACTTTCGGAAATCGCCCGATCGTTATCCAATTACGCGGAAAAACTCGACCTCGATCCGGAGCAACTGGCGGTACTCGAGCAACGCGTTTCGCTTTTCGAAACTTTGAAGCGCAAGTACGGCGGCTCAATCGCAGAAGTGATCGAATTCGGCAATCGCGCAGCCGAACGCATGCGCAAGATCGAGGGACGCGACGCCGAACTGGAACGCCTGGCCGCCGAGATCGAAACCGCCCGGACAAACCTAGACCGCAGCGGCGAAACCTTGCGCAAACTGCGCGCGAAAGCAGCGCCCAAACTTTCTGCCAATATTCGCAAGAACCTTGTCGATCTTGGTTTTCGACAATCGGAATTCGAAGCACAGTTGTCGACGTTGCCCGAGCCGCGCGCGACCGGTTTCGATTCGGTCGAATTGCTTTTCTCGCCGAACCCAGGCGAGCCGTTGAAGCCGCTTCGATCCGTGGCATCGAGCGGCGAAATCTCACGCGTCATGCTTGCCATCAAGTCCGCGCTCGCCGCCCAGGACGCAATTCCCCTTCTCGTTTTTGATGAGATCGACACAAATGTCGGCGGTGAGATTGCGCACGCGGTCGGCGCGAAGATGAAAGCGTTGGCCGACGATCATCAGGTGCTTTGCATCACGCATCTGCCGCCGGTTGCTGCGTGCGCTTCGTCACATTTTGTCGTGACCAAGGAAGTCGTGCGCGGCCGCACGCATTCACAGCTCACCGAAGTCTCGGGTAAAGCTCGCCAGGAAGAAATTGCGCGCATGCTCGGCGGGAAGAGCGATGAAGCGATGAAGCTGGCTGGGGCTATGTTGCCGTAGCGCTAGCAATTTAGTGCGAAGTCGATTCGACTGGTGGCGCCGCGAGGTGGACCGGCTGGCGTTTCGCTCGAAACTTCGCGATCAGCGCGCGCGGGTCGGCGTTTTTGAAACGCAAACAAGGCGCTTCGATCAGGCGAAAACTGAGAATGCCAAAGAGCGTGCTCAACAACAGTGCGCAGAAGAAGTAGGTCCAGAAACCGGCAGCCTGCAGATGGAAAAATACAAGCGTTTGTTGAATTGGAAACGCGTACATATAGAGGCCGTAAGAATAGTCTCCGCGTGCATCGAAACGTTGGAGCGGCAACTTACACGCAAGCCAAAGAAACAAATAGGGCAGCGCGAGTGGCGCAATCACGCCGAACCATCCAGCCATCAGTCCGCCCGCGAGTAGCAGCGCCGAAAGGAGCAGGAGTGCGAGCGAAAATGGAATTTCTTCCCGATAGAGAAAACAGAGGGCGCCACCAAGGAAATAGAGGCTGAGCATGAGCAGTGGGTCCAGATAGCGAAAAGGGAAAAATTCTTGAAATACAACCGGCGCCAGCCAGTTGAAGGCGTAGAGGCTACACCCCAACACGAAGACAAAAAGCAGCACTCGCCGCGCGCGCTTTATGATACCGAGGAGGGTCAAAGCCGCGACGCCAAGATAGCAGACCAATTCGAACGGAAGGGTCCAGATTGAGCCGTTGAAGATGAAGGGATATGGATTGCTATGCAGCGTCGCGCCGATGGAGAGCGGGCAGACTTTCATCACCCCACCGATGCTCCACTCATTGAGATGAAGCATCGCAAAATTTCCCGCAAGGTACGCTTGTGGTGAATCGTGCGGCGCAGTGAAAATCCGGTAACCATGGACGTATTCGATCTGGTAAATGATCGGCGCGAGGATGAATGCGCAGACTACGAGGCAGACCCAGTAGCCGGGAAAAATTCGCAAAAATCGGTGCCAGAGGAATCGACCCATGGGAGTTCGCAACGCGCTGCGCGTGATCAGAAATCCGCTGAGTAAAAAAAAAGCGCGACAGCAAAAAGACCGAGAGACAAACGTTCGGCGGTGAAAAGTGCCAAAGGATCGGGACCGAAGCCTCCCAAAGGATAGCAATGGGAAAAAACGACTAAGGCGGCTAAAGCGAATCGAAGAAATCCAAAAGCATTTTTGCTCGGATCGAACGCATTGGCTAACGTTTCGTAGCCGGAATTTTTGGAGGAGAGAACGGTCACTCGTTTTTCAAAGCAATAACCGTACTGTGCGGCTCTTGAACTACCGTGGCCGGCTGTGTTCGAAACCGCCGTCGAAATAGGCGGCTCGCTCTGAAATGATTGGCTGCGGCCCGCACGCACTCATAGCTCACCGAAGTCTCTGGTAAAGGCCGCCAGGAAGAAATCGCCCGGATGCTCGGCGGCAAGAGCGAATCGGCGTTGGAATTGGCGGCTAGTTTACTGAAACGACAGGTTGCTCAATCAAGGGCAACTGCACTGGCGGTCTATGACCGCCGTTTTAATCAGTTTAGGCGCTCCTACCGTAATATCGACAATTGACTTTCCGCGGTCGACGATGACGGCTAAAACGTTAGCCGTGCTCAACTATATCTGGCTGGCGCTAGTCGTCTGCGCGGTCGTGATCGGCGGCTGGAACGACCGGTTGAAGGAGGTGACGGGCGGCGCGTTCGATGGGGCTAAGACCGCGGTGACCATCGCGCTCGGCCTAATCGGGATCATGGCGCTTTGGTTGGGCATCATGCGCCTGGCCGAGCGCGCGGGGCTGGTGCAGAGAATTGCGCGCGGATTGCGACCCCTATTGCAGCGGCTTTTCCCCGATGTTCCCTCAAATCATCCGGCGATGGGATCGATGTTGATGAACATGGCGGCCAACATGCTCGGCTTGGGCAACGCCGCGACGCCGCTGGGTTTGCGCGCAATGCGCGACTTGGAAACGCTCAATCCGCGTCCTGGTGTCGCCACCAACGCGATGTGCACATTCCTAGCGATCAACACCAGTTCCGTGCAATTGATTCCGGCAACGGCGATCGCGATTTTGGCTGCATCCGGGTCGACGAGGCCGACCGCGATCGTGGGGACTGCATTTCTCGCGACACTTTGTGCTGCAACAGTAGCGGTCATTTCAGCGAAGTTCTTCGAAAGGCTGACGATCTTCCAACCGCGACGCGAGCCGGGTGAAGTGTTCGATAAGTCGCCGACCCCATCAGCGCGAAGATTGACAACGCAATTGCCCGAAGAAATGCCGATTGTTGAAGAGCCGCCGCGCCGGTTATCGGCGCTGGGTTTAATCGCGGTCGTTCTGCTTACTGTCTTTTTCTTTGCGCTCTTCCTGCGAATCGTGTCGCCGGGGCTTTTTAATCTTCCTGTTCCCGCCGAAATGGCGTCGCAGAATGTTTTTGTGCGCAGCGTGAATGCATTGTCGATCCTAGCGATCCCATTCTTGCTCAGTTTTTTCCCGATTTACGCCGCCGCGCGCGGCCTTAAAGTTTACGAAGAGTTCGTGGAAGGCGCGAAGGAAGGTTTCGGCGTGATCCTTAAGATCATTCCGTTTTTGGTGACCATGCTCGTGGCGATCGGGATGTTTAAGGGTGCGGGCGGAATCGATTTACTGACCAGCGCGTTGAAACCGATCCTCGCTCCGCTGCAATTTCCGCCCGATCTCTTGCCGCTGGCGCTGATGCGGCCATTGAGTGGGAGCGCGACCCTGGCGCTTTTGACGGACATCGTTCACCGGCTCGGGCCAGAAAATATTGTCAGCCTGACGGCGGCGACGATTTATGGAAGCACCGAGACGACATTTTACGTGGTGGCGGTCTATTTTGGAGCCGTCGGCGTGAAGCAAACGCGGCATGCTATCCCAGCAGGTTTGCTGGCCGATCTCACCGGCGTGATCGCTTCTGTGGTCGTTTGCCGCGCCGTGCTTGGATGAACGGATGGACAATTGATTTACGAATAAGCGAATTTTTCCCTCGCCAGCCGGGTATTTGATTTTTATCGTCCCAGTTCTCGCAAATGATTCAGCGCGACTATCTCATTATTGGAAGCGGCATCGGCGGCGCTAGCGCGTGCGAAGGAATTCGCAAGCACGATAAGCGCGGCACAGTCACGCTTGTCGGCGCGGAGATTTTTCATCCTTACAAACGTTGGATGCTTTCGAAAAGTTTCCTCCGCGAAAAAACGCCCCCGTTGAAGAAACTACCGATTGTCGATCCACGGTGGTACGATTCGCACAAAATTGAGACGCGGCTCGGCACTATTGTCACGCAGCTGAACATCGATCGGCGCCTGGCGGTCCTCGGCAACGGCGAGAGCATCGAATTCAACAAGGCTTGCCTCGCGATGGGAAGCCGCCCGGTGCGGCCGCCAGTCGCGGGCGTGAATCTCGGCAACGTTATTTATCTGCGAACGATCCGCGATGCACTGGCATTGCGAGAGATGGCGAACCTGGAGAAAACAGTCATGATCATCGGTGGCGGACTGCTGGCCTGCGAAGCCGCGGCGAACCTGCGCATGATGAAACTCAAGGTGGGCATGATGCATCGAAATCCTTACTTGTTGAATCGTTACCTCGATCCCGACACCGGCACCTGGCTGACTGAATATTTCGCGAAACACGGCATCACCATGTTGATCGGCGAAAGTCTCAACGGGTTTGAGGGCAAAACCGTCCTGCGCAACATCCAGACAAAGAGCGGCAATCGTGTGCAGGCTGGCCTCGCCGTGGTCGCTTGCGGAGCCGAGCCCAATCTCGATCTTGTTCGCAATACGCCGCTTTCCGGGCCGCACGGTTCGCCAGTTACGGAGTATCTCGAGACGGAAGAGAAAGGAATTTACGCCATCGGCGACCTTGCCTTTTATCCCGACCGGTTAATGGGCGGCGTACGTCGTCAAACTCATTGGGAGAATGCGCGCGAACAAGGTCTAGTTGCCGGCGCGAACATGACGGGCAAGAAGCGACAGCGCTACGAACAAATTCCTTATTTTTGGACGGAAATGTTCGGTCTAAAAATGGATTTCGTCGGCGATTTCAGCGTGCAGCCGACGAAGGTGAATCTACGCGGGACCTACGCGAAGAAGAAATTTATCGCGCGCTATTATCAGGGAGAAAAACTGCGCGCTATTCTCCTATGCCAGCAAACGCCGCGCGAAGTCGATGCGGCCAAGAGGGAATTGCGGAATGCTGTAGGGAAATAACAAAGGGAACACGACTCACTTGGCCGGCGCGTCGGCGGCGGCTGCTTCGAGTTACAAGGCGCGGACGGCGCGGCTCCTGTGATTTTCGGTAAAGGCGACGAACCGCTGCTGGGCGCAAAAATGCTCGAAAGCATCGGATTCATACCGGATCCATTCAAACGGCGTCTGATTCCGATACGCATGTTGCTGGCTTTAAGTTGCCCTGAAACAGCGCCAAAAGAACTTTTTTTGCGTAAACTCGCTCCGAAGAAATAATTGCGATTCCCAGCGGGGCTTTGTCGAGGGCATGCAGCGTGCTCTTTTAGAGAAACGGTGTCTGGACGACATCTCACCAAATTGAGGACGACCCCGATATGCTGGATCAAGACGACCTGAAGTGGATTGCCACTGCTTCAACAGACCTGAATTCGATTTTGCAGCAGGTCTCGCGCTATTGCGACCTAGCTCGCCGGCACAAGGGCGAACACAATTACATCGACTTGCTCGGCGAACGAGTTGAACTCGCGACCAAGACCGCTCAGGGCCTCTTCGATCGCGTCACCTCAAAAATTCTCGCCGGATCTGTAAGCAAAGCCGCGCCTCCGCCTCCTCCTTCGGCACCGAGCGGTCTACCCGCCTTCACCGTTATGCCTTCGCCCGTCCGCTCGGTTGTGCAAACCGCCGCGCATATGATTAACGGGCCGCACGCCGATGAGAAATTAGAGATGCCACGCACAACGATTCCCGATCACGCCAATGGAGCGCGAAAGGAATCGCCGGTCATTGTCAGCAGCGTTCCATCGGAGATAAACGTCAAAAATCCGAAGGGTAATCGCGAATATCTTCTGCTAATCGAAGATGAAACGGAGGTGGCCGAGCTCGCCGCAGAAATGCTGGCGGAAGAGGGCTACAAAGTGATTCTGGCGCGGGAAGGTTTCGAGGCGCTCAAAATTTACGAAAAAATGGGCCAACAGATCGGACTAGTGATTCTCGATTTTTTCCTGCCGGTGATGGACGGCGATGCGGTTTTCGATGAACTGCGCGCGCTTAATCCGAACGTCAATGTTGTCTTGAGCAGCGGGTTCGCCGAGCAAAGTAAAATCGCGGCCATGCTGGCACAGGGTCTCCGGGGTTTCATTCCTAAACCATACACCCGGGAGAAGTTGCTCGAACAAGTTCGCTCGACGCTAGACGCGGCGACCCGCCACGCGACACGTTGAGCTTGGAAGCGAAGGCGCCGACGATCCCGAAAGTGCAGCCTGAATCCAGGGCTTATGGCATCAATTTAGCTTCTTAGTGGAGCGTCGCTCATGGCTCGCATTGACTCTTTCTTCAAACTGATGTCCGAGCAAAAGGCCTCGGACTTGCACCTTTCGACCAACAATGCGCCGATGTTGCGCATCAACGGAGATCTGGTGCGCGTCGATTTTCCTCCCATGCTTAACGACGACCTCAAAGCGATGGTCTATGAGATCGCGCCGGAGGGGAAAATTAAATCGTTTGAGGAAAGCCTCGATGTCGATTTTGGATACGAAGTCCCCGGCGTCGCTCGCTATCGTGCAAATTTCTTTCAGCAGAAATACGGCATCTCGGCCGTTTTTCGCCTTATTCCTTCCAACATTCAGACGGTGGACGATCTGCATCTCCCGGCCGTCCTGAAAAGGTTTCCGATGTTAAAGAAGGGACTAGTGCTTGTCACTGGCCCGACCGGATCTGGAAAATCGACGACGCTGGCGGCAATGATCGATTACGCAAATCTTCACCGGCATGACCACATCATCACGGTGGAAGACCCGATCGAATTCGTCCACCGGAGCCAGAACTGCCTGATTCAACATCGCGAAGTGGGCATTCACACGCGCTCTTTCGCCGCAGCCTTGCGTGGCGCGTTGCGCGAAGATCCCGATCTCATTCTTGTCGGCGAAATGCGCGACCACGAAACGATCGAGCTCGCGCTGACCGCCGCTGCCACTGGCCATCTTGTTTTCGGAACGTTGCACACCTCGAGCGCGGCGAAAGCGGTCGACCGAATCATTGACGTGTTTCCCACTCATCAGCAAAATCAAATCCGCACGACGCTTTCCGAGTCGCTCAAAGCCGTCATTGCACAAAATCTTTTCAAACGAATCGACAAACCTGGACGCGTCGCCGCGTTGGAGATTCTGGTCGTGGACATGGCGATCGCCAATCTCATCCGCGAAGGAAAGACCCACCAAGTTCCCGGCATGATTCAAGTGGGCAAGAAAAAGGGAAATCAACCGCTCGACGACGCGATCATGGAGCATTTGCGGCACGCCCGGATTTCACCGGAGGAGGCTTACGACAAATCGCTCGACAAGAAAAAATTCCGCCAGTTCCTCAAGGAGCCCCCGGCGGACGCATCGGAAGAATAAGCGATGAGAATACCCGACCTCGATAGAATTTTATCGGCGATGCTGAAAACCTACAGCGGCATCTCGGATCTCAATTTTTCCACCGGCCACCCGCTGCAGGTGGAGGACTTCGGCGAATTAAAACAAGTGTTTGTCGATCCACCGATTGAAGCGCTCACCTCTTACCAAACCGAGCAGATCGCGCTTACGCTTATGCAAGGCAATCGGCGGCTCATCTACGATTATCTCACCGGCGGTTCGTGCGATTTGAGCTACTCCCTCGGCGACGAAGCGCGCTTCCGCGTCAACATCTTCCGGCAACAGGGAAATTTCTCGATCGTTCTGCGCAAACTCGAAGGACATGTGCCGACAGTCGAACAATTGGGATTGCCGCCCATCTTCCATGAAATCGCAAAGGAGAAAACCGGACTGGTTCTCGTCACCGGCGCAACTGGCAGCGGAAAAACGACTTCTCTCGCGGCGTTGCTCAACGAAATTAACGAGACGCAGCCGGTGCATGTCATCACTTTGGAAGATCCGATCGAGTTCGTTCATCCGAAAATGAAAGCCACCTTCAACCAGCGCGAGCTGGGCCAGGATTTTAACAATTATCCAAATGGTTTGCGCGCGGCGTTGCGTGAGGCTCCCAAAGTCATTCTTGTCGGCGAAATGCGCGACCGCGCGACCGTGGAAGTTGCATTGATGGCGGCAGAAACCGGCCACCTCGTGCTCAGCACGTTGCACACGGTAGATGCCGGCCAATCCATCAATCGTATTCTTGGTCTTTTTTCACTCGGCGAAGAACAACAGCTGCGTATTCGACTGGCCGACAGTCTGCGTTACATCGTAAGCCAGCGGCTTGCCCCGAAGGTCAGTGGCGGGCGCCAATTGCTCTGCGAAATAATGGGCAACAATTTGCGCACGAAAGAGACGGTCGCATTGGGCGAAGGCGAACACCGCAGCTTCTACGAAATCATCGAGTCGAGCTCGCCGTTTGGCTGGTTGACCTTCGATCAGTCGATCTTGAACGCTTACGAAAACGATTTCATTACTGAGGACACAGCAAAGCTCTTTGCTTCGCGCAAGGGCCGCATTATTCGCGGCGTCGATTTGATTCAAAAGGCCCGCGGCATCGACAGCGACCTCGATTCAGGTTTGCGCCTCGACGTGCACGAAAACGCATTTTTCTAAGATCGACATGGAACAGGAACAACACGACTCAACGTTTTTCGATCTCGGCGACAACACCGCGCTCGTTTGCGTCGATCATCAGCAATATCAAAAGATCATCGTGCCGCAGCTCATCGACATGACCTACAAGGTGCACCTCGGTTTGTTTGAGGAAGACGTGCTGCTCAAGCTCAAGACCTACAGCTACGACGTGATCGTGATTTACGAGAACTTCAAAGGCTCCACTCTCCAGTCGAATCCGATCCTGTGCGAGATGATCAAACGCCCGGGCGGGCAGCGGCGCGAACATTTCGTTGTTCTGCTCAGCCATCGTTTTGCGACGAACGACGCCATGAGCGCGTTCGTGCAGAGTGTCGATCAAATCATCAACATCGCAGACCTGGCCAACTTCAAACCGGTCCTGCGGCGCGGCACCACCCAGCATCGCGAGCTTTATCACTCTTTTCACGAGATGCTGAAGAGCGTTCAGTCGCTCTAATCCGAGCGGTTAAGCGGCGCACGGCGCCGGCGCGACAATAATTTTTGGATTTGGAGGAACCAAAGGCCCGCAATTGGGTTAAATATTCCGCACACACGAACATCCAATGGGGAACCGACATCTATGAGGCTGCTTAACTGGGTTCATTTTACTTGGGATTTGACCAATCTACCGATGCTCGATCCGCAAATGCCCGAGCACTATCAAATCGCGCCGATCGCGAAAGAAGACGAGACCGAGCTGCGAAAAGTCGTCACCACCTCTTTTATTTTGGATCCAGCGTGGAATCCCGCTATGCAGGAAGTGAAGCGCAAGATCGACCTCTGGCTCGGCCGCGCGTTCGATTCGCAAACGAGCACCTGCCTTGCCTTGCGGCACGGTCTTCGCATCATCGGCGCGGCCGTACTCTCGTTCGATCCCGACGCGGAAAACAATCTCGTGCCCGGTCCGTGTATCCTGATGGAATACCGCAATCGCGGTTTCGGCACGCGACTGCTGGAAAGCTCGCTTACGTTTTTGCGCGAGGCCGGACTTTCGCGGGCAATTGCAATCGCCCGGGAAAATGCCCCCGTCGCGAGGTTCCTTTACCCGAAATTCCACGGAATCGCGACGCCCGCCGAAATCAGGCCTCTGCTGGCGGCCTAGTTCCTTGTTTGTTTAGATCTGAACGGCGGGGAAAGCGCTATCCCCACTGGCACTCTTCTCGCTCTCTGGGGAGGGTTGCATGCGACGAATAACCTTCTATTTCATTCTTGGTCTCGGCTTGGCCACAACAATCGGGACGGTCTACTCTCAAGCGGCGATCGAAGGGCGGGTTCAACTGCCCAAACCGGCAGCGGATCGCGGCCTGAACCAGCGCTATCAACCCAGCGCCGAGATCGCGATCGGTCCGGTCGGACCGCGACTTTCTTTTTAATCCGCGTCTAACTCTTTTTCTCGACGCTAACTTCACCTCGCATCTTAAACTCTTCGTCCAGGCGCGCGCCGATCGCGGGTTCGATCCGTCCGACGAAGGCGCGCAGGTGCGGCTCGACGAATATCTGCTGCGCTACACGCCGCTGGATGATTCGAGGATCAATGTTCAAGTCGGAAAATTCGGCACAGTCGTGGGTAACTGGGTGCCGCGGCATTATTCATGGGAAAATCCTTTCATCACGGCCCCATTGCCCTATGAGAACCTCACCGGCATTTGGGATAGCATGGCGCCGGGCGAAGTCGATGACTTGCTCACTTGGGGACATGTCGGGCAATACGCCACCATGGATTACTCCGACAAATATATGCGCGTTCCTATCATCTGGGGACCGAGTTACGCCTCTGGCGTCGCGATCACGGGAGCGCTTGGCAAATTTGATTACGCCGCGGAAATGAAAAATTCGTCTCTCTCCTCGAGACCCGAGTCATGGGACGCCACCCAGGTCGGCTTCGATCATCCAACTTTTAGTGGCCGTCTTGGTTTTCACGCAAACGAAATGTGGAATGTCGGCGTCTCCGCCAGCGCGGGTCCCTATTTGCTCCCGGTGGCCGCGCCCACACTCCCACTTGGTCATGGCATCGGCGACTATCGTGAGTTTGTCCTGGCTCAGGATGTCGCCTTCGCCTGGCATCATTTTGAATTGTGGGCGGAGTTCTTCGAAACACGTTTTCAAGTCCCCGACGTAGGAGATGCCGACACCTTCGCCTATTACTTCGAGGCGAAATACAAAATCACTCCGCAACTCTTTTGCGCGCTGCGCTGGAACCAGCAACTCTATGGCACAGTCCCGGACGATGATGAGCAAGTGCAATGGGGCAACGACATCTGGCGGGTTGACGCCGCGCTCGGCTATCGCTTCAACAATAACATCCAAGCAAAAGTGCAGTACAGCTACAACTGCGAGGATGCCGTTTATCCGATCGGCAAAAACGTGGTCGCCGTTCAGCTCACGGTAAAGTTTTAGGTTGCGGCCAGCTCAACATTAACCGCACGAGCGTTGGCTCGTTCTTTGGGCCTGCGCTAAGCTCGCAGTTGACGCTTGCGCAGCCGGGAGATTATCCAGCCCACTCCCAGCAGGCCGCTCGCGCTAATGAACAGCGAGAAGGTCGACGCCTCCGGCACCGTCGTTCCGAGAACCGGCACCGAAATTTGTCCTACATTGTCGATTTTGTCACTACCGACAATCTGCGTGGCTTCGGCGGCAAAATGAGAAGTACGGATGGGGACCGGTGACGGCGTAACTCCGGCAATGGTCACTGAAAATGGCCCGAGACCTGTGCCGACGATGGTCGTACCGGTATATGTCCAGGTTAGATTCAAGAGTGTAGGATCATCCGGCGGGAGCGTTTGTGACGGCGTAATTCCAACGAGAGATGAGCTGAGCGTCCACCCGCTAGGCTGGACGGCTGTTCCAGTGATAAATGGGCCGAAATCGTAAATGGTGAAAAAATCGCCGGTCGTAACGTTTTGTCCGGAAGTAATGTCGATCGTGTAGTTCCAGACCGTGTTACTCCCGGAAGGGGTAACTCCAGTGAACGTGGGAATAATGTCCGCCCGAGCCGCCAGCACGGCGACCCAAAGCACACTAAGGCTAAGCGTGAATATTTTTCTCACTGCTCTAATGCCTCAAAAATCAGGAAAATAGTCAACAATATTCGTTCGGCCGAAACGAAAAAATCTTAGCTCGCGTCCCGCGCATACCAATCGACTTTACGCGTTACATACATAACAACTGCCAGCACGATAAATAGAGCGATCGCGCCCATGAGCAGCGCATAGCCCTGTTGCCGCAAGGTGATGCTGTAATCATGGCCAGCGGGATCAATAAAATCAGCACGAGCGCGCCGACTCCGAGCAATTTGATCATGGTGCTATGCCGTTTGCCAAACGACGGTTGTGATTTCGGCAGCGGCGGCAGGGGTGTCTGTGTATCAGCCATGCCGCGAGATTGAATTAAGAAAATGACTCAGACAATCAAACTTAGCGATGCTCCTCTTTGCTTCGTGTAGCCATGCGTGTGGAGCGCGTCCGGACGACGCGCGATATCGGATTGCGCTAGCGCCAAAAAAACAAGATCGACACTAATGCGAAGATCGGTAGCAGCACGGGCACCGCGAATTTGCAGATGTAGCTGAAGAAGCTCGGCACCGGCACGCGCGCATGCTCGGCGATCGTTTTCACCAGAAGATTCGGGCCGTTCCCGATGTAAGTGAGCGCGCCGAAACAAGTCGCGCCCAGAGAGATCGCGGCCAACGTCCCGCCGTGTTGGGCAATGAACGTGGAAATGTCCTGCGCGTTGTCGATGTTGAGATCGCGAAGGCCGAGCGCGCCCGCGAGAAACGCCAAATATGTCGGCGCGTTATCGAGCAGTCCTGAAAGCACGCCCGTCGCCCAATAGAATTGGAAATCCGTGCGCAATCCGAGATTCGCGGCGTGCAATTCCATGTAATCGAGGACCGGGATCATCGTTCCGAAAATGCCGAGGAAGAGCCAGCCGACCTCTTTGATCGGCGCAAAGCTGAAGTTGTTGGCTTGGTGGATGCGTTCGTGTGTGCGCAGATAAGAAACGAGCGCTGCCGCGATCATGATTGCTTCACGCCAGCCTCCCGGAGCGAAAATGAGCGCAGCCAGAAGTATGGCCAGAAAGACAAAGTTCTGTGTTCCGTCGCAGCCCCAATGTGTCGAGGTCGCCTCCGTCTCGGGAACGGAATTGCCAGCCGCGCGGAAATTTATTCGGTCGGCAAAATAAAATACGATCAGGAGAAATCCCAGAGTCGTCGACCACTCCAACCAACAGTGTTGCAGCGTCCACCAAAACGGCACGCCTTTCAGGAATCCGAGAAAGAGCGGCGGCCCCACCGGCAGAAGCGCGCCGCCGACGTTGCTCACGATAAAAATAAAAAATGCCAGGTGCATACCGGTAAAGCGCGACTTGTTCATTCCGATCCAGGGGCGAATGAGCAGCATCGAAGCGCCGATCGTTCCGATGAGGTTGGCCAGAAGCGCTCCAGCAAGAAGGAACAGCGCATTGTCCGCGGGGCGGGCCATACCTCGGGCGCGGAGATGAATTCCGCCGGCTACAACAAAAAAGGAACCGACCACGACCATGAAGCTCGAGTAATCCCGGCCCGCGTGCAGAACGCGGTCAGCGGCGTCGATCGCGAACACATAATAACCGCAAACGACTCCCGCGAGAACAATGCAGAGCCTGTGATAATGACGTTCCCAATGGTGTTGCAGGATGAGCGGCGCGAACGCGATCGAGAGCAGAAGAATCGCGAACGGCAGCATGATCAGCCAGTTCGGTTCTGCCGTGGGAGCGATTAACGCGACAATCATCGTTGAGGATCTCAGGCCGCAGATTGACACAGATGGAACACAGATTTGATATAAACTTCTTTTTTCCTTTGCCTTTCAATCAACCACCAGCAATCAACCATCAACTATCTTGCGTCTCTGGTGTCGCCACGCCCCTGTGACGCGTCAGCAACTCGGAAAGCCGGCGAAAACGAACATCGCTAATGCAATCGCGGATCGAGAACGAAATTGCCGGTGTCTTTGATTTTGATCTTCGCGAAATCGCGATGCTTTGGATTGAGCAGAAACGTCCGTTCTTGCGGAACAAGCACGCTCGGCAACGCCAACACGGCCGATCGTCCGGATTTGATCCATTCGTCGCCCACATTCTTCGACGCCGCGCTCGGCGGCTGATGGTTCCAGCCCTTCGGCAATTTTTTCAGATCGACCATTGTCATCAGCGTCTCGTCCCAGCTCACGCGAAAAACACGAAATTTGTCCCGGATCGTGACCGGCTGGATATGCGCGAGAATTTCCAGCGCGGCGAGCGAGAGATGTTCGCTGCAATAAACCATCGGCACGCCGGTCGAGTTCCAGCGTCCTTCGTAAATACGCGCGCCTTCGCCGGAGAAAGCAGCTTTAGCGTGTTTCTCTTTAACGATGCGCCAGCCGACGACTTCGGCCATCAGGAGTAAACGCCGAACTCGATGCGGCCGAGAAGATTTTCCACCTCGCGCGCGCCAATCTCACTCTTGGCAAACTCGATCGGCACCGCCTTGCCCAGTCCAGGCTGCGAATGTGTCAGCCATTCCCGCGCGCTATCCGCGTCACCGAAAACGTCCTCCGCCTTTTTCAACAACCGCTGATACCGCACCAATTTCTCCGACTCTTCCTTATCGATCTTCCCCTGAAGCTTCCGCCGATGCAGCGTCGCCCGCGACATCCCAAGCACGCTGGCCAGCTTCTCCATCGGCACATCTAGTGCCTTTTGCAGAGTTACAACTGCGCTAAAATTCAACCCTGCATGAATTCGCCCGATCTGTTGATGAACCGTCGCAATTGCCTGCGACCGTTTCAAAGTTGCTGTTGCCATAATCTTCTCAATTGAGACAATCTATAGCTTCAATTGATAAAAGCAATTGTCCGAACCACGCGCAGATTTCAATTCGCAAAATCAAAGACATCCGGTTTGAACGCGACGGAGTGTCGTTCGTCCGCGAAGCGCCCAATGTAGCAGATTCACGTTTTCAATAGTTTCGGAATACAAATTTGAATCCAAGTCTTCTCCTTCCCGCATCTCACAGGAAATGCAGCGGAGGATACTTCGATGATTCAAGACTTTAAGTTTGCGGTCCGGCAGTTGTTCAAGGCGCCGGGGTTCACGATTGCGGCGGTGATTGTGCTGGCGCTGGGGATAGGTGCGAATACGGCCGTCTTCAGTTTGGTGCACACGATGTTATTTGCACCGCCGAGTTACGCGCAGCCGCACGAAGTGGTGCAGGTCTTTTCGCAGGACAAGAAGAACCCGAAAACTTTTCGCGGATTTTCTTATCCGACTTACCGCGACATCCGCGAGCAGAACGCCGTCTTCACCGACACGATGGCTTACAATCTCGCGCTGGTCGGCCTTGGCCAGAAAGGCGACACGCGGCGCGCCTTCGCCGCTACGGTCAGCTCGAATTATTTCTCGGTGGTCGGCGTGCCGCCCATGCACGGACGCGCGTTCTTGCCGGAAGAGGAAACGCCCGGGCGCGCCGCGCAGGTTGTCATCGTCAGTTACGGTTACTGGAAGAAACATAATCTCGATTCAGCGCTGCTCGGCTCGCAGTTACTCGTCAATGGTCGCCCCTTCACCATTGTCGGGATTATGCCGCGCGGGTTCACCGGAATGATGCAAATTATCTCCGCGGAAGTGTGGCTGCCACTCGGCGTTTACGATCAGGTGGCAAACGATTTCGCCTCCGAAAACAGAACCGCGCTGGGCGATCGCGCCGGAAACCAGTTGTTGATCGTGGGCCGGCTCAAACCGGGCATGACCGCAGCCGCGGCCAAGCCGCAGCTCGAAGGGTTGGCGGCAAATTTAGAGAAAGCATTTCCGGTCGAGCAGAAAGATCAGACCTTCATGGCGACACCGGTCTCGCGTTCTTCCACCAGCACCAGTCCGCAGGGCGAAGGAGGATTGGACAAGATCGCGCCGCTACTTCTCGGCATGGCCATCGTGGTGTTAGTGGTGGCATGTCTTAACCTCGCCAACATGTTGCTCGCGCGCGGCACCGCCCGCCGCAAAGAGATCGCGATTCGGCTCGCGCTCGGCGGCAGTCGCTCGCGCATTGTGCGTCAGCTTCTCACCGAGGGTCTCGTGCTTGCGCTGCTCGGGGGCGCGTTCGGACTTCTGCTCGGGCTCTGGTCGTCCGATCTTCTTATCGCGTCGCTCGGCAAAATGCTCCCGATCGATATCGTCTGGATGGGCGGACCGAATCTTTCGATTCTTGCCGCCACCTTCGGCTTTTGCCTGATCGGCACGCTCGGCTTCGCGCTCGGGCCCGCGCTCAAACTTTCACGGAGCGCGGTAGTGGCGGATTTGAAGGAACAAGCGGGCGAAGATGTGATCCGCCGCCGGTGGAAATTTCTGCCGCGCAATCCGCTCGTGGTTATTCAAATCGCGTTTTCGCTCGCGCTGCTGACCGCGGCTGCGCTTTTCATTCGCGGCGCGAACAAGGCTGCTTCCGTGGAGACGGGCCTTAAGCCCGGCGCAAGTTTCCTTCTTGAAGTTGACGCAAGCCTGGCCGGTTACGATCCGAAGCACGCGCAGGAACTTTATCAAAAACTGGACGAGCGCCTCGCCGCGTTGCCGGGAGTCGAGCGCGCGAGCGTTTCCGCGACGGTCCCGTTCGGCATGATTTCGCTGGACAAGAACATCCAGCGCGCGGGTCTGCAACTGGCGCCTGATGCGAAGCCCGCGACAGCCGCGGAAGGGCTCGCCTTCAAGGCGTCTTGGGATAGCATCGGCGCCGATTACTTCAAGACGGTTGGATTAACGATCTTGCGCGGTCGCGCATTCACGGAAACGGAAGCGACGCAATCCAGCGGTCCGGCGGTCGCGATTATCGACGACGTGCTGGCGAAGAAGCTTTGGCCGGAAGGCGACGCACTTGGGCAACGCATTCAGTTTGCCAGTGACAAGGCGCCGCGCGCGAAAGGCAGCGGCAGCGGAAGTTTCGGAATGAATGAAGACCTGAGCGGTGAAATCAAACCAGGCGAAACGATTGAGATTGTCGGGATCGTGCCCGCGACGCGCCATGCGCTCTTCGAAAAGGATCCGAGCGGCGCGATCTATGTGCCGTTCGGGCGCGGATTTCAAAGCAACATTTCCTTTTTTGTGAGATTCGCGTCGCTCCCGGCCGGCCGGGAAGCCGCCACCGCCGACTTGCTGCGGCGCACGGTACGGGACGTCGATGCTGCGATCCCAATTCTTTCCCTTAAAACTTTCGCGCAACATCTCGAGAGCAACTTCGAACTCTGGATCGTGCGCGCGGGCGCGGCGTTGTTCTCGGTCTTTGGCGGACTCGCTCTCTGTCTAGCCGTGGTTGGTTTGTATGGCGTGAAAGCGTATTCGGTCGCGCGACGCACTCGTGAGATCGGCATCCGCATGGCGCTCGGCGCGCAACCCGGGATGGTGTTGCGCATGATCATGCGCGAAGGCTCGATCATGTTGTTCAGTGGCGTCGCGATCGGATTGCTGCTCGCCGCCGGGACCGGAAAGATTCTGAGCGGGATGCTCTACGAAGTTGGCGCGCTCGATCCGATTGCGTTCACGACCGCGCCGCTGTTGCTCGCCGCCGCGGCGCTCATCGCGACCTGGCTCCCGGCCCGCCGCGCCACACGCATCAATCCGATGCAAGCACTGCGGACAGAATAGTGTTTCGGTGTAGAGAATGCTGTCCCCAGCCGCAATTTTCAGGAACTGCGCTCGCCGCGGCGAGCGCCTCTACACCAACAATCATGAATCCAAACCGAGGGCGAATGGCATCTCACTGGAAACACAACGGAGGCGCTTCCACCGATCATGATTCAAGATCTCAAATTTGCTATCCGGCAGCTCGTGAAAGCGCCGGGATTCACTGCTATCGCGGTATTGACGCTCGCGCTCGCGATCGGAGTTAATTCGGCAATTTTCGCGCTCATTCACGGCGTCGTTCTCCGGCCGATGGTGCCGTTGCGGCCGGCGGAAGTGGTAAATGTTTTCACTGCGCGCCAGAACGCGAGCCACGATTACCGCCAGTTTTCGCACACTGAATATCGCGAACTGCGAGACAACGCCGGAGACGTCTTCGCCGACGTGGCCGCGTTGGAATTCGCCGTGGCCGGGATTGGGCGTGACGAAAATATGCGACGTAGTTTCGCGTTTCTAACGTCGGAAAATTTCTTTTCGCTTATGGGTGTGCAACCCGTGGCCGGGCGATTCTACAACGCGGAAGAGTGCAGGCCGAACGCAAATGTACCGGTGGTGGTGGTAAGCTATGCGTTTTGGAAAAAAATGGGCGGCCGCGCCGATTTCATCGGAAGTAATCTCCTGATCAACGGCCAGCCTTACACGGTCATCGGTATCACGCCGAATGGATTCAGTGGAGTGAGCGCGTTGGTCGCGCCCGATGTCTGGCTTCCGCTCGGAATGCATGCGCAGCTCGGCTCCGCCTTTGCCGATTCCGAAAGTTTGCACGATCTGGCGCAGCCGAACAATTACGCTCTTAATCTCACCGCGCGTCTGCGGCCCGGGCTCACGATCGACATGGCCAAATCGCGCTTGTCCGTCCTGGCACAACGGCTGACCGCGATCCAACCGCCCGATGCCGAAGGCACTCGCGAATTGCAAATTCAAACGCCGTCGCGTTTCAGTCTCAGCACGACGCCGGAAGATGACGGCCCAATTACTCTGATCGGAACGTTGCTCATGTGTATGGCGGGCGCGGTTCTGCTCATCGCGAGCTTGAATCTCGCCAACATGTTACTCGCTCGCGGCACCGCGCGTGCGAAAGAGATCGCGCTGCGTCTCGCTCTCGGCGCGTCGCGCTGGCGAATCGTGCGCCAATTGCTTTGCGAAGGCTTGCTCCTGGCGATCCTTGGCGGCGTAACCGGTTTGTTGATCAGCATCTGGTGCAACGATCTCCTGCTCAATTCTCTCGCTACCTTGCTTGGTTCGGTAAATTTTTCGTTCGTCGTCAACCTGCACCCGGACGTGGCGGTGCTCACCGTCACGTTCCTGTTTTGCGTCATTGCCACGTTGCTCTTCAGTCTCGGACCTGCGCTCAAAGCAACAAAAGCTGATCTAGTCAACGACCTGAAACAACAAGTCGGCGAACCGGCGCGCGCCGGACGCTTCAGTCGCTTCTTTGCTCCGCGTCACATTTCGGTCATGGCGCAAATCGCGCTTTCCCTCATGCTGTTGTTCAGCGCCGGTTTGTTTTTCCGCGGCGCGCTCAAAGCCAGCAAGCTCAATCCAGGTTTTAAATCGGCCGGCGATCTCGTCACCGAGATGGACTTTTCGCTTATCAAAAAAAACCCGGCCGACGCACGACGTTTAATGTTTGCTGCGATCCAACGCGCGCGTGAGTTGCCCGGAGTGCGCGCCGTCGCGCTGGGAACGATGTTGCCTTACGGCAACTTCACCAACACGCGCCGAATCATGTCGGCCAAGGAATCATTGACGAAAACCGATCCGAAAGCGCCAGATCCCGGCGCCGGCGCGCTCTTCACCGCGATTACGCCCGGTTACTTCGATGCGATCGGCGTGCGCTTATTGCGCGGACGCGATTTCACCCAAGCCGAAGCGGAAAACAAGGAGACACGGCCTGTCGCCATTCTCGATGAAGAGATGGCGAAGAAGCTTTTTCCGAACGAAGACGCCTTGGGCCAACACATCCGTTACATGCAATCACCTAGCGACGGTTCGCCTAATGACCTGGAAATCGTGGGCATCGTTAGCCAACACCGGCATGACGTGCAAAACGACACGCTCAATCGCCGGTTGTTTGTGCCGCTCGCGCATGGTTACAGCGGAAATGTTTTCCTGCACGTTCGTCTCGCCACGAAAGATCGCCGCGCCGTCATCGGATTGATTCCAACGATGCGTCAGGTGCTTCGCAACGTCGATCCCGACCTGCCGGTGCTCGGCATCGCGCCGTTCAGCGATATGGTGGAAAAAAGTGTCGGCCTTTGGATCGTGCGACTTGGCGCCACTCTCTTCGGTGTCTTCGGCGGAATCGCCCTGCTGCTCGCAGTCGTCGGCGTTTACGGCGTGAAAGCGTATGCGGTCGCGTGCCGCACGCGGGAAATCGGCATCCGCATGGCACTCGGTGCGCAACGCGGCGATGTTTTCGCGCTCATTATGCGACAAGGTGCGTTGCAAACCGGGCTGGCGGTCGGCGTCGGCATTCTGATCTCATTGGCGGCGGGACGCGTGCTCTCGCAAATCTTGTATCAAGTCAGTCCGGCCGATCCGTTCGCACTCGCGTTTTCGGCTGTTATGCTGACTGCCGCCGCGCTGCTTGCATGTTTCCTTCCCGCGCGACGCGCGACGCACGTGAACCCAATTGTCGCGTTGCGCGCCGAATAGGTCCGAGCCGGACTGGCAGATGTAGTGGCGGCTGTCCTCAGCCGCAAAACTGCGCGTGAGGACACGCGCCTCTACACCAAATCAGCGGAACGGCCTAAAGAGCCGTGGCTACAACCTGCGGCGCGTCAGCGGGGCGACTCGTCGCTGCTCTGTGATGCATCCGGCTTGCGATGGAAAGGATTCCAATACCAATGACTCTTTTTCTTTGTTTCTTCCTTCTTCGGCGCCACTTCTTCTTTTTTCGGAGCCGGTTTTTCCTTTGTCACGGCCGGCTCTTTTTTCTTGGTGGCAAGTTCTTCCTTCTTCGGTTCCAGCGGCGTCGCGTTCGCTGGTGAGGCAGCCGGTTTGTGATGGAACGGATTCCACCACTGACTCTTTTTCTCTTCCGTCTTCGGCGTCAACATCTCTTGCTTCTTCGGCGCGAGTTCTTCTTGCTTCAGAGTCGGCTTTTCTTTCACGACGATGGGATTTTCTTTCTTCACCACCAGCTCATTTTTCTTCAGTGCCGGTTCTTGCTTCTTCGGCTCCGGCGGCATCGTGTTCACTGGTGATGGAGTCGGTTTGCGATGGAATGGATTCCACCACTGACTCTTTTTCTCTTCCGTCTTCGGCGTCGTCGCCTCTTGCTTCAGAGTCGGCTTTTCTTTCTTTGCGATAACAGGTTCTTCCTTTTTCACCACCGGCTCTTTTTTCTTCAGTACTAGTGCTTCCTTTTTCGGCGGCGGCGGCGCGTTTACTTGGGCCGGAGCGGGTTTGCGATGGAACGGATTCCACCACTGACTCTTTTCTTCTTTTTTCAGCGCTTCTTGCTTCTTCGGCGCGAGTTCTTCTTGCTTCAGCGTCGGCTTTTCCTTCTTCGCGATGACGGGTTCTTCCTTTTTCACCACCGGCTCTTTTTTCTTCAGTACTAGTTCTTGCTTCTTCGGTGCCGGCGGCGGCGGCGCGTTCACTTGTGGCGTAGCCGGCTTGTGATGGAACGGATTCCACCACTGACTCGTGGCCCCTTGTTCCTCTTTTTTCGGCGCTATTTCTTCCTTCTTCGCAACTGGCTTCTCCTTCTTCGCGACGATGGATTCTTCTTTCTTCACCACCACCGGCTCTTTTTTCTTCGTCGCCGGTTCTGGCTTCGGCTCCGGCAGCATCGCGTTCATTTCGTTGTACTCCGCGTAAATCCGCACGCCCTTTGTACCGGCAGGAACGGAAGAATCCTTAAAGGTTACCTTGACCTGCTTGAGCGTGTCCCCCGAATAAGTTTTTTGGGGTGGATTGAAAACGAGCTCGTATTCCAAGAGGCCGTCTTGGTTGAGTTTCTGGCCGCGTTTCAAAAGTTGGCCGCCCCGCAGAGATGGCGTGCTCGCCATTCCCTCGACGTGAACGGTAAGGGTTCCGCCCTTCATCACCGCGGTCACGGTATCTATCCGCGTGACGATTTTCGTACCTTGTGTAGCGCAAAGGCCCATTTCGGGCGTCAAAAAAATCGCCAGAGAAATGAAAAACGCGAACAGAGTTGCTTTCATGGAAATCGGCATTGGCCTTTAATAGCGCGAACGCACACGGGCGCAAGGCGGCAAGAGAAAGGTGGCTGGGGGCGGAATCGAACCGCCGACACGTGGATTTTCAGTCCACTGCTCTACCAACTGAGCTACCCAGCCGCAATCGCTTGTCGATCCTGCGCACGCAAGTTAAACGAGGCGCGGATGCTCACTAAAGCAGAAAACGCCCAACGCTCAACGCCCAACGCCCAACGCCCAATGCAGAAGAATCAAAACTTGCGCGCCAGTTCCACGGCGCGGATCAATCGATGCAGGTAATCCTCGCGCGGTATCTCGATCGCGCCGAATTGCGCGAGATGCGGTGTGATCCATTGGGTGTCGAGCAAAACAAATTTCTTCGCGCGCAAACGTTCGACCAAAGCAACGAGCGCAATCTTCGAGGCATCAGTGACGCGATGAAACATCGACTCGCCAAAGAACGCGCCGCCAATAGCCACGCCATAAAGTCCGCCGGCGAGTTTGCCCTCGCTCCAAGCTTCGATCGAATGCGCGTAACCAAGTTCGTGCAATCGCTCATAGCTCTCGCGGATCTCGCCATTGATCCATGTGTCGGTGCGTTTCGCACAAGCACGAATGACTTCACCGAAGCGATGGTCGATCTTGATTTCGAAAAATTCCTTGCGCTGAATTCGCCGGAGCGCATGTGGAATATGAAATCGATCCAGCGGAATGATCGCGCGCGGCTCGGGTGAGAACCACGCGATGGAATCGTCCTCCATCGCCATCGGAAAAACGCCGAGCCGATAAGCTTGCAATAAAAGTTCCGGCTCGATCATACAACTTCCGAGTTCATTCAATCGTAACGCCTCTGCCCTCGACAATGCAGAAGAATGGACAGGATTTACAGGATGGACTGGATTCGAAAAGAGGTTCGCGGATTTGGAATGGCCAGCATTAATTTCGATAGGCGCTCGGCACAAGCGCTTCTACAAGCCAAAAGCAAATCCAGCAAAATCCCGTTAATCCTGTCGGATCGGTTTTTCCGGAGGGCCTGATGGAATGTCATTCTTGCAATACTCTCTCTACTTCCTAAAATGGACAGATGAAGCGTATGTCGATCTGGTTCGCGATCGCATGCGCGCTGGTCGCGGGCGGCTGCGCCGATCCGCTGGAACAACGGAGCTCACAGGAAGTGGAAGACCAACTTGAACGCGGCGTGACTGGTCAGGGCAAACTCGGTCCGATGAATCGGATCGATGACGACCAGGCCGCCGAACACGGCGTTCCGCAAACTCATCCATGACAGTGAAGACGTCTGCTCCTCCCGCGCACTCCAAAATTCTCATCCTCGACTTCGGCTCGCAGTACACCCAGGTGATCGCGCGCCGCATCCGCGAGCTGCAGGTTTACTCGGAGATCGTTCCCTTCAATATTTCGTCGGCAGAAATCGAGAACCTGCAACCGAAAGGCATCATTCTTTCAGGCGGACCGGCTAGCGTTTACGAGAAAGACGCGCCCCAAGTCGATCCGAAGATTTTTTCGCTCGGCATTCCGGTTCTAGGAATTTGTTACGGCCTGATGCAGATGGCGCATCACCTCGGCGGCCGGGTTGAGTTCAGTGGACGGCGCGAATTCGGCGCGGGCATGTTGCGAATTACAAATGGTTCGGAGCTATTCGATGGCTTGGGCGCGCAACTTGATGTCTGGAACAGTCACGGCGATGAAGTGACGGCGCTGCCAAAAGGTTTTCGCGCCGCTGGCCAGACCGATAGTTCAAACTTCGCCGCGGTTGAGGATCCACAGCGAAAACTTTACGGCCTGCAATTTCATCCGGAAGTCGCGCACACCCCGCGCGGCAAGGAGATTTTGCAGAACTTCGTCTATCACATCTGCCATTGCGCAATGGATTGGACGATGGGCTCGTTCATCGAGGAAGCGTGCGAACGGGTGCGGAGACAGGTGGGCGATGCAAAAGTTGTGCTCGGGTTGAGCGGCGGTGTCGATTCGTCCGTGGTAGCGGCGCTGCTGCATAAAGCGATCGGCGACCAACTCACCTGCATTTTCGTGAACAACGGATTGTTGCGCGACCGAGAAGAGGAAGTAGTGCAGCGCGTCTTCGGCGAGAATTTTCACGTCCGCCTAAAGTATGTCGATGCCAGCGACCGGTTTCTTTCCAAGCTGCGTGGCGTGACCGAGCCGGAGACGAAGCGCAAGATCATCGGCAACGAATTCATCGAGGTGTTTCAACACGCGACCGAGGAATTGCTCGCAGAAGATCGACAAAATGGCGCCGACAAACCCGGCGGCTACAAGTTTCTTGCGCAAGGTACGCTCTATCCCGACGTGATCGAAAGCGTTTCGATCGGCGGCAATCCCGCGCAAGTGATCAAGACCCATCATAATGTCGGCGGTCTGCCGGAGAAAATGCATTTCGCGCTCGTCGAACCGTTGCGTCAACTTTTCAAAGACGAAGTGCGTCAAGCCGGTTCACAGCTCGGTTTGCCGAAGGAAGTTGTTTATCGTCAACCGTTCCCCGGCCCCGGCCTCGCGGTGCGCATCCTTGGCGAAGTCACGCCCGAGCGATTGTCGATCTTGCGCGCGGCCGACACCATCGTGCAAAGCGAAATGGAAGCGGCCGATTGGTATTACAAAGTCTGGCAATCGTTCGCCGTTTTGCTTCCCGTGCAAACCGTCGGCGTCATGGGCGACCAGCGCACCTACGAAAACACCGTCGCGCTACGCATCGTCGAAAGTCAGGACGGCATGACCGCCGATTGGGTGCGGTTGCCTTACGAATTGCTCGCCCGTATTTCCAATCGCATCAGCAACGAAGTCAAAGGCGTCAATCGCGTCTGCTACGACATCTCGAGCAAGCCACCGAGCACAATCGAGTGGGAATGAGATAATTTACGATTTCAGATTTTCGATTGCAGATTTGAAATCAAATCACTCGACGCCGAAGTCGCGCGCTGGCTTAACCAAGCCCGCGAAGTCGGCGAGCAGAAGCATTTAGCTTGAATGTTTGGGTGCGTGTTGGCTCGATAAGCAACTTATCGCGGCCCACGCCATGAATGCCGAACAAGAACGTCTCCAAGAAAATAATTCGTGCGACGAGCCGTGGCATTTTTGGGGGCCGTATTTGGCCGAGCGCGCGTGGGGAACGGTACGCGAGGATTACAGCACGAACGGCGACGCGTGGAATTATTTTCCGCACGATCACGCGCGGTCGCGCGTTTATCGCTGGAATGAAGATGGCATCGGCGGGATTTCCGATTTCAAAGGCCGGCTTTGTTTTGCGTTCGCGTTTTGGAATGAGCGCGATCCGTTCTTAAAAGAGCGGCTCTTCGGTGTGACCGGGCCGCAGGGAAATCACGGCGAAGATGTGAAGGAAGTTTATTTCTACACCGATTGCACGCCGTCGCACAGTTACATGTCGATGTTGTACCGCTATCCGCAGGCGCGTTTTCCGTACGAAGAATTGATGGCGCAAAGCGGCGCGCGCTCAAAGATGGAAGGCGAATTCGAGCTTTGGGAAACGGGCGCGCTGGCGGAGAACCGCTTTTTCGACATCGAGATCGAATACGCCAAAGCGGAGACGCATGACATTTTGATTCGCGCGACCGCGACCAATCGCGGGCCCGATCCGGCGACGTTGCATCTCCTCCCAACGCTCTGGTTTCGCAACACCTGGAGTTGGGGCCGGAACAGTCCCAAACCAATGCTGCGAACCGCTGATGAAAAAGGCAAACCGGACGTAATCGCGGCCAGTCATCACGTGCTCGGCGAATACAATCTATTTTGCGACGGCACCGACAAACTGCTCTTCACCGAAAACGAGAGCAATCTCCAACTGCTTTGGGGCGCGCCGAATCCGACTCCGTTCGTCAAAGATTCGATCAACGATTGCGTGGTTCACGACAAGATCGACATGGTCAATCCGCAGCGGGTCGGGACAAAAGCGGCCGCGCATTACAAGTTCACTATTCCACCGGGCGAAAGCGTTTCCGTTCGGCTGCGACTGACGCGCGCTGGCGGAAGCAAAAATGATGGCGACGCATTCGCAGACTTCGACGGCATCTTCGCGACGAGGCGCAAGGAAGCGGACGCATTTTATGCGGAACTCGCGCCGGCATCTTTAGGCGAAGAACACCGCGCCATTCAACGCCAATCGCTCGCCGGGATGTTGTGGAGCAAACAGTTTTATCATTACATCATCGAGCAATGGTTGGACGGAGATCCGGCGCAGCCACCGCCGCCGCCCGAGCGTCAAGAAGGCCGTAACAGCGAGTGGCGGCATCTTTACAACGAACGCGTCATGTCGATGCCGGACAAATGGGAATATCCCTGGTACGCATCGTGGGACCTGGCCTTCCATTGCATCCCACTCGCCCTGGTCGATTGTCACTTCGCCAAGACGCAGCTCGATATCATCGTGCGCGAATGGTACCAGCATCCGAACGGACAGATCCCGGCCTACGAGTGGAATTTCGGCGACGTGAATCCACCCGTCCTCGCCTGGGCGGCGTGGCGCATTTATCAGATCGAGCGAAAAGAAACCGGCAAAGGCGATCGCGCGTTTCTCGAAACCATCTTCCACAAAATGCTCATCGCCTTTACCTGGTGGGTGAATCGCAAAGACTCGGAAGGCAACAACATCTTTCAGGGCGGGTTTCTCGGGCTCGATAACATTGGCGTGTTCGATCGGAACTACGCGTTTCCCGATGGAAGCCATCTCGAACAAAGCGACGGCACGAGTTGGATGGGAATGTTTAGCCTGAACATGATGCGCATCGCGCTCGAGCTCGCGCTGGAAAATCATGTTTACGAAAATATCGCGACGAAGTTTTTCGAGCACTTCCTAGGAATCGCCGCGGCCATGAACAATCTCGGCGGAAAAGGTATTGGTCTGTGGAACGAAGAGGACGAATTTTACTACGATGTGCTGCACACGCCCGGCGGGCGATATCTGCCGTTGAAGGTGCGATCGGTGGTCGGCTTGATGCCGCTGCTAGCGGTCGAGACGGTGCAGCCTCAACTGCTTGATGCGGTACCGGGTTTCAAGAGCCGGCTCGAATGGTATCTCGAGAATCGCCCCGATCTATGCAGCCTCATTTCACGGTGGCAGGAGCCCGGCGCGGGCGAACGGCGTCTTATCGCTCTGACCCGCGGCCATCGCATGAAATCTTTATTGCGGCGCATGCTCGATCCGGAGGAATTTCTCAGCGATTACGGTGTGCGTTCGGTGAGCAAATATCACAGGGACCATCCGTACGTAGTGACCGTGCGCGGCGAAGAGAAGTTCGTGAATTACGAGCCGGCGGAATCGCAGACCAATTTGTTCGGCGGCAATTCCAATTGGCGCGGGCCGGTTTGGTTTCCAATCAATTATCTGCTGATCGAATCGCTCCAACAATTTCATCATTACTACGGCGACGATTTCAAAGTGGAATGCCCGACCGGTTCCGGCCAGTTCATGCACTTGAAGCAGATAGCGAACGAGCTTTCCAATCGGCTGATCAAGCTTTGGATGCGCGACGAAAAAGGCGAACGCGCCTTTGAGCGCGCGTCCGGCAATGCGCTTAACGGCGCGCCGGATCGACAGCGTTATTTGTTTCACGAGTATTTTCACGGCGACACCGGCGCCGGCCTGGGCGCGTCGCATCAAACTGGCTGGACCGGGCTTGTCGCGAAATTGATTCAACAACAAGGCGAGTTCGGCACGATCGCGAAGTAATGTGGGAGCGGCCTCAGCGCCGCGATTATCGGGACACTAAGGTCCCTCCCACATTGGAATCATCGCCGCATAATGTGGATGGCGAGAATGCGACTCTGATGTCGCGCGAGCAGATAGTCGATGAAGTCGCCGATGATGGAATTGGGTTTGTTTCCAAACTTCGTCACAACCCGGCAAATGAGGACGCCGGTGCGCCCATGCCATTCGAGATTGATCACGCCATGGGCTTCGCCGGCACTGTGGATTTTCGCCCAGCCATGCGGACGGCCCGGCCGCTGATGTTCGGTCGGCACCAATCCGAATTTCCGCTCGAGCTGCGGATCGCTCATGATCTTGTTGCGCAACGATCCGTGGCCGCTCGTGATGACTTGAATCACCGTTTGCATCGCTTGTTCTGCGAATCGACCCGAAGCGGCATTTCGTCAATCTTCGATTAGCGAGCGAAACATGACGTAAACATCGACATATCCTTTTTCGGAATGTCGAAACGCGCCCGGTAATGTTCCGATAATTTTGAAGCCGAGATCTTGCCACAAGTGCACGGCTGACTCGTTCGTCGAAACAACAAAGTTGAATTGCATCGCTCGAAAGCCAAGACGGCGCGCTTCGATCAGACAATGTTCGCCCATGGCGCGGCCGGCTCCGAGTCCGCGCGCGTTGGGCGCGACCATGAAACTCGCATTTGAAACATGCGCACCAAGGCCGGGCCGATTTGGTCTCAAGACATACGTGCCGACAACTTGTCGATCTTGCTCAGCCACGTAGGTGTGCGTATCAGCTCGAAACCAATAGCCCAGCGCTTCTTCGCGCGATGTGCTCGGATCGAAGGCATACGTGTCGCCGGCAGAGACCACCTCGTGAAAGATTTTCCAGATCTCATCGCGATCTGCGTTGGTTGCCGGACGAATGTTCAACCGCGGATTACGCAGATCACCCGGGTGTTGTAGAGGCGGCTGTGTCAGCCGCCTGTTTGCTTAGCTTCGGCGCACGCCAAAGCAAAAGCATTAGCGCGCCGAGCAAAACGAAGTCCAATGCGAGATGTCCGGCAAAGTTTAGATATTTGCTGGCGTGACCGAAGCAACCGCAGGTGATGTCGAGGCCACGAACTTTCGCGGCGATGCTGGCGACGATGAAGACCGAAGTGAGCGTTGCCAGAATTAACAATCCCCCGAAATAAAGTCGTCGCGCGATGAGCGCCAATCCGCAAAAAATTTCCAACCATGGCAGATAGAAGCCAAGCCGGACGCCGACGGACCAAGGCAGAATTTTGTAGTTGTCGATGTCGTTGGCGAAACTAATTGGATCGAGCGCTTTGATCGCGCCCGCGTAAACAAAAAGCGCTCCGATGATAACGGCGAGAATGCGCCACCAAATGTTTGATGTTCGATGTTTGATGTTCGATGTGGCGTCCATTGGGCAAACCGCGATCACCGACCCGCCTCAGATAGGTTGGCGTTGGGCGTTCTCTTCATCTCTTCGCCTTAAGCCACTCTTCCCAACCTCCCTGGAGGACGAACACGTTTTTCAATTGCGCTTCGCTGCGAAGACGATGCGCGATTTCACGGCTGGCGTTGCAGCTCTGCGTGCTGCAATAGACCACGATCTTTTTCTCCGGCGACCAGAGCACGAGAAATTGCGGGAGCAATTCGTTCCAATGATCTTCGTTCAACAAAATTGCGCCGGGAACGTGATCTTGCGCGAATTCTTCAGCCGGCCGCGCATCGATCCACGTGGCGTTATCGCCCCATTCGCGCGCCTGCGCCACTGTGACCATCTCCGACGCCGGCACCGGCGTTTGCCAGGAAACTTTGTCGCGAAAATAAATCGCCTGCCCGATCGCCGGCACAAACGCCAGCAGCACCAGCAGGACAGCCTGCTTCAACTTCACGGCTTGACCGCGGTTGTTACTGGGGGCGGTGAATTGATGACCCGCGCGCTTAGATAGAATGCTTTTGGTGAATTGTCCGGCTGAATCGCAAATGTCGTCGCCGCTGGACGAGTCGTGTCACGCGGCTGGACTTCGATCTTAAATTCACCCTCGCCAACTTTGTTTACCTTGACTTGAAAGTCGGTGCTCACAGGCGTCACCTTGATTTCCTTCACGGGAAAATCCTTACCTGCTTTCACGCTCACGGTTTTTGCCTTCGGCGCTTCACCACCCTGCCAATAGACCAGGGACGGCTGTACTTCGAGCATCTGCGGGATGACGGACTTGAGAGTGAGGACGGTTGTCGCATGGGCCGGATCGTCGGTCTCCACCGTCACGCTCTTCACTTGAGTACCCGTCCGGTCACCGATGTTGAACGTCGCAGTGATCTCGCCGCTGTCGCCGGGAGCGACTTGATCTTTTTGCGATTGCGCGGTGGTACAACCGCAAGAACTGTGAACGGATTTGAAATGAATCGGCGTGTTGCCGGTGTTCTTGTATTTGAAATGGCCGACCGCTTCTTTGTCGCCCACCGCAGGATGCAGCTCGAGCTGGGTCTGTTCCCATTTCAATTCGGCGCGCGCGGATGCGCAAAGCAAGATCGACAGTGTGAAGGTTACAATTTGGATTTTCATTTTCGGAAAGATTCGAATATAGCGAAATTAATTTCTTGCGCCAAATGAAACCGGCACCAATTCGGCGTCCGGGCTTTTGCTACGAGCGCCAAATCAGTTCAATCCGTAAATTTCGACCAGGGCGACGCCGGTAGTGTTGTTCTTGCCCCGCACGATCGCGGTGTAACCGCCCGGCGCTAACGTTTGAACGATGGCCGATTCGGTGTCGTTCGATGGCGCAAGGCCGGTGGCCTGGATCTGCGCCTGTTGGGTGTCTTCCCAATTGTCATTGGAAGCGATCGTGACGCCGTTGCTATTGTACAAATCGAGTGTGGGATCTAACATGGCGTCGGTGATACCGAAATTGGAGAGACTCGGGCCAATCGCGCGCACGATTACGTTTTCCGAATCCGGCCCGGCAACGACGAATCCGCCGATCATGACGTTGGCGCCGGTTTGCACCAAGGCACGTGCGGAAATATTGCCGAACTTGGAGTCCACGGTGCGGTCCAGGTCGTATCCTTCCACCAATGCAACCCCGGTTCCGCTACTTACGCCGCGCACGATGGCGGTGTAAGCACCGGGATTAAGAGTCGTTAGAATAGCCGACTCCGAGCTGTTGCTCGGGGCCAATTGACTATCGATGATCGCCTGCTTGTTGGCGGCGTCTCCCCAATTGTCGTTAGTAGCGATCAAGGCCCCGGTTCCATCGTGTAAATCGAGTGTCGGATTTTGCAGCGCATCAGTAATGCCGAAATTGGACAAGCTCGGGCCGATCGCCCGGATAATTACTTTCTTCGCTCCGGTGCCGGTAATGATGAATCCACCGATCATGACGTTGCCGCCGGTTTGCACGAAGGCACGGGTGGAAATATTCGCGAGGGTAACGGGAATCGTGCCGCCAAATTCAAATGCGCCTTTATCCGGTGTGCCCGAACGCACATAATTGCGTTGATCTCGCGCCGGGGCCACGTTGACATTACTCGTGTTAATCGCCGGACTGTTGGTTAGCAGCGCCATCGTGTCAGTCAGCCCGCCATTGTTTTGCAGCGAACCAAGAACGGCGTTCACGGGCGCGGCGTCGGTTCCCGATTGATCGCCAGTCGCACCAAAAAACGAGCTGCTGCCGGCGCTGCCAATCAAGTTGTAGCCGCCCGAAGTAACGGACCCCTCGATATCCCTGTTACTATTGACGCTGCCGGTACCGAAATTACCAGCGATGATGGTGCTCGTCACGGTAGTGTTGTTGGTGCTTAGTCCGCCTACGCCCGCACCGGGCCCACCGTTATTAATTAGCAAATTGCCAGTGCCGCCGGCACCGCCGACGCCGGAGTTATTACTGAAAGTGCTTCCAGTCACTGTCGTCGTGCCCTCATCGAAAACGCCGGCCACACCGCCGCCGCCGTTGCCGCCGAACTGGCCCGCGCCGCTAATGCCGCCTTTACCGCCCAAGGCTGAATTACCGCTGAAGGTGCAATTATTGATCGTTAAGTGGCCAGCGATCTCGTTGTTAATAGCGCCACCGTAGCCACCGCCGCCGGCGCCGGCAAAAGGATTGCCATTCACCGCACCGCTACCCTGACCGCCAATCCCGCCTTTTGCAGTGTTGTTGCTAAAGGTGCACCGATCAAGCGTTAGGGTTCCGATGTTCTCAATCGCCCCCCCCAAGCCGTAACTGCCGGTGTTATTAAGGAGCGAGCTGTCGCCACCCTGCACGAAATTGCCGCTAAACTCGCAATCGGAAAACGACAACGTTTGGTTGACCGCATTGTAAACGCCGCCCCCCGCCGCTTCCGTATCGGACGGGGCAACAATCCTGCCATTAATAATGCTGAGACCGGAGACCGAATTGGTCCCGCTGCTAAAAGTGAAGACGCGAATGGCGCTACCGCCGCTAACCGCTAACGAGCGTGCGCCCGGTCCCGTGATCGTAACCGAATCGGTCACGGTTAACGGTCCAAGTCCTGATTGTAAAGTGATGGTGCCCGTGACGCCGCTCTTAAAAGTAATTACGTCCGCCCCGGCGGCCGCATTGGCCGCATTGATCGCTTCACGCAATGTGCAATCACTGCCATCGCAAACGCCGTCGTCATGATCAGCCGTCGTGGTGACAACAAATGACGGGCTCACTTGCATCTCGACCGCGCCAATGTCGCTGCCGTCACCGCCGCTAGCGTTCGCAAGAGTGGGAACATCAAAGGGCCGCGGCAGGCCGCGTTCATCGGTCGTCACACCAAAATTCTTGCCTTTGTCCCACGCCGGACTGCCGTCCAGTAAAGTCATTGTTTCGGTGGGGCCGCCGTTCTCCTGCAGCGCCCCAAGCTTTGGATCGGTATTGATCTGATCGCCCGCGGCCGTAAGAAGCCCGCCGGCGTTATCGCTGCTCAAATTGTAGCCCAGCGAACTTATGCTGGTGCCGCCACCGAGATTCACCAGATTGGCGCCCGGCGTGCTGTTCGTGCTGAAGAGAATGGTATTGCTCAGAGTTACAAACGCGTTGCCGCTGTTCGTCCCGGTATTGTAGATGCCGCCGCCGTTGGAGGCGCTGTTATTATTAAAGGTATTGCTACTCACGTTGACAGTTGAGACGTTATTGTTACCGGATCCCTCATTGTAAATGCCACCACCGATAGAGGCGCTATTGCCGCTCAGCGTGCAGTTACGCAGCGTGAAATCCGCATTGTAATTGTAAACACCGCCGCCATTGGAGGCGCTGTTGTTGCTTAGCGTGCAGTTACTCATCGTCACGAATGCATTCACGTTAGAGATGCCCCCGCCAACGGCAGACGTTTCGGATTGGACGCTGTTGGAGAGCATTGTGCAATTGCGGACTGTTAATGTGGTATTTTGGTTGAATACGTTGTTGCAAATGGCGCCACCACGCGCTTCCTGAAAGCCATAGACCCCGTTCTGGCTAAAAGTGCACCCGGTCACTGTGGCAACGCTTTCGTTGCAGATGGCGCCGCCCAAAGCCGGGGCGGTGTCCGGATTGGTGGTAAGAACCTGACTGCCGGCGAAATTGCCGGCGAACGAACTGTCCGACACCGTCAGGGTGCCGAGGTTAAATATTGCTCCACCGATCGCACCAAAGGAAATGTCGCCATCAATGGCGCCAGTCGTCGTGTTATTATTGAGAGAGCAGCGGGTCACGGTTGCAGTGCCCCCCCCGATGTAGATCGCACCTCCGTATATGTCCGCCGTATTCCCGTCGAACGCGCAGTCGGTTACGGTTAATATTGCGGCGTGGCTCAGGATAGCCCCACCTGAATATACGGCGTCGCTGCTATGGCCGTTGGTGACTGAGATACCGGAAATGCTGACGATTAGGCCATTGTTTGAAAATCCACCGTTAATTATGAAGATCCCAAAGACTCCGGCGGTGCGTGTCACTTCCAATGAGTTCGCTCCCGGTCCGCTAATGGTAATGTTCTTCTCAATCATCAGCGAGCCGCTGGTGAGACTGATCGCGCCGATAACGGAAAAATTAATCGTGTCACCGTTGTCAGAAGCCATGACTGCGTCACGCAAGGTGCCTGCGCCACCGTCGCCCAGGCTGGTGACGGTGCGCGTCGTAGCAAAGAGATGACCGGCGACAAGCAAACCGCTAGCCACTAGAATGAGTTTAAGTAATCTCGTGCGGAATTCGGAAGCGGGTGTTTTCATGATGACATTTGGTCGTTCACAGCTTCCTGTCCCAAATTAGGCGTGAGGTTACGCGGAAAGTTGGCTTCGCCGCGTGAATCGTTGAAGCGTGGCCGAGACTTCGGTGCTTCGGTATGACGATTTAACGATTCGCGTCCGGGCCTTTCGGCGGAAGCGAAGCCGCGAGTTTTTCGAAACGTGGATCGCCGCGCAGTGGATCGAACATTGGATCAAGTCGAAGCAGCGCAGGAGTGAGCGGCATGCTCTCAACCATCGCGCCACTGTAGGGAATCGAGAGCAGCTTCTGCAACGCGGCGAGCGCGCGGTCGGGCTCTCCGGTCTGCGCTGCGACGCGGGCGAGAATCTCAATTTGACGCGGACCAGTCAGCGCGTCTTTTTCGACCGGGATCGCCGTCATGGCCTCTTCGGCCAGAACAAATGCGGCGGCTTTATCGCTAAGAAACATATTGGCCAGGGCAAGATCCTCTCTGACGCTATTGTTGTCCGGTTGTTCCTTGGAAAAAGATTCCAGTTCGCGGTGAGCCTGTTTCCAGTTTTCCTGAGCGCTCGCATGGTCGCCGACCATTTTTTGCGCCCAACCCAACCAAAGGCGCAGCTCGCCATTGTAATAACCCAAAGCGGGATCACGCCTGGCCACTATTTCCTCTAGCTGAGGAATGATCGGGGAAGTGCGGCGCTCCAAAATCGCCTGATAAATCTGTGTTTCCAAAACGCTCGGGTCGTCGGCTGCCAGATGGAGCGGACCTAGAAGCGCGGCGGCGCGAGTTAGGTCGCCCTCAGCTTGCGCCATGCTTGCCGTTAACGCCAGCGTGTCGGGATCGTCCGGTGTAATATCGAGGACCTGATCGAGCTTTCGCCGCGCTTCGGAAAAACGGCGGCACACGATGTAGGTCTGCGCGTGCTGTGTGAGCAGATAAACGTTGCGCGGATCAAGCCGCTCGGCTTCGTTGAAATAGGATTCGCACCGGTCCCACTGACCTCGTCTTCGTTCGACATAGGCGAGCGATTCAGGAATCCGGCTGTTGTTAGGCAGGAGCTCGCGTGCTTGCTCGTAGTAACGTACCGCAGTGTCGTAATCCTTAAGACAAGCGTAATGGTAATATCCTTTGGCCACCACGGCTTCGCCGAGATTGGGCTGAAGCGCGAGCGCGCGCTCCGCTGCAAGCCGCGCTTCTTCACGCAACGCAAGCGTTGGTTGAAGATTTCTGGTGATGTAGCCCCGAGCCTCTACATATGATAACAACGCCCAGCTCAGAGCGAACTTCGCATCTAGCCGCACCGCTTCCTTGAGATACTTTTGCGCGCCAATAGCGTTGGCGGGCGTGTATATCGGTCTCAAACTATAAGCCAGACCACGCAAGTAAGCATCGTAAGCTTCGGCATTGTCAGTGGGCCGGGCGGCGATGACTTGCTGTTCCTCCTTAGTCAGATGTGCTCGCAACTGTTCCGCGATAGCTTTGGCTACATCGCTCTCAACTGAAAAGACATCGGTCAGTTTGCGATCAAACGTATCGGCCCAGAGATGGGAAGCATTTGCTGCCTTGATTAACTGCACATTCACCCGCACCGCATCGCCGCTCTTCTGCACGCTTCCTTCCAGGATGTGCGCGACGCCAAGTTGCCGGCCAATCTCCGGTACATTCTTGGGCGCGCTTTTGTAATGTTGGGTGGAGCCACGCGAGATCACTTTCAGATCGGCGATCTTCGATAACCGCGTCAGAATTTCGTCCTGGATGCCATCGGCCAGGTAAGCGTTGTCTTTATCTTCGCTTAAGCTTTCGAAAGGCAACACCGCGATGCCAGTGTCAGGCAGCGGATGGATAAAGTCGCTTTTCCAAATCATTACGCCGATTGCCAGAAGTAGCGCAATCAGTGATCCTGCCAGCACGGTTGTGGTTGGATTGCGCCGAATCCATTTTTTCCCGCGCGCGAGAACGCCGATGTGTCGCGCTCGGATCGGTTCGTGCCGTCGCCATCGTTCAACATCGTCGGCCAGCGCTGCGGCCGTTTCGTATCGCTTTTTCGGATCCTTCTCCAGGCATTTCAGGCAAATCGTGGAAAGATCGCGATCCACTTTCGGATTCACAATTCGCGGCGACCGCGGCTCCGTTTCCAAAACCAGGCGAATCGTTTCGTAGGTTGTTCCGCCAACGAACGGCGGCTGGCCGGTCAGCATCTGGTAAAAGACCGCGCCTAACGAATAGACATCGGTCGCGGCGGTCAGTTCTTTCACGCGACCGGCGGCTTGTTCCGGCGACATGTAACTCGGCGTTCCAAGAACGTCGAATGAATTAGTAACTGTGCTTTCCTGTTCGATTAAACGCGCCAGACCAAAGTCGGTCAGGTGCGGTTCGCCGTGGCGATCTAACAAGATGTTGCCCGGCTTGATGTCGCGATGAAGAATGCCATGCTCATGCGCGAACTGGACCGTGCGGGCGATCTTCACGATCAATTCAGCCGCGCGCCGATGCGACATTGGTTCGGGTCGAACCGAGTCACTAAGCTGGCCGCCCTCCACAAATTTCATGCTGAAGTAGCAGGAGCCGTCGCGTTCTCCGATTTCGTAAATGGGAACAATCTGCGGATGTTCCAAGCGCGCAGCCGCTTCCGCTTCCTGACGAAAACGTTTTAAATGAGGCGTGCTCGCCCAATGACCGAGCCCGATAACTTTCAACGCCACCGTTCGGTTGAGACTTTTCTGCCGAGCGCGATAAATGACGCCCTGACCGCCGCGGCCAATTTCTTCTAGCAACTCGTAGTCACCAAACTCCTTCATCGGCGGTGAACGCCGTCCTGCATGGTCAAGATCCCCGTTGTCATCCTCCAGCAAGCCCAGTCCGGTCCGGAAAAGGCAAACGCTGCAAAATCCTTCCGGCGCGTCCGCAAAAACGGTCGCCCCGCATTTGGCACAAGCTCTTCCGGTCTTCATTATCCTCGTTCCGAATCCTTCTACCGTGTCCGCCTGTAGTACTGTCCCAAATTCCGGGCAAGGTTACGTCTGTAATATGGTTATGAAATACCGCAGCTCGTCTTCGATGTCGCCTGGCAGTGCAACAGTGTGCGCAATTTCTTCGCGCAATAATTCGCGATAACGCTTGCGCAGCCGGTGAAATGCCTGCTTCACCGCATTCTCGGTCATTCCCAAACTACCAGCGATTTCCGCTTGCGATTGACGCTCGGGTTCGTCGGCCAGAAGCTCCTTCAAATGATCGAATAACTTCGTATTGCCAGCGGCGCGATACTCTTCTCCAAGTCGCGTCAGCACCTGTTCTAACAACGTCAATGCCCAGCGACGTTCGTAGATTCGGTCGGCGCTTAAACGATCCGCCGGTTCGAGATCGGCGCGTTCGCGAACAAGCAATTCCTCCAGTGACACGAGCGGCCGGCCCCCTCCGCGCTTAACCGCCGCCTCGCGGCGTCTCGCTTTGCCAAGAAAATTTTTCAACGACGCTAGCAAGTAAGACCGTAGC
>OBLU010000423.1_pt1 | contig 40256 bp, 30 predicted proteins | sample 1518681 | NCBI WGS metagenome assembly OBLU01 (sample SAMEA3539304, study PRJEB22396) | soil metagenome | biome: tundra; feature: field; material: soil | place: USA | collected 2010-05 | depth 0.15 m
TACATGCGCATCAGCATCTCGGCCCAGTCCTGGCTCTCGGTCCCGCCCGCGCCCGGATGCACCGTCACGATCGCGTTCAGCGGATCGGTCTCGCCCGACAGCATGGTCTTCGATTCCAGCTTCTCCGAAAACTCCACCAGCGCCGGAATCTCCCGCTCCAGCTCGGGCTCAACCGACTCGCCTTCCTTGGCCAGCTCGAAGTAAGCCTCGATGTCGTCCTGCCGACGCGCCAACTCCGCATCGTCCGCCAGCAGCGTCTCCAGCCGCTTGCGCTCGCGCATCAGCGGTTGCGATTTCGCTCCATCCGCCCACACCGCGGGATCGGAAATCTTCTCTTCTATCGCTGCTAATTCGCGCTTCAGCCGGGCCGAGTCAAAGATACTCCCGCAGCTCGCGAACCCTGTCGCGCACCGGGGAGTATCGGTATTCCAGATCATCAATCATGCTGCTAGTTTACCGCGTCGGCTCAGTTGTCAACGCATTGTCTCACCGCGCCGCATATTTGCCATTTTTGTCCCAGACCCAATCCGCGCCTTTTCCCAGATTTTGCGGATCATGCACGATCAGCAGCAGCGTCGATACCGGCCCCCAGCACCGCCGGCTGATCACCCCTCGCCCTGCGCCTCCATTGCCGAACTCGTCGTAAACCTGGAAGCGTGGCGGCACATCGTGAATCGTCCACGACCCCTTCGGTCCGGCAGCCACCTTTAGCTTCCCGGTCACAACGATGCGCCCCGTCTCGCTCACCCCGTCCGCGGTTACCTTGAAGCCGCTGGCGATCGGCGTCATCGAGCCCGCCTTCATGGCACGCACCGTTACCGAACACGAGTCCTGTCCGCCTGGCGGACCATTCAAAATCGCATTCGGAAAATCTCCCACGTTACTGCCGGTCTCCGCCGCGATATCTTTGTCCTGCTGTGACACCGGCGGAGTCCACTGCTGCGCTGCCGCGCCGCACGCCATCGCTAAACCGCAAAGCAAAGCAACCCATCCCGTTCGCGTCATCGTTCTCCTCCATCGCCCAGCATAGCCGAATCCCTCCATCATGCGGCATCAAGCCGGCGCCGCAATTCGCCGCACATTGAAACCCATCGCTCCTGCGACAAATCCTGCGTCCAGCAGCGCTCGTGCGATTGCGCTCCCCGCTACGGCAATCCCATTCACCGTAGAGATCAGCAACCCCGCACGTCCGGCCGCATCCTCTTCGCGATCGCCGCGCACTCGCGCCACCAGGAACTCCGCCAGCGACCGCGCCACCTGCCCGCGTCCCGGCTCTTCCTCCGGGAGAAACACCTGCACATTCGGATTCCCGCGCCGCAGATACGCCACCAGCGCCCCATCGCACAGGACGACGCGCGCCCCAACGCTGCGCGTAAGGGAAGAGGTCGCGTCGCCACCGGTGGGCCATCGCAGCAGCGCACCATACGGATTTGCAGGATCGGTGGCCGCCAGCATCAGCACCTCGCTCCGCTCGCCTGCTCGCTCGGCGCGCAGGGTTCGCAGCAGATTCACCGCCGCGGGCATCGCAAACTGCGTAGCACCCAAATCCGCCGCAAAGAATCCGCGCCGCACGCGCCCACTCTCTTCCATCGCCTTCAGCACGTCGTACACCGCTGAGAATCCGCCCGCCAGCCCTTCCGCATGCGCCGTCTCGCGGAACACCACGCCATATCGCGTGAGCAACTGCTGCGCCATTGCATGCGACCACGTCGTCGCCGAGCGTCCCTCGGCAAAGGCCGCCGCATTCAGCGACCACCGCCCCTGCGCGGCCGGCGGAGTCGTCCTCCGCGATCGGAATCCAGCCTGGGGCGCGGTCTGCTGATGAACCCGCCTGGCCCGCTTCGAAGTCGGTGCCGGCACACAATAGGCCCGCAGCGCGTGGAACGAATCATTCGTCAGCAACCCTCGCCATACCAGGTTCCACACCGCATCCAGCGTCTCGCCGGGATATCCGCCCCCCACCCCGTCATGCGCTTGTTGAAAGAACGACGCCCCATGACTCTTCAGGTACGCAACGATCGCCGCCTCTCGCTGCTCGATCTTTGCTTCTCCTGGCGCCTGGAAACTCGCAACTTGCGCCCGTTGTACCGGCCAGAGCGCCTCCAGTTTTTCCGCCAGATAGAGGCCCACTCTTCCATCCCGCTCGCCGATCGCGTCGAATCCAACCCACGTCACCTCGCCCGCCGCAATCAACGTATCCAGATCCGCCGAGCGATACCCACTCAATCGCGCCGGTAAGATCTCCGTCTCCAGAATCGACGCCGGCAGCGGCGCACCCTGCAAATTCTCAATCACATCCAGCAGCGCATCCAGCCCGCGCCTCGGCTGCACGACTCCCTGCCAGCGAGTCAGCAGCCGCGTCAATACGCGCTGCTCGACCGGTTCCACTTCTTTCCGCAACCGCGCCAGCGACTTCCGCCGAATCGTCCGCAACACTTCGACGTCGCACCACTCGCGATGCAAACCACCCGGCCGGAAGCCGCCTTCCACCAACCGTCCCGTAGCAACCAGACGTTCCAGCGTTGCCTCAACTCCTGCGACCGGCAGCCCAAACCGCATCGCACATTCAGACGCGGTAAAGGGCCCATGGGTGCGCGCGTATCTGCGCATCACATCCAGCGCCGCCTCTGGCACAACCTCTAAGAACACCGCGGGCAACTCCTGCGGCAACGGAACACCCAGAGCATCCCGATACCGCCCTGCGTCCTCCACGGCAATCAGGCGGCGCTCACCCGCGACCGAAATCTCGATCACCCGCCGCGCTCGCACCAGGGTTGTTACAAATCCTGAGACGTCCTCTACTGCACTTCGCTTCTGCAACTCTTCCCGTGACAAATCCCCAAGCCTCAACAACAGATCATGGACTCCATCCATATTGCGTGCCTTCGATCCCTCCACCATGCACTGCAGTTGTTCTTCGGTTTCCTCAATCGCATGGACATCCAGCAACTCGCGCAAGTCCGCATCGCCCATCAACTCCCGCAACTGGTCCTGGTCGATCGAGAGCGCCTGCGCGCGCCGCTCAGCCAGCGGCGCATCTCCGTCATAGATGTAGTTCGCGACGTAGCCGAACAGTAGCGCAGCAGCAAATGGCGAGGACTTTTCGGTGTCCACCGTGTGCACCTGCAGCGAACGGTTCTCAATCCCGCGCAGCACCTCCATCAGCGCAGGCATATCGAACACATCACGCAGACACTCGCGATATGCCTCAAGCAGGATCGGAAAGCTCGGGTAGTTGCTTGCCACTGTCAGCAGGTCATATGCCCGTTTCCTCTGTTGCCACAGCGGAGTCCGCCCATCCGCCCGCCTCCGCGGCAGCAGCAGCGCCCGCGAAGCGCTCTCGCGAAACTTCGCCGCAAACAGCGCCGTCGAACCTAACTGCTGCATCACCAACTGCGCCGCTTCGTCCGGCCCCATCAGCAGCGTCTCGACATTCGGTGCCGCATCCGCCTCCGGAAACCGCAGCACGAACCCATCCTCACTCCACATCGTCTCCACGTCTGGCCCACCGACAGCGCGAATCTTCGCCAATGCAGCCATCGCCCACGGCGCATGGATCCTGCTGCCAAACGGAGTCAGCACGCACACCCGCCAATTGCCCAACTCGTCGCGCACGCGCTCGATGACGACATTCCGGTCATCTGGAACCACAACGGTTGCAAGTTCCTGATCCGCCAGATACTGCATCAAATTCTCCGCAGCTCCGGCGTCCAGGTCGTGGTCCTTCACCAGCGCCGTCACCGCAACCGCACACGGCATTTCGCGCAGTCCGCGTACCAGCGCGCCAATCCTGCGCCCGAACTCCATCGGCCGCCCTGCGCGATCGCCATGCCAGAACGGCATCTTCCCCGGCTCGCCCGGTGCCGGCGCTACCAGCACGCGGTCGTGCGTGATTTCCTCTACGCGCCAGGTCGAGGCGCCCAGGACAAACGTCTCGCCCGGCTTCGTCTCGAACACCATCTCCTCATCCAGTTCGCCCACGCGCACCGGCTTGGCGCGCTCGCCCGCAAGAAACACGCCGTACATCCCGCGATCGGGAATCGTGCCGCCATTCATGATCGCGATGCGCTTCACGCCCTGTCTCGGCGTGAGCCAGCCGCGCGTCCGATCCCACGTCACACGAGGCCGCAGCTCCGCGAACTCATCGGACGGATAGCGCCCGGACAGCATGTCCAGCACGCCATCGAACACCGCCTTGCTCAGTCCCGCAAACGGGGCCGCGCCGCGCACCAGCGCGAACAGTGCGGCATAGCTGATCCCCGGACTCGCACCCTCATCCGACCGCGCACGCGACCGCCGGTCTGCCTCGACAACATCCAGGGGCGGATGCGCAACCACGGCCACAATCTGCTGCGCCAGTACATCCAGCGGATTGCGCAGAAACCGCGTCGACTCCACATGCCCCTCATGCATTGCCCGAGTCACGGCGGCGCACGCCACCAGGTCCGCGCGATACTTCGGAAAGATAATTCCGTGCGAAGGCGTACCCACGTGGTGGCCTGCGCGCCCGATCCGCTGCATGCCGCTCGCGACCGAGGGCGGAGCCTCGATCTGGATCACCAGGTCGATCGCTCCCATATCGATTCCCAACTCCAGCGAGCTCGTCGCGACCAGCGCCTTGATTTCACCGGCCTTCAGGAGTTCTTCAATCTCCACCCGCTGCGGAGCCGCGAGCGACCCATGATGGGCTCGCGCAATCGGCTCGCCCGCAAGATCATTCAACGCGCCGGCCAGCCGCTCTGCCACGCGTCGCGCATTCACGAAGATCAGCGTCGAAGTCCGGCCGCGAACAATCTCCAACACCCGCGGATAGATGCTCTGCCAGATGGAGGTGGGCTTCAGCCCATCAGGAGTCAGGGCGCTGGCCTGCTCATTACCGCCCAGTCGCGCCATATCCTCGACCGGCACTTCCACGCGCAACTCCAGCACCTTGCGCGCGCCCGCATTCACAATCGTCACCGGTCGGTATCGCACTGCATCCGCAACGGCGCCCAGGTCGCCGATTGCCTGTCCCTCCGCATCCGGTGCCGAACTCGTCTCAGGCAGCGCATCCAATGCCGATGCGCCGCCGTTTCCAACTGACAACGGGGAACTGACCACCGGCAACTGTTCTTCGTCTGCGCCGCCAAGAAAATGCGCCACCTCCTCCAGCGGCCGCTGCGTCGCCGACAGTCCAATTCGCTGCACCCGTCGCCCGCCGCTCGCGCGCACCAGCGCTTCGAGCCGCTCCAAGGACAGTGCCAGGTGTGCTCCGCGCTTGGTCGGAACCAGCGCATGAATCTCATCGACGATCACCGTCTCTACCGAGCGCAGACCCTCGCCAGCCTCCGAGGTCAGCATCAGGTAGAGCGACTCCGGCGTCGTGATCAGAATGTCCCCGGGATGCCGCCGGAACCGAGCCCGCTCGTTGGGCGACGTATCTCCGGTACGCATGCTGATCGTCGGAATCCTTACCGGGACGGCCGCCTCCTCCGCCATCGTCGCGATCCCCGCCAGCGGCATGCGCAGATTCCGCTCAACATCCGCAGCCAGCGCTTTCAACGGCGAAATGTAGACGACGCGGCAGCCGCGTTCCACTGCACTCCCGCCGTCTCCAAGCATCAATCTGTCGAGGCACCACAAAAACGCCGCGAGTGTCTTGCCCGTCCCGGTTGGCGCGAGGATCAGCGTCGACTCACCGCGCGCAATCGCAGGCCAGCCTTCATACTGCGGTGCGGTGGGTTCGCCAAACGCCGCGCGAAACCACGCCGCGGTAATCGGATGGAATAAGCCCAGAGCCTTGTGGTCCGCAGTCGCGCGCGCACCCGGCGTTGCGACTGACTTGCGAGTTGGCGTGGAGCGTTCCGGTTTGGATAAGGTTGGCGGCATCGATCGATGGCTATCAGCAGCATACCCGCAGCCACCTTGGTTCGATGCCTCCTGAATCCTCCGGGTTCCCGAATACTACGCCTCGTTGCGCGGACGGTAGTAGCAGCACGCCTGCGCGAACTCCGCCTGAAACAGCTTGGTCGAGTCCTCCGCCTGCTCCGACACGCCCAGCACCAGGTATCCGCTCGGCAGCATCTGCCGATGCACGCTGCCGAAAACATTGCTCCGATCCTGCTCGGAGAAATAGAGCAGCACGTTGCGCAGCAGCACTAGGTCAAATACCGGCAGCGCCGGCAGCGGCCCGCACAGATTGGCACACTGGAACGCACACATCGACTTCAGCCTCGGGGCCATCTGCCATTCCTCGCCATCGCGAGTCAGATACTTCACCAGCATGCGCGCCGGCAGTCCGCGATTGACCTCGATGCGCCGGTAGCGCCCACGCCCGGCATACTCAACCACCTGGCTGGCGATGTCGGTTCCCATGATCTTCACATCCCAATCCGCAAGGGCAGGGAAATGTTCGCACAGCAGCATCCCGACGCTGTATGCCTCCTGCCCGGTCGAGCAAGCCGCGCTCCAGATCCGCAGCCTTCGCGTCGTCGAATTGGCCTCGATCAGCCGCGGCAGGATCGTCTCTCGCAGCACGTCGAATATCTTGCCGTCGCGAAAGAAGCCAGTCTCATGGATCGCTAGCGCTTCGGCCACCGTGCGCTGCAAATGTGGGGCCTGGTCGATTCGCAACAGGCTGACAAACTCCTCCGGATTCGCCGCGCCCGCCGTGCGCGCAACCGGCTTCAGCCTGGGATCGAACAGCTTGTTCCGCAGGGAGTCAATCCGGTCCGCGGACTGTGCGAGCGCCAGTTGCCGCAGATCGTCGTAATCGGAGTCAGAGCGGGCCATGGATCGCCTCGTATCGTGGCTTAGGCAGCAGCGTTCGATCCCGCCGGAGTTTGCCGGAGGCGCGCATCACGCCGCCATCCCCAGCATCCTCAACTTCTCGCGCAGGCTCTCCGGCGTAAACGGCTTCATCAGAAACTCGTCTGCGCCACACTCCAGCGCGCGGCGGATGAACGAGTGATCGGCCTCCGTCGTCACCATCATCACCTTCATCGGGGGATGCAGCCCCGCATCGCGCAGTGTCTTTACGCACTCCAGGCCGTTCATCTGCGGCATATTAACGTCCACCAGCATGAAGTCGAATTCGGATGGACCGCGAAGAATCCTGAGCGCCTCGAGCCCGTCCGTCGCCTCTTCGCAACTCAGCCCAACGTGCTCCAGCAACTGGCGCAGGTGTTGCCGGATAAATCTCGAATCGTCCACAATCAGCGCTCGCATCGGTGTTCGCTCTTCTTCTCTTGCTTCAAAGCCCCGGGCAGCCGTCTCTCCATCAACCGGGAAGGCCACAGCCGCTGCGGCTCAAGTCGCACTATCAAGCCGGCCGGCAGCCGGTAGAATCCGCCAAACAAGGCCCTGCTGCGCGCGTCCAGCACACTCGGATTCGCCTCCAGCGCGCTGCGGGGCACCGTCACCACGCCCCCCACTCCATCGACCATCAGCCCGAACCGTTCCTCGTTGACATCATCGAGGACCAGCGCACACCTCGGTCCCGAGCCGCGTTCCAATCCAAGCAGCACGCGCAAACTCACCGTGGTCAGCACCTCGCCACGATAGGGCAACACCCCCGCGATATACTCCGGCGCCAGCGGCACACACTGTGGAGCGACGGCTCCCAGCACCTCCCGGATCTCCCGCGTGTCAATCCCATACAGGCCCGAGCCAGCGCGAAAAGAGCACAGGGACACCCTCTCCTCCGCGACCGGCGGCCTGCCATGCGCGTCCCTCATGCGACCTCCATCAGTATCTCCGCCGCCGCCTCGCCAGGCAGCCCCGCAAACTCGCGCTGCACCGTCGTCACGCGATTGTTCACCATCACCACCTGACCGTCACACAACTCCGGATCGCGCGCCAGCAGCCTCCCCGCCGCCACGTCCAGCACACCCCGCACCACCTTCCCTACCCGCCGCGCCGCGAGTGCTCCGGGACGCAGACAGATCAGCACCGTCACCATCGCTCCTTCCTCCAGCGCGCTCGCTGGGGCCGCTCGCAGCTCGACCAGCACTTCGTCCTCGTCCTCCAGCGGCACTAACTCCCCGTCGTACTGCCACACCGCGCGGCCGTCCGCATACTCGATCGTGTTGAGCGGAATCCGCTCAATCCGCTCCACCACGCTTAACGGCATCGCCATCCGCATCGGGATGCTGCTATCTCCGGAGCCGCGCCTCCAGGCCTCATAGATCACCATTGAGCTCTCTGTCACGATCGGCTCGTGCTCGACGGGCGGGGCCTCACTTCGCACTGGAATCGTCTCTTCCACGGGCACCACGCCCGCACGTGCCCCCAGCGCCGCAACATCCAGAATCATGGCGAGCGTTCCGTTGCCCAGCAACGTCGCTCCCGAAAACATCCCAATCCGGCTCAGCACCGCCGACAGCGGCTTCACTACAATCTCCTCCGGCGCCTTCAGATCGTCGACCACAAGCCCAAAGCGGCGTCCCTCCGACTCCAGCACCGCGATGTAGAACCTGCGCCGCGCCTCGCCCGCACCCGGGTCCAGACCCAGCACTCGATCCAGCCAAATCAGTGGCAGCACACAATCGCGCAGCCGATACACCTCCGCCGCGCCGATTCTTTCAACCGCCGCCGTCGCATTGCCCTCCGGCACATACACCAGCTCGATCAAAGCAACCTGGGGCACGGCGAAACGCTGCCCGCCGCTCTCGACCACCAGTGCCGGCATGATCGCCAGCGTCAGCGGAACCCTCAGCCGCAGCGTCGTCCCGCAACCCATTTGCGATTCCAGCTCGACGCTTCCACCCACCTGCTCGACATTCGTGCGCACCACATCCATCCCCACGCCGCGTCCGGAGACGTCCGTCACCTCGTTGGCCGTCGAGAGACCCGCCACAAACAGCAACTGCAGCGTCTCGCGCCGGCTCATCGACGCTGCCTGCTCTCCCGTCACCAGTCCGCGTTCCATCGCCTTCGCCAGCACGCGTTCCGTCGAGATCCCCGCCCCGTCGTCGCTCACCTCGACGACCACCGACCCATTCTGCTGGAACGCCCGCAGGCGCACCACGCCCTCCGCCGGCTTTCCCGCCTTGACCCGCTCCTCCGGCGCCTCAATCCCGTGATCGATCGCGTTCCGCACCGCGTGGGTCAGCGGGTCCCGGATCGCATCCAGCAGGCTCTTGTCCAGCCCTGTCTCCTGTCCTTCGAATTCGATCCGTGCGCTTCGACCGCAGGCTTTCGCAAGGTCCCGCACCAGCCTGGGGAACTTCCCGAACACAGACCCCACCGCCTGCATCCGCGCTCGCATCACCGACTCGCGCAACTCCGTTGTCACCGCATTCAGCCGGCGCGCCAGCTCAGGAAAATTCTCGGCGCCCGGCGTACTCATCAGGATCTGATTTCGCGTGAGCACCAGCTCGCCCACCAGATTCATCATCCGGTTCAACACTTCAACATCGATGCGCAGCGTCCTCTGTCCCGCGTCCTGCCGCGCCAAGAGATCCGGGTGCCCCACATCTCGATTCTGGGAGGTGGACTCTTCCTTTACCACCAACTCCCCGCTCCCGGCATTCAACGTCGACAGCAATGCCAGCAATGCGTCCTCCTCCTCCGCCTGCACGCCTTCAGTTCCCGTCGCCTCGATCAAAAGCAGGATTCTGCGCAGACAATCCATCAGCGCCAGCAATCCGCTGATCCCCTCCGGCGTGACTGCGGTCTTGCCGTCGCGCAGCGCCACCAGCAGGCTCTCGCCCGCATGCGCCAGCGTGCCCAGCCGTTGGAAGCCAAGAAACCCCGTAGTCCCCTTGATCGTGTGCACCGTGCGGAAGATCTCCGACAGCAACTCGCCGTCGGCGGGCTGCCGCTCGAGTTCTGTCAGGCAGAGCTCCATCCGATCCAGCCCTTCCTGGCTCTCCGCGATAAACTCCCTCGTCAGATCTTCCACTTATCTCTTATCGGGCTCGGGTACGCGAAACATGAGAGGTCGGCAGGCAATCCGTAGTTCCAATTCCCAAAGCTTTGCTTTACCCTCATCTTTCTATGCTGATCGACCTCACCCAAGCCGAAATCGTCGAGCTCCACCAGCGCGCCACCGAGGCTGCCCACAACTCCTACTCCCCCTACAGCCGTTTCCGGGTCGGTGCGGCCATCCTGCTGCATCCGGACGCAATACAGCCCGGCGCCGTCGTTGCCGGCACCAACGTGGAAAACGCCTCCTACCGCCTCACCTCGTGTGCCGAACAAGCCGCCATCGCTGCAGCCATCACCCTCTACGGCCCCGCCATCCGCATCCGCGCCGTCGCCGTCGTCAACCTCAACGGCGCCGCCTGCATGCCCTGCGGAGCCTGCCGCCAGACCATCCTCGAGTTCGCCACCCCCGAGACCGCCATCTTCTACCCCTCCGCCACCGGAGAAGTTGTCTCCACCACCCTCGCCGCCCTGCTCCCGGCTGCCTTCCGCCTCGAGCTCGACTAGCTCGCACACGATCGCCGACCGCCGACGGCTGTTCCGTTTAAGAAGCCGTTCTCCCGACCGCGGATAATGAATTCTGCTGATTTGTTCAGCAAAATCGCATGTCAAGCCCCCCGGCTCACAGAAAAATAAATTTCGCCAGCAATGACGCGACTATTGCGAGTTTTCCAGAATGGCAGAATCAGCCCTCCCAAACCCATAGAGTTAAATAAGGGGCAAAAAAAGGAAAAACCGGGGGCGTAATTCAGCGGAGTCCCATTCCATCCGTCCGAAACAAACCCGCATACAATGTCAGCGGGAGCGTAACTGGTATCGAATGAAATATTTGACTATAAAGCCGGTGGAATCAATTTTTTGCGAGGAGCAGTTTTCATAAGTCGCTGTAAAAAAGCAACTTAGCCCATCACCACCCCCCCGGGGGCGGTATATCGGATCTCCAATCGCACGCAAGTGCCAAACCGCCAACTGCACGAATCGAGCCTCAAGTGTCCATTCACCCGATCGACGTTATCCAGCACAAACGCGACGGCCTCCCGCTCTCCGACGAAGAGATCCAGGCCTTCATCCGCGCGCTCGTCCACCGCACGCCGGAGAACCCCACGCCCACCGACGCCCAGACCGCTGCGCTCCTCATGGCCATCTTTCTGCGCGGCCTCAACCCCCAGGAACTCGCCTCCCTCACCCAGGCGATGCGCTTCTCCGGAGAGGTCTTCAACTCCGCCCCGCTGCAGGCCTTCACGGTGGACAAGCACTCCACCGGCGGCGTCGGCGACAAGACTTCGCTGCTGATCGCCCCCATCGTCGCAGCTGCCGGCCTGAAGGACCCGATGATCTCCGGCCGCAGTCTGGGACATACAGGTGGGACTTTAGACAAGCTCGAAACCATTCCCGGCTTCCGCACCCAGCTCCCGATGCCCGAGTTCCTCTCCATCGTCCAGCAGTGCGGCTTCGCCATGGCCGGCCAGACGCCCACCCTCGTTCCCGCCGACCGCATCCTCTACGCGCTGCGTGACCATACCGGCACGGTCGAGTCGCCCTACCTCATCACCGCCAGCATCATGAGCAAGAAACTCGCTGCAGGCCTCAACGCGCTCGTGCTCGACGTCAAGACCGGCTCCGGCGCCTTCATGTCGAAGTATGAGGATGCTCAACTGCTCGCCCGCCTCATGGTCGAGACTGGCGAGTTGGCCGGCACCCGCACCGTCGCGCTGCTCACCTCCGTGGACCAGCCCCTCGGCCGCTTCTCCGGTAACTGGGTCGAGGTGCAGGAGTGCCTCGAACTCTTCCAGCACTTCTCGCCCGACTTCGCGTTCACGCTCCCGCTGGAGAAGCTGCGGCTCTCGTCCGACCTGCTCAAGCTGACGCACGCTCTCACCGGTCACATGCTCTGCCTCGGTGGCAAGGCGGAAACGCCCGAAGCCGGCGCGCAGCTCTCCGAGAAACTCCTCGCCGATGGGTCCGCCTACCAGCGCTTCGTCGAGATGGTGGAGTTGCAGTCGACCAACCTCCCCGATGCCTTCGCCGCCTTCGAGGACCCGGCCGCGTTCCACAAGCCCACCGCGGTCCGCACGCTCACCGCCGACCACGCGGGTTATCTTTCCTCGATGGACTGCACCAAGGTCGGCTGGGCGGTTCAGCGTCTCGGAGCAGGGCGCACCCGTCCCGGCGATCCCGTCAGCGCGCACGCCGGCATCGAGATGCACGCCAAGATTGGCGACCGCCTCCAAGCGGGACAGCCCCTGGTCACGCTGTTCAGTGAAGACCCCTCGCTGCTCGCCGAACCGGGCGCCATGCTTCGCGAGACCCTGCGGCTCTCCAGCGAGCCTCCGCAGCCCATCCCACTCGTCCGCGAAATCATCACGGGCAAAGCAACGCGATGAGCCCATCCACTCCAGAGCTCGTCCTTCTTCCAGAGCTCGTCATTCTTCCAATGCTCGTCATTCTGAGCGAAGCTCAGAATCTCAGTATTTGTTCTCGTCCACTACGGCTTCGTCATCTTGAAGTCCGTCACAATCGCGTCGGTGTTATGCGCGAAGCGGATTCCATAGACGCCGTCAGTCGACTTCAGCTTTCCTGCCGTCACCACCGCCGACTTGTCGTACGTCGCCACCACGGTGCCGTTGATCGAGCACGACACTTTATCGCCCTTCACGCTCATCGCGATGTCCTGCGAAACCGGCTGTCCCACTCCCGCGGCCTTGTGCACGGCATCATTGGCCTCGCCGCGCCGGCTGTTCACCTGGAACGCATCCGGCCCGAAGCCGCGCACGATGAACGTCCCGTTGCCATAGGCCGCGCAGTACAGCAGGCTCTGCTGGGCGGTTCCCAGGTCGTTGCCGGCGATGACAATGCCGTAGGGATGAGGATGGTCGTTCAGGTTCATGTACTTCGGCTCGGTGAACGTCGCGGACACGGTGTAGTCGCCCTTGGCCACGTTCTTCGGACTCCAGTAGGTGAGGGCGGGGCCGGTGGTCACGCGCATGCCCTTGCCTTCGGGCGCGAGCTTCGCGTCCTTCACGGTCTGACCTGCCTTGGCTGCGCCGTCGTCGACTTTGCCCTCCCAGCCCGGAACCGTGATCCCGCCGCCGGCGATGCTCCGGCCCGTATCCTCGGACGCTGCCGCGGGCGCTTGTGCGCGGCCCACTCCCACGATGGTGCTTCCTACAACGACGACACACAGGACACGGCAGGCAAGACGCATGGCGGTTCTCTCCAGAACAGAAATTTGTGTGCAGATTATAGCTGCGATGGCCAAGAGTTGGCCCGCCTCAGGCAGTTCAATGAGCAAACAAATTCGACCGCCGATTCCCCTCATCCGTTACACTCGGTTCACACCCACCAACCTCGCCCGCAGGGAGCGTGAACTTTGGCACGATTTACCGGTCTGCTCGGTCTCATCACCTTTATTGGCCTCGCCTATGCGCTCTCCACCAACCGCAGCGCAATCAAATGGCGCACCGTCGCCTGGGGATTGGGCCTGCAGGTTGTGTTTGCCTTCCTGGTCATCAAGTGGACCTACGGCCAGCGCATCCTCCAGGCTGGAAGCAACGCCGTTACCTCGATGCTCGGTCACTCCGCCGACGGCTCCAAGATGGTGTTCGGACCGATCGGCGATCCTCATAGTCCGCTCAACACATTCGCCTTTGCCGTCCTTCCGACCATCATCTTCGTATCGGCCTTCTTCGCCATCATGTACCACATCGGGCTGATGCAAAAGATCATCAAGGTCGTCGCCTGGGTGATGCAGCGCACTATGGGCACCAGTGGCGCGGAGAGTACCAACGTCGCAGCCAGCATCTTCATGGGCCAGACCGAAGCCCCGCTCACCATCCGCCCGTTCCTCTCCGGCGCCACCAACTCCGAACTGATGACCATCATGACGTCCGGCATGGCGCACGTCTCCGGCGGCATCATGGCGGCGTACATTTCGTTTGGCATTAATGCGAAAGATCTGCTCTCCGCCGTCATCATGACCGCGCCGGGCACCATCCTCGTCGCCAAGATGCTGGTTCCGGAGACCGAAATCCCTGCCACTGCCGGCACTGTTCAAATGCCGCCGTCGGAAGAGCACGCCAACGAAAACTTCATCGGCGCGATCGCCCGCGGCACGATCGACGGTGGCCAACTCGCCTTCAACGTCGCCATCATGCTCATCAGCTTCCTCGCGCTGGTCGGCCTGCTTAACGCCACTATGACCGGCATCTCGGACTTCGCCTGGGCGCATGGCCACATTCCGTTTCCGCATACGCTCAACGCGATCCTCGGCTTCTTCGGAGCGCCCATCGCGTGGCTCATCGGCATTCCGTGGAAAGAGGCCTCCGCCATTGGCAATCTGTTAGGAACCCGCGCGGTGCTGAATGAATTCGTCGCCTACACGCAACTAGGACTGATGAAGACCGGTCCAGGCGCGCTCTCGCCGCGCACGTTTTCCATCGCCACGTTCGCGCTGTGCGGGTTTGCCAACCTCGGTTCCATCGGCATGCAGATCGGCGGCATCGGCGCACTCGTCCCCAACCGCCGTAACGATCTCGCCCGTTTAGGCTTCCGCGCCATGCTCGCCGGCACGATGGCGAACCTGATGTCCGCGAGCATCGTCTCGATGCTGATTAAGTAAGCTGTGGAACCGCTGCGAGATCGCGGCGCACCTGAACGACCAAGATGTCGTCCTCCTGCCCAAACTGCTGGGCCGCCTGCGCAATCTCCTGCGAGGTCGCCTTGCGGTTCAGCAACTCGCTGATCCGCTCGAACCCGAAGAGCGCGCCCTGCGGGTCGGTTGCCTCGACGACGCCGTCGGACATGAGGAACAGCGAATCGCCGTGCCGCAGATCGAACGTTGCGGTCGAAAACTCGCCGTCGGGGACAATGCCGATCGGGAACGCGCCTTCCATCTCGATCTCGGCGCCATTGAGATACGGAGCAAGCTGGCCCGCGTTCGCGATGACGCCTGTGCCGTCCGGATCGATGCGCAGAATCAGGCAGGTGGCGATTGCGTGCTGGCGCTCGCAGAGCTGCTCATTCACTTCGTGCAGGATTTGCGCAGGGTCGGAGCTGTGCACGACGGCTCCGCGGATGGCGCCGACGATCAGCGCAACCAGCATCCCGGCCTGCATGCCCTTGCCGGTCACATCGCCGACAACGATCAGCACCGTGCCGGGAGTCTCCAGCGGCAGGATCTGGAAGAAGTCGCCGCCCACCTCGCGCGCGGGCCGGTATTCGCTCTCGATGGTGATTCCAGTGACTTCAGGCAACTCGTGAGGGATCAGCAACTGCTGCACCTCCTGCGCCTGCTGGATCTCCATCTTCCACTGCTCTTTCAAGGCCTGCGCCATGATGAATCTGCGCAGCAGCATGACGGTGATGATGAGTAGGGAAACGACGGTGGCAACGGTCCCCAGTTGGATGACGAAACCGAAGACCACAAACATGGTCGGAATGTGGACGAGACGCAGCTCGCTGGTGAAGTTTGCGATGAGGCCGAGGATCACGGCACTGGCGGCCAACCACCCTTCCGTCTTCTGCGCGCCGAAGCCGCGGTAGGCCACCAGGAACAGAATCACTCCGAGACCAAGCTTGATGACAAGCAGTGCGGGCGAGATGAAGGTGGCGTAGTGCACCGGAACGACCTGCCCATACAGCGGCGCGCGGAGCATGGCGGTTCCAACGACAAGGATGCCGATCAACGGCCACACGACCCAGTGGAGCCGGCTAATCCTCGGTACGCGGAACCAGTATCCCCAAAACAGCACCCACAGCCCGATGCGCGACGGGTGCAGGATGACCTCGCTGAGAACGACCGCCGCCGTCTGGGGGATCCACGTCGCAACATTGACCCCCAGGACGATCGAAGTGAAAAGAAGCGTGGCCGTGCATACGAGCGCGAGCCAGAGGTACGCGGGTTCCTCCCGGTCCAGCCAGTACAGTGTGGCCGCCATCAGCAGCGCCATGAACAGGATCAGGACCTCGAGCAGGGCGCTGCCGAAAAAGTGCGCCATGTCGTCGTAATCCAGCCGGATCAGATCGTTGACGAGCGATGCGTATCCCAGGGTGGGCGGCGCATGCAGACCGCCGGCATCCGGGCTGCTGAAGCGTGTGGCAGGATCCATCCACATGCGAATGGCGATGGTGATGGTGCCGTTCGCAACGCCGCGGGGCAGGGAAAAGCCTTCCGGAAGCGCGTTATAGGCGGTGACGTGTTGTCCGCTGAACTTGCCGAACTCGCCGATAAGCTGTCCGTTCACATAGACCTGGTAGGCGTCGTCCGCCTGATCCGGCATCTTCAGCGACAGTCTATGGTTTGCGCCCTGCACTTCGACTCGCAGCCGGTACCAGGCGAAGCCCGAGTAGCCTGGATAGCCCCGCTTCGTCCAGCCAGCCCCTTCGGCTCCCGGGCGCGGGGTGAGGTCCATCGTGTCCCATTTGGAATCGTCGAAGTTGGGCTGCGCCCAGGCCAGGTCGTCGCCGGTATGAAACTTCCAGGGGCCATTCAGCGCCGACGAGGACTCCCCCAGTTTGATGGGCACTGGTGCGGCGGACCCCGCTGGGCTAACTCTCTCAGTCTGGCCGGCCGCTTGGGCGCGGACAGGATGGCACCAAACACCCAGCAACAGCAGCAACAGCGGTGCAGCGCGACGCATAAGGGCTCTCTTCCTGATTCGACCTAGCCGTGAGAGATAGGCAACAGTTTACGACAACCGGTTCAGAGGGAGGGTGGAAAGGCCGGAAGATGGATGGGCGGATTCAAGAGAAAAAGGGAGGCGCCGCACATGCGGGCCTCCCTTGTTCTAAGCGTTCCGCCAGATTAGTCGGCGGTATGCATTTCTCTAGATCGGCATTTCCGCCGTTGCCCGACGGCGCCGTTCGGCAAGGAAGGCTCCGGCCATGAGGACGCCGGTTGACATAAGCCAGATCGAGCCTGGCTCTGGAGTCACCGCAGAGAAGTCGGCGGAGATGGCTGGAAAGTCGTCGGCGCTCGCTCCATTCTCTGCTACGACGAAGAACTCACCGGGTGTGATGCTGCCGCCGGAGAAGAGGAGCGTCCAGACGCCACCCGTCGGGTCGCTGGGGCAAATCGGATTGGCGAATATTTTGTTTGGATCTGCCGGGCAATCCGCGGTTTGACCGACGATTCCATCTAAGTCAGGCACGGTGAGAGTCAGGCCGGTGAGATTTGCTCCCGTACCATTCAAGAAGGAGATACAGCCCTGATAACTGGGAGATCCCGGCGGCACCTCACCAGACGCGCAGGTGCTGAATGGAATGTCAGTGTACGTCACTCCCGGGGAGAGGATGTCGTAGGTCGTAATGTTCACGATAGGAGGAGGAGGATCGACTACGACCATCTGGAAGTCGTCGGCCTTCGCAATACCGCTCAGCCCAGATACCAAGGCAATTGGAAGCAAGTAACGCAGCATCTTCATCTCTACACTCTCCTTAGGTTTTCATTTGGCGGGCAGTTGCAAAATGAAGTATCACTGGCAGATTCAGAAAGCCCGAACCGGGCACTTCCGTTTTGGAATCTGGGCATTCAGAGTAGTCGTAAGCACGTTACATGCCGATTTGAATCAGCGAAATTCAGCGGTTTTTGCTGCCCTTTTGCAGGTGCTGTGCAAGAACTTGCATATGCCAGGGAATATTTTGTTACCCAGAGCCGGTCCTTCGAGGCCTCAAGCCTGTGCTTGCGCGGCCTCGACCGAATCGTACATGCGCAGCAAAGAATCTACCTTCGTCATCTCCAGGAGGGACCTTATCCGGTCATTGACGCCTGCGAGCAAGAACTTTCGCCCGGCCCCCTGGGCTGCAACGAAGTAGTTCATAATCACGCCTAGCCCGGCTGAATCCATGTAGGGAACGGAAGTTAAGTCCATGATCAGGCACGCCGGATGCAGGGTCCGCAATTCGGCTTGCAGTTGGAACATGTTGCCGAGAGTAAAGGGACCGTCAAGAGTCAGGATGAGCGTGCCTTCTCTTGCGCCATCGGACGTAGTGTATTGCAGTGCCTTTTCGAGCATAGGGGGCAGTATACAAGGCGGCTCGCTGGAGGCTTGTTACAGAAACGTGAATTGTCGCCCAGCCGGTCTAAGAGTCAGAATTCAGATGCCTTTCAAATACTCGAGGAACCCGCGCCGGCCTCGTCCTGCGGGATTCGGCCGGTCCACTGGCATATACTCCAAGGACACGCCGTCGTCCAGGTTTTGAGGAAGAAGCATGATGGAGATCAGTGAAGCACTTCTGGCTCAACAGCAGGTGGTTCGTCTGCAGGCGCTGCTGGAAGCAAGCCGGCAACTCCACTCCACGATCGAGCTGGATGAGGTCCTTCGCATCGCGCTCGAGATTGTGGTGCGCGAGCTTGAGCTGACCGGCGCATTCTTCACGACCTTTCCCCAAACCTACGGCGACGTTCCGCCGGAGTTCCAGGCTTCGCTTCACCCCAACGCGTCGGAGTCGGCCAAGTCGCTGTTTGCCAACTCCTTTCTCCGCTTCAAGCTTTGCGACAAGACGGGGGAACCGTTTGCCGAGTTGATTGTTCTGCTACCCGAGGGCCGCGAACTCGACCTGGACGAGACTGATTTTCTGGAGTCCCTTGCGGTACAGGCTTCGGTAGCGATAGAGAACGCCCGATTCCACACGCGCGCGCTGCATTGGCAGCGAGTCGAAAGCGATCTGGCCGCTGCCCGCCTGGTGCAGCTCAGCCTCATCCCTCAGCAGATGCCGGAGATTCCCAACTACGCGCTATCGGCACGCTCGGTGACCTGTTATGAGGTTGGCGGGGACTATCTCGACATCGTGTCGATGCCTTCGGGCGAGACCGTGATTGTCGTCGCCGACGTGGCCGGCAAAGGACTCGCCTCCGCGTTAATTGGCACGTCGTTCCGCTCGGCCATCCGCGCCATGGTCCACTCCGGTCTTAGTCTGCTGGATATCGCCACAAGAATGAACTTGCTGCATTACGGGGAGGGCGACGAAGCGCGGCGCAGGTACGTCACCGCGGCCCTTTTCCGTCTCGATCCGACGGCGCACACCTTGGAAGTCGTGAACGCCGGTCACAATCCCGCTTTCCTGGTTGCGCCGGACGGCGCTCTTACTAAGATTCCAGCGTCGGGTACGCCGATTGGTCTTCTTCCGTTTTCGAGCTATGCCGCGCAAACGTTCCGTCTTGACCCCGGCGCGCGGCTGTTGGTCTACACGGATGGCATGACGGAGGTCTTCCGTGGCGAAGAGGAGTTTGGCGAATCCCGTCTGCTGGAGACGTTTCTAACTTGCAAAGAACGAACCCCGGAGCGCGCCCTGGGGTCGATTTGGGAGACGCTGGACTCATTTTCAAGCGGGGCCGAGCAGTCCGACGATATGACTGCCCTCATCCTGTACCGGAACGCGAACGGAGACCCGCGGATGACCGAGCCCCAAAGTTATTTTGAAATCCAACTTCCCTCGCGGCTGGGCTCGGAAAAAGAGGCGATGAGCAAGGCGGCCGATGTCGCTCGCTCGATGGGGTTCGACGAGGATCGCATTGAGGATTTGAAGACAGCGATTGCCGAAGCCTGTATCAACGCGATCGAACACGGCAATAAGCTGGACGAGACCTTGCCGGTTGGTGTCATACTCTCGAAGGGGGAAGACCATCTTGAGGTCAGAGTGGTGGACTCCGGAAAGGGCCCCCAAAACCGCCGCGCAGCTCCCGACATTGACAAGAAAATGCATGAGGAGGAACAAGCGCGCGGGATGGGAATGTTTCTGATTGAATCGCTGGTCGACGAGGTGGAATGGGTCAGTTCCCAGCATGTTGGCAGCTATGCCCGATTGGTGATCCGGTTGAATCCGGCCGAAGATGAGGAAGTCTAAAAGAGGGGAATGAATGCAGGAGAAGGTGACGCAGGTGAAGGTGGAAGAGGTGCCGTCAAACGGGGGTGATCCCATTACGGTGCTCCGCTATGCGGGGGATATCACGAGCGCTTCCAAGGTCGCGGTACTGGGCACATTTCAGGGTCTCCCGGCGGGCACGAGGCGAATTGTGCTCGATTTTTCCGGGGTGGATTATCTCAATTCGAGCGGCATCGCTCTAGTGATTCAATTGATGATCGCGGCTGCCAAGGGCGGTCAGAAGATCCAGACCTTTGGCCTTAAGCCGCATTTCATCAAGGTCTTTACCATGGTCGGAATCACGAAGTACACGACCCTTCATCCCGACGAGACGGCCGCACGCGCGGCATTTGCCTCCTGACGAAGCAGGCTCCGCTGTGAGCGTTGAAGCTGTCCCTACTTAGTAGGACTCGATGCCAAAAACGGCGAACAACACGGCTTAGCCGCGGGTTGAAACTCCATGAGTTCTGCGCGGATGCCATCCGGGTCATACAAATTGACCTGCCACTTGCCGTCGCGTCCAATCTTCGGATCCGAGTGGCGCGCGGTTAGCCGGTCCCCGTTGTACAGCAAGTCGACCGCCTGCTCGATATTGGGCACGCCAAGCGAGAAATGATCGAGGACCCCGGCGTTTTGTTGCGTCATATCCGCAGGAATTCCCGACTTTTCGGCTCCCTTCACTTTCATGTATTCGACCCAATCGGTGCCATCCGGCACTTGAAGCGAAGTCCAGTCGGAGGAATCCTCCGTTTGGCCGCCATGCCAGTAGGGGCGAAAGCCCAGGATGGTCCGATAGAAGCTGTCCTCTCTTGAAATGTCGTGGATGATATAGCCGACATGAATCATGTGAGAGCTCAACGGATTGATCGGCACATCGAGTGTGTGCGTCGGCGGCTGGACAAACTGAATGCGGTTTCCCTCAGGATCCTTAACCTCGAAGTACTGGCTTCCATCGCTCAATTTGCTAACGGTGGCCGGCACGGAAACATCGTGCGCCGCGAGATACTTTCGCAATCCCTCAGCATCGGCCGTATTATATCCGGCGTGATCGAAGCGATTGATGGAGGGCGGTCCGGCGGGTAACGGCAGAACTTCGACGAACTGGATGGCATTGAAGTAATAGCGAACACCCGCGGAGTTCTGGGGATCCGTTCCTTTGACTGCGCCCAGATCATGAACATAAAACTGCTCGGTCTTTGCGGCGTCCGAAGTATAGACACTCAAGTGCGAGACGCTGGTGATCTTCGGTCTGTCCTGGCAAAACGACACGCCTGAAAGAAAAAACCCCAACGTCGCCAAACCAAATCCCTTATGCACATTCATTTTTCTACTCTCTCCTCAAATCGCTTCGGTGAACTGCCTGAGTCAAAAATCATCGGGATCGCGGGGCATTCATCAGTGCGTCCTTTGCGGCCATATCCTTAGCAACTCCGACAATCATGAATTCAAGAGGCTCGCTGCCTGAGTTCACGAAGCTCTGAGTCTCATTCAAGCGGACCGGCACAACGTCGCCCGTGTGAATCGCGGCAGTCTCCGAGCCGATGGTCACCGTGCCATCGCCGCTCATCACGTAATAGGCTTCGCCCATCTCCGGCTTTGCGATCGGACCAATCGAACTGCCCGGAGGAAGAAGCAGATGATCGACATAGGACCAGGTTGTGAAAAACACGGCGGGTGGAAGCGCTCGCCGATATTGCACCGTGCCGTTGCCGCCATTCATATGGTTCACGGGCTTGAGCAACGTTCGATCCAGATGCATGGTGATGAATTGCGGGATGGGGTCGAGAGGAACTCCCACCCGTGGATCCGAAAGATCGAAGTTGTCATAGGTCTTCGACAGGCCCACATTGATGTTCAGCCATTGGAGGGGCTTATCGGTATCGTTATACAGGGCGTGGGCATGGCCGATTCGATCCGGTACGCCAACTGGCCCTTTGATCTCCGAGGTCCGGCCATCCACGGTGAACTGGGCTTCGCCGTCGAGAATGACAAACATCTCTTCGCACTTATTGTGAAAGTGTTCGCCGATGCCGCTCTTCGGCGGGATAACGCCGCGATGAAAGAAGATAAGGTTGGTATCGAGGGCATCTGCGCCGAGCAGCGCCCGGAAATCCATCGATCCCGCGCCTTCATGGACCGCTTTCAGATGGTTGTATTTCGAGGGGTCCGAGTGTCCGATGCGCTGTTCCAGCGTGCGGGTCTGCGCCGCCGGACCACCGTTCGCCTGAGCATGGAGGAAAAGAGGTGCCGACGCGAGGATCAGGGTTGCTGCGAGTTTTCGCCCGTACATATGAACTCTCCTGGTGTTGCAGCTAGTGAACAGATGGTTTGCTCCCTGTTTCAGCCTGTAGAACTTCTCATCTGGGGTAAAGAGGCAGTTGGCCTGGAGTGGCGACCTTGAGACGGTAAATGCTCGTGCTGGCGGTGAAGTATGCAGTCTTGCCACCGTCTCCCCACGCCATGTTCGCTGCAACCTCGGGCAGCTTGATCTGGCCAAGGACTTTGCCTGAGGGCGAGATGATGCGAAACCCGCCAGGCCCCGATGTCCAGAGGTTGCCGGCAGAGTCCAGCTTCAATCCATCGGGAACGTCCGGCGCGGAACCGGGATAGGAGATCACCTTGCTTCCTCCGGATACCGTGCCATCGGGGGCAACATGATACTTCTCCACGAACATATCGGGGCCAGAGTTCGAGATGTAGAGAGTCTTTCCGTCGCCTGAGAAGCCGATGCCGTTGGGCCGCGTCAAGTCACGGATTGGCGCTGTGAGCTTTCCATGGGCGTAGCGAAAGACGCCGTTGAATGTCAGTTCTTTGGCAGGATCCTTATCCTGACCAAGCAGGCCATACGGCGGATCGGTAAACCACAGCGAGCCATCCGGCGCGTACACCAGATCATTGGGACTGTTAAGTTTCTTTCCCTCGAACCGATCGAGAAAGGGGACAATATTGAATTTGCTGTCCAAGCGCACAATTCGTCTCCCTCCCTGTTGGATCATGAGCACAGTTCCATCCGGGGTCGTCGCCATTGCGTTCGACCCCGTGTACGATCCGGGCGGCGGATTGTCTAGCCCGCCTGAGTGATCGAGCAAGGTGCGCATGTTGCCGTCGGGAGATACGGACAGCATCTTATTTCCGACAAGATCGGAGAACCACAGATGCCCTTCGCGCCACATCGGGCCCTCGGTGAATTTGAAGCCGGTGGCGACTCGCTCAATCTGCGTGCCGGGCGCGATCACCGCGTCCAGCGCCGGGTCGAGCCGCACGATGCTAGTGCCCGGAACATGCATGGGCGGGTCCGCTTGTATCGCGCTACTGCCTGACCATCCGACGAAAGCAAGCAGTGACAGACAAGATCCAACTAGTTTGGCGGTGGGGCGCATACTCACTCCATTTCTGATCTAAAGACGAGGTGGTCCGAAACAGGGAAACGTTTTCTTCCTCACGCATTATCGGTGAGCAAGACCAGGTAATCCTTATTGGAGACGAGAGCCTCAATTTGCGGCCACAATCTCTTGTGCACGTCGGAGGTGATCCAGCGCTGCCGGAGTTCTTCGCTCTGGTAGGTCAACTGAAATCTGTAGTTGATATTCGCAGCCGGCGCGGGGCCTCCCTGGATCACCTTGCGCAGCTTGAGCATCTTCAAGTCGATATAGCCCTCGTGTTTTTCAGCGGCGGGTTTGAAGTCGTGATGGAAGCGGTGCAACATTTCCTGCTCGCGGTCGGGAGGGAAAGCAAGGTCGCAATATAAAACGATCGCCTTCTGAGCCGGTCGATCGTCTGCGGGGATAGTCTGAGCGGGTAACGACAGGGCCATTGCTTTTGCCGCGCCGATCCAGGCCGCACATTTGAGTAACGCTCGTCTATTCATCAATCCCGTCCTCCTAAGGTTGGTCTACAACGCCCAACAGTGTACACATTCAATGAGACCTCTAGCGATGCCAGGGGTTGCAGTTTGCGTGCGACGAAGATCAAGATCGCCAAACTATGAAATGACGCTGCAAGCCGAGGAAGCGCCTTGAGCGAGTCGCGTTTTCCAGCGTGACCTGACGATGGCAAAATCTGGGTTGCTACTATCCTCATCGGTATACGCAACAATCATTGCACATAACGCAATAATGGGCGATCAGGAACGGGAGTTCCGAGGGTTCGCGTTCTAGGCTTGACGATCCTGAAGGGCCACCGGTAAAGTTCATTGGGAATAGTGCAGCCAGGTTTGCGCGATACGCACACTTGGCCGCCGGCGGCAAGAATCTGTTTCGTCAGGAATCCCCGATGCCTTACAAACCCTATCTTACGTTGACCCTGTTGGCGTTCACTGGATCCACCCCCCTGCTAGCAGTTGGGCCGTCATTTCTTCCCGATGTAACCTTCGCCGGCTCAAGTCTGGCAGGCTGGCACACCGTGGGAAATGCGGAATGGCGCGCGGAGAACGGCGAGATTGTGGGCAAGCCGACTGCGCCCGGCGGCGGATGGCTGGTGCTGGATAAGTCGTACCAGGATGTTGGCGTGTATGTGGAATACCGCTGCACGGGTGGCTGCCAGACGGGAGTCCTGTTCCGCGAGACCAAGGATGACTCCGGAACCAAGGGCACCTATGTTGACTTGTCCGACCCGCAGATCCCGACTTATACGGTCGCGCTGGCTGCCGACGGTGCGATGAGTTCGCGCGACCGGGCAAGAACCGGCGGCGGCCTGGTGCGGTTCACCGCTCCTCCTCCGGCCGCTGGCGCCGCCTCGAATCGACCTGCGGGGAACTTCCGTCCCCCGGCCCCCACCGTCGACTTGCCCTTCAAACTGCCGGACGCCAGCCTGAAGCCAGAAGACTGGAACACCGCCGAGATGTTTATGGATGCGAACGTTGTTCGCTCCTTCCTGAACGACGGCCGCGAGCACGGCGCAGTCAGCGACCTGAGCTACGGCCCCATCGCGCTGTATGTTGGTGGAACTGGCGAAGTCCACTTCAGAAATCTTAAGTACAAAGACCTCGCAGTCAAATATCGCGAGCCGGACAAAACCTCACCCAACTTCCGCAAGCAAACGCTCACCAATTTCTTCTACTCCTTCTCCGTGGCAGCCGCGGATTTCAATCGCGATGGGGTGATGGACATCGTGAGTGGACCTTTCATCTACTATGGGCCCGACTACACCAGAAGCGAAGAGATCTACCCGGCAGAAACGTTTAGTCAGGCCTCGGCATTTCCCAGCGACGCATGGATCCAGAGTGCCGCGGACTTCACCGGCGACGGCTGGCCGGACATCATCTCCACCAATTACGGCAACCTGGGCGTAACGCTATACGTGAATCCGGGTGCAAATCAAAATCGTCGCTGGGAAAAGTTCCAGGTGGTGAAAGAGGTGCAGAGCGAGGTGGCGGTGCTGGCCGATGTGGATGGCGACGGCAAGCCGGAGATCGTCTATATGGGCGGCGGCCAGGTGCGCTATGCGAAACCTGATCCCGCGAATCCGACCGGGCTGTGGATCATCAAGAACGTCTCGGAGAAAGGATTTGGCACGGCGCATGGTATCGGTGTAGGCGACATCAATGGCGATGGCCGCATGGACATCGTGACCGCTTATGGGTGGTGGGAAGGGCCGAAGGATCCGGCGAATGACACCTGGAAGTACCATCCGGCGGAGTTCGGACGATATGGGCACGGCATTATGGGCGGCGCGGAGATGGGCATCTATGACGTGAATGGCGATGGCCTGCCCGATGTAGTTACGGCGCTGAACGCCCATGGCTGGGGGCTCGCGTGGTTCGAGCAGAAGCGCGATGCGCAGGGCAACATCACCTGGGTCCGCCACATGATCGCGGACGATCTCAACACGAAGGCCGAGAACGCAGGGGGCGTCGTCTTCAGCGAACCGCACGCTGCCGCCTTTGCGGATGTGAATGGTGATGGCATTCCGGACTTTATTGTGGGCAAGCGTTACCTGTCCCACGTGAACACGTTTCTTGATCCCGATCCCTTTGGACAACCGGTTTTGTATGTCTACAAAACGGTGCGCGATCCGAAGGCCCCAGGCGGAGCCCGCTTTGTTCCCGAACTGATCGACAACGAATCGGGAGCAGGTTCGAATTTCGTCGCGGCCGACCTCAACCATGACGGTGCTGTCGACATCGTTACGCCGACGCGCTTTGGAACGTTCATCTTCTGGGGGAAACCCGGGTCGAAGAACGGGCATTGATCCTTGGGCTTTTGCAGACAGGCTTACTGCGGGCCGGTTGGGTCGCAAGGAGTGTAATCGGAGTGCAAATGGTGGACGCGGCAGGGATCGAACCTGCGACCAGTCGATTAAGAGTCGAATGCTCTACCAGCTGAGCTACGCGTCCGCTTTGTTGCTGCCTCTCTGGGGGAGGGGTGGTCAGGCGACGGAGCCTGATTTTCGAGGCTTCCCACGCGCAATCACCTTGAAAAGGATAGCACATGTAAGCGCCGGAAAAGTCCCCGTGCTTTGGTCCGAGTGGGATGATTCCTTAGTCGACGAAACCTACTTCCGCCTTCATTGGAATAATGCCGCGTTCGAAGCCCATATCCAGGAGTTTGCGGATTGCCTCGCGGCCGTCCTCGCCGTAATTCAGCGTGCGCTCGTTGACGTACATTCCGACGAATTGGTTTGCGAGCGCGGGATCGAGATCGCGGGCAAACTGCATCGCATAGGCGAGCGCTTCGGTGCGGTGGTCCAGGGCGTGCTGGATGCTGTCCCGCAGGGCTTTCGTCGTGATCCGCATGGTCTCTTCGCCGAGGGAGCGGCGTATGGCGTTGCCGCCCAGAGGCAGAGGCAGGCCGGTCTGCTCGCGCCACCACGAGCCTAGATCGAGTGCCTTGATCAGGCCATTGTCGCCGTAGGTGAGTTGGCCTTCGTGGATGATGAGGCCGGCGTCAAATTCGCCGGCGACGACTGCGGGAATGATCTTGTCGAATGGGACCGTAACGGTCTCGACCTCGGGGGCGAAGAGTTTGAGCGTCAAATACGCGGTTGTGAGAGGGCCGGGGACGGCGATGCGGGTCTTCTTGATGTCGGCCAGCGAGAGCTTGCGCGGGGCGACCACCATGGGACCATAGCCTTCGCCCACCGAGCCGCCGCAGGCCATCAGGGTGTACTTCTCCTGCATGTACGGGTAGGCGTGGAACGAGATGGCAGTGACGTCGTAGAAGGCCTCGTTGATCGCACGCTGATTGAGCGTCTCGATGTCGGTAAGCGTGTGATTGAACTTGAAGCCTGGGACGCGGATCTTGTTGGTCGCGAGCCCATAGAACATGAAGGCGTCGTCCGAGTCGGGACTGTGAGCGATGTTGATTTCCTGGACGGCGGCGCTGGTGGCGGTCATAGGGCAATGTTCCTCGGCAGATTGATGCGGTGAAGGGTGACGGGAGATGGAAACCTGGGATGTAGTGGGGAATTCTGTCCCCTCGAGCTTCCGTTCAATTCAGACAAATCGGGTTAGGAGCGATGCCAGCGGCGAAGTGTAGTGTATGCGCCCGCAGCCGCCGTGATCTTGAGGAGTTCGCCCGGCAGGAATGGCGCTACGGCGACATGCCAGGCTGCACCCAGGCTGAGGTGGAGGAGGATTGCGATCCAACCCGCTCCAATGGCAAGGATGAAGATGCTGGCGGCGACGCCCCCGAGGATTGCGGCAGGGAACTGCGAACGGCCGAGGCGTACGGCGCGGACCACTCCGCCTGCCGCTGCGGCTGCCAGCGGGTAGGAGAGCAGATACCCGGCAGTCGGGCCGAGAAGCTGAGCGACTCCACCCGGACCATGCGGGCTGAAGACCGGCAAGCCCATTGCCCCTTCGGCCAGGTAGAGCACCATCGCGGAGGTGCCCAGGGCTGGCCCGAGCGTGAGGCCGATGAGAATGACAGCCAGCGTCTGCAGTGTGAGAGGCACCGGCGTGAAGTAGAGCGGCACCGAAATGTGCGCGCATAGTGCGACGAAGGCCGTGGCTCCGACGGCCAGGAATGCCTTGCCGGCAAGCGTGCGGCGAAGATCATGGACGCCTTCACGGGTACCGAGTTGGATGGGGACGGTCGATTGCATAGGAATCCTTTCGGGGTTGCCGAAGACGGTCAAGACCAGAATATCAAGTGGCGCGGAGTTGTGCGGTGTTCGCGCGGGCGCAGGTATGGATGCCGCAGGCTTTCCGGTGCGAGATCTTGTCGGGACAGTACAAACTTGATTCCCCCACATTGATACGCGGACTTGAACCTTGACTCGGAACGGCACCGGACTCTCAACTGGAAGAATGGAAGTCGATCCACAAATTGCCGAGAAGTCAGGTCGATTCCGTTCTCTGGGCCAGATGTTGGGGGCGGTCTCGATGGGGCGGCGAAAGGCTGCGACCGTGGCTGCGGCTTTGCTTGCCCTGGGCGTGGGATATCACGTCATCTTCGGCGCCAATGGGTTGACGGTGTATGAGCAGAAGCGGCATGAGACCTATGTGCTCAATCAGCAGATGCTGGAATTGCAGCGAGAAAACGATCTGCTGAAGGGGCACGTCGAACGGCTGCAAAACGACCCGAATGCGATCGAGCATCAGGCTCGCGAGGAACTCCACTACACGCGGCCCGGAGAGATCATCTACGCATTGCCGGATAAGTAATCTGGCTGCGGATCGCAAGCCTTCACCGATGGGCGCTTTCATTGAGTTCTGAAACTGCGTCGTCCGACCGCACGGTCGGCCAGGTCACCGTAACCTCGGTGCCCGAGCCAACTACGCTCTGAATGCGGATCGTTCCGCTCGAACGGTCGACGATGGCCTTGCAGATGGAAAGGCCAAGCCCTGCACCTCCACTGTTGCGGCTGCGCGAACGATCCGCTCGGTAGAAGCGGTCGAATACATGGGGAAGCGCGGCTTCGGGAATGCCTTCCCCCTGGTCCTTGACTCGCAGTTCCGTGACTCCGTCCTGCGACGCGACAGTCACGGTGACGCACTGGGTGGGCGAGCTGTGCTGCAACGCGTTCATCAGGAGATTCGAGCAAAGGACCTCCGCATCCTCGGCTGGCATCGCGACCTTGTTCGCCTCTGAACCTCCTACCTCCAACACAACCCGCTTCAAATCGGCGAGTGGACGCAGCCGCTCCGCCACACTGCGCATGGTGGATTGCAGGTCGCTGGACTGGCTCGATTCCGCGGGCGCTTCTTCCAATCGAGCCAGCGCGAGCATGCGGCTGGCCAGGTCTTCCATGCGCTCGGTATCGATGAGCAGACTCTCCAGCCCTGCCTCGTACTGCTCGGTTGTTCTCGGACTCATGGACAGCAGTTGCAGGCTGGACTTCACGACGGCGATTGACGTTTTCAACTCGTGTGCGGCGTCCCCGGTGAGTCGGCGCTGGCGTTCAAAGGACTCCCGAAGCCCCTTGAGGAGGTCTTCAATGGAATGGGCGATCGGCGCCAGTTCCGCCGTGCGAAGCACTGCGCTGGGCGACACAAAGTCCCAGGAGCGCGCCGACACCCGCCCGGCGATTGCGGCAAGCTCCTGCAGCGGCGAGAGCCGGCGGCGCAGGAACCATACCAGGGCGACCCCGGTGCTTAGCAGCAGCACCACTCCGGCTATGAGGTAAAAACTTACCGCCTCCAACGCCTCGTGCCAGACGTTTCGCGTGGGTCCGGCGTAGAGAACGGTCACGGGACGGCGCAGGCCGCCTTTATCCTCGCGATCGATGATTCTTACGCCGTCGATGCGAATCCCCCGGTAGGACTCCTGATTGACCTCGAAGTTGAAATAGCCTGCCTTGCGTGCAGAGCCGAGCCCTGCCAGTAATTCAGCAGACAGGCCTGGCGATTGTCCCAGCACGCGCCCGGAGGGACTCACAACCTCGTAGACATCCTGTTTGGGCAGGACCAGCTCGGACGGGTCGACCGTGACGTTGTCTTCGGCGTCCTCCGCGTCCCGCACCGCTCCCAGAAGCGAGTCGGCGTGTCCGCGCAGTATCACGTCGACGGCACGCCTGCGGCCGTGCATCTCGTGGCCGATGGCGATGCCGGAGAACAGAGCCGCGCACAGAAACTCAGCCAGCAGGACGCCGCCGATCAACTGACGACTGAGCGAACTCTTCCTCATAATTGCTTCTCCGGCGCTTCAAGACGGTAGCCTCGGCCGCGCAGGGTTGCGATCGATGTCTCCTCCCCGACGGCCCGCAGTTTCTTGCGAAGGTTGGAGATGTGCGCTTCGATGACGTTGGAATGGTGCTGCCAGTTGTAGTCGTAGAGGTGCTCGAGCAACTCACGCGCGGAGACGATCGCGCGCGGGCGGAAGATCAGGTATTCGAAGAGGCGATATTCCGTTGGGGAAAGGTCGATTAATTGGCCCTCACATCGCACGGTCTGCTCGACTGTGTTCAAGCTGATCCTGCCCACGGTCAACACCGGCTGCGAAGCTCCTTTGCCGCGGCGGATCAGGGCTTTCGCGCGGGCCAGCAACTCGCCAAGATCAAACGGCTTGGTCAGGTAGTCGTCTGCCCCGGCGTTGAGCAACTCGACCACATTCGCCGGCTCGTCGCGGGCGGTCAGGATCAGGATGGGGGTCATATCCTTGCGGCGGCGCACCTGTCGCACGATACCCATGCCATCGAGGCCAGGCAGCATCAGGTCGAGCAGCAGGAGATCGTAGTGCTTGTACTCGGCCATGGAGGCCCCATCCAGGCCGTTTTCAGCGCAATCCACGGCGAAGCCGCAGCGTTCGCGCAAGGCTTGCGCGATGTTGCTTGCGAGCCGGACCTCATCTTCTACGACGAGCACTCTCATACAGCAGCCACTCTAGTCTTCTCTTCGCACGCCGGCCCAAAGCGGCCTGGACGAATTATTTCATGAGTCAACTTTATTCCATTTAGAATCAGTTTGTTGCCTGATGCATCCCTGGAAATGGTCGCGCGCCATTCGAGGGTGTCAGGAGGTCGACCCTAACAGGGGCATACATTCTTAATCGTTACTCATCTATGCTTAAGCTCCACTTAACCCGGTGCTGACACAGTTACACTTGGAGCGACGGACGGCTAACGCACACCCTGCTTGCCGAAGCGGACTCAATTGAACCCTATGGCTCTTTTTTGCGCACGATCAAGTCTCCGGCGCCTGCTTTGGCGCACCTCGCCTCTTGCCATTCTTGCGACCTTGACTGTCGCGACGCTCGCCCAGCAGCCGCCTGCTCCTACCGCCGCGCCCCCGCCGCCTGCGATTACGCTCGACGACGCGATCACCCACGCGCGGGCCAATGAGCCAAACTTCGCCGCTGCTGTTGCCGCAAGCCGCAACGCCGCGCTCGATCGCTCCATTGCCCGTGCCGCGCTGTTGCCGAACGTTACCTATAACAACCAGTATCTATACACCCAGTCGAACCATTGCCCGAACACCAACAAGATATGTGTCGCCAACTCCGGTGTGAGCAGCGGCGCACCGGTGCGCTTTATCGCCAACAACACCGTGCATGAGTACATCAGCCTGGGGCAGGTGAACGAGATCCTCAGTGCGCAACAGTTCAATGCAGTGAGCCGTGCGTCCGCCGCGCTTGCCGTCGCCACTGCCGATCAGGAGGTTGCGCGGCGCGGCCTGGTTGCAAGTGTTGCGGGCCTGTTCTACGCATCGTCGATCGCTGAGCGCAAGGTGGCTGTCGCCGAGCGCGGCGCGAAGGAGGCGGCGGATCTCACCCAACTCACCCAACAGCGCGAGAATGGCCGCGAGGTGGCGCACGCCGACGTGGTGAAGGCCCAGCTCCAGCAGCAGCAGCGGGATCGCGACCTGTCCGATGCGAAGGTCAACGCCGAGAAGGCACGCCTGGAACTCGCTGTCCTGCTCTTTCCCGATCCGCGCACGCCGTACACCCTCGCTGTGCCCGACACTCCGTCTTCGGTGCCGGCGCGTGCTGATGTGGAAGCCGCGCTCGCCAAGCACAATCCGGAACTCGAGAGCGCGCTGGCCAGCGCTCATCTGGCCGACCTCAACGTCTTCGCCGCACGCTCCGCCTATCTGCCTGACCTTCAGTTCAACTACTCGTACGGAATCGACTCGGCCCAGTTTGCCGTCAACGCACCCGATGGCAGCCGGAACCTTGGCTACTCCGCCAGCGCTACCCTCAACATCCCCGTCTGGGACTGGTTCACAACCCACGACAAAGTTCGCCAGAGCGAGATCAATCGCACCACGGCGCATATTGTCCTCACCAATACCCAGCGCCAACTCATCGCAACGCTCGAAGAAGATTACTCGGAAGCGGTGGCGGCACACGACCAGCTCGACAGCCTGAATCTTAGCGCTGCAACAGCGTCGGAGAGCCTTCGCCTCACGCGGCTTCGATACACCTCCGGTGAAGCCACCATTCTTGAGGTCGTCGATGCGGAGAGCTCTCTGATTACCTCTGAACTCGCCCGCGAGGACGGCGTGGTCCGCTACCAGACCGCTCTTGCGAATCTCCAGTTGCTGACAGGAACGCTCTAAATGATGACGCCCCCAAGCATTCTTTCCGGCCATGGTTCGCGCAATCTGAGGCTCCTCGCCGTCTCCCTCTGCGCTTCGTTCTTACTTCCGCTGGGCTGCAAGAAGGCCGATGACACGACTCCTACGCCTGAGGTCTACGTCCAGGCAGCGCATCCGGACCAGGGAAGCATCTCGGACGAGATAGCCGCCGACGCCATGCTGGCCCCGTTGGCCCAGAGTGCTATATCGCCCAAGGTGACGGCGCCGGTGAAGAAGTTCTACGTGCAGCGCGGCGCGCACGTGCATGCGGGAGAACTGCTGGCCACACTGGAGAACAGCGATCTAGCCGCGGCAGCGCTGGACAACAAGGGAAGCTACACCGCCGCGCAGGCCACGTTTGATACTGCGACCAAGGCCACGGTGCCCGAAGACTTCACCAAGGCCAAACTCGACCTTGCGCAGGCCAAGGCGAATCTCGATCTCAATCAATCGATCGTCAATGCGCGGACCGAGCTATTCAAGCAGGGCGCAATTCCGGGTCGCGATCTCGACACCGCCCAGGCAACGCTGGTGCAATCGCAGGCCGCGTACGACATCGCGAAGCAGCACCTGGAGTCGCTGCAAAACGTCAGCAATAAGGCCGCGGTCGAGAACGCCCAGGGCAATCTCGAATCCGCCAAAGGAAAGTATCTGGGGGCCCAGGCCCAACTCAGCTACACCGAAATTCGCAGCCCAATCTCGGGTGTGGTCACCGATCGGCCCTTGTTTAGCGGCGAAACCGCAGCCGCGGGCACTCCTCTGATTACCGTCATGGACACCTCCGCGTTGATCGCGAAGGTCCACGTCGGGCAGTTGCAGGCCCAGCAGCTTGCGCTAGGCGCACTAGCCAAACTCACGGTCCCCGGAATCGAAGACCCGGTCCCTGCAAAGATCTCCCTCATCAGTCCCGCGCTTGATCCGGGAAGCACGACTGTCGAAGTGTGGTTGCGGGTAGAGAATCCCAAGGGCACGCTCAAGGCCGGCACGCCGGTGCATGCCATCATCACTGGCCGCACAGTCAAGGACGCTCTGACTGTTCCCGCAGAGGCGATCCAAACCGGTTCGGACGGCACGAGCAAGTTCGTAATGGTTATCGCGCCTGATTCCACGGCCCATAAGAAGGTGGTCACCGTCGGAATCCAGACGGCTGAGGACGCCCAGATTTTGAGCGGCCTCACGGCGTCCGACATGGTGATCTCCACCGGAGCGTACGGACTCGATGAGAACACCAAGGTAAAGATTGGAACCGATCCCAACGCCAAGCCCGATGACGACGAGAAGCCTGCCGCGGGGACGCCCGACGCGGCCGCCAAGCCGGCTGGAAAGGATGCGGACGACAAGTGAGCCAGCCCGCGTCTTCCCCAGCTTCCTTATCGCCGCAGGAGAGCCACTTCTGGCTCTCGCGCATGTCGCGCTCGGTTTTCTTCCTGGTCGTCATCCTTTTCCTTGCGGGCGCGTATGCCGCGTTCCAGGTGCCGATCTCGGTCTTCCCGGACACGAACTTCCCCCGCGTTGTCATCGGAGTCGACAACGGTGTCATGCCGGTCGAGCAGATGCAGGTGACCATCACCAAGCCGATTGAGGACGCTGTAAACAGCGTTCCCGGCCTGCTGACTGTCCGTTCCACTACATCTCGCGGTTCAGCCGAGGTCAGCCTCTTCTTCGACTGGAACACTGACATGTTCCACACTTTGCAACTCGCTGACGCCGCGCTTTCGAAGGTGCGGCAGACTCTGCCAGCGACGGCCGTGATCACCACCAATCGGCTGACCTTCGCAACCTTCCCGATCCTTGGCTACGCTCTCACCGCAGACGACCGCGGAACTGCAACCATCCCGCCGACGCGCCTGTGGGAGATCGCGACCTACGACCTAAAACCGCCGCTGAACCGCGTCTCCGGCGTCTCGACCGTCACGGTTCAGGGTGGCCAGGTGCCCGAGTTCCACATCGTGCCGAACATGGCCCGCCTGCAGAACTCCGGCGTCACTCTTACCGACCTGGTCAATGGTGTCGAGAGTTCCAATATCGTCGATTCGCCCGGATTGTACGAGGCCAATCATGAGCTGATTCTTGCGCTGGTCGGAGCCCAGGCGCACGACGCTGCGCATCTCGCCTCGCTGGTCGTCAAGACCACACCCAATGGCGCTCCGGTCCACGTCTCGGATGTTGCCGACGTCCGCCCGGGCACCGAGCCCCTCTACACAACCGTTACCGCCAACGGCGTTCCGTCGGTTCTGATCAACATAGCGCGCCAACCGACCTCGAATACGGTGCAGGTCGCCAACGGTGTCGCCGCCAAAGTTGAGGAATTGCGCAAGATACTGCCGCCCGGCACGCACCTTGTGCCATTCTACGACCAGTCCGAACTCGTCCGTGAATCCATTGCCAGCGTCCGTGATGCGATATTCATCGGGCTGATTCTCGCCTGCATCATCCTGTATCTCTTTCTGCGCGACGTGTCGAGTTCGCTTGTCGCCGGCATGGTTATTCCCGTAACCGTTGCCGTCACAATTCTGTTCCTCTGGATCATCGGACAGTCCTTCAACCTGATGACTCTCGGAGGTCTCGCCGCCGCCATTGGCCTGGTCATTGACGACGCCATCGTGGTGGTTGAGAACATCGTCGTACACCGCGACAGTGGCCAGTCCCGTATCGACGCCGTTCGGCTCGCGTTGCGTGAGATTTCTACTCCGCTGGTCTTCTCCACCATCACCCCGGTCGTCGTCTTTCTTCCTCTGATTGCCACCACCGGCGTAACGGGCAGCTTCTTCCGCGCACTCGCCGTCACCATGACCGCGGCGCTGTTGACGTCGCTTGCCCTCGCGGTGACTTTCACTCCCGCGCTGTCGCTCTCGCTGCTCGGCGAGCGGAAGCCAGCCAAGGCGAATGGGCAGCCCGGCCTTATAGCGCGATTCTTCACGCGTCGTTCCGAGTCAACCTCAATCACCGCAGCCGCGCCGACCGAATCCGCAGTGCTTTCGCCGGAACCGGAGACAAGCCACGATCCTCACGAGAATGGCCCCATCATGCGCCGCGTTCTCGCTACGCACGCCAAGGTGCTGACCTGGGCGCTTACGCGGCCGATCGCGCTCGGACTGGTCTGTCTCGGACTGGTTGTTGGTACCTACTTCACCTACAACGCTCTCGGCTCCGATCTCCTGCCGGAGATGGATGAGGGTGCCTTCATCCTCGACTACCTCACCCCCGCAGGTACCTCGCTCGCCGAGACTAACCGCATCCTCACCCATGTCGAGCAGATCCTGCACAGCACACCCGAAGTCGAGATCACCTCGCGCCGCACGGGGCTTCAGATGGGCCTCGCTGCTGTAACCGAGGCCAATACCGGCGACTTCACGGTTCGCCTCAAACGCGACCGCGATCGCCCCATCGACGAGGTCATCGCCGACGTTCGCGACAAGATCACCAAGAAGGAGCCCGCGCTCGATGTCGAGTTCATTCAGGTCTTGCAGGACATGATTGGAGACCTCTCCAACCAGCCGGAAGACATCGTCATCAAGCTCTTCTCCAGCGATACGGCCCTGCTCAACCAACTTGGTCCGCGAGTCGAGACGGAGATCAAGAAGATTCCCGGCGTCGTGGACACCAAGAACGGGATCGACAACACCATCTCCGGTCCAGCCACTAATTTCCAGGTCGACCCTGTCGTCGCCGCCCGCCTCGGCTTCACACCGACCGAGGTTGCCGAGGATGCAACTTCAATTCTCGACGGATTGCCAACCGCCAATCCAATGATCGTCAACGGCCGTCCGTACACGGTCCGCGTCAGGTTGCCCGACGATTCCAGGGCTTCGCTCGATGCCATTCAGAACACCGTTTTCAACTCCAGTTCAGGTCATACGGCTTCGCTCGGCTCTCTCGCGCAGGTTTCGCAGCTGCCTCCGCAGAACGAGATCCTCCGGGAGAATCTGCAGCAACTGATCAGCGTGACCGGTCGCCTTGACTCGAGCGTTCCCGGCGCAGACCTTGGCTCCGCGATGCAGAAGGTTCAGGCGGCGGTTGCTGGTCTTCACCTGCCGGCCAGCGTGCGCGTCGAGTACGGCGGTACGTATCAGGAGCAGCAGAAGTCGTTCCACGATCTGCTGCAGGTGCTGATCCTCGCGTTGGCCCTGGTCTTCGGCGTCCTGCTGATGGAGTTCCGCAACTTCTCTGCACCGATCTCGATTCTGACCAGTTCCGTGCTCTCGATCTTCGGAGTCGTCTTTGCGTTGCTGATCACCAAGACCAACTTCAACGTGGCTAGCTTCATGGGGTTGATCATGGTCATCGGCATCGTCGCCAAGAATGGCATCCTGCTGCTCGACGCTGATGAACGGTATCGCAACCAGGCCGAACACGAGCCGCCGCCGCCTCCCACCGAGGACGGCAAACCCCGCGATCTTGCGCGGGAAGCGATGCTGCATGCGGCGCAGCGGCGGCTTCGGCCGATCGTGATGACGGCGATCGCGGCGGTCTGCGGGATGCTTCCGCTGGCATTTGCGCTCGGCGCCGGTTCGCAGATGCTGCAGCCGCTGGCGATTGCCGTCATCGGCGGGCTGATGATCTCGGTTGTTCTTTCGCTGATCGTTACGCCGGCCATCTACTATCGCCTGACTCGCAAGCACCACGATTACTAGGGACTCCCGGGGAACTCATCGGCGGTTGTCCGTTGCAGGTTCGGGATGGATGAGGAGGCGGTCGACCTCGGGTTCGACGAGCTTGAACTCTCCTTCGAGCGCTGTGATGACCGCGTGGACTCGGGCCATGGGGAGGTCATCGGGCAGTGTGCAGTGGCAACTCACCTGAATGTGCTCGTCGGTCGGGTCGCCGGCCCGGGCTCGGCGCCGCGTAACGAAGACTTCGTGGATGTCGAGAATCTCAGGAAACTCCGCTGCGACGTTGCGCAGGCGGATCTCGAGTTCGCGGTCGCGTTCGAGCGACTCCGGCCGCTCGATGGTGGCGGGCTCGCTCTCGATGTGGGTGAGGATCGAGGTGATTGCGGGGACCTCGTAGCGCATCTCGGCTTCCAGGTTTGTGACCAGGTCGTGCGCCTGCCGCAGGGGCATGGTTTCGTCGACCTCGAGATGCTGTTCGACGTGGAGTCCGTCGTTGAGTTGCTGGACGCTGATCTCGTGGATGGCGAGGTTGCGGCGGGCGGCGACGGCGCGGACGCGATCGTGGACGCTTTCGGCGACGGATGCGGTAGGAACAGTGTGGACGACGACGTCGGCTCCGGGAAGGTGGCGCTGGACGGCCTCGGTCGCGGCCATGGTGAGTTGCTCAGAGCGCTGGAAGGTGAGGTTGCGCGGCATGCCGAGCGTGATGTCGGCGAAGTAGTTGGCGCCGGAGCGGCGGGTGCGGAGGCGATCGACCGACATTACGCCGGGGATCGCCGTGAGGTCGTGGATGAGGTTGGCGCGGAGCTGGTCTTTGGACTGGGGCTGATCGCTGGTGGGGTCGGTTGTGGGCGTGGCGTCGAGCAGGGCGTCGACGGTCTGGCCGGCGAGGCGCCAACTGACGCGCAGGATCACGCCGGCGACAAGGAGCGCCGCAACCGGATCGGAGTACTCAAGCCACGGCAGCGAGTACCGTTCGCCGGCGAACGTAGCGGCGAGCCCGAACATGACGGCAAGCGAAGCCCACATGTCGGTGGCGAAGTGGATGGAGTCGGCCGCGAGCGCGTCGGAGCGATGCTCGCGGGCGATGCGGCCGAGCGTGCGAGAGCGGCTGAAGTCGACGCCGATGGAGCAAAGCAGCACGGCGAACGGCCAGAGCGAGGGCTTGAGGTCGAGATGGTGATGGTTGAAGACGCGGCTGAGAGCCTCGGTGACAATCCAGAAGCACGAGGCCAGCATGATCCCCGTTTCCACGAGGGCGGCGAGCGATTCGACCTTGCCGTGGCCGTAGTTATGGTCTTCATCGGCGGGTCGATCGGCGACTTGCACGGAGAAGAGAGTGATCGCGGAGGCAATGAGGTCGATGGCGGAGTGCGCGGATTCGGAGAGCATTCCGAGCGATCCGGTGAGCAGGCCGGTGATGAGTTTCAGCAGCGTAATCAGGCCGGCGGCGAGGACGGAGAAGATTGCGGCGGAGCGCTTGGCGGCATGCGGCGTGCTGGACGCATCTTCGCGAATGGCCGTTGGGCTCATGGAAGAGATGGTACAGCAGCAGCGCTGGCACGAAGCCGGGCGGGGCGGAGGTAGAGCATGATGCCGGCGGCGCCGAGCATGGGGACGCTCATGAGCAGGAGGCCGTGCTGGTAGTCGCCGGTGAGGTCTTTGGCGATGCCCATCCAGTAGGGGCCGACGAAGCCCCCGAGGATGCCGATGGTGTTCATGGTGGCGATGGCCGCGGCGGCCGAGCGTCCGGAGAGGAAGCTGGTGGAGATGGCCCACAGCGGGCCCTGCATGGCGAAGTGGCCCATTGCCATGATGAGCAGGGCGGCAGTGGAGAGGATGGGGGTGCTGGCGAGTCCGAAGACGAGGAAGCCGAAGGACATCAGGAAGCAGCACGGAATGATGTGGGCGAACGGGGCGCGGCGGCGGTCGGAGAGAATGCCGTTGGCGATCATGGCGAAGACGCCGAGCAGGTTCATGGCGGCAATGACGAAGCCGACGCGGGTGATGCTGAAGCCGGTGATCTTTTGCAAGATCGCGGGGGCGTAAAAGCCGTAGGCGTAGCTGCTGGAGAGCATGCAGAACATGAAGAGGCCGAGCAGCCAGACGCGACGGTCGCGGAGGGCGGGCAGGATGGCGTGGCTGTGGGGCGCCGTGGGCGGGATGCCGGCGAGGATGGCGGCGCGCTCGGGTTCGGTGAGCCACTTGGCGTCGGCCGGGCCGTCGGGGAGATAGAGGAGATAGACCGCGCCGAGCAGGACCGCCGGAAGCGCCTCAACCAGGAAGAGCCACTGCCAGCCCGCGAGTGAGAGGCGGCCCTGAAGGTTGAGCAGCGCGCCGGCGACGACGCCCATGAAGACGGTGCTGATGGGCCACGCGATGTAGAAGCGGGTGATGGTGCGGGCGCGTAGTTCGGGCGGGAACCACTGCATGAGGTAGAAGACGACTCCGGGGAAGAATCCGGCCTCGGCCATGCCCAGGAAGAAGCGGGCAGCGTAGAACTCCGGCGGGGTGCGCACGAACATCATCGAGATGGCGATGAGGCCCCAGGTGATCATGATGCGGGCGAGCCAGCGGCGCGCGCCGAAGCGGTAGAGAGCGAGGTTGGAAGGGACTTCGCATGCGGCGTAGCTGAGGAAGAAGAGGCCGGAGCCGAAGCCATAGACCGTGGCGGAAAAGTGGAGATCGGCGTTCATCTGGAGCGCGGCGAAGCTAACGTTGATCCGGTCCATGTAAGCGATGCCGTAGCCGAGAGCGATGAGCGGAAGGAGGCGGAAGGAAGCTTTGCGCAGGGCGGTGCGCGCGATGGGGTCTGCGACGGGTGCGATGCGTTCCGATTCCGTCATTGCGTAACCCCCTCCCCCCTATCCCGAAGTTGTCAAGATCTTGACAATAAAACACTTAGCCGCAGATCGTCGAAATTGATCCTTGAAAACAAACGGGTTATTTGCAAGATCTTCAAAGCAAACGCTTTATTGGGCCCAATGCGATGGGGAGGGATACAATCCTAAAGCTGATGGATTCTACTTCTCCTCTCTTAATTATATCAAGCATGTCAAGGGGGCGGGCAGGAGTTTGTAGGCCGCGCGAAAGCAAAAGAGAAGAGCAACAGCAAGGGCGAAATGCGGGGGTCTCTCCACTGCGCGCTGCCGCGCTTCGGTCGAGATGACGCATTTTACGGGGGGGAAAGACAGGCAACGACAAGGACAACGGCAGCAGCGACGCGGGTGGCTCAGGGTTTGGTGGCGCGGTAGAGGCCGGCGGTGCCGAGGGTGTAACTGGTCCAGGTGGGGATGGTGAAGCCGGCGGCGAGGATGAGGGCCTTCATCTGCGGGGGGCGGGGGAACTTCATCACCGAGTCGGGCAGGTAGGCGTAGGCGCGGGGCTTGCCGGAGATGAGGCCGCCCGCGATGGGCAGGATG
>OBLU010000425.1_pt1 | contig 40004 bp, 35 predicted proteins | sample 1518681 | NCBI WGS metagenome assembly OBLU01 (sample SAMEA3539304, study PRJEB22396) | soil metagenome | biome: tundra; feature: field; material: soil | place: USA | collected 2010-05 | depth 0.15 m
GTCGGCCACCGCCAGGCTCCCGCAGCGCCAGCGCGAGGCGCTCGCCCTGCGTGAGCTGCTGGGCCTCTCCCACGATCAGATCGCGCGGGTGATCGGCATCGACGCGGTGGCGGTGGCGCCGCTGCTGGCTCGGGCCCGCCTGCGTCTGCGCAGCCAGCTGCGCGGGGATGTCCCGGTCCACCCGGGCTGCGCCGAGCGCGAGCGATCGCTGCGGGTGATCGCCCGGCGACAGGACACGGAGCCGGTGGCCGCCGACGACACCACGTGGCTGATGGACCACCTGGGCCACTGCTCGGCCTGCAATCAGGCCCACGCCGCGATGCTCGAAGCATCGGTGTGCTATCGCGCCTGGCGTGAACCGGCCGGCGAACGCTCGGGCGTTGACGGCGGCGAGCCGGGGACCGGGTCGGCGGCCGACTAGTGGCCAGTCCGGCGCTGGAGCTCCGCACCAGCAGCGCAACGCTCCAGCTCGGCGGCCGGCCCTGGCTGATGGGCGTGGTCAACGCCACGCCTGACTCGTTCTCTGACTCCGGCCTGCACCGGACACTGCAGCAGCGAGTGGCGCTGGCGCAATCGATGCTGGCCGCCGGCGCACGGCTGATCGACATCGGCGGCGAGTCAGGGGTGACCAACCGGCCGGCCGTCGATCCGGACGAAGAGGTGGCCCGCGTCGTGCCGTTGATCGAGCGGGTCAGCGGAGAGCTGGGGGCGGTGGTCGCAGTCGACACCTACAAGCCGGCCGTGGCGCGCGCGGCGATCGCCGCCGGCGCATCGATCGTCAACGACGTCAGCGGTCTGCGCGACCCTGAGCTCGCCGACGTGTGCGCGCAGACCGGCGCCGCGCTCGTGATCATGCACACCCGCGTCGCCCCCAAACAGAAGCGGCTGGACCCGTCGTTCGACGGGCGGATCGTGGCCGACGTGCGGCAGTTCCTGGAGCAGCGCATCGAGCTGGCGCTGGCTCGAGGGGTGGCCTTTGAGCAGCTGGCGCTGGACCCGGGCCCGGACTTCGCCAAGACTCCCGCCCAGACGATCGAGGTGCTGCGCTCACTCGGTTCCCTGCACGAGCTCGGGCGTCCGCTGCTGCTGGCCGTGTCGCGCAAGGACTTCATCGGGGCGCTGACCGGCCGCCCGCCGCGCGAGCGGCTCGCCGGCACGCTCGCCGCGATCGGGCATGGCGTCGATGCGGGCGCCCACCTGCTGCGCGTGCACGACGTCGCGCAGGCCGCCGACTTCCTGACTGTTCACGCCGCGCTGGCCACCCGGACGGCGATCGCCTCAGAGCTGCGCGTGGCCGACGCCGTGCGCTGGGATCAGGGCGACGGTTGAAGATCCGCGCTAGATTCGACGTGCACAGAATCGCCGGTCGCTGGCTCAACGCGACCGGAGCCCACCGATCAATAACCGAAGGAGTCCCTATGTCCGTGCTCGATCGCGCCGCGCTGGAAGACAGCCCGCTCGCCGACCTCCATACCATCGCCTCGGAGCTGTCGATCGACGGCTACCGCCGGCTGCGCCGCCCCGCCCTGATCGACGCGATCCTCGACAAGCAGGACGGAGGCGACGGACGCCCCGCCGAGGTCGAGACCGCCGACGCCGAAGCACCAGCCGAGCCCGAGGCCGAGAAGCCCCGATCCTCCCGGCGCCGGTCGGCCAAGCCCGCCGCCTCAAATGATGAGGCTGCCGCCGCCGAACCGGAGACCGCCGAACCGGAGACGGCCGAACCGGAAGGCGCGGAACCGGCGGACGCTGAATCGGGCGCCGACGCTGAATCGGACGCCGACGCCGACGCCGACGAGGACGCCCCGGCTCCACGCCGGCGGCGAGGCCGCCGCGGCGGGCGCGCGCGGTCGACCGCACGTGAGGAGACTGCCTCCGCCGAAGAGGAGGAGCCCGAGGAGACGCCGGCGCCTGACCAGGGCGCGGAGGTGATCGCCGAGGGCGTGGTGGAGCTGCTCGCCAACGGCTCGGGCTTCTTGCGTGTCGACCCCCCGGAGCCCTCTGACGACGACGTCTACGTCTCGGCCGCGCAGGTCAAGCGCTGCGAGTTGGTATCGGGCGATCGGGTCGCCGGACCCAAGCGCGCCCCCCGGCGTTCGGAGCGATTCGCGTCGCTGATCCGGATCGACACGGTCAACGACCGTCCCGCCGCGGAGCTGGCCGACGGCGTTCGCTTCGACGACCTACCCGCTGCACTGCCGGCGGATCGGTTCCGCCTGGGCTCCGAGGATCCAACGGTCAAGGCGATCGAGTGGCTGACGCCGTTCGGGAAGGGTTCGCGGGTGACGATCGCCGGGCCGGCCAGGGCCGGCAAGAGCGAGGCCGTGCGCCGGCTGGCCGACGCGCTCGGCGTCCATGAGGACCTGACGCTGATGGTGGTGCTCGTCGGGGTCAGGCCTGAGGAGATCTCCGAATGGGACCGCGGGCCGCTCACGCCGGCGGCCGGAATCAGCTTTGCCGCCTCAGCCGAGGCTCAGGCCAACACAATCGAACCGGTGATCGATCAGGCCCGCCGGCTGGCCGCCCGCGGTGCCGACGTGGTCGTGCTGGTCGACACGCTCGACGGCCTGAGCGAGCATGTGGCGCGCAAGGCGATGGCCGCGGCGCGCAACATCGTCGACGGAGGCTCGCTGACCGTGATCGCCACCGCGTCGGCGCCGATCGGCGGTGAGACGACGGTGATCGCGCTGGACGCCGAGCTCGCCAGCACGGGTCGCTTCCCGGCCGTCGATCTCGTCACGAGCGGCACGATCCGGCCCGAGCTGCTCGTCGGCGAAGCGGGCGCCGAAGCGATCGCCAGGGCGCGGAGCGAGGCGGGCGACGACTAGCCTGATCGCGCCTGAGCGACGGATTGGATTGCGACTCGCGGGGGGGTAGAGTGCCCGCGGGATGACCAGGCGAGCGCGTGGCAAAACCGCCCTGATCCCGCCGCGTCGGGGGGTGCTGTTGCTGCTGGCGATTCTGGCGCCAGCGATCTTCAATGCCGGGCTGCCTCAACTTTCTCTGCCAGCGAGGCTGAGCGGTCAGTACGCCGTGCAGCGCGAGCGATGGCGGGGGGATGCCTTGTAGACGGACTGCTGGCCACGGTGCCACAGCAGCTGATCGACCTCCGCGGCGCACGTGTCAGCTCGCGCGGCGACGATCAGCTCGACCGCGTGCAGCGCGCAGGCACGGATCTCCACCTCCTCGGAGGACCCGTGCTCGATCAGCTCGCCGCGCTCGATCCGCGCCACCAGCTCCGGCGTAAAGGTCAGGATCCCGTCGAGGCGCAGCACGTGGGGGACGAGGTTGTCGGCGAACAGCGTCAACTGGCGGAGGTCGTCAAAGCCGACGACGCCGGCCCTGGCCAGGTCGGCCGCGGCGATCTGCGCGCGCTTGAGGAATCCCACCGTTAGTTCCTCATAGCCCGAGCTATCGGCATAGGCCGCCCAGCCGCCGAGCATCAGCGCCAGCGCGACCGCGGATCCGCCGGCGCTGTCGGCGACGGAGGCAAATCGTCCGCCGTGCTCCTGAGCCACGTGGCGACCCAGATCCCGCAGCGAGACGGCAAACAGGCCCATCAGCTCGTGGGCGGGATCCTGGCCGGTCATGGCGGCGACCGAGTCGACGTCGATCTGCGACAGCTCGGCCGCGCTGAACGGCCCTCGCGCCGCAAAGCGCTCGCGCAGGCCGGTGGCGATCGTGAGATAACCTGAGCGCCCGCCTCGCTTGGCCAGCGTGGGAAACCAGCCGGAGCCGAAGTTGATCGCGTCGAGCGTCAGCCAGAACGCGGTCAGGGTCTCACGCGAGCCGGTCAGCAGGTGCGCCGCGGGGTCCGGAGGCGCGGCAGCGCCCCGGGGCAGCCCGGCGGCGTAGACGTCCACGCGCGCACGCTCGATGGCCACGCTGCGCGCCCGCCGTGCCACTGCGGCGCATTCCGTTCTGAGTGCCAGCATCGAGGAGAGAATGGCGCGGATCGCCCGCCCGGAGCCCTCCGCCACTGCCGCTAACGTTGAGATCGCCACCATGACCGAGCTAAGGGCCCACGACGAAATTACTGACGGCTTGTCCGGCCGTCCAATTCCGCCACCAATTTTGTCGCGAACCCTCACCGCAGACCTGCAGTCGCTGCTCTCCGGCCTCAACGAGCCCCAGCGCGAGGCCGTCACCTATGGCGACGGGCCGCTGCTGATCCTCGCCGGCGCCGGCTCGGGCAAGACCCGCGTGCTGACCCACCGGATCGCTTACCTGGTGGCCACCGACGCGGCCAGGCCGAACGAGATCCTGGCCATCACCTTCACCAACAAGGCGGCGGGGGAGATGCGCGAGCGCGCCGAGCTGCTGGTCGGTCGTCGAGTGCGCGCGATGTGGGTGATGACCTTCCACTCGGCCTGCGCCCGGATGCTGCGCGCCGAGGCCCACCGGCTGGGCTACACGCGCCAGTTCACGATCTATGACCAAGCCGATCAGCGCCGGCTGGTCAAACGCTGCCTGGACGAGCTGGGGATCGACCCCAAGCGCTTTACGCCGGGCTCGATCCAGTCCCAGATCTCCGACGCCAAGAACAAGCTGCGCGACGCCGACGCCTACGGGCAGATGGTCGGCTCTTTCTTCGAGCAGACGGTCGCCGACGTATACCGCAGCTACGAACGCGAGCTGCACCGCATGAACGCGATGGACTTCGACGATCTGCTGGTCCGCGCCGTCAACGTGCTGGAGCTGTTCCCGGAGGTGCGCGAGCGCTACGCCAGCGGCTTCCGGCACGTGATGGTCGACGAGTACCAGGACACCAACCGCGCCCAGTACCGCTGGCTGCAGCTGCTGGCCGGCGAGCATCGCAACCTGATGGTGGTCGGTGACGATGCCCAGTCGATCTATGGCTTTCGGGGTGCCGACATCACGAACATCCTCGAATTCGAGGACACGTTTCCCGATGCCCACGTGGTCAAGCTCGAGCAGAACTACCGCTCGACCCAGACGATCCTCGACGCCGCCAACGCGGTGATCCGCAACAACCGCGGGCAGAAGCCGAAGTCGCTGTGGACCGAGCTCGGCCAGGGCGATCCGATCAAGATCCGCGAGCTGGATGACGAGCACGCCGAAGCGCGGTTCGTCACCGGCGAGCTGCAGCGCCTAGTCGACGAGGGCGTCTCGCGTTCGGAGATCGCGATCTTCTATCGCACCAACGCGCAGTCGCGCGTCCTGGAGGACACGCTCGTGCGCGCCGAGATCGCCTATCAGGTGATCGGCGGCACCAAGTTCTACGAACGCGCGGAGATCAAGGATGCAATCGCCTACTTGACCGTGTTCGTCAATCCCCAGGACGTCGGCGCGTTCACACGGATCGTCAACTCGCCGCGGCGCGGGATCGGGCAGACATCGATCTCCCGCCTGCTGGCCTACGCCAACACCACCGGCGAGACGGTCTGGGAGCTGGCAGCGGCGCCCGAGGACGTGCCCGGGCTGGGGCCGGCGGCGGTCAAGGCGCTGCGCCGGTTCATGGGCACGATGGAGGTCCTGCAGGAGCGCGCCACGGCGGGCGCGGCCGTCGCCACGCTGCTGAAGGAGACCCTGCAGGAAACGGGCTACCTGGACGCGCTGCAGGCGGAGCGGACGATCGAGGCCCAGGGGCGGATCGAGAACCTGGAGGAACTGGTCAACGTCGCCGTCGAGTACGAGGCCGCCGCCGGCGAGGAGGCGACGCTCGGCGAGTTCCTCCAGCAGGTGGCGCTGATCGCCGACGCGGATGGGAGGACCGACGACGAGGGCCTGGTCACGCTGATGACGCTCCACAACGCCAAGGGGCTGGAGTATCCGATCGTGTTCATGATCGGCTGCGAGGAGGGCGTGTTCCCGCATTCGCGTGCGCTTGACGAGGGCGGCCTCGAGGAAGAGCGGCGCTTGTGCTACGTGGGCATCACGCGGGCCGAGCGAGACCTGTACCTGACCTACGCTCGCACCCGCACGGTGTTCGGCGCCCGCTCCTACGGCGCGCCAAGTCGCTTCGTCGGCGAGATCCCGGCCGAGCTGACCGACCGCGAACAGCAGGCGCCAAGCTCGGTGGGCGGCTTTCGCGTCCGGGCCACCTCCTGGAGCGCACCCACGGGCGACGAACCGGCTCCCTCGGCCTACCGCCTCGGCGACGATGTGCGCCACGCGGCCTTCGGCGAGGGCGTCGTCACCGGTCTCGAGCCCGGCGGGATCGTGGTGATCCGCTTCCGCCAGGATCACTCCGAGCGCAAGCTGGTGGCCGACCTCGCACCGATCTCCAAGCTCGCGTGAGCGCCACAGAGCAGACCGCGCGCGTCACCCAGGTGCGACGCGGTGAGCTGCTCAGCGCCACGATGGCGCTGCTGCTGGCGATCGACATGTTCGCGCTGAAGTGGTACGGCGTGGCCGGTGTCCCGGATCCGTCGGCGGCTAGGCCGGCCGTGTCCACCGCCGAGAACGCGTGGGATGGGCTGACGATCGTGCGCTGGGTGATGCTGGCGACGGTACTGGCGACGCTGGGATCGGTGGTGTTGCACGCGTCCCAGCGTGCCCATGGCACCAAGACCGACACCAGCGTCACGGTGACCGTGCTGGGCGTGCTGATCTCCGTACTGCTGACCTACCGCGTCCTGATCAGCCTTCCGGCCCCCGACGAGGTGATCGATCAGAAGCTCGGTGCCGCGCTCGGCCTGGTCTGTGCGCTGGGGATCGCGCTGGGCGGTCTGGAGTCGATCCGCGAGCAGCGCGCCCGTGAAACCCGGGTCATACAAAAGTCCAGACCCCGGTTGGCGCCGCGCCGGAGGGCGCGCTAGGGTTCGGCCACGACGCCGCCGGGGCTGGCGGCCGGGCAGGAGGCGGGCGAGATTCCTCGAATCACGCCTCGATAACTGAGACCTAATGAGGAGGGCGTAGTGAACCTGGAAAAAGTCTCGCGAGACGACTGGATCGTCGGTGGACTGGCGCTGCTGTTGGTGATCGCGCTGCTGTTCTTCCCGTGGATCTCGGTGTCGATCGGCCCGTTCTCGGCGACCAGCGCCGGCACCGGCGCACCCGACGGGATCCTGGGCCTGCTGGCGCTGCTGCTGGCGATCGCGCTCCTGGCCGATCTCGCGATCGAGCGTTTCTCGCCTCAGACCCATCTGCCCGAGCTCGGTGGAAGCCGCGTCTTTACGCGCATGGTGCTCGCGATCGCGGCACTCGTGCTCGTGGCTCTGAAGTTCGTGCTGCATACCAGCAATCTCGGCTGGGGATTCTGGATCACCGCGATCGTCGCGATCGCGCTGGTCGTGGTCACGGTCCGCGCGCGCCAGGGCCAGCCGTTGGTGCCGACGCGCCCGGCGGGACCGCCGCCCGCGGTCTAGCCGGCTGGTAAGGTCAAGCCTGGGCGGCTTGATCCTAGAATGAGCGCGAGATGCTCGATCGCGCACAGGTTCTGCATGTCGCTCGCCTAGCCCGCCTCGAGCTGGGCGAGGCCGAGGTGGAGCGCATGGCGACCGAGCTCTCCAAGGTCCTGGAGCACGTGGAGAAGATCCGTGAGCTCGACCTGGAGGGCGTGGCGCCGACATCGCACGTCGTCGATGTCGTAAATGTGCTCAGACCGGATCGGCCGCAGCCGTCGTTGCCGGCCGACGTGGCGCTGGCCGCCGCCCCCGAACCAGTCGACGGAGGGTTCGGCGTTCCCAGTCCAGGCGCCGGCGGCGAATGAGCCGCTCCACGGCCAGCGAGCTGATTGAGCTGACCGCGGCGCAGGCCGCCAGCCGGGTGCGTTCGGGCGAGATCGACGCGCGAGAGCTGTTTGAGGCCTACCGGGAGCGCGCCGCGGCCGACGAGCTCAACGCGTTCACCTGGGTGGCGCCGCAGGCGCCTGAGCCGGCGGCGTCTGAGTCGGCGCCCCTGGCCGGCGTCCCGGTCGCGGTCAAGGATCTGTTCTGCACCGAGGGGGTACCCAGCCAGGCCGGCTCACGGATCCTGGAGGGCTACCGGCCCCCGTACAGCGCGACCGTGGTGGAAAAGCTGCGCCAGGCCGGCGCCCCGCTGCTGGGCAAGACCAACCAGGACGAGTTCGCGATGGGCTCCTCCAACGAGAACTCCGCCTATGGCCCCGTCCTGAACCCCTGGGATCGCGGCCGCGTTCCGGGAGGCTCCTCAGGCGGGAGCGCCGCGGCGGTCGCGGCGGGACTGGCTCCGTGGGCGATCGGCACCGATACCGGCGGATCGATCCGCCAGCCGGCGGCCCTGTGCGGGATCGTCGGCCTGAAGCCGACCTACGGCGCGTGCTCGCGCTACGGCATGATCGCGTTCGCGTCATCGCTTGACCAGGCCGGCCCCCTTACCCGCGACGTCACCGACGCGGCGCTGCTGCTGTCGCAGATGATCGGCCAGGACCCCCGCGACAGCACCTCGCTGGCGTTTCCCGGGTCGATCGAGCTGCCCACGGCCGACCACCTGCGCGGGATCCGCCTGGGGGTGCCCGAGGAGCTGCTGGCCGGCGGCGACGACGGCGCCGGCGTGGAGGCCGGGGTGCGCGCCAATTTCGAGGCGACGCTGAAGCTCGCCGAGCAGCTGGGCGCAACGGTGGCGCCCTGCCGGCTGCCGCACGCGCCCCACGCGCTGTCGGCCTACTACCTGATCGCACCCGCCGAGGCGTCGGCGAACCTGGCCCGCTTCGACGGCGTGCGCTACGGGCTGCGCGTCGACGGCGCCGGCGACCTGGAGCAGATGTACAGCCGCACCCGCGCCGCGGGATTCGGGCCCGAGGTCAAGCGGCGGATCATGCTGGGTACCTACGCATTGTCCAGCGGCTATTACGACGCCTATTACGGCACCGCCCAGAAGGTCAGAACCAAGATCTCCGAGGATTTCGCCGCGGCCTTCGCTCAACTGGACTTCGTGGTCACACCAACCAGCCCGTGGACCGCGTTCGAGCTGGGCGCCAAGACCGACGACCCGCTGGCCATGTACCTCAACGACTTCTGCACAGTGCCGATGCCGCTGGCCGGCATCCCCGCGATCTCCATCCCTTCGGGGCTGAGCGAAGGATTGCCGGTCGGCTTCCAGCTGGCCGGACCGGCGTTCAGCGAGGGCCGGATGCTCGACGTGGCGTTCGCGCTCGAGCAGGCGATCGGATTCGACGGCGCCAGTGCACGCCTATGAGCACGACCTCGGCCACCTACGAGCCGGGGAATCGGCGGCCAATGACTGGCGCTGACGCGCGGGGGGCGGCATGACCGACTACGAGCCAGTCATTGGCTTGGAGATCCACGTTCAGCTGCGTACTGCGACGAAGATGTTCTGCGGCTGCCAGCTGTCCTTTGGCGACCCGCCCAACGTCCACACGTGCCCGGTCTGCCTCGGGCTGCCGGGAAGCCTGCCGGTGCTCAACGCCGCCGCGGTCCACTTCGGGTTGATGATCGGCCTGGCGCTGGGTTGCGTGATCGCTCCACGGTCGCTGTTCCATCGCAAGAACTACTTCTATCCCGACCTGCCCAAGGGCTACCAGATCTCCCAGTACGACGTGCCCCTGTGCAGTGGGGGCCGGCTCGGAGAGGTGCGGATCCACCGCGTACACCTGGAGGAGGACGCCGCCAAGCTCGTGCATGTGGGGGAGAGCGGCCGGATCCATGGCTCGGACCGCAGCGTGGTGGACTTCAACCGGGGCGGCACGCCGCTGGTGGAGATCGTGACCGAGCCTGACCTGCGCTCGCCTGAGCAGGCCCGTGAATGGCTCACGCTGCTGCGGGCCACGCTGAGGCAGCTAGAGGTGTCGGACGTGAATATGGAGGAGGGATCGCTGCGCTGCGATGCCAACGTCTCGGTCCGGCCGGCCGGTTCTGACCAGTTGGGCACCAAGACGGAGCTCAAGAACATGAACTCGTTCCGCTTCCTCGAGCGCGGCGTCCAAGCCGAGATCGCCCGCCAGACCGGACTGCTGGAGGCCGGGGAGCCAGTGGTCCAGGAGACGCTGCACTTCGATCCGGCCTCGGGCCGGCTGACGCCGTTGCGCTCCAAGGAGAAGGCGCACGACTATAGGTACTTCCCGGAGCCAGACCTCGTTCCCGTGGTGGTGGACGACGAGGTGCTCACCGCGGTCAGTGCGGAGCTGCCGGAGCTACCCACGGCCCGCGCCGAGCGGTTTGAGCGTGATCTGAAGCTGAGTGCTCAGCGCGCGCGTGAGCTGGCCTTTCGCCGCGAGCTGGCCGTCTATTTCGAGCGCGCGCTCGCCGTCACGCCGGAGGGCGGCGCGGTCGAGCTGGCGAACTGGATCCCGCACTTAGTGGAGCGGATCGGATCGGACGCCGATCCAGGCCAGAGCCGGGTGGCGCCCGAGGCGCTAGCCGGCCTCGCCACGATGGTGGCTGCCAAGGAGGTCAGTCGCGACGCGGCGCGTGACGTCCTCACCAAGCTGGTGAAGGAGGGGGGCGACCCGAGGGTGATCGTCGCGCGCGACGGTCTGGGAGCGCTCAGTGGCGCCGATGGGAACCACCTGGCCGAGATTGTCGACCGCGCGATCGCGGCCGATCAGGACGCCGCCGCGAAGGTGCGGGCCGGGAACATGAAGGCGATCGGTCCGCTCGTGGGGTTCGTGATGCGCGAAACCAAGGGCCGTGCCGACGGTGGCGACGTGACGCGCATGATTCGCGAACGGGTGGGTGGAGGCTGAGAACGAAACAGCGCCCCCGTCCGCTGTGCGGACCGGGAGCGCTGATCGAGCTTGCTCTCGTGCCTAAAGATGGTTGGTGCCGCGAGAGAGGCGGCGAACGACGAGGCCAGCGCCGAGCAGCAGTCCACCGCCGGCGGCAAGCAGGCCAACGTCCAGCCCGGTGAACGGCAGGGTGCTGGCGGTGGTCGTGGCCGTGGTCGTGGCCGTGGTCCTTGACGCCGTGTTACTCGCTACCGAGCAGAGCGTCGGGTTGTAAGCGCTGCACGTGGAGTTGGCCGATGCAGCAGCCGGCAACATCAAAGCAAGTCCGACGATGACTGTCACGATGCGTTTCATAAGTCCCGTTTGAGACCTTTCTAAGGTTGTGTCGTTTTCAAGCGGCATCAAGCAGCCTGAACTCTCGCAAGTTCCCGGGGAAGATTATACATAATCCGATGCAAAAGCATAAGTCGGCCGAGCGCGCTTGCTAGAGTCGCTCAATGCACGAGTACGAGTAGATTGAAGGCTTGGGCGGACGTAAGCGGATTCTTGGTGTAGACGCGGGCCAGGGCCTGGCGGACGGCGGTTTGCTGGGAATTGATCGAGTAGGAGACCTGGAAATCGTGGTGGGCCAGCCGGCGCTGTCCTAGCTCCGAAGCGGCGAGACCGGTGCCCAGCCAGGAGAGCCAATCGCCGGACCCGCGATCTATCGCTTGGCGAAAGCGAGCCTCGGCGGTCAGATACTCGCCGTTCTGCAGCGCGATCGCTCCGGCGAGCCGGCCTGGGTCGGCATTGAGCGGGTTGAGGCTTGCCCCCGCGGTCAGGTCGTGCAGGGCCCCGGATGGATCGCTGTAGCGAGCGTCGCTGGCCAGTGAGACCTCGCGAACCGAGAGGTAGGAGAAGCCCAGCACGACTACGCAGGCCGCTAAGGAGAGGAGGCCGGCGAGCATCGCCACCCCGCGCAGAACGGGCTGCGGACGAGCGCGAGATCCCGACGGGGAGGCGTCGGCAACGCGATCCAGCGCGCACGCCACGCCGAGGAACCCCAGAGCCGGACCCGTGAGCGCCGGAATCTCCCAGAGCCAGTCGACCGATCCATGGATCAGCCACACCGTGAGCGGGAGCAGGGCGATCCCGGCGACTACGTGGCCGAGGGGGTCACCGCGCCGGCGCACCCGCCAGGCGCCCGCGAGCGCGGCGACGAGAAAGACCGCGAACAGGCCGAAGCCCACGATCCCGGTGTGGGCGAGCAGACGCATCTCAAGGCTGTGCGTCCAGGCCGGCTCTTCGTCGGTGCGACGATGAAGCAGGTAGTAGGCATCGAAGTTGTCCTGGCCCAGGCCGCCAATCGGATGAGCGAGGAATGCGTCCATGGCCACCCGCCAGAAGTCGTAGCGACCGCTGCCGACGGTGGCGAAGTGCGATCCGGTCGCATTCGAGGTCGACGGGTGGCTGAAACCCTGCCACTGCGTCTTGACGAAGCCGATCGGGTCACCGTGCGTCGCCACCGATCCTCCCACGAGTCCGGCCGCCAGCACGAGCACGACCGCAGCGGTGCCGATCTGCCGCCGACGAGTGGGCGAGAGGTCAGGTGGACGGCGAAGCCCTTCGATCCACGCGATCAAGGTGCCCACCACGAGCATGACCACGCAGAGGATGAGCGACTCCCTTCCGGCGCTCTGGGCCGCGCGGTTCAGGGCCGCCGGATCGCCGCTGGCGAAAACGGTGACCAGGCGATGAACCGGAATCAGCGCCGCCACGGTGGGCAGAATCGCCGTCAGGCCGAAGCGCAGTCGATCGGGGGCCAGCACGATCGTGACGAGCAACACCAGTGGCAACGTGAACAGCCAGCCCCGGCTCTGGGCCATCAGAGCCAGCTGTAGCCCGGAGCTGGCGACGGCGATCAGCACGCCTCGGAGCAGCCCCGGTAACTCGCGACGCGAGGCCAGCGCGATGGCCACCAGCGAGGACATCGTGAACAGCGCCGGGCTTGAGTTGAAGTATCCGGTCGGCGCCTCCAGGCGACCGTCGATGATGAGCTGTCCGACCCGGTCGGCTGAGCCCAGCCGGAGGAGGATCACTAGGCCGATCGCGCCAACGCCGAGCGAGAAGGCCACGAGGGCGATCTGCGCTCCCTTCGGTGTCCACGGAAGCGTGGCCATGAGCGCGAACACGATCAGATAAAGCAGCGCCCGATTGCTCCCTTCGAGCGCTGTTCCAGGGGCGTGGGCCCAGGTGATCGACAGGTAGGACCAGGCGACGTAGAGGCCAAACGCGCCGAGGGCGACCCGGCTCCGTCGCGAGGTCATCGTGCGCTTTAACCCTCGTCTGACCGTAATCCCCGCCGTGAGCGCGAGCAGCAGCAGGGCGCCCCAGTACCATGTCTCGGCGTCGTATCCGCCATCGTGCTCGGCCCACAGAACCATGAGGGCGACGGCGATAAGGCCCGGGCCCAGCGCGGGTGTGTGCTGTCTCCACTCCGTCCAGCGGCGATTCAGTCCGCTCGGAGCGTCAGCCTGAACGACCTCCATCGATGTGGCAGCATACGGATCCAACGTGACCCCAGTCTCAGCCCATGACGGGCGCCCACGCGTGCTCACGCTGACGCTCGATGCCGGCTCTGGATGGGGTGGGGCAGAGAAGCTGGCCTACGAATTCGCGCGCCGGCTGGACGCGCAGCGATTCAAGAGCTACCTGTGCACGATCCGGGCGCCGTTGGCCAGTCGGCGCGAGTCCACCGCCCGCGATCTGGTCCAGCTCGCGGCGGCCGACATCCCGGTTTTGGCCCTTGACCAGCCCGGGCCGTTCTTGATGGCACCGACGGCATGGTGGCGTCTGTACGCGTTGCTGGCGCGCGAGCGGATCGATATCGTGCACGCTCACATGCCGCGGGCCAGCGTGCCTGGCGCGATTCTGGCTCGGCTCGCGCAGGTGCCGGTCATCGTTAGCCACGAGCACGGATCGGCGCTCGATGGCAAGCTTGCCCGCAGGCTCCTGGATCGCCAGGTGGTGGCGCGACTCAGCACAACGATGCTCGCGGTCTCCGAGTGGGATCGGCGGAACCTGATCGAACGCGAGGGCATAGCACCCGAGCGCATCGCTGTGCTGCCGAACGGGATCGTTTCGCCGCCCAGCGATGCTCCCGACGTACGGCCTGAGCTGGACATCGGACCCGGGACACGTCTGATCGGCGCAGTTGGCCGGTTGGCTCCGGAGAAGGGCTATGACGACCTGATCCGCGCCATGGCGCTGCTGAAGGGGCAGGGGCGCCAGATCACGTGCGTGATCCTCGGCGATGGGCCGGACGAGCGGCGGTTGCAAGCGCTGATCGAGGAGCTTGGCGTGGTGGCCGAGGTGAGGCTGCTCGGTCGACGCCCAGATGCGTGGAGGGTGATTGCAGCGCTGGAGGTCGCCGTGCTGTCCTCCAGACGCGAGGGAAGTCCCCTGGCCGTACTCGAGTACATGGCCGGCGCGGCTCCGATCGTCGCCACTGCAGTCGGCGGTGTGCCCGAGTTGATCGGAGACGGGGTGCACGGCCTGCTGGTCGCGCCAGGCGATCCCGCAGCACTGGCGGCGGGCATCGCCCGGCTGCTTGACGACCGTGGCCTGGCGGCTCGGCTCGGCGATGCGGCACGCGCCCGGCAGGCGGCTGAATTCGACCTCGCCGTGCTGGTGGGAAGACTCGAGGACCTGTACGTGGAACTGCTCGCCAGATCGACGGTCACGCGGCGTCACCGGCGGAGGATCTGAGTCTTGACAGGGCCCGGCGCGCGAAACCGACGGAGAGCCTGATATCCGCCACGGTGGGCACCACCAGCTCTCGGAGCGGGATGCCGCTGACGCGTCGCAAGGTCACCAGTGAGGAGATGCCCAGCGTGACGTAGGCGCAGACCGACGCGATCGCCGCGCCGTACACCCCGAACGGCGGGATCAGCGCGAGATCGAGGACCACCGTCACCCCGGCCGCGACGGCCACGAGTATCGACGCGAGCCCAGGCCGCCCGCGTCCGCCCAGATCGCCCTGGATGACCACCGCAATGGCCAGCAGCCAGACTCCGGGGAGGAGGATCAGCATCGGGATCACGGCGGGATGAAACGCCTTGCCGTAGGCGAACAGGATCACCAGCGAGCCGAATCCGGCGTTGAAGATCGCCGCGGCGCCTGAGATCAGGGTGAGGTGGCGAATCGCCACGGCGCTGGTGCTGGCCTGGGGGGCGTCAGCCCCGATTCGGGAGGTGAGCGCCATGTTGCTCCACTGGAAGGTATTGGCGAGCTGGATGACGAGCTCGGCGATGGTCTGCGCCACCACGTAGTAGCCGACCTCGCTGATCGGCCGGTAGAGACCGAGGATGATGACGTCCAGGCGGCCGTTGGCGATCTGGAGGATCGAACCGACCTGCGCTCTGGCTCCGTAGGTCAGCATCTCCTTCATCAGGGCGAAATCGAGCCGGAGCGGACCGACGCGGAGGATCGCGATCATCGAGCCGCCGATCATCACGGCCGAGCCGACTGCTGTGGCCAGGAGCCCGCTGGCCACGCCGAGCGATAGCACGCCCAGCAGGATCAGGATTCCCAGCGCGTAGGCGGCCTTCTGCAGCACCAGCAGCACGTTGAAGCGGCCAAATTGAAGCGTCCCCTGAAGCTGACTGGCCGTGGTCCAGTCAAGAAAGGTGATCGGCACGAGTAGGGCGGCGAGGACCCAGGTGCGACCCCCGCGGCCGTGTCCGAGCGCGTCGGCCAACGGATGTTGCAGTAGCAGCGTGGCCGGAACCAGGATGGCCACGAGCACGAGAGCGTGAAGCAGGCAGTTGCCCAGGATGGCCGGACCCTCGCGGTCCCGGCGGGCGGCGAAGTAGACCACCGAGACCGGAAGCCCGCCCGCGGTCGCCACCAGCGTGAGCGTGCCCGCAGCGAGCATCACCGCGAGCAGCCCGCGGCCCACGGGTCCGAGCAGCCGGGCGAGGAAGACCGAGGCGACGAAGCCGACCATGAGGCTCGCGCCGGTGCCCAGCACGTTCCAGCTCACAAAGCGAGCCAACAAGCTCGTCGAAGAAGTGGCCGGCGATGGTTGGGAATCCATCGGGCTCCGTCAGCTGGCGTCCACGGGCCGGCGGACCGCGCCGAACGCTCGATGGATCGCCGTGGCGGCTCGCTCTCCCGCGTGACCATCCCACAGCGGGATCGGTGCGGGCGAGAACTGACGCTCCGTCGCCAGCTCCTCTTGGCACGCGCTGAGCAGCCGGGCCGGGTCGGTGCCGACCAGCCGGTTTGTCCCGAGCTCCAGGGTGATCGGTCGTTCGGTGCTCGTCCGGTAGGTGAGGCACGGCACGCCGAGCGCGCTGGTCTCCTCCTGTACGCCGCCCGAGTCCGTGACCACCAGGCGAGCTGATGCCTGGAGAGCGAGGAACTCCAGATACGTCACGGGGGCAAGCAGTTGGAGGTGGTCGGCTCGCGCCGGCAGCTGCTCGAGCCTGGCGCGAGTGCGAGGATGGATCGGAAAGACGACGGGCAGCTCGCTCGCGAGCCTGTCGAGCGCCTCGAGCACTGCGCCGAGGGACCGTGGATCGTCCACGAGCGCGGGCCGGTGCAGCGTGACCAGCAAATACGCCCTGGGTTGTAGGCCTAGTGAAGCCAGCGGGCTGCTCGCTCGCGCGACGTCGATCAGACGCCACAGGGAGTCGATCATCGTATTTCCCACCAGGACGACGCCTGGGCCGGCAATCCCCTCTTTGACCAGGTTCTCCACCGCGTCCTCTGACGTGCAGAGCAAGAGATCAGAGACCCGGTCGGTGACGACGCGGTTGATCTCCTCCGGCATGCTCCAATCGCGCGAGCGCAGACCGGACTCGACGTGGACGATCGGTACGCCGAGCTTGGCTGCCGCCAGAGCCGCTGCCATCGTCGAGTTGACGTCTCCGGCGACCACCAGCGCGTCAGTGGGATGAACGCTCAGCGAGCGCTCGATCCCGATCATCACTCGCGCGGTCTGCTCGGCGTGAGAGCCGGATCCCACCTCCAGGTTCTCGTCCGGTGCCGGCATGCCGAGCTGATCCAGAAATGAGCCTGACAGAGCCGTGTCGTAATGTTGCCCGGTGTGGACGACGCGAACGTCGACCCCGTCTCGATCGCTCAGCGCTCGCACTATCGGCGCCATCTTGACGAAGTTGGGACGAGCCGCCACGACCGTGGTCACCCGCATGGGACACCTCTCCGAACGGTTACGGTTGTCAAGCCGACATAGGCAGGGCGCGTCGCTCGGTCATCGAGTTTCGAACAGCGGCAGCGTCAGGCGGATCGTGGCGTCCCACGAGTAATGCTCCACGGCCTCGCGTCTGGCGGCACCGCCCATCTGGTCGCCTCGGCCGGGCTCCAAGACCGAGACCATGGCGGCCGCCATCGCCTCGGCGCTCTCTGGCACGACGAGACCGGCCCCCGGCTTCTCGATCATCTCGCGCAGCCGCGCCACGTCCTTGGCCACGATCGGCCGGCCGGCCGCCAGATACTCCGCGATCTTGGTCGCGTTCATGCCGATACGGTCGAGATCCTGGTGTCGATGGGAGGCCAGCAGTAGAGTCGCGGCGCCCAGTAGATCACGGATCCGCTCCCGGTCGCGCACGAAGCCGGTCATGATCACCGCGTGCGCGATGTTCAGCTGCGCGATGATCGAGACGATCCGCTCTCGCTCCTGTCCGTCGCCAACCAGCAGGAGCTGGACCTCCGGGTGGGTGACCAGGACTGCCGCGAACGCCTCGAGCAGCGTGTCGAAGTCGACCCAGTGTGCGAAATGGCCGATGAACAGCGCATAGCGCTGGCTTGGGTCCAAGCCGGCGCGCGCGATGCACTGGTCACGGTCCAGGGGTCGGAAGTATTCGGTGTCCACGCCGATCGGGACGACCGCGATCCGGTCGCGCGGCACGTGGAACTCTTGGGCGAGCAAGCTCTTCGCCTCCTCGGTGCCGGCGACGACGCCGTTAGAGGCGCGGCCCATGAGGAACGTCATCAGACGCTTGACGTAATCCACCGACCGCCGGATCTCACCCTGGTAAGACGGACCGAAGGCTAGGTCGTTCATCTCGCTGACCACTCGATAGGACAACAGACGGCCGACGATCGCCACCGGGACCGTGCTCCACTTGTCACGAACGTAGAGCCGTCCAGCGGCATGGCGCTCGAGCCAGAGGGCAGGAATCGCTACGCGGTTGATTGACCAGCTACGCCGTCGGCGCTCGTGCTCGCCGCCGGCGGCTGGGTGGTAGATCACCCCATCAAGCCGGGGGTCCGGACCGCGGGCGATGAGGTGCACCGCCAGGCCGGCCCGACTGAAGCCTCGGGCAACCTCGACGGTATGAGTTCGCGCGCCGTCTGGCACTCCGAGGTCCACGTCGCAGACCATGACTAGGCCTGGCCTTGAGATCATGCGGTGCCGCGGTACCCGAGGCGTGGGCTGCGCACCAGCCCCAGCCAGGTTGTACGCGCACCGACACGATGTCGGCTGTAGATCCCAAGACCAAGGCCTCCCCACAGCCAGAGATCGGAGTTGTCTGAGATCTGGCCAGACAACAGCGCGTTGACGAACGCCGAGACGAACAGCCCCAGCAGCAGCGTGATCTCGAGCCGCTCCGTTCCGCTGGTGCTTTGCCACAGTGTCCTCAGCCGGCTGAACATCGAGCCGATCATCGTCGCCACAGCCAGCACAGCGAAGATCCCCAGCTCCGCGCCCATCTCCAAGAACACATTGTGCGGGTAGGGTTCGACGCTCAGCGACGAGAAACCCCCGGTCCCGATTCCGAACCACACGTGGCTCTTGAACGCGGCGAAGGCCGTAGCCCAAAGCGCAGAGCGTCCGTTACTCGAGAGCCCGCTGGAGCTGCCCAGGATCGTTGATAAGGAGCGCCCGATCGAGGAGCTCGGGACGAGCAGTGGGATGACGATTGCGGCGCCGATGATTCCGGCGCCGACTAGTAGCAGCTGGCGCCGGGCTCGGCCGGTGACGGCGCTCAAGGTCACGAGCACGAGCAGCCCGATGACGAACGCGACCGTCGGGCCGCGGGAGCCGGCAGCCAACAGTGACAGGAGCATGATCGGGATCGCGACCAGGCAAGTGAGACGCAGCCAGGTCTTTCTGGTGATCAGGATGAGGCCGATCGCGATCAGGGCTCCGTTCGAGCTCTGTCGACCCAGGTTGATCGAACCTTCCTGAGCGCTGGTGGTGAACCGTCCGCTGCCCGTATATTGCTGCTGGGCGGCACCCGAAACCAGTTGGAAGATCAGGAGCAGCGAGCCCGCGAGGACCACAGCCATGGTCACGATGAGAAATAGGCGAAGGGTCGAACGGCTGGAGGCGACGAACACAGCGCCGATCAGGAAGGCGATGTTGTCCGCGACGTAGAGTTCTGTCTTGCTCATTCCGTACGCGGCCGCTGGCGAGCCATTGAGTCTCAGAACCATGAGCGCGAGGATCAGCAGGGCCATCGCGAAGGGCAGGCTTAGTAGCCCCTGGATCGCCGTTCCCTCCCGGTGACGGAACAGCAGCAGGACGACCGCGAGGCCCACCCAGCCGGCCGTGAGGATCGTGGCGCCGCCTTTGGGCAAGGGGTCGGTGCCGACGATCGCCGTTACCAGGGTGGGGATCCCAGCGAGCGCGAGCGGATAGGCGATCGACTTCGAGGCTAGCCAGATCACCACGACGCCGCCGACCAGCCCAATCCCGATCACCGGTTGCGTGATCACCGGCGCGAGCAGGATCACCGCGAGCAGCCAGCCGCCCACCAGCAGAATCTGAGGGCGTGGAAGCGTCAGGAGACTGCGGCGGGTGTAGACGCGCGCCCCGCGTCCCCGTTCATCGCCGGGTAGTAGGCCTCGGCGGAGGTCTCGTCGAAGACCACCAGTCCGGCGATCGGGATCTTGTTGTTCACCAGCGTGTCGACGCATGCGGTCAGTTCAGCCGGTCGTGTCACCCCGGTGCGTACCACCAGCACCACCGTGTCCGATTGAGAAGCCAGCAGAAGCCCGTCAGCGAGGCCCGTGAAGGGCGGCGAGTCGATCAATACGAGATCGAACTGCTCGCGAATCGCGTGCATCAGCGCGAAGGTTCGGGCGCCTGACAGCAGGCTGGCGGCGTTGGTCGTCGCCAGCCGGGTCGGTAGCAGCCACACGTTCGGCTCCACCTCTCGCACTGCCTGCTTGAGTGAGATGACGCCGTGCAGCATATCTACCAGGCCCGGCACCCGCTTGAATCCGTAGCGCTCCGTCAGGGACGCCGCTCGCATGTCCCCATCGACGATCAGCACGCGTCGCTCGCCTCTCGCCGCCACGCGGGCCAACCCCTCAACCGTCGAGGTCTTGCCAACCCGGGGCTCCACCCCGAGCACGGTGACAATGCGTCCGTCGGTCCCGCGCAAGGCGAACATTAGGTTCGTCTGGAGGATTCGGAACGCTTCGGCCACCTGCGGATCGTTGCCCTTGAGCCGCGGACTGAGAGGGATCGCGGCGAGCAACGGCAGATCGACCAGGGACCTCACGGCGTTGGCAGAGTGGAAGGCCGGCCTGAGGGCCTGGCGAGCCCAGGCAACGGCCACGCCGAGCAGCAACCCGAGCAGCAGTCCGGCGACCAGGTTGAGCGACTTCTTCGGGCTGACCGGGCTCGACGCCGCCACGGGCGTCGCGGATTCGGTCACGCTCGTGCCCTGGGCCAGTCCGTTTGCCACCAGGGTTGCGTTCTGCTGGATCAAGGCCTGTCGGGACGCCGTCAGCGAGCTGAGCTGACTGGCGCTGGCGGTGACGCCGCCGAGCGCGTTTATCTGTGCAGTGAGCTTGGTTATCGATGCCTGCACCTGGCTCTGGAGCACGCTGGTTCGCTGCGTGGCGGTGCGCTCGACGTTGGCGATAAAGGCCGAGATGACCTGTTGACCGACGCTTTGGGCGGCCTGCGGAGACGGGCCGGTGCTCTCAAGCTCGACCAGCGCGCTCTGCGGCAGCAGGCTTGCCGTAAGGCGCGACTGAAGATCTGGAACGCTCAGCTTGCCCCCGTCGACTTGATGCCTGATCTGGTTCAGGAAGCCGGGCGATACCAACAGGGTGGCGTAGTTTTGCGCCAGCGCCTGGTTGGCGGCCGTGACGTCCGAGGTCCCGGGTGTCGACGTCGTCAGACTGACCTGAAGATCGGCCGTCGCCTGATAGGTCTTGGTGGCCGTCACGGTGTAGGCCACCGCCAGCACGAGCATCACCACCACGGTTATGAGAATGACGTACTTCTCGCGCCAGAGAACTGGCCATACGCGGGTTGCTGAGGTGGGCTCTAGCTCGTCCATCGCGTGTCCAGGATGATAGAGGTCATAGCGGTCAGGGCCGCTTAGCCGGCGGACGCTCAGAGCATTCCTTCAGGTGACGGGCCGGGATCTGGCTGATCGTGGTCATGGCGGGCCGGGCGGGCGGGGGGGTAGGTAGGCTGCGGATCGGGCGTCGGCACACACGCGAAGGACGGCCGAGCCGGCCGCCCGTCGCGCCGATTGGTCAGGTGCTGTCTGAACTCGACTTAGGTGTTCTGGTCGGTCGGTGTGCGGCTGTGACTCGGCTTGTGCTTGACAGCAGGGTGGGCGAAGGCGGTAGCCGGAAGCGCGAGGAAGGCGAGCAGGGCAGCCAGGAGCTTGATGGTCCGCGCCAGGTGCATGTTCCTTGTGTCGGTCGCACGACGAGCCGGCCACCGAATCCACGGTCGTTCTGGACAAACGTTTGGCTCGCCGTCCAGCGCCGCGATCCCGGCTAGACTCAGCGTGGACCTTACCATGACGCGAAGAAAGCCGATTCTCGCCCAGAAGATTCCGTCAGGCCATGAGTGGCGGGGGCGTTGGTGGAGCAATCAAGACCGTCAGCGCGAAGCTGTGGCAGCGGGTGTCGTTCGCCGAGACGCACGTCTGGTATGAGCTTGCCCTGACCCAGGGACCGCCGCCGCTGCGGCCGCTGGACGCCGGCCTCACGCTGCGCACGGCCGGCGATCCAGACGCGGATCTCCTCGTCGCGCTTCCGACGGTCGTCCCGGCCGAGGCACGCCGGCGGATGGCGGCCGGCAACGATCTCTGGATCGTCCTCGAGGGTCAGCAGCTGCTGTTCAGCTGCTGGATCTTCCGTGACCGGACGCCGACCGTGGCGGCTGCCGGCGGCGAACTCGAGCTCCCGGCCGATACGATCTGCCTTGAGGACAGCATCGCTGCGCCGGCGGCGCGCGGGAGGGGCATCGCGCCGGCGGCCTGGACGGCGATCGCCCGGGCGGCGAGCCAGGAGGGACGGCGCCGGATCGTCACCAAGGTGACGATCGAGAACACGCCCTCCCGGCGTGCCGTGGAGAAGGCCGGGTTCGAGGAGATACGGATGATGAGTTTCAAAAGGCTCGGGTTTCGCTCGCGGACTCGGATCGAGCCGCTGGACGCCCGTGCCGGTTTCCTCGTTGACGGCCTCGACGGGGGATCGTGGACCGACGGCTCCCTGAATCGAGCCTCGTCCCGGGCTCCTGGGTGAGCGACTCCAGTCCCGAGGCGGTCAAGGGCCCGCAACCAGCGCTCGAGCAACTGCCGAACCTGGCCATCGCCAAGGCGGAGTGGACCCGCCTGGCCCAGCTCGGCGGCAACGTGTTCGGCACCTGGGACTGGGCCAACTGCTGGTATAAGCACCTTGGCGCGGGCGCCCGGCTCGCCTTAGCTGTGGCGAGACGGCCGGACGGAGAGGCGGTCGCGATCTTGCCTATCTACGTGGCCCGGGAGCGACCGGTCCGCCTGACACGATTCGTGGGGGCTGGTCTCAGCGATGAGCTCGGTCCGGTGTGCGCGCCGCCCGACGTCCGGTTCGCGGGCGCAGCCCTGCGCCATCACATCGACGAAACCCTCGGTAAGGCTGGACTGTTCCTCGGTGAGCGGCTACGGGACGAGGGTCCGCTGCGATCCACTCTGGACGCGACTACGGTTCTTCGTGCCGCCAGCCCGGTGCTGGAGATCGAGGGCGGCACGTTTGACGAGTTCCTGGCTTCCCGAAGCCGCAACCTGCGTGAGCAGGTACGGCGTCGCGAGCGCAAGCTGGCCCGCGAGGAGAACCTCAGCTACCGGCTGACCCAGGACCCGGACCAGCTCGACGGCGACATGGAGATTCTCATGCGACTCCACGCGGCTCGCTGGGCTGATGGCCAGTCGAGAGTGTTCGACGGACCGCGAGCACAGTTTCATCTGGATTTCGCGCGCCGCGCACTCGAGAACGGCTGGCTGAGGCTTTGGACGATGGAGCTGAGGGGACGCCCGGTCGCCTCCTGGTACGGCCTTCGCTTCGGTGGCGCGGAGACCTATTACCAGGCGGGGCGCGATCCGGCCTACGGCTCAATGAACGTCGGCTTCGTGCTCCTGTGCCACACGATTCGGTGTGCCTTCGAGGACGGCATGCGGTGCTACCGCTTCGGATCGGGGGACGAGGCCTACAAATCGAGATTCGCCGACGACGGGCCGGGCCTGCGCACCGTAGCGATCGCGACCGGAGTCAGGGGCCGCATGTCGCTATTAGCGATGCGGGCGGCCCTTCGCATGCCGAATCGAGCCCGCAACCACCTGCTGCAGCTGGGGGTCCGCCGCAGCAACGTGGATTGACAGCCCAGGCACGGGATCGGACTATGACTCAGAGTCTGCCGCCCGCGGCGCCGGACTGCGACGGGATGGACCGAACCGCTTGTAGAGCAAGTTCCTCATGCGTGCCGGCCCGTCGAGCAGGCCCGAGAGCTTGGCCGCGAAATCCGAGCTACTGTCACCCGAGTAGATGAGTGTCCGCCTCAGGGACGTGAGGTCCTGCACGGCGGTGTTCACGCCGTGGTCGGTGGTGAGGCCGGCTCGGTAGCCGGCCTGCCTCAAAAGGCGCTGCTCCCGTGCCCCGTACAGACCTCCCGGGAAGGCGATGCTGTTGACCGGTAATCCCGCATGCCGCTCGATCAGCGCCTTTGACTCGATGAACTCGCGCAGGACGTCGGACTCGGAGAGCTCGGGCAGCCACGCGTGAGAATCGCCGTGGGACTGAAAGCTGATCAGGCCTTCCTGGGAAACGCGTTGGATCTGCTCCCAAGTCAATGCCGGCGGAGGCTGATCGACCCAGAAGTATCGAGCCCGCCGGTCGATGATCGCCGTGGGCAGAAAGATCGTGGCGGGGATCTCGAGCGCCCGTAGCACCGGCTCGCCGTGCTCGATGTTGTCGACGTAGCCGTCGTCGAAGGTGACGCACACGTACCGATCGTCGATCTCGGACCCCAGCAGCTCGAGCGCTCGATCCAGACTGATCGGCTTCACACTCGATTCGAGCAGCATCTCCATCTGGCGCTTAAAGGCCGCGGGCGAGACCGACAGCGGCTCGTTGGCCTCGGACAGCCTGTGGTAGCCCAAGATCCTCACCCCCCGCCAACGGTCGCGCCGACCGCTCAGGCGTCCACCCAGCCGCCGGGAGTATTGGTACGCGCGCATGGCCAGGTATTCAGCGGTCGCCACGGCTCCTCCGTGAGTCGGCTGCCTGGCGCACGTATGTGCCTGTGGTGTGTTCGATCGTGATGGGCTCAGCGCTTGCGGGCGACGACGATCAGGGTTTGCGGCACGCGCTTCCTGACTGAGATCCTGCCGACGCTGCTCTGCAACCCCTGGTAGAACAGATCCAGCGCTTGGCGCGCGATGTTCTCGGCCATCCCGTGGGCGGTCGCGGCCGCGGGACGCACGACCGGTTCGGTCCCACCGTTGCCGGCCTCGGAGCCCACGACAGGCGTCGCCCCACCCTCAGCCACGCCGCCGCCGCCGATCCGTGCCATCGCTCGGTTCACGCCCGAACGCACCCATGTCTCGGGAAGCAACGACCAGCGATAAGCGTGCACGAGCTCGAAGCCGGTCTGGTCCAGCAGCTTCGCGAGGCTGCAGTCACCGTAGAAGAACAGGTGGTCCGGGTACTGAAAGGACTTGATCAGCTTCAGGTACCGATGGTCGACATCGGCCAGATTTCCGGTCTCGAAGATGTGCATGCCACCCGGCTTCAGTAACGCTCGTAGCCGTCCCATCTCCTCGTGCGGATCGTAGAAGTGGCTGATCACGTCGCGGTGGTAGATGACATCGAAGTGCTCGGTCCGCAGTTCCGACGCCGCATCGAGTGACTCGGCGCACGGGATGCCTTGGTCGTCGCGGATGAAGGCGGCCTGGGCGGGGTTGAGCTCGACCCCGAAGACCTGGAACCCGCGCTGCCGGGCCGCGACGAGGAAGGTGCCGCGGCCGGGACCGATCTCCAGCACTGAACCGCCGGACGCATGACGCTGGGTCAGCTTGGCGTCGCGCCTGGCCCGCAGCACGGAGACCAGCGCCGCTGGACCCTGCACGAAGAAGTCCGCCGACAGGTAGGCCTCGCCCTGCTCGTAGATCTCTTCGATCTCCTGGCGCGTCGGGCGCGGCGAGACGAAGATCAGTCCACACTCGGCGCACTGACGACCCGTGAACCCGTTGTCGGAGATGATCGGCGCGCTCTGGCTGGTCTGGCACAGAACACAGCTGATCTCCCGCATGGCGGCCATCATAGACACCGTCCTCTGATTGGAGGTCGCGACCGTCTCGGCAGGCTCGGGGGCCCCTGACGTCGGGACGACGTGTGCGGACGCTTCGCTGGACGCCCTCTGGACGCCGGCCGGACGCTCAGGTGGCCTTCCTAGGTCGTTCGTCCACTCCGGGCGGCCCGGGTTGGGGGACGGATGGCCACACCCGACACCAAGGGCATGCGCCCCCTCAACCTTCTCCGCTGGCTCGCCGTCGTGACCATCTCGCTGCTTCTGCCGACCGCCGCCTTCGCCCACAGCTCCGCCAAGTCACCGTCCAAGGCCGCCCAGAGCAAGCACCACCGCGTGCATCGCGCTCGGCGCGCCCGCGCCACGCGCCTGCATCACGCCCGCCGGGTGCTGGTCCGCCATCGTGGACAGACGAGCGCTGCCGGCGGCACCAAGGCTCCGCCGGCCGCCCGGATCTCGATCGCGGCGCCGACGGGCACGACGTACTACGTCTCCCCGAACGGCTCTGACGCCCAGTCGGGCACCAGCCCCGCCAACGCGTGGCGGACCGTCGAGCAGGTCGACCGGGCGAACCTCAAGCCCGGCGATGCGGTTCTGTTCCAGGGCGGCGCGACCTTCGGCGACGACACCCTGATGCCGGGCTGGGGCGAGACCGCCTCCGGCACGAGCTCGGCGCCGATCACCTTCGGCTCCTACGGACAGGGCCAGGCCACGATCACGGATGGCGTCTGGTTCAAGAGCGACAGCAACCTGGCCTTCGAGAATCTGATCCTCGGGGACTCCAGCGGCGACTCCGGCAAGGGCTTTCAGGGTGACGGCAACGGCATCACGCTCGTGAACATGACGATCGAGCACGCCGATCTGGGCGTCCTCGCCGAGGGCGACGATTGGACGATCGCCGACAGCACGGTCGCCTACACCGGCGACTCGGGGATGCTGCTGGGCTACACCGCCGGTGAGCCCGGCGACCCCGCCGGCGGCAACAACTACCTGGTGACCGGCAACACGATCTCCAACACCGGCATGAACCCCGCCTACACGTTCGGGACCCACGGGATCTACGACAAGGTCACCAAGGCGACGATCACCGACAACACGATCACCCACTTCAAAAACGACGGGATCTCGGTCCGCTATCGCAATAGCACGATCTCGGGCAACCACCTCGCCTACGGGGACATCGGCCTGGCCTGGTTCCAGTACGACACGACCGCCGGAGCCAGCAAGTGGACCGACAACTCGATCTCCAACGTCAGCGCGGCCGGCATCTTCGTCTGCGGCACGCGGGAGGGCTGCCGGGGGACCCTCGAGAGCTTCCAGATCTCCGGCAACGTCATCACCAACGACGGCGGCACCGGGATGAACCTGCAGCCGACCACCGGCACCTACTCGGTGAACGCGACTACCACATCCCGCAGGGCAACTGACCGCCGCGCCCGCTAAGGCGACGCGGTCCGTCGGTGGCCCGCGCCGGCCACGCGCAGCGCCTCGCGCCCACCGCGCCTAGCGGGACTTTCCGGGTTTTCGACCAGTTGCCTCGACGATAGCCCGTAAACACTGGGGATTCGGGCCGTTAGGAGGTATGACCTAAATGGCGCTCGAGTGCGGTGTCGGCAGGGAATCTCGCAGTAGGCGCGAACACAGTTATGATGACTTCCTCGGCGAATTACGGCGAGGCGCTGATCGGCGGCCAGGTGCGGCCGATACGGCCCTCGGCAACTTAGGTCACACAGCCCCCAAGGTCGAAATCGCCCGCCAGCATTGGGGATCGGGGCGGTATCGGCCAGTGAATCCGGAAAGTCCCGCTAGCTCTTATGGAGGCCGGTTTGTCAAGGGTTAAGCACCGGATGCCCGCGGCTGAGGGCATCATGTCGGTCAAGGGGGCGGCGGGTCCGGCGGGTGCGCGACGCGTGGTCAGACTCTTATACGCGGGTTGGCTACCGCAGGACCGTGTTTCGTCGTGAGAGCCCGGCTGTCTAAAGATCGAGCGTGGCCCGGAAGGGCTGCTCATAGTTAGATCGCGGATGCTCTCGCGCGTGGTGGCCGGGTCGCTCCCGCCGCCTCCTTGACCGACGTGGTGGGGACACCCGTTCCGGGTGTCAGTCAATCGTCGCGATCGCCCAGACGAACCCAGCGAGCTGGCGGGCGACGGCGACCGCGACGATCGTGCGGCGCTTGCCGCGCTCGGTGTCGAGCCGGCGCCAGGTGCGGTGCAGTCGCTGCTGCGCCTTCCAGGCGGTCGCGATCACCTCGCCGCGAGCACGCTGCGCGCGTGCACGTCAAGACCAGCCCAACTGCGAACCTTCGCCATGGTCGGTACCTCCCGTATGGACGTTGTGGTCGACCGCCGAGGCGTCATCCTCGGCGCGTCTCACTCACCGCACGCCATGCGCGCGGGGTGCCGACCTACCTTCGACACAACGACCGGCCGGCCTCCATAGGGCTTCTAATAGCTAGAGCAGCTCCTGGTAAACGCGCGCTACTCCCGTCGTCATACCCTCCCGCGTGAAGCAGCGTGCGACCGTGTCGCGGGCAGTCGATCCGAGTCTCTTGCGCAGCTTCGGTGCGTCGATCAAGGCGAGCAGCGCCGTGGTCAGCGCGATCGGGCTACGTGCTGGGACGAGCAGCCCGCTGCGACCGTCGACCATCGCTTCCCCGATCCCGCCGACGTTGCTGGCGACTACCGGCAATCCGGCGGCCATAGCCTCGAGGATGGTGTAGGGGAACGCCTCAGCCCAGGAGGGCAGGACGAACACCTGCGCGGCGCGCAGGGCGGCGACCGGGTCGGGGTGCTCGCCGAGGAAATGCACGGAGCCGGACACCCCGCGCTGCTGCGCTCGAGCGATCAGCGACGCTCGCAGGACGCCATCACCGATAAGGACAAGCTGCACGCTCGGACGGCGGGCCAGCACACCGGGCAGGGCATCGATCAGCGTCTCGAGACCTTTCCCAGGCCTCAGCTGGGAGATTGTGCAGACCACCGGACCGCGGTCGCCGAGCTTCAGGACACGAGCGTCAGCGGGTCCGGGCGGGGCCCGGTCGATCCCGTTGTGAACGGTGCGCACGCGCCGCGCCGGCGTGACCCGCCGCGCGAGGTCGGCTTCGGCCTCACAGACCGCGATCACCCGGTCGGTGAGCAGGCCCAGGGCACGTTCGGCCTCCCGGTAGGCAAGACGCTCGAGCCGGTGTTCGAAGAAGCCGGCCATAGCGTAGCCGTGAGGCGTGTAGAGGACGGGCGTGCGGGGATGGCGTAGCTTGACCAGTCTGGCCACCGCACCGGCCTTCGAGCTGTGGGCGTGAACGAGGTCAGGCCGTAGGTTCCGGATGATCTTCCCCAGATCGTTCACCGACTCCAGGTCGGCGCGCGGGGCGATCGCGCGCTGAAGGGCCAGCTTCGCGAAGGCCGGGGGCCGACCGGCTGATCCCGGTCCGGCGAGCGGCCGGGCCGGGGCGCACAGGACCACATCGAATCCTTGCTCTCCGAGGCCCTCGCACAGATCGGCCACGTGCCTGGCCACGCCGCCATCGATCGGCTGGTGAACCAGGAGGATGCGGGTCAAAGCAGATCGTGGTCGATCTGGGCGTCCCGTAGAGCGTCGCCGCGGATCCGTTTGCTCCACGTCCGCAGGCGCCGCATCGGCGGCGAGCTAAGCAGCGGCTCGTAGAGGTCAAGGATCTTGAGCAGCACGAGCGGGTACGGGTCAGCGCCGCCGACCATGGCGCGCGGTAGTTCGAACGGATCCCAGTGACGGGCGCCGGTCGTCACGGCGGCGCGCAAGCCAGAGTCCCGCACCGCGGCTACCGCCGTGGTCCCGTATCGGCCGAACGGGTAGGCGAATGTCTCGACCGGAGTCCCGGTCAAGGCCAGGAGGTCCTCGCAGCTCTGCTGTATCTCGCGTCGCGCCTCGTCATAGCCGAGGCGCGAGAGGTCGGCGTGGGTTACGGTATGAGCACCGATCTCCCAGCCTTGGTCGGCGAGATCGCGGATGTCCTCGCGGTCGAGAATCGCATTGTCGGCAGCATCGCTGATCCACGGGCTCCGACCTCCGATCCAGCCAGTGGGAACGTAGACGGTGGCTCGGATGCCGAGCTCGCGAAGGATCGGCAGCGCCGTGGTCCGGTTATTGCGCATCCCGTCGTCAAAGCTGACGGCGGCCAGTCCACAGCCCCGGCGACCCGCGGCGAGCTCACGCACGAGCTCCGCGACGGTGACGAACTCAAAGCCGGCGTCGCGCATCATCTCGAGCTGCCAACGGAACCGAGCGGGCGGTACCTGAAGCAGGAACATGTCATCGCGCAGATGGCAGCTCGCGATGCCGTGGTAGCCGAGGATTACCGGGCGACGCTGGCGAATCTGCGCCAGCGCCAGGGTCCACAGGGACCGTAAGCTCGTCTGCAGAGCTCTCCTCACAGCGCCCACGCTAGCGTTTGCTGAGCGCAGGACGGCCGGTCCGGCCTGTCGAGACTCAGCCCCGGAACCGGAGCAGCTCGAGCACCGTCAGCGCGATGATCCGCAGATCGAGGCGCAGTGACCAGTTCTGGATGTAGTAGTTGTCCCACTCCACGCGATCGGCGATCGAGGTCTGGCCGCGGAGGCCATGCACCTGTGCCCAACCGGTGATCCCGGACTTGACTCGATGTCGATCCTCGTAGCGCGCGACGTCCTGCGAGAACAAGGCCACGAACTCGGGGCGCTCCGGGCGGGGCCCGACGATACTCATGTCTCCCCGGACGACGTTGAACAGCTGGGGCAGCTCATCGAGCGAGAGCTCGCGCAGCCCCCGCCCGATCCGCGTCCTGCGGTCCGCGCCCTCCACTCCTCCGGGGGCGCAGCCGTCGGGAAGCGTGAAGTCCGGCTCGGCACTGGGCGCTTCGGTTCGCATGGTGCGGAGCTTCAGAAGCTCGAATTCATGCCCGTCCCGGCCCACCCGCCGCTGGCGGAACAGGATCGGACCCGGTGACGAGATGCGCACGGCGAGCGCGCTGGCGAGCAGCAGCGGGCTGGCCAGGAGCAGGCCGATCAGCGCGAGCCCCCGGTCGATGGTGTGCTTGGCCGCGAACTGCCACCCGCGGGGGTTGATGGCGTGCAGCGTCAGCAGCGGGAGGCCGCCGACGTAATCGAGCGTAGAGCGCTCATTGATGGTCTCATAGAGGCGGGGAACGAGTGATACCTCCACTCCGAGCTCTTGGCACCGCCTGACCTTGGAGACGAGTACGTGATCTGGTTCGCCTGAGAAGGCGAGGATCACGTGGCGCGCCTCGGTCATCCTGATCGCCTCGTCCAGATCGTCGGGACCCCCGAGCACCGGTACCGGCTTTCCGTTGGCCATCCGCTGAGGGGCCAGCGGATTGCTGTCCAGCAGGCCGACCGGACGCAGGCCGTAGCTGGACTCGCCGACGAGTCGCTTGACCAGATGGCCTCCGATCATCCCGGCTCCGACGATTAGCGTCGGCGTAGCCAGGGCTTGGCTGCGCAGCGCTTGGCGCCGGATCGAATGCATCACCACCCGGGCGATGCCCAGATAAACGGAGGCGAAGAGCCAGAGCCGGAGGGCGAGCCCGACCGGCCGGGTCCCTCCGAGCAGGGCGTCGACCGTGATGATCAGCATCGTGGCCAGCGAGACCACACCCAGCACATGGGCGCCGAGGTCGAGCAGCGACGCGTTGAGCCGATCATCGGGGGCGCCGCGAAGCTGCATGACGGCCATCACGGCGAGCGGGAAGATCGCCGCCAGCCACCGGTTGGTCCAAGTGGATTGTATCGAGGGGTCGGCGAACACGGCCACCGACGACGCGAGGTACAGGACAGCTATATCGACCGTTCGCCGCAGGCGGGCCCAGACGTTCGGGCGCAGAAGTCGCGCGAACTCCTGGACGAAGAGGCGCTCCTCGGTCCGGGTGGTGGCGACAACGGGTGGCGTCGCGGCGGCGGCAACGGGTGGCGTCGCGGCGTGGGTGGCGGCTGGTGGTGGTGCCATGACTGCTTTCCCTGCATCAAGCCCCTAGAGTTGGCCCTCCGCTCGGGCTGGATCGCTCTCCCGAGCCGCTGTCCCGCTGGGGCTTGCCAAAACCGTCGACGAATGCACAGCACGCCGAGGCGCTTGAATTCTGAGCGCTTGGCTATACATAATAGCGATCCGCAAGGCACCGATGAGCGCTGAAAACCGCGCGCGAGCGCGCCACGGCGGGCGACGGGTCGATAACCGGCCCTCCGGTGGTGGGCGAGGCTTCAGTCGGGGGCCGCTCGGCTCCGTCGTCGAGCGGCAGCGCCGCTGGCGAGATGGTCTTCATGTCTGTAGGTTGTCTCGTCAGCCTCGGTCCCCAAGGGCTCCGTAGTCTCTGGCGAATCTGCTGGGGAGAAGTACGGAGCTGGGGCCAGTTCGGGCGTCTCGGCCTCGTTTTGGGCTCGGGCCGGGCTGGCCGTGAGGCCGGACGGCTGGAGCGATGTTTGGACGCGCGGACGGTGCGCGAGAGTGGCCCAGGCTCGATCATCCTGGCCATGAACTCTCAGACCTCGAAACGGCGCCTGCTGCTTGTGGCCGCTCGTCGCACCGATCACGATGGCGCGAATGGGGTGCCTCTGCGGCGTTTCAGCCTGGCGCGGGTGAACCAGATCCCGCCCGCCGGCGCCTCCGCGGTGTCGGCCGCAGAGCCCAAGAACGCCTAGACGCTGACAGGGCAGCACGCGATCCTCTGGCTGCCTTGGCCGGCGAGCCAGCGGCTCGGACCGGCCGGTAGAGCTCGACCGGGCGAAGTGCTTGCGGACGATAGGCTGCCACCCGGTGAGACAGCTGAGAACGGGCGACCGATGACGCTCAAGCAGTCCTTGCGCCGCGGTCACAACCTTGTGAGCGCTGGGATCCTCCTGCCGCTGCTTCGCTACGAGCGGCGTAACCCGCGCGAATCCATCACCGAGCGCCTCGTCGAGTACGCGACCGCCCTTCGGTGGATCTCAGAGCGGTATCCGCGCGCCCTGCTCGACGTAGGGCCGGGCGAGAGCTCCTGGCCCCACCTGCTGGCGTCCCAGGGGATCCAAGTAACCGCGCTGGACCAAGTTGAGTCCTACTGGGGAGGGACGTTCTTCAATCGGCATTACGAGGTGTCCCGCGGAGATATCACGCAGCCCGGGTTCGGCCCGAGCTTTGATGCCGTCACATGCATCAGCACGCTTGAGCACATTCCGGATCATCGGGCGGCGTTCCGGGGGATGATGGACTCGTTGGTGCCGGGTGGCGTATTGATCCTGACGTGTCCGTACAACGAGCACCAGTACTACGACAACGTGTATGCCGAGCGGACCGCCTCCTACGGGGCCAATTTCACGTTCATCTGCCGGCAGTACTCGCGCCGAGAGCTCGACAGCTGGCTGCAGGACACGGGTGGCGCCCTGCTCGAAGTGGAGCGGTGGCGGTTCTTTTCGGGCGCGTTCTGGACCGAGGGCGAGCTGATCCCGGTGCCGACTCATGCGACCATCGGCGACCCGCACCAGCTCGGCTGCTTCTTGATCCAGAAGCGATCCTCAAATCCGTAAAGTGGGACCGGCCTGCGGGCGCGCTACGCTTTAGCAACGCGAAGCGATCTCGAAGCAAATTCAGGCAAACCGCCGGTTCTCAAACGGGCCATGGCCGGACTGGTCGTGGTCGCGGTGGTCGCGTTGGCGATTCATGCGGTGATCGGGCTGGTGGTCACCGTGTTCTGGATAGTTCTGGCGCTGGCCGCTGTGGTTGGCGTGCTCTGGGCCGTCAAGACACTGCTCTAAGGCCGGCTCATGCAGGGCATGGGGCTGCTGGTAATCCTGTTTTTCTTCGGTCTGGCCGGCGGGATCGTCGGGCGGATGAAGGGCAGCTCCTTTTTCATGTGGTTCCTGGTTTCGTTCTGCGTGCCGTTCCTCGGCTTGCTGACCGCGGTGTTGTATCGCTGGGACAGCCGCGAGCTTAGGCGACAGTGCCCCGGATGCGGGCGGGTGGTCAAGCTGCACGACGCCGTCTGTGTCGTGTGCGGAGAGGAGGCCGAGTTTCCTGACGTGGCGATCGCTCCGGAATCGACGCTGGCCCGCCATCGGGCCTGATCGATCCCGATTAGACTTTGACCGTAGCCAGCACCGGTTTCGCGCCGCGGCATCGGTCAGACAGATACGGAAAGGAGGATGGCGCAATGCGTGCAGTCGACGCCCTGATGGAATGTCTCAAAGCTGAAGGTGTCGATGTCGTATTCGGCCTGCCGGGCGGCGCGAACCTCCCGACCTACGACGCCTTCTACGACGCGGGGATCCGCCACATCCTGGTCCGGCACGAGGCCGGCGGCGGTCACGCGGCCGAGGGGTATGCCAAGGCCACCGGCAAGGTCGGCGTGGCGCTGGGCACCAGCGGCCCGGGCGCCACCAACCTGGTCACGCCGATCTGCGACGCGATGATGGACTCGGTTCCGGTCGTGTTCCTGACCGGGCAGGTGCGCACCGATCTGCTGGGGACCGACGGATTCCAGGAGGCCGACACGATCGGGATCACGATGCCGATCGTCAAGCACAGCTTCATGATCCAGCATCCGCTGGAGATCCCGCGCACGGTCCACGAGGCATTTCACATCGCCCGCACCGGGCGCCCCGGCCCGGTCGTCGTCGACATTCCCCAGGATCTGAGCCGCGCGGATATTCCCTACGAACCCGTCGCCGACGTGCATCTGCCCGGCTACCAGCCCACCACCGAGGGCAACCAGAAGCAGATCCGGATTGCCGCCCGCGCGCTGGCCAACTCACGACGTCCGGTCATCTACGCCGGCGGCGGCGCGATCAGCGCAGCCCGTGAGCTGACCGAGCTGGCCACCTGTGACCGCTTCCCGGTGACCTGCACGATCATGGGCCTCGGCGCCTTTCCGGCCCCGCACGAGCAGTGGCTGGGGATGCTGGGCATGCACGGCCTGCGCGCGGCCAATTACGCCATCGACGAGGCCGATCTGATCGTGGCGATCGGCGCCCGCTTCGATGACCGGATCACCGGCAAACTGTCGGAGTTCGCGCCGCGGGCCAAGTTCATCCACATCGACGTGGATCCGGCCGAGATCTCCAAGAACGTCCCGGCTCACATTCCGATCGTCGGCGATGCCAAGAACATCCTGCCCCGGCTCACCGCCGAGTATCGAGCCCTGGCCGCTGAACCCTCGCGTCTTGAGGAGTGGTGGTCGCGGATTCACACCTGGCGGGAGCGCCATCCGCTCGCCTACACCGATTCCCAGGATGGCGAGATCAAGCCCCAGTACATGATGCAGGCCCTCTATGAGGCCACCGGCGGGGATGCGATCGTGACCAGCGATGTCGGCCAGCATCAGATGTGGGCCGCGCAGTACTACAACTTCGCCCAGCCCCGGCGATGGATCAACTCGGGCGGCCTGGGCACGATGGGATTCGGCCTCCCCGCGGCCATGGGGGCCAAGGTTGGCTGCCCAGATCAGACCGTGGTCTGCGTAGCCGGCGACGGCTCGGTGCAGATGAACATGCAGGAGCTGGCCACATGTGCGCAGGAGGGGATCGACATCAAGGTCTTCATCATGAACAACGGCTACCTGGGCATGGTCCGCCAGTGGCAGGAGCTGTTCTGGGACAAGCGCTACAGCCAGGTCGAGATGGGGCAGTGGCCCGACTTCGTCAAGCTCGCCGAAGCCTACGGCGCCACAGGCCTGCGGCTAGAGGACAAGCGCACGTTGGTCAACGACATGCAGCAGGCGATCGCCACCGACGGGCCGGTGCTGGTCGACGTGCGGGTGACCCGGGAAGAGAACACCTACCCGATGATCTCCCCGGGAGCCGCCGCTCGCGACATGGTGGGCTGAGCGGTGGGGGAGCCCGCCACCAAGGAGATCCTCTCCCTGGACCAGCTCGAGGCGGTATCGGGTCTGCGCACCGGGCGCAAGCACATCCTGGCCATCCTGGTCGAGAACAAGCCAGGTGTCCTGACCCGCATCGCCGGCCTGTTCGCGCGCCGAGGCTTCAATATCGACACGTTGGCTGTCGGCCCGACCGACGACGACACGGTATCGCGGATCACGCTCACGCTGGACGGTGCCCTGCATCCCATCGATCAGGTGACCAAGCAGCTGCAGAAGCTGGTCAACGTGCTCAAGATCCGCGATCTCGAGCCGGGGGAAACGCTCGCCCGCGAGCTGGCTCTGTTCAAGGTCAGCGCCGACGGCGCCACCCGGGCCGAGGTCATGCAGATCTGCGAGATCTTCCGGGCCAAGGTGGTTGACGTGACCAAGCGCTCACTGGTCGTCGAGGTGACCGGAACCTACGAGAAGGTCGAGGCTTTCGAATCCATGGTGCGTCCCTTCGGCCTCATCGAGATGCCGCGCACAGGTGAGATCGCCATTTCGCGAGGCCGGAGCGAACCTGAGCAGGAAGGTCAGGCATGACGAACTGTATGCAATAGGTCGGTTCGAGTTCGATCGGTCGTTGCGTCTGTTGGGGAGAAGGAAGCGGCCGTGAGGGGTGGTAATAGAAGGGCGTATGGCCGAGCGTCGGGCGAGAGGCGACGAGTTCGCGGGCCGGATCAACCGGGCTGTCGAGCTGTTGGCGTCGGGGTCGCGGCCGGCGGCGGTGAGAAGAGCGCTCGAGCGGGAGTACGGACTTTCGACGCGGCAGGCGCTTCGCTACGTGTGCGCCGCGCGGGCCGCGCCCGAGGGGGCGGTCGTGCTCGGAGCCGACCGCGACGTTGACAGTTCGACTGCCTGTTTCGGTGATCGCTGCCGCTCGCGCTGGCGCGTCCCAGCGTGGCCAGGGGATCGGGGCGCTGACGGCGGCGGCGCTGTCAAGCCACCTCGCTCGCGACGGTCGAGCTCAGGGTGGCGCTGGGGATTGAGGTCCGCCATGTCGGCGATCGTCTCGCCGACGCGCGGCTCGCGCAGGCCTATGGCTTCTGCGTTTCTGAACGTGGCCGTGTCGCGGCCAAGGCAACCGAGGAGGTAGCTGGTGATGGAGGAGACTCAGCTCAGTCCGGACAGGATCGCGGCGATCTACGCCCGGGTCTCGACCGACAATCAGCGAACCCAGGGAACGATTCAAAGCCAGGTCGACGAGCTGCGTGAGCTCGCGGCGGACCGTGGCTTCGCGGTGGGCGCGGAGCTGGTGTTCTGCGATGAGGGAGTCTCGGGCGCGACGCTCGTGCGGCCTGCGCTGGAGCGGTTGCGCGACACGGCCGCGGAGGGATCCTTCGAGGTCGTCCTGTGCCATGCGCCCGATCGGCTCGCGCGTCGCTACGCCTATCAGGTGCTCCTGCTTGAGGAGTTCGCTCGCGCGGGGGTTGAGATCGTGTTCGCGTTGGAGGGCGAGCGCGCCGAGACGCCCGAGGGTGAGCTGCTGCGCCAGATGCAAGGCATGATCGCCGAGCGCACCAGGCGCGGGCGCCTTCACCGCGCCCGGTCCGGATCGGCCGCGGTCCTCGGCCGCGCCCCCTACGGCTACCGGTACGTGCGTCGCTCAGAGCAGCCGACGCGTACTTCGAGATAGACGAGACCAAGGCGCCCGTCGTGCGCGAGGTCTTCCGCCGCTACGCCCACGAAGGACAGACGCTCGCGGCGATCGCCGGCTGGCTGAACGAGAGCCGAACGCCGACCACTACGCCCGGCAAGTCCTGGCATCCATCCACCGTCCGCGGGATGCTCGTGAACCCGGCCTACCGCGGCGAGGCTGCGTTCGGCAAGACCCGCGTCAGCGGCACCCGAGGCAAGGCGACCCGCCGGGCGCGCCAACGCGGCGCGCGCCAAGCGCTCTCACCGCAGCGAACGAGCGCGCCCGAGGACTCCTGGATGATGATCAAAGTTCCCGCGATCATCGATGTCGACACCTTCGCGCTCGCCCGTTTGCGCCTGGAGCAGGGCGTCCGCTTCGCCTCGAGAAACGCGAAGCGCCCGAGCCTGCTCCGCGGCCTGCTCGTCTGCCGCGAATGCGGCTACGCGTGGCATCAGGTCGAGAAGGGCAAGCCGCAGTCCCGCCGCGTCTACTACCAATGCGGCAGCCGCTCGCTGCGAACCGCCGAGCGCCGCTGCGAGAGCCCGATGGTCCGCGCCGAGGAGCTCGACCACCTCGTCTGGGGCGAGATCACGCGCTTGCTCTGCGAACCCGACCTCATCCGCACCGAGATCGACCGGCGGCTCCGCAGCATGCGCGAGACCGACCCCGCCGCGCGCCGCAGCGAGACGCTCGCTGTCGAGCTGACCAGGGCCCAGCGAGCGATCTCGCGACTCGTCGATGCCTACCAAGACGAGCAGATCACACTCGACGAGCTACGCGACCGCATGCCCGAGCAACGCCGCCGCGAATCCGCGTTACGCGCCGAGCAAGACGCAATCGAGGCCGAGATCAACGATGCAGCGAACTGCCTGAAGCTGGTCGAGACCCTCGAAGCCTTCACAGGCCGCCTCACACATCGACTCGATGACATGAACACCAACGAGCAGGCACGCATCCTGCAACTACTCGTCAGGGATGTCCTGATCGGCGGCGAAGACGAAACCGTCACCATCAGACACTCAATCCCACTCCCAGCCGGTGGCGACACGCCCGGATTGCAATTGCATACAGGTCGTCATGAGCAACGATGCCGTCCACAGCTCCTTGACTTCGCCAGGCCGGATTGAGCAGATTGAACTGACCGACCGAGCCAACCAAGCCCGGCGCCGGCGGTTACCCGCGGTGGAGGAGTTCAGCCTTGAGAGGATTGAAGATCTCACGTCGGTGCGCGCGGAATGGCGCGCTCTCGCCGAGGCGGGCCAGAACGTCTTCGGCACGTGGGAGTGGGCGGATTCGTGGACCCGCTATCGCAATCCCGAGGCGAAGGTCGCGGCCGCCGTCTGTCGGCGGGCTGACGGCGCTGCTGCGGCGATCCTGCCCCTTTGCATCGTCCGGGAACATCCCATCCGTCTGGTGCGGTTCATAGGCGCCGGTCCCAGCGATCGTCTCGGGCCGGTCTGCGCTCCGGCCGACCTGCCAGCGGCAATAGCCGCGATGCGGCGTCATGTGTGGCAGCTGCTAGTGCAGCGCACCGTAAGTCGCTTGTATATGTAAGGGACTTAGAGTACTGTCTGTCGTGCGGCCCGGAGTGCAGCGACGATCGAGCTGTCGGAGGAGGAGGAATCTGAGCTTCGTGCTGTGTTGAGGACCCCGTCGGTGTCCCAGCAGCAGGCGATGCGCGCCCGGATTGTGTTGCGCGCGGCCGAGGGCGCGTCGAACACGCAGATCGCGGCGGAGGTGGGGGTGTCGTTGCCGACGGTCGGGTTGTGGCGGCGTAACTTCAGCGAGCGCGGGTTAGACGGTTGCGCACGGCGCCGCGGACGGGGCGCCCGCGGGAGATCGATGACGCCGAGGTGCAGCGCGTTCTCGCGATGACATTGGAGACCCCGCCGGACGGCAGCACGCATTGGAGCGCGCGGCGTCTCGCCGCCGCCGCGGGGATCTCGGCGTCGACAGTCCATCGGCTCTGGCGCGATCACAAGCTCAAGCCCCATCAGGTCCGATCGTTCAAATTCTCCAAGGATCCGCAGCTGGTGGAGAAGGTCACCGACGTCGTCGGGCTCTACTTGGCGCCGCCCAAGGGCGCGCTGGTGCTGTGCGTAGATGAGAAGACGCAGATCCAGGCGCTGGATCGCACCCAGCCGACGCTGCCGATCAAGGCGGGCAAGGCGCAGCGGATGACCCACGACTACAAGCGCAACGGGACCACCAGCCTATACGCGGCATTGGAGATCGCGACCGGGGAGGTCACCGGCTCCTGCTACCCCCAGCACACCCATCAGGAGTTCCTCGCGTTCCTCAACCGGCTCGTGAAGGCCTACCCGCGCCGGCCGTTGCACGTCGTCCTGGACAACTCCTCGACGCACTCAACGCCCGAGGTCAACCGCTGGCTCGAGCGCCACCCCCGCGTGCATTTCCATTTCACGCCGACCAGTGCGTCGTGGATGAACATGGTCGAGATCTGGTTCTCGATCCTCACCAAACAGCAAATCCGCCGCGGCGTCTACCACGACGTTCCCGAACTGATCGCCGCGATCGAACACTTCATCGACGGCTACAACGAACGCACCCAGCCGTTCGTCTGGACCAAGACCCCCGAGCAGGTCCTCAAGAACGCCATCAAACGCCAAAACACTTCAGACGCGCTGCACTAGAGAGGTCCGGAATGTTTCTGGGAGAGCGGCTTTGCAGCGAGGATGATCTTGCGCCGGCGCTCGGTGGGCTTGTCGTACAGCGCACACCGAGTCCGGTTCTCTCGTTGAACGGGGACTCGTTTGAGCAATTCCTCTCGAGCCGCGGCCGGAACTTCAGACAAGAGGTCAAGCGTCGGGCAAAGGTGCTGTCGGAGGTCGGCGCCGAATACCGACTGACGAATGACCCGGCTGAGGTGCATCGCGACATGCAGACTCTCGTTCGTCTTCACTCCGCGCGCTGGGGACGGAGCGGGTCGACGGTCTTTGGGGGACGCGCCGCCGGGTTTCACACCGACTTCGCCTGCAGGGCGTTGTCGCAAGGATGGCTCCGTCTGTGGACGATGAGAATTCGTGGTAATCCAGTGGCGGCATGGTACGGGCTTCGCTACGGAGGCATCGAGTCCTACTACCAGGCGGGCAGAGATCCCGAATTCGATCATCTCGGCGTCGGGTTCGTACTCTTGTGCCACTCCGTCATGGCAGCCTTTGAAGACGGCGTCCGCGAGTACCACTTCGGGTCTGGCGGGGAACCGTACAAATACCGTTTCAGTAACCAAGATCCCGGGCTTGAGACCGTTGCCGTCCACGTGGGCCTACCTGGATCGTTCATTAACGGCCGCGCCCCGGGCTGGCCGGGGCGCGGAAACGTCC